>WNGC01001930.1_pt1 | contig 20138 bp, 18 predicted proteins | sample 5400051 | NCBI WGS metagenome assembly WNGC01 (sample SAMN13153368, study PRJNA577476) | soil metagenome | isolation source: 20 cm soil or saprolite under grassland replicate 2 | place: USA:California | collected 2016-06-15
AAGTGGTGGAGTTTTACTCGCTGCTGGAGAGGATCGCGCCATCCCCAATGCATAAGCTGAATCGGGCCGTAGCGGTTGCCGAGTGGAAGGGACCCGCGGCGGGCCTCGCCGTTCTTGACGGATTTGACCCGCCTGCCTGGCTGGTCGGCTCCTACCTATGGTCAGCGGTATTGGCCGATTTGCATCGGCGCTGCGGAAACGCCGAGCTGGCGAACCGCTATCGGACGATAGCCTGCAAAGCCGCTCCGACTCCGGCAGTGAAACAGCTATTGCAGCATCGACTCCAGATCAACAAGCAACCGATCTCGGACAACCTACCGATTTGACTCCGGCCGCGCGCTACGCCACGCGTTCAGCCCTCCGCGCCGGTCCCGGTCCACGTCGTACCGCGCCACCGCACGGCCTAGCGCCAATCCTCCGTCGTTGTCGAAGCGATAGTGAATACCGCCGTACAGCCGCGACATGGCCTGCTCCTCGGCGATGCGGGTGAATTCGGCCCGCTCCTTCGGGAAGAAGTGCCCGAGTACCGCGTCGAAAGCGCCGGCGCTACAGGCGTGGCCCGAAGGAAAGGACGGAAAGTTCGGCAGACTGACGCTGTCAGCAAGCACGAGGGTCGTATCGACCTGCGAGGGTCGGATCGTCCAGTAGTAGTACTTGGCCTCGAAGCAGGCGATGACGGCATCGGCCGCGGCAGCGTTCAGCACCGCGAGCACCCGCGCGGCATCGGCGTCGGACAACCGGTTGCGGCGAATCGCATCGGATGCGACCTCGTTCCACCGCGCCCACGGATCCGAGGAATTCCATTGTTGCGCGATTTTTGTCTGTTCGGGGGTGCGCTCTCGAGCCACGCGTCGCACCTCTTCGAGTGCTGCCTGAAAAGTCGGTGAACCATATGCCGGAGGCGGCGCCGGCCGGAACTGCGACGCCGAGTCGAGCAACCAGGGCCGCGCTTTCATCAGAAAGATTCCGATCGGAGGGACGCCCGGAGCGCTGTACCACATCCCAGGACCCTTCGGGATTGGGCCAGTCCAAGCTGCGGCAAAATTGAGCGGCGGTGACGAAGCGATCACGCGACGGGCGACGTCCTCTCCGAGACGTCTTCCGGCCATCGTCCGCGCCGCTCCGCGCGATCCGGTTCGTGCCTGATCGATGTCTCGATCCAGCTCCTGGGCGATCGACGCGCGCACAGTCGAGTCCGTGAACAGCTCTGTGAGGACGGCGGCCGATGCGCTGGCGACGGCTACGTCGGGTGAGACGGCGCGGTCATCGCGTGCCGAATTCACCGCGCCGTACTGGGCGACGCTAAGGAGGGCGTAGACGCGAAAGAGTATCGGCGGCGGCGTCTGCATGATTCGGCGCAACGCGGCCGAGTCCCCGGCTGCGGCGGCGGCTTTCCGTGCCGCTCGCCGGCTGGCGGTGGCCTCATCGATGAATCCGGGGACGAGCCGGTTCCAACGGACGCTGAGAGAGACGGTGTCAGCTGCTGCACGCTCGGCCGTGTGCGCAGGGTGGCCCTGCGCGTTGAGTACGGCGCCTTCGGGATAAGCGATGAGCAATGGTAGTAGGAGCAGTCGAGAGGGGAATCGCATGAGAGCCTCGGTGTGTGAAAAAGAAAGCGGGGTATCGGGACGGTCACGACCGGGCGCCGATCGCGATCCACCCACCCAGATCTCTGATCACTACGAAATCCGCAATAACTTAGTTTCTAGTTATATGGCCATTGGGCGGGAAGACGTGCAGTCCATCTCGGCGTAGGCTAGGGGATCACGCCGTCACCTTGCCTTGAAGTGTAACTAAAAACTAAGTTATTCGTAGGTGCGACAACACTCTTCTCGAGGACACCCGTCATGCCGTCTGATATATCCACCGAACCGTCCCCAGTCTTCGGCGCACGGATGGCCGGCGCGTTGTGGCTGATCGTCATCCTTGCCAGCATCGTAGCCATCGTCGGCGGAGCCTCCCTCGACTTGCGCGGCGACGCGGCAACGTTGGCCGCGAACGCCCTGGCGTCCGCGCCGAGGATCCGTCTCGCCTTCGTCATGCTTTTCTTCGGCAAGATCTGCTACCTGGGTGGCACTGTCCTGCTCTACGAGCTGCTCAAACCCGTCAACAAAAGCGTCGCCCTGTTCGGCGCATTTTGCGGTCTTGCCGGACTCCTGAGCGGGGCTCACGGCCTCAACCAGCTCACCGCCCTCTCGCTGCTCGAGGAGTCGCGACGCGCAACTGAGCCGGTTGCCAGCCAACTGCAGGGCGCGGTTAAGATCTTCCTCGCACCAGGATTCAGCGGGGAGGATGTCTTTTTCGGATTTCAAATAGTGTCCGTCGGCTATCTGATCGCCCGCTCGTATTTTATTCCGCGGGCAATCGGAGTGCTGTTGGTGCTCGGAGGCCTGGGTTTCCTCATCACCGCGTTCACGAATTTCCTGTCGCCGCAGCTCGGCGCCCGGTTGGCACCACTCCTCCTGCCCATTGCCGTGCTCGGAGAAGGGTCGCTGGCGCTGTGGCTGCTTTTGAGAGGCGTGAACGTCGAGCGGTGGCGATCGACGATAGCCGGCCGCGCCACGATCAATCCGGCGGCACAATGACCGAGCCGGATGCGATTCAGCGCCGATGGGCTCGAGTAGTGGGCTTCAGCTACGTCTTCGCACTGGCTCCGGCAGTCTTCGCCGAGCTCTACGTGTCGGGTCGTCTCGTCTCCGACAACGCCATCGCGACGGCTCAGAATATCATTGCGCACGAACGGCTATTTCGACTCGGCATCGCCAGCAATCTGCTGGTTGTTGCGACTGATGTTCTGCTGATCACTGCACTCTATGTCGTGCTCGAGCGGGTGAATCGGCGACTGGCTCTGCTCGCCACGTTCTTCCGCCTTATGGAAACCACAATCCTTGTCGTCGCGGCGCTCAATGATTTTTACGTGCTGCGTCTTCTCAGTGGGGCGAGCTATCTCACGACCGTAAACTCCGATCAATTGGCGGCGCTGGTACGCGTGAGCATGGGAGCGCACGGCTCCACGTATAACGTCGCTTTGATGCTCTTTGGCTTCGGTTCGCCGGTGTTCTGCTACCTGTGGCTCAGGTCGGGATACATCCCCAAACCTCTGGCGGTGTGGGGACTGCTCGCCTCGGCATGGATCGGCATTTGTGCTTTCACCTTCGTCGTTTTCCCGGAGCTCACGAAGGTGATCACCATCGGCTACTACGGCGGTCCGATATTCCTCTTCGAGCTCACCGTTGGTTTGTGGCTGCTCTTCAAGGGCGTCCGACAGGGGGGCCGTCGACAGTTCGATGGATAACGGTGAATATTAGGCCGCCCTGGAAACGCAAGAGACCGAATTCGCCTGAGGAGATTCCACCATGACATCGCGTGAGTTTTATCTGGAGCGTCGTCGCGCGGAGAACCCGGTTTTCTTACGACTGGCAAAAGCTCTCCCTCCCGATCGCATCGATTACAGACCTCACGAACGCTCTCCATCCGCCGAACAGATAATGTGGACCATGACCAACGAGCTGAGATCCTGCCTGATGGTCGTGACTCAGAACAGGGGCGAATGGAACACTGAGCCGCCGCCGCCCTTTGCTGAAATGCTGGGCCTTTTTGAACAATGGTTGAGCGAGCTCGTCGACGGCGTCGAAAAACTGGACGACGCCTCGTGGGATCGCGTCGCGAAGTTTTACGTCAACGGCAAAGTCGTGAATGAGATGCCGGTGGGACAGTTTCTATGGTATATCCTGTTCGATGCCATCCATCATCGAGGTCAGCTCTCAGCGTACTTGCGGCCGATGGGCGGAAAGGTCCCACCCATCTACGGTCCGACGGCGGATAGTCGAGGCACCTGATTCCCCATGATCTCCCGTTTCCCTCTTCCTCTTCCCCCAGGATCAAGACTCCGAAGCCTTCGCCGGCTCCCTTGCGCCCATGATCAGAACCCAGAGCATGAACGCGACTTCTCCCAGCCTGAGAGGTGTGCCGAGGGCGAAGGCTTTATCCTCGTAAGCTGGGAACAGGAAGCCGGCAAAGCTGAATCCGAGGTAGCCGAGGCAGCCCACTATCAGCCATACGCCAAGAAAGCGCGGGATGAATCGCGATCGGTACACGAGCAGACCGAACGGAATCAGCCATATGCCCCAGAAGATTGCGTTGGCGAGGTCGAGGACGTGATGGAGCTTCAGGAACAACACGACGAAGGCGTCGTGCTGCGCCTTGTCGAAGACTGAGAGGAAATCGGCATTCGTGGCGAAGAACAGTGCGCCCGCATCGGTCACTGCGTTTACGAAAAACAGCGGCGTGACGAGCAAGCCTCCGAGAATCACCATCAGGATGGCGAGGTTCCTGTCGACTCCCTCGAGCAACTGATAGAGGGCGAGGGTAACGAAGACAAATAGAACGGCGGCGATCAGAAGGGAGAAAATGCCCCAGCGGAAAAGCGTCTCGTGCGCCGCGATGTTGCTGGCCGTCGCGACGACGCGAAATAAGTTGCATGCTGCTAAGATTCCTGGTGCTCCCCGTCATCGCCGTCTCCAACCTTGGTAAGCGCTACGGGCGCACCGTGGCCGTCGACGATGTGTCGCTCGAGGTGTTCGAGGGCGAAATCTTCGGGCTGATAGGCCCGAATGGCGCCGGCAAGACGACGACGATGGAGTGCGTCGAGGGCAATCGCATTCCCGACAAGGGGACGATCTCGGTGCTCGGCCTCGATCCGCGTCGCGACGCCAACGCGCTCCGTCAGCGCATCGGTGTGCAGCATCAGGAGGCGCAGCTCCAGAAGCGGATCAAGGTCTGGGAGGCGGTTGACCTCTGGGCCTCGCTCTATAGCAAGCACGTCGCAGATACCGACGCGCTCCTCGCGCGGCTCGGGCTGGAATCCAAACGCAACGCGTGGTTCATGACGCTCTCGGGCGGCCAGAAGCAGCGGCTCTTCATCGCGCTCGCGCTCATTCACGAGCCTGAGGTCGTGTTCCTCGACGAGCTCACGACTGGGCTCGATCCGCAAGCGCGGCGCGCGATCTGGACGCTCGTGACGAGTATCAGGGAGCGAGGAACCACAGTCTTCCTCACGACACACCTGATGGAAGAAGCCGAACGACTCTGCGACCGCGTTGCGATCATCGAGCACGGTCGCATCATTGAGATGGGTACGCCCGAAGAGCTCGTACAGAAGCATTGCCCCGAGCGGACGGTGGTGTTCACGAGTGATGATGCGAATGTCGCTGAGCGTTTGCAGGGGCTGGGCACCGTCGTGCGCGGCAATGGGAACGCTTCGACGTATACCATAATAGGCGCGGGCGACGATTTCGTGACCGACGTGATCAACGTCATTGCGCGCGAGGGCATTCGCGTGCGCGGCTTTCGAACGGAGATCCCGACGCTCGAGGACGTGTTTCTGAAGCTGACCGGCCACGTGATAAGGGACTGAATGCGACCTCGATTCCTGCGGGGATTCTGGAAGCTCACCTGGCTCGAGACCAAGATCTTCACTCGCGAGCCGATGGGATTCGTCGGGACGCTGCTGACACCGCTGATCGTATTCATCTTTCTGGGGCGCGTGTTGGGCGTCGGTAAGCCGCTGGCTACGCCGGATGTCGACATTCCCTTCAACGTCGCCATCCTCGCGGCGGTGCTGATCGCGATCAGCGCGGTGCAGTCGCTAGTCGCGATCATCTCCATCTATAGAGAAGGAGGCATCCTCAAGCGTCTGCGATCGACGCCGCTTTCGCCGGTGACGATCATGGGCGCGCAGGTCGCGGTGAAGCTCGTCTTCACGGTGATCAGTCTCGCGCTGCTGATGCTCGCGGGGCGACGAGTTTTCCCCGGTGTGCTGAGTGTGAACATCTTCAGCTTTACGCTGGCCGTACTGCTTGGCACGTTCAGCATACTCTCACTCGGCTTCGTGTTTGCGAGCCTGGTGCCGACGGCGCGATTCGCCCAACCGATCAGCGCCGCTCTGCTCTATCCGATGCTGGCTCTGTCGGGGTTGTTCTTTCCAATCGCGCGACTTCCGCGCTGGCTCGAGATGGTTGCTTATATGCTGCCGACCACCCACGCCGTGGCGCTGCTCGAGGGCGTGTGGAATGGATCCGGCTGGAGCGCGCACTGGGTGAACGTCGCAGCGTTATTCGCGCTGTTCGCTGCGTATACCGCTCTCTCGACTAGGGTATTTCGATGGGAGTGATTTGAAGGTGCGCAGGCGTTATCCGCTTGCCCGGTCGTCAAGGCGACCTGCTGGACAGGATGGTGGTCCGCGGACGCGGCCCGTTGCTTCCGGCCACTCCATCCGTCCCTTGTGGGCGGGACCATCGGAACGCTGTCGCGGTTCCAAAACCCCAGGATCCCGCTGACAAACTAGAGGAGATTTTGCAAATGATTTTGAAGAGAATGGTTCAGTTGGTAGCCGTCGTTGGTTCGTTGGCTGTTGTCACAACGGCGCAGGCGCAAAAGGCACACGTCCAGAATGCACCCGTTCGTCAGGGTTTCTGGTTCAGCGGCGGGCTTGGAATGGGCTCGCTGGGCTGCGACAACTGCGGTTCCTCGCGCGAGAACGGCCTGAGCGGTGACTTCTCCGCTGGTGGAACGCTTTCACCTAGATGGTTGCTCGGCGTTGGAACCGCCGGCTGGAGCAAGTCCGAGCAAGGCGGAAGAATGACGATGGCGACGCTGGATGTTCGCGCTCGCTTTTACCCCTGGACGACCGGCGGATTCTTCGTCACCGGCGGCATCGGCGGTGCGTCAGTGAGAGAGTCCGTTGGAGGAATCAGTGCAACGGAATCCGGTGTTGGTGCGCTCTTCGGCGTCGGCTACGATTACCGCGTCGCTCGTAACACCAGCATCACGCCTTACTGGAACGGCTTCGGGATGAGGAACAACAACACCGACGCGAACGTTGGCCAGATCGGTTTAGCGATCACGCTGCACTAGCTGCAACGAAGCGTTTGTCGGGACTTTTGAGAAGCCCGCGCCGGTTTGGCGCGGGCTTCTTTCGTTGGGAGTGATTTGGAGTGTAAAGTGAGGGTCGGATTGCCACTAGTGCTCTCGGCGCAGGGTAAAGAGCGGGTCACCATGCACTGCAGCCGCGCATTAGAATGCTCGGCTCCAAAGGCGGAACAGATGTTGCGCCCGGGGATCTTCATCGTTTTCTAGCGAGAGCAAAGGATCGTCAGCGGGCGCCAACGCCCCGCAATCGCACCCGCCGTTTTCAGGGCTGCATCCGTGGAAACCCCCAAACGAGCTCAGGCCCTGCCGTCCCATCCATGTTGACCGGAAATTACGACGCCGTCTTTGTAGCACTGTCGGTGGTCGTGGCAATGCTTGCGTCGTACGCCGCGCTCGATCTGGCGGGGCGGGTGGCATCGGCCACCGGCAACGCCCGCATGGGCTGGGTCGCCGGAGGCGCGACCGTGATGGGCCTCGGAATCTGGAGCATGCACTTCGTCGGAATGATCGCCTTCCGTCTGCCCATTCGGATCGCCTACGACCTGCCGCTCATGCTCTTGTCGGTACTCGTTGCGATTGGGGCTTCGCTCCTTGCTCTCCTGGTCGTGAGCCAACCGAAAATGGGAGCCATAACTCTGCTGCTGGCCGGTCTGATGATGGGCACAGCGATCTCGGGCATGCACTACATCGGAATGGCGTCGGTGCTTGTCGAAGCGAGACTCTCCTACGACTCCCTCCTCGTCGTCATCTCCATTGTAATCGCTATCGCCGCATCATTGGCTGCGCTCTGGCTCGCCTTCCGGTTTCGCTCCGACGTCTCGAGGCGAGGTACGCTGCTTAAAGGGTTGAGCGCAGTGGTGATGGGCGTGGCAATCGCGGGCATGCACTACACTGCAATGCTGGCCGCCCGATTCGGCCCGCACGCGCCAATGGACCGCGCCCCGCACTACATCGTCGCCAGCGGAGAGCTGGGCGTAGCGGTAGTCGTCGGAGCGATCGCGATCATTATTCTCGCGCTGATCGGGGCGGTGATCGACCGGAACCTCCAGGCACGAATCGCGTTCACGAAACAGCTCCACGACAAAACCACCGAGCTCGAGAAAAGCGAGCGGCAGTATCGCCTGCTGTTCGACCACAATCCAAATCCGATTTGGGTCTACGAGCAATCGTCTCGCGCATTTCTAGCGGTGAACGAGGCTGCAATCAGCCAGTACGGATATACGAGTAATGAATTTCTGTCGATGAGCGTCGGCGACATCCAGCCTGCCGAAGATCTGAATTCGTTGAGCAGCAGTGTCAGTGCGGCGATCGAGGGGGACGCAGACGAGTGGAGAGAAGGCCGCCACCGGAAGCGGGATGGCACTGTCATCGACGTGGTCCTCACGTCTCATCCCATCACTTTCGACGGGAGAGAGGCGCGATTGACCCTTGCTCTCGACGTCACCGAGCGGAAGCGGTCGGAGGAAGCGTTGCGTCAGGGAGAGAAGCGCTATCGCGAGCTGTTTGAGAATATGCCGGTTGCTCTATACCGAAGCACTCCCGACGGACGGTTCATCGACGTGAACCCGGCGATGGTGGCATTGCTTGGCTATCCTGACCGCAAAACCCTGCTCGAGACGTCGATACCGTCACTGTACGTCGACGCTCGCGAGCGAATCCGATGGTCCGTGGAGATGCAGGAAACGGGTACGGTTCGCGATTTCGAGGTTCGGCTTCGCCGCCACGATGGCGAAGTGCTATCACTCCGCGATACCACGCATGCCAACAAATCAGAGAATGGCATGGTGGTGCGTTATGAAGGCGCCCTCGAGGACATTACGCAGCGCAAGCGCCTCGAGGACCAATTGCGTCAGGCTTCAAAAATGGAGGCGGTGGGCCAGCTCGCCGGTGGTGTCGCGCACGACTTCAACAACCTTCTAATGGCGATCCGTGGGAACGCCGACATCCTCCTTGAAGAAGAAGAAGAGGAGGGAAGGGGGGACGAGCAAAACGGCAGCGCTGAAGGCCTGCGGGAGATACGTAAGGCCGCCGACCGCGCCGCGATGCTCACGCGCCAGCTGCTGGCATTCAGCCGCCGACAGGTACTCCAGCCGCGCTCAGTGAACCTGAACGCAGTCATCGGGGGAATGAAGAACATGCTCGCGCGTCTCATCAGCGAGCAGATCGAAGTGGTCACCAGGCTGGACCCGTTGGTCGGCGACGCAATGGTCGATCCCACTCAGGTCGAGCAGGTCATAATGAACCTCGCGGTGAATGCCCGTGATGCGATGCCCGACGGCGGCACGCTGACACTGGAAACAGCGAACGTCGTCCTGACCGGCGAGGAAGGCGCCGGACTCAGCGCTCTCGGCGGCGGCCGATTCGTACAGCTCACCGTGACCGACACGGGCAGCGGAATCGATGCCGAGGCGATGCCGCACATCTTCGAGCCGTTCTTCACCACGAAACCGCAGGGACAGGGAACAGGTCTGGGGCTCGCTACCGTATACGGTGTCGTCAAGCAATCGGGCGGTCACATCTGGGTCGAAACGTGCGAAAAGAAGGGGACACGTTTTCGGGTCGTGTTTCCACGGGCGGTAGCGACTGCCGCGATCGCCGCGGAAGCGAGCATCGACAGTGGAGCAGCCGGAGGAATGGAGACGGTGCTGCTCGTCGAAGACGAGGCGATGGTTCGGCGCATCACGAAAAAGCTACTCGTGCGATTGGGCTATTCCGTGCTCGAGGCCGAGTGTGGGGAGCGCGCACTGGAGCTGGCGGCGGCACATCGAGGAACGATCGATCTTCTAGTTACGGATATCGTGATGCCTCGCATGCGCGGCACCGAGTTGGCGCGGCGCGTGCGCGAGACGCGGCCCGAAGTGCGAGTCGTTTACACGTCCGGCTATGAGAAAGACGGTCTCACCGGCCTGGGCCCGCTTGGACGAGGGACGCTCTTCATCCAGAAGCCATTTGAGCCGGACGTCTTCGCGGCAACAGTCCGCGAAGCGCTCGCGTCGGCTTAGCCTCTGGTTCTTACCCAACGCTGACGCCGAGGTTGATCACGCCGGCGTAGCCGTCGGTGGTCTTGGATGTCTGAAGCGTCAGCGCTGCTTTTTCCGTCGAGGAGAGGCTGTTGTAGATCCCGTCCTGGACGTTACGCGTGGTGCGGGTACCGCGACTGCTATAAGGGCTCTGCGTGTAAACCGAATCCGTCAGCGTGTCATCTATGAAAAACTGCGAAGTGAACTCATACGTCTTTGTAGATCCGGCGAAGAGACGCAGCTTGAAGTGGATGTGAACCGCTCTTCCAGCGTACCAGCCGGGATAAATGGTCTCGAACTGCGCGACACCGTTTGCGTCGGTGATCTGGTACCCGCGCAGGAATTTCGCCGATGAGCCCGAGACGTCGGAGTAAACACCACCGGCGTCGCAGTGCCAGACATCGAGATAGGCTCCCGTCAGCGGCGTGCACGCGCTACTCGCAACCCGTGAGACGTTGAAGGTGAGAGCCAGCGGAATTCCCGCCGACACTACACCGGTCACTGGATCAGTGCGGATGTCGGAGCGATTCAGCTTCTCGTCGACGAAGTAGGGTCCTTCGGTGAGCGATGCAGTAAGGACGCAGCTGGAGCTCGCGGTAGTCCCGCCGGTGCTCCCGGTCGTGCCCGTTGATATTTCCGTCCCGGTGGCCGAATCGGCCGCACACGCGAGCAGAAGCGACTGCGACACCACGACGCTGGCCGCGCCACGCGCCGCAAATCCGAGTAGATCCCGGCGACTGAGCCGACCGTTCGCTGGGACTTCGATGATCTTCTTCGCCATTGTACGATCCCATTCCAGAGTTTGTCTGATCTCGCGATCACCCATGCATCGCGTCGTTGATCCAGTATACGCGGGCAATCTCTCATGGTGCCGCGCACTGTAGCGAACTGCACGGAGCAGTGATGAACGGCACGAAAACCGACACGAGTTTTTTTGGGTGAACGGCGCCACCTCGATTTGCGGCGCGATAGGACCTAGCTAGATGGTCGTTCCCATTTGCTGCTCGAGCTTCTCGAAGCGGTTCCGGGCAACCTTCAGCTTCACACCGCCCTTGAGCTGGACGGCGTAGTCGCCGCCCTGGCCGCGGATGAGCGATTCAATCAGGTCCAGCCGGACGATAGCCGAGCGATGGATGCGGAAGAACCGGGCGGGATCCAGACGTTCTTCGAGCGTTTGCATCCGCTCGCGTATCAGATACCTCTTGTCCGCGACGAACAGCTCCGCGTACGGCCCGCTGGCGATGATGTAGTCGATCTGCTTCACCGGAACGATGCGAACCTGCCCGCGCATCTCCACCGCGATTCGTTCCAGGTACTGATTCTTTGCGCCAGCCGCCCCTCCATCCACTGCTGTCCCGCCCAGCAGCGTCCGCAGCTCGTCGGAAAGCTTCGAGACCTGATGCAGCTCGACCATCTTACGCGCGCGCTGAAAGGCTTTCTCGAATCGCTCGTCGTCGAACGGTTTGACGAGATAGTCGATTGCCGCGAGATCGAACGCAGCCACCGCGTGATCGTACGCGGTCGTGAAGATCGTTGCCGGCATTTTGTCGGGACCGATCTCCCTCACGACGTCGAGGCCCGTCTTGCCCGGCATCTGAATGTCCAGGAAAACAAGATCGGGTTTCAGCTCGGCGATTGCCTCGATCAGAGCCGGCCCGTTATCCGCAGTCCCGACAATCTCGACGTTCGATTGCTGGGCGAGCAAATCCTCGAGCCGCTGCCTCGCCAGGCGCTCGTCATCGGCAATGAGGACACGCAGCGGCTTCACCGACCGCCCTCCGCATCCACCGCGCTCGTCCGCAGCTCACTCCGGCTGCGAAACGGCAGCACTATTCGCGCTACGGTACCGCCACCAGGCTTCGCCAGAAGCGTCAGGCTCTGCGCGCTACCATATAGTTGCTCGAGTCTCTGTCTGATGTTCTCGAGTCCGACGCCGCCTTCCGCATCCGGCACCGTGTCGCTTCCACCACGCTGCTCGAGTCCGGGACCGTTGTCAGAGACAGTCAGGATCAGTCGCGCATCGTCACGCCGACCCTCGATTTCGATGCGTCCGACCGCTGCGACTTTCTCCACGCCGTGTTTGACCGCATTCTCGACGAGGGGCTGGAGAATGAGGCTCGGAACGAGCGCTCCCCTCGCCGATTCCGTCAGATGTACGTCGACCTCGAGGTGGCCCTGAAATCGGATGCGCATGATTTCGAGATAGCGTTCGAGAAACGATATCTCCTGCTCGATTGGAACCTCATTGTCGCCGCTGCCGCCGAGGCTGTAACGCAGGAGCTCGCTCAGCCGGGCGATCATGCGGCGCACACCTTTCGGGTCGCGCTCTACGAGCGACGAAACCGCGTGCAGTGTGTTGAAAAGAAAATGCGGATTAAGCTGGGCGTTGAGCGCGCTGAGTCTCGCCTGGGCGAGCTGGGTTTGGAGCTGTGCGGTCTCGCTCTGCAATCTGAGCGTCTCGCGCTCGCGCGCCCGGAAGCGAAGGAAGTAGTCGCGCGCGATTCCCGCCGCGAGCACTCCCGTGTAGAGCACAAAGTGATTCAGAATCATCGGGCCAAGCAGGAAATTCATCGGACCCATCCCTGGCGGGTTCCGACCGCCGCCGCGTCCGGGGTCCCTGAAGTCGGGTCTCGACTCGAAAGTGCGCACGAGCCATGAGTTGATCTGATCAATGAATGCGGCGAGGACAACGCCGATCAGCAACAGCAGCAGGATGCGCTTCACGAGCGCCCACAGGTACATCTGCTGAAACGCCAGCGCGATCGGAACGGTGCGCGCGACTGGGCTGAAGGCAAAATCGCGCTGATCTGCGACGCGATTCGCCGCGGTCAGCACTCCCAGCAACGTCCAGAACGCAAAAACGCCGAGCAGCTCGGCGCGGCTCATAGGAGTGATGTCTGTGCGATCGGTGTCGCTGGTCACACAGTCATCATAAGACAGTTCCGTGCTACCGGGCAACGCACCATGGCCCAAAGAATGTAGGGAAGCTCGGCTCGTTCCCGCTCGGCGTGTTGCGGAATGCACCACTGTCGTCACGAGCGGTGCGAAAGTGGTCATAAACCACTCCGGGACCTTCGTCGCACTTTCCGGCGGTAATGGCTATATAGGATCGATGGGTGACGAACTTGTTTTGATCGCTGGCGCGGGGCCGACCGGTCTCGTGCTCGCTCTCTGGCTGACAAAGCTCGGCATCAAAGTGCGGATCGTCGACAAGACCGCGGAGCCAGGCACAACTTCGCGGGCGCTGGCGGTTCAGGCGCGGACGCTCGAGTTCTATCACCAGGTTGGAATCGACGACGCCGTCATCGCTGGTGGCGTCAAGGTCGAGAACCTGAATCTGTGGGTGAAAGGCCGTCGCGCCGCCCGCATTCCGCTGCAGCGTATTGGAGAAGGTCTGACCCCTTATGCCTTCGCCCTCGTCTTTCCGCAGGACGCTCACGAGCGATTGTTGATCCAGAAACTCGGCGAGCTCGGCGTGCGGATCGAGCGGCAAACGGAGCTGCTGCGCTTTTCTCAGTCCGACACCGGCGTGACCGCTACGCTGCGTCGGCCCGACGGCTCGGAAGAAGTTTGCCTTGCCCGATACCTCGCCGGCTGCGATGGGGCAGCTTCAACAGTTCGCCAGCAGTTGGCGATAGAGTTTCCGGGCGGGACCTACACCGGTCTCTTCTACGTCGCCGACATCGAAGCAATCGGTGATCCGGTGGACGACGGTCTTCAGGCCGATATCGAAGATGCCGACTTCATTCTTCTTTTTCCCCTCAACGGACAGCGGCGCGTGCGTCTGGTGGGAACAGTTCGCGATCTGCCGGCGGGCGATCACGGCACGCTCACCTTCGACGACGTGAGAGGTAAAGCCCTCGAGCACCTCAAGCTCAACGTCGGGAAGGTGAACTGGTTCTCGACCTATCGCGTGCACCATCGCGTCGCGCTCCATTTTCGGGACAGGCGCGCCTTCCTCCTCGGCGACGCAGCGCACATTCACAGTCCGGTCGGCGGTCAGGGAATGAACACCGGGATTGGCGACGCGGTGAACCTGGCGTGGAAGATCGCCGCGGTATTGAAGGACGGCGCGCCAGCAAATTTGCTCGATACTTACGAGCCAGAGCGCATTCGCTTCGCGCGGCGGCTCGTCGCGACGACGGATCGGGGATTCACTCTCGTCACCAGGCGCGGCGGTATCGCGCGCTTCGTGCGCACACGAATTATTCCAATCGTGGTCCCGATTGCGTTTCGAATCTGGGCAATGCGGCAGCTCCTTTTCAGGACGGTATCGCAGACGACGGTCAACTATCGTGAAGGCACGTTGAGTGAAGGCATGGCCGGCAGAGTGCGCGGCGGAGATCGATTACCATGGGCAGATCTCGGATCAGGCACAGACAACTTCGCGCCGCTGACATCGGTCGAGTGGCAGGTGCATGTGTACGGAGGGGCGGGAAGCGGGAGGCGCGAGGCGGAAGGCGGGAAGGGGGAAGAGGGAAGAGGGCTGCGCGAGACGTGCGCCGAGCTGCGGCTTCCACTGCACGTGTTCGGGTGGGAACCGATGATGGGACGCGGCGGTTTGCAAAAAGGTGCGGCTTATCTCGTGCGACCGGACGGCTACGTCGCCCTCGCCGACCCGAGTGCCGACCCGCAGCGGCTGCGTCAGTATTTCACGGAACGCGGCTGGCGGCGCGGCTAGCTCCGCTGACACCAAACTTCAGAGCGACATGACCGCGACATTCGATCGGGTGCAAAAACTTGGGGTCAAGTTGTCCGGCGTAGTTGTGGATACCTATTTCGGGAAACCGGCGCTCAAACTCGACGGGCAGATGCTGGCGTGCATGGCGAGCCACAAATCCGCTGAGCCGAACACCCTCGTGGTACGGATCGATTTTTTCGAGCGCGATCTCCGGGTCGCGAACGAGCCGGACATCTACTACCTCAAGCCGCACTATGTGGACTATGCTTGTGTCCTCACGCGACTTTCGCGGATCGATGACGCGGCGCTTCGTGACCTGCTGGACTCCGGCTGGCGGTTCATCAACAAGAAGAAGAAGGCGAAGAAGACGAAGGCGGCGCGACCACGCCGACCGCGCTCATAGTAAGGTCCTCCCGTGCTTTTTTTTTTGGCGACTGCGTCAGCACACAGGTCCGCGGTTGCGTAGAATGAATGGCGCGCGATAAGGAGTCACGCTTGGAAGTATCGGCTTACGTCAGCTTCAAGGGCGATTGCGAAGCTGCGTTCAGATGCTATGAGGAAGTGCTCGGTGCCACACCGGGTCTCCTCTTCCGTTACGCTGATTCGCCGATGGCAGACGTCGTTCCAGAGGGATGGGGAAGCAAGATCATGCACGGCAGCGTGAGGATTGGCGGAAAGGTGTTAGAGGGCGCCGATGTCCCTCCCGAACGCTATGAAAAGCCGCAGGGGTTTTCGCTCTCGCTGAACGTCCCAAACGCGGATGAAGCCGAGAGTCTGTTCGAGAAGCTGGGGAACGGCGGTCAGGTAGTTTACCCGATCGCAAAGACGTTCTGGTCAGAGCGATTCGGCATGGTCGTCGATCGCTTCGGTATTCCCTGGATGATCAACTGCGAAGGGTGAGCGCACAGCATCCGCTGTTCGTTAGAAGGTTTGAAGGTCCAATATTCCATGCGAGGATTACATGTCGAAATACTCTCTTCCAATCCCGGTCGTACTCGTTGCGGTCGCGCTAGGGTGGCCACGCGTTACTTCCGCGCAAACGTTCAAAGTCGAGCGGTACAGCATCGGCGGTGATGGCGGCACCGACTATCTGACTGCCGAACCGGGAACCGGTCGCGTCTTCGTGTCACGCGGAACCCACGTCATGGTGATTGACGGTCGCACGGGAAAAGTGATCGGAGATATTCCGGACACTCCACGCACTCACGGGATCGCGCTGGCGCCGAAGTCGAATCACGGTTTCACCACCAACGGCGGCGATTCGACCGTCACGATGTTCGATCTCAAGACGCTGGCGCCGATCAAGAAGATCCACGTGCCCAGCGGTGGTCTCGACGGAATCATGTACGATGATTTCTCCGACCGCGTCATCCTCACCAACCACAGTCGTCCCATCGGAACCGCGACGGCCATCGATCCTACCAGTGGAGAGATCCTCGGCGTGGCCGAGCTGGAGGACAACGCCCCCGAAGGTGCCGCGAGCGATGGGAAGGGCAAGCTTTTCGTCAACAATGAGAGCAAGAACACCATGCAGGTGCTCGATGCCAGAACGATGAAGGTATTGTCGTCGTGGCCGCTGACGCCCTGCGACGGCCCGACGGGAATCGCATTCGACCGTTCGTCGAATCGAATTTTCTCCGGCTGCGGGAAGACGTCGGTCGTGATCGATCCGAGCTCCGGGCGAGTGGTGTCGACGATCAGCAATGGTGATGGAGTCGACGCGCTGGGATGGGACCCTTCAGAAAAACTGATCTACATCCCAGCCGGGCGAAGCGGCAACGTCACCGTCGTGCGGCAGAATTCACCAGACACGTACACCGTAGTAGCCACGGTGCCGACAATGCCGGGCGCGAAAACGATCGCTGTCGATCCGGTGAGGCACGTAGCGTATCTCTTTCAACCGGAGTACGGACCGGCGCCAGCGCCAGCACCCGGGTCGCCACCTCCCGCGCCCGGAAGTCGGCCTCCACGCGGTCCGGTGATCGGGGCATGGTTCTTTGTCATCAGTCATTGATAGGCTCACTGCGAACGACGATACTCGCAACGCACACCGACACGCGAAACTTCTGACAGTCGATGCCGTACATCCGGTAGGCCCTCTCCTGAGCATTGAATGAATCTCGGTCCTTTGACGAACTCCGCTCTGGTCCTCCTCGTCGCGCTTGGCCCTCGTGTCTCTCGCGGTCAGGATTCGACCACCATACACGTCAACGTCCACGTCCCGGACTCGGTCGCCCATATCGTCGATCGCCAGCCGCCCGATCACGCCCGCTTCGCGATCGTAAGCCGGGATGGCCAGGCCCAGCTGCTTCTCATGGACACTACGATCGTTGCGCAGATGACGGATCGCGGGCTCGCGCACATCAATTCGCACGAGGCCACCGACACTATCAAGGGCACCGCCAACAGGATTTTCGCGCGCATGGCCCTCGGCGCCTTGACTCCACTGCTCGACCACGGCATCGCGTATCATCTGCGCGATCTCGCCGACGCGCGCTACGCAGACGGACGACTGTTACTGCTGCGCGCGAATGGCGATGAAGTTTTTCGCGACGTCGAGATCGGCAAAGGGCCGCTGATGGAGAGCTTCTCCGCCGCCGACGCGAAATTGTTCGCGACGAAAGCTCGCGCTGCGAGGGCGCAGCTCGCGCGATAATCGACAAGCCTCGCTCTCTTCTAAAGCGAGCCCCGAACACGCACCGAGCCAAGCGGAATGCTGGTAGCGGTTTTGCACCACTCGTTTTACCCCCTCGCGAGTTAGCCATGTCGTCCAGTCCTTCCCAACCACCCGATGGCGATCCGCTCCAGAAACTACTCGACGACGCCGAAAACGAGCTCCGGCGCAGACTGGAGGAGGCGTGTGAGGCAGAGGCGAGGGGCGTATCGACTGAATCCACCGAAGACGTTCGCCGACTCGAGGACAACCTTCTAGCCGCTGCATTAGCGGCAAAACAAACAATCGCCGTACGCAGTCACATGAAGCGTCGGACGTATCCGGAACGTGAGCGGCCTATCAAAATTGATGTCGCGGCCGACCGTGATACGGAGGCAGGCGCGCTCCGCAAGGCGAAACCAGAATCGAGAGTGGACGAACGCGGTGAGAAAGCTGGGATGGGCGTTCGCGAATTCACCGACGATGAAGGCCGGCCCTGGCGCGCCTGGTCGGTGGTGCCGGGTCTGAGCAAAGCCAGCTCGAGCGGACGCCAGTTCCTAGGCGATTTTCAGAATGGCTGGATTTGCTTCGAGGGACTAGACACTTCCGCCCGCCGGCGGTTGCCTTATCGCCAGGCCAATTGGCCAAACATCACCGATGAAGAACTCAAGCATCTCATGCAGCAAGCAATCGACGCGCCGGTCCGCGAAAAAAAGCCGCAGGACAAGCGCTGATCGACCGTTGATGCTCATCGAGAAATCGACGGCATTCGTTGCTGACCAACCCGCCGCTAGCTGCGACCATCACGTCTCATCGGACCTTCCCTGGTTTCGGCTTGAGCTCCTCGAACCAGTTGTCGACAACTATTAGCTCGTCGGGAGCGCTACCCGGAACCTGCCGAATCATCAGGAAACGACCGTCCGGCGCCACGGCATACTGTGCTCCACGCTCAAACGAGAGGTATGCGCGGGCGGGAAAAAGAGTTGTTGAGCGCCCGAGTGAGAAGGCCGGAGAAGATTGCACCTCGACCGCCACCAAGTTCCCCGCAACGTCGCGGTAGAACAGCTCTTTGCCGCTATGGGACCAAAGTGGCTCGGTGCCACCGCCCGTCGACACTTCCCACTTTGCAGCAGCAGTGTTGGGGAACGGCACGACGTAGACATCGTACTGACCGGACTCGTTCGAGCTGTATGCCAGCCACCGTCCGTTCGGAGAAATGGCCGGAGCACTTTCGGTGAAATTGGTCGCCACCAGCGGCACTGCGACGGTATCAATCCCGGGGCGGATTCCAAGAATGTCTCCCGCTCCGCTTTGATATCTGTCCGTACGGAAGACCAGCCATTTGCCGTCCGGAGACCAACGCGGGCCGAATGCGCCGCGCTTGTCGTGTAGTTGCAACACGGCTTGCGTACTGCCGTCGGCGCGTTTCGTCCACAGATCGATCGAACCTGCCGCATTCGAGGTGAAGGTCACGGATTTGCCGTCCGGAGTCCACGCACTGTAATGGTCCGTCTTTTTTTCGAGCGTCAACTTGACGCTCGGACCGCGGTCCAGCCGCTTTATCCAGATGTCACTCTTTTGGGCTATGCCGTCGTAGCTGGCGTTGGGTAGCAATGAGACAGAGAGCCGCCTCCCATCTGGCGAGAGCGACGGCTCGGCAAAACTCCCTTGCCAATCGGGGTCGACGGGTTGTGCCTTACCATCGCGCGCTACCCAGACGAGCTCGAGTTTTCCTGATGCTACGCCGCGCGTGTACAGGAGCGTCCCATTGTCGGACACTGCGAGATCCACGGTGGATGAAGGTGCGAGGCGAATGCCCTCTGCAAGTGCCGTCGGCTCGCCGGTGACTTTCATCGTGTTCTGATCGAAGGGCACCACCATCAATGTTCTATCCGTCGTCACATAGAGCAGGTGGCCCGTTGAGACATATCGCGCATAGACAGCGTTGTTCACGATCACACGGTGTTTCCGCGAGGACATATCGACAACGCCGATGGATCTGGCTGCGTCACTCACACCAACCGCGATCAGAATGCCTTTGCCATTCGGCAGGACCTCGGGCCAGGAGTGATCGAGCTCTTTGAGCGCTGGGTCCAGTGCAGTGAACCGTGTGGGCACCGCGCCGGCTTTCGCCTCGACGCGGATGAGAGGTTCCTTGTCCCGGCCATCCAGGTAGATGTATCCGTCTCGTCCCCAAGACCCACCGGCCTCCCCGATGAGTGAGTCCGTCACGGTGATTAGAGGACCGCCGCTGAGCGACGCGATCTGAAGCTTGTTGCCGCCCGTGATGAACCCCACCCGCTGCCCGTCCGGTGAGAAAAATGGCGTCTCCGCCCCTTCGCTTCCTGGTATGGCGGTGGCGTGCAACTGATTTCGTTGAAGCACCAGGATCTGCGCACGCGAGCCGCCGACGTACGCCAGGCGCGATCCATCGGGCGATAGAGCCAGACGTCCCCAGAAGTATCCAACGGGTTGTATCATCGCTTCCGCCGCGTCGAACACGAGTCTGGATCGCACCACCTGCTTTGTGGGCGAAGGATGAATCCAGCCCAGGATCATCGTCGCAGTCAGGAGAATCGCGACCGCAGTCACTCCATAGGTGAACGCCCGCTTGTTCAACACGGAGATTGGACTGGTGATCGCTCGCGGCTTCCGGACAGCCACTCTCGGAAGAACAGTCTGGCGAGGCCCGGTAATTTCGTTTGTGAGTGCCCCAGCTCGGGCGAGGTCGCGGAGCAGCTCCGTCGCACCGTCATACCGCTCGGCTGGATCCTTCTGCAGCAGCCGCAGAACAAGGTCTTCGAGCGCAGGCGAGACATCGTGTTTATGCGTCGAGAGCAGTTCGGGCTCATCG
>WNGC01002306.1_pt1 | contig 20125 bp, 19 predicted proteins | sample 5400051 | NCBI WGS metagenome assembly WNGC01 (sample SAMN13153368, study PRJNA577476) | soil metagenome | isolation source: 20 cm soil or saprolite under grassland replicate 2 | place: USA:California | collected 2016-06-15
GACGCGCGGCCGTCGGCGCCTCGCGCGCCGTGGTGGACGCCGGGTGGCGCCCCCACGCCGATCAGGTGGGGCAGACGGGCAAAACCGTCAGCCCGACGCTGTACGTGGCGGTGGGGATTTCCGGCGCGATCCAGCACCTGGCCGGGATGCGCACGTCCAAGGTCATCGTCGCGATCAATAAGGACAAGGATGCACCGATCTTCAAGGTGGCGGATTACGGAATTGTGGGAGACCTGTTTGAGGTGGTGCCGCGGCTCACTGAAGAGATAAAAAAGCTCCATGGGTAAACGCGGAAGGCGGAACGCGGAACGCGGAACTGGCGGGCGCGCCTCGAGCGCGGGGCCCGCGTCGGGCTCGGTAACCGGCATTGCTGTTCCGCGTTCCGCCTTCCGCGTTCCGCGTTCCGTATGATCCCCGCCGCTTACCAGCCCCCTCTGCCGCTCGACAGGCTCCTGGTCCCCGTTGGCGCCCCCGGTGCCGGCGACCGCATGGAGCTGGACGTGGTCATCGTCGGCGCGGGCCCGGCTGGACTCGCCTGCGCCATCGCACTGGCTCAGCTCGCCCGGCGCGGCGGCACCGAGCTCAACGTCGGCGTCCTCGAGAAAGCCGAAGCGCTGGGGGAGCACTCGCTTTCGGGCGCCGTCGTGAACCCGCGAGCGTTCCGCGAGCTGTTCCCGGACCTGAAGGATGCCGACTTCCCGTTCCGGGCGCCGGTCACGAAGGAAGCCGTGCACCTGCTCACCGCCCGCCACGCACCGCGCATTCCCACCCCTCCCACGATGCACAATGCCGGCAATTACATCGCCTCGCTGTGCGAGATCGTGCGCTGGTTGGGGGAGCAGGCCGAGGCGCTCGGCGTCAACCTGTTCACGGGATTCCCGGCCGCAAGCCTCCTCACGGAGGGCACACGCGTCGCGGGCGTGCGCACGGCGGAGACCGGCCTGGATCGCGAGGGCCGGCCCCTGGCGACGCACCAGCCGGCGAACGACCTCGTCGCGCGGGTCACGGTGCTGGCCGAGGGAACGCGCGGGATGCTGGCGCAGGCGTATCTCGAATGGCAACAGGTCGCCGGGGAGAACCCTCAGATCTTCGCACTCGGCGTAAAGGAAATCTGGGAGACCAAACAGCCGCTCGACACGATCGTCCATACGCTGGGATGGCCGCTGCCGCACGATGCATTCGGCGGCAGCTTCATGTACCCGCTCGAGCCCAGGCTCGTCGCGCTGGGTCTCGTGGTCGGCCTCGACTACCATGATGCCACGCTCGACGTCCACGCGCTGCTCCAGCAGATGAAGCTCCACCCGTTGTTCCGGCAGCGGCTCGAGGGGGGCGAGATGGTCGAGTGGGGTGCGAAGACCATCCCCGAGGGCGGCTACTACTCGATCCCGGCGCGCCGCTCGGGCGACGGCGTCGCGATCCTGGGCGACTCGGCCGGCCTGGTGGACGTCCCGTCGCTCAAGGGGATTCACTACGCCATCCAGTCCGGCATCTTCGCCGCCCGTGCCATCTTTGCGGCCCTCACGGCCGGCGATACCTCCGCCCCGCGGCTCGCGGAATACGACCGCCTCCTGAACGAGTCGTTCATCATAAAGGATCTGTACCGCACGCGGAACATGCGGCTCGCGTTCAAGGACGGCTTCTTTGCGGGCGGCGCGAAGGCGGCCCTGATGTCGCTCACGGGCGGGCGGGTCCCCGGACGGAAGATCACCGTCGAACGCGATGCGGATGTAGAGCGCACGCTGACCCCGGGCGCACGCCCGGGGTCAGTTGTAGCCCCCGACGGGCGTCTGACCTTTTCGAAAGTGGACGCCGTGTTCAAATCGGGGAACGCGACCCGCGACACGATCCCGACGCATCTCGTCGTTGGACCGGACGTACCCGCCGCCGTCGCGGAGTTTTACACCCACCTGTGCCCGGCGGGCGTGTACGAGGTGGCGGACGGCACGCTGCGCGTGAACCCGCCCAATTGTGTCGACTGCAAAGCGACCGACGTGTTGGGCCCCCGCTGGACACCGCGTGAAGGAGGCAGCGGGCCCAAATACAAGCGGATGTAGGCCTCCCACAGCCGATCTTGCGTTGCCGCAGCACCGTGCGCCCCGGAGTCAACAGGTCCGGCCCGTGGTCATTTGACCCGAACACCGGTCGGACGGGCATGTCACGTCCCACCAATACGATACGCTCCAGATTGTGGGGGGCGCCGAGTCCGGGACTTGGCACCCGATATGCAATGTCACACAGGCCGTGGGACGGCCACATGGCAAACGAGACCAAACGTAGCGGCGCATCGCGTGGCGAGCGGCCCCGGCGACGCGGCTGGGACCGGCGGCGCGATCTGGGCCGCCGCATGATCCGCGACCGGCGACGCGCAACGGCCGAGGTGCCGTTCGAGCGCCGCGCGGGAAGCGACCGCCGCTCCGGCGGGCAACGGCGTGCCAGCGCGGAGCGCCGCACCACTCCTCCCGAAGGCTTCCACCTCCTCGACGGGTAGCCCTCGTTGCGCCGCCGCCACGGCGGTGACGCGGCTCCGCATGGTCTGGCACATCGCTGTCGTCCTCGCAATCCTCACGACCGGATGCGATCTCTATCTCCGGGTGCGCGCTGCGCGCCGGCAACGCGCACAGCGGGGCACCGACGACCTGACGCGGCTCGAGAATCGGCTGGCCTTCTACGAGCTCGCCGGCCGAGAATTCGAGCGCGCGCGTCGCTACGCGCACCCGTTCACGATCGCGTATTTCGACCTCGATGACTTTCGCGAGGTGAGCCACCTCTTCCCCCACCAGGTGGGCGACGAGATGCTGCGGCTCGTGGCCGGGGCGGCGCGCCGCTCCGTGCGGGCCAGCGACGCGGTCGCGCGGCTGGGCGGCGATCAGTTCGCGCTCCTGCTCGCGGAGGCGGGCCCCGAAGCCGCCGGGGCGGCGGTGAGAAAGTTGCAGCACACGTTGCAGGAGCTGGCGGAGGAGACCGGCCTGCCGCTCACCGTGAGCGGCGGCGTGGTGACGTGCCTGCAGCCGGCGGAGAGCCTGGAGGCGGCGATCGGCGCGGCGGACCGGTTGCTGCACGGCGCCAAGGCCGCGGGGCGCGACACGTTCTGGTCGGAAGCGATCATGCCGCAGCCGATCGAAGGGTTCGAGCCGACGCGGCTGCGGCGGGCCTACCGCGTGCCGCCCGGGTTCGACATGCCGATGCCGCCGCCGCGGGACCGTCCCGGCTAGAGTCCCGCCATCCTGATCCCGTCGATGATGAACTGCACCGCGATGGCGCACAACACGAGTCCCATCAACCGGGTGAGGATGCGCATCCCCGTCTGGGCGAGCCGTCGCTCGATGCGCGTGGCGGCGGCGAGCGTGACGGAGCAGAGATATGCCGTCAGCCCGATCGCCACGTATACCGCCGCCGTGGTGAGCGGCGTTTTCGCAGCCCCGCTCAGCACCATCACCGTCGAGATCGCGCCGGGCCCCGCCAGCATGGGGATCCCGAGCGGCATGATCCCCACGTCTTCCTTCTCGATCCCTTCGGCCTTCTCTACCGGCGTCTCCCGCTGCTGACTGCGGCGGGCCTGCACCATGTCGAGCGCGTTGAGGCCGATCACCACGCCTCCGGCGATCTTGAACGCGGCGATCGTGATGCCGAAGAGACGGAAGATCAGGCTGCCGCCGAGGGCGAACGCCGTGAGGGTCACGGCGCACGTCCAGGCCCCCCGCCGGGCCATCTGACGCCGCACCTCCGGCGGGTCCCGCGCCGTCATGGCGAGAAAGGTCGGCACGGCGGTCAGCGGATCGACGATGAAGAGGATCGACGTGAATACCAGGAACAGGTCCTGGAGCGTCTTCAGCATGCGCTCACATGGTCACCTGGATCACGCGGTCCTTGCCGGCCCGCTTCGCCTCGTACATCGCCTGGTCCGCCTTGCGCAGCAGCTCGTCGCTCCCCGCCTCGGTGCCCGAGACTGCGACGACGCCGATGCTGGCCGTGACCGAGGGCGTTCCGCGGAACACCGTGCGGATTCCCCCGGCGAGGCGAGTGGCGACCGCATGAGCCAGCGTGCCGTCGGTCTCCGGCATCAACACGCCGAACTCGTCGCCCCCCAGCCGGCCCACGACATCGGCCTGGCGCACGGCGCTGCGCATCGCGTCGGCAACGAGTCGCAACACCGCGTCGCCGGTGGCGTGACCGTGCGCATCGTTGACCTTCTTGAAGTCGTCCAGGTCGAGATAGATCAGGGCCAGGGGTCGCCCGTAGCGCCGGTTGCGCCCCAGCTCCTGCGCCAGCTGGGACGCGAACGCCCGCGCATTCAGGACGGTCGTGAGCGGATCGTGCGTCGCGAGCAGCCGGAGCTGTGATTGGGTGCGCCGCAACTGCGACAGACCGGCGATCGCCACGCCTACCACGGTGAGGTACGCGGCCTCGTTCAGGATCCGCACCTGGAGCGAGGTGTCGAGCGGCATCTGGTCGATCCCCACGCCGAAGCGGAGCAACGCCGTCGCGAGCGCGAACGCAATACCCCACCCCAGGCCGTCGTAGGACGCGGCCAGCAGCACCGGAACGACGTACAGAATGCCGAGTCGCAGGTCGGCCCCTGTCCGCACGTTGAGCACGAACACACCGGCGGCGAGCGTCGCCCAAGCGATCAGCCGCAGGGCGCGGCGCAGGCGGTCACGGGGCGCCACCTAGAAGGGCGCCTCGGCGACGTGCTGCGGATCGTCGAGCAGCAGGGCGGCGAGCGTATCGCCCGTGGACACCTCGGCCCGGTCCTCGGGCACGATCAGGAGGGCGTTGGCGCGAGCCATGGAGGTCAGGATGCCGGACCCCTGCGGACCCGTCAAGCGCGCGACCAGCGTCCCGCCCGTGCCCTCGGGCCGGACCACCGCCCGGAGAAAGTGCCGCAGTCTGGGGCCGAGCGTGACCCGCTCGCCCATGCACACCGGCACCGTGCGCCGGAACGGAAGCCGGTGTCCGAGCAGCCGCCGGATCGCCGGGCGCACGAACAGCTCGAACGTCACCATGGTGCTGACGGGGTTCCCCGGCAGCCCGATCCACGGCGTGCGGTGGAGCAGGCCGAAGCCGAGCGGCGCGCCGGGGCGCATGCGGATGCGCCACAGCTTCATGTCGCAGCCCAACTCGGCGAGCACCTCCCGCACGAAGTCGTGCTCCCCCACGCTCACGCCGGCCGTGGTCACGAGCAGATCGGCGTCGCGCGCTCCCGTGAGATGCTCGCGCAGGCTGTCTTTCGTGTCGCGCGCCAGCCCCAAGTCCAGCGGGATCCCGCCCGCGCGACGGATCAGCGCGTGCAGCGTGTAGGAGTTCGACGTGGCGATCTTGCGCCCCGCGAGGATCTCATCGGTGCGGTCCAGGTCCACGATCTCGTCCCCCGAGCCCATGAACGCGACCCGGGGCGGGCGGTGCACGAGCGGAGTGCCGTGCGCGATGGAGGCGAGCACGCCGAGCTGAGCGGGCTCGAGCGCCGTGCCGGCGGGCAGCACGACCTCTCCTTTACGGATGTCTTCGCCCCGGTAGCGCACGTTCTTGCGCGCATCGCGCCCCGCGACGACGGTCACCCGTTTCGGGTCCCCGCCCCCGTCCTCGGTGTCTTCCTGTCGCACCACCGTGTCGGCTCCCGCCGGGAGCGGGGCGCCCGTGAAGATTCGGGTGGCCTGGCCCGGACCGATGGGGCGCGCGGGAAACTGTCCGGCGGCGACGCTCTCGATCACCGCGAGCACGACCTTGCGGCCGGCGCTCGCCCCCTCGACGTCCGCGGCGCGGGCGGCGTAGCCGTCCATCGCCGAGTTGTCCCATGGCGGCAGGTCGATGGGACTCGCCACGTCCTCGGCGAGCACCAGGTCGAGCGCCTCGCGCAGCGGGCGGCGCACCGGTGGGAGTGGTGCGACGTGCTCGAGGATCAGGCGGGCGGCTTCGGTGGGAGTCAGCATGTTACGGCGGCAGGATCTTGGCCCGGTCCCACGCGAGGTTGGCCAGGGTGACCAGCCACGCGGTATCGGAAAAGCGGAACACGGGGAATTCCGCGCGATACGTCCGATTGTCCGTCACCATCGCGACCCAGTCGGTCGCGGTGTGGACCGCGGGATCGAACAGCGGCTCGGCTCCGGCTGCCAGGCGATACACCTCGATCTTCGGCAGCGCGGCCCGCTTGTAGCCCTCGACGAGGACGATGTCGGCTCCCTCGAGGTAGCGACGCGCCAGGGCGACGGGGTCCGATTCCGCTGCGGTCTTCTCCCACAGCACGCGCTGGCCGGGCCCCTCCATGAGGACGCGCTCGGCGTGGCCTTCGTGCCAGTGGCGCCAGGAGTCCTTGCCCCGTTGGTCGGTGTCGGCCGGATGGGTGCCGTGCTTGATGGTCATCACGCGGAAGCGGCGGCGGGCGAGCTCCGCCGCCAGCGCCACCAGCAGGGTGGTCTTGCCGGCGTTCTTGCGTCCGATCACCGACATCATCCGCGTTGCCGCCACACGGCCTCCGCCCGCTCCAGGTCCGCCGGGGTGTTCACGTTGAAGAACAGCACGTCCGGATCGCCGAATACCCGCACCCGCTCGAGCGGTAGTGTACCGACGTTCACGTCGGCGTGGAAGCCGATGGCACGGAGGTCGTCGCGCGCCAGCTGCCGCTCGATCGCGGGGCCGCACGCGGGCCCGTACACGGCGCACAGCGGCTCCACGCCGCGGCGTCCGTCGCTTTCGGGAAGGAAGGCGTCGCAGCCCGCCGAACCCTCCACCAGGGCGCGTAGCAGGTCGGCCGTGACGAAGGGCATGTCCCACGCGACACACAAGACGGGACCCGTGCCCGACGCGACCGCGGTGTAAATGCCGCCCAGGCTGCCGCAGTCGCGGCGCACGTCGGGGACGGTACGGAGATCGGGCCGCCAGCCCGGACCCTCCGGGGCGTTGGCGACGAGCAGCGGCGGCGACCCGGTCACGGCGCCGACGGCGTCCACCACGCGGTCGAGGATGCGCCGCCCGCCCAGCTCGACCAGGCCCTTGGGACGCCCGCCGTAGCGGCGGGCGGCGCCGCCGGCGAGGACGGCGCCGCGCACGCCCTACGCCGACCTGCAGCCAGATGAGACGCGGCCGCACGCGCAGGGCCTCGTCCACAATCGGCCCGACGCACTCGCTGCGCCGGAACACGTCCACCACGTCGATCGCGTGCTCGGCCGCGGCGGCCGTGAGGGTAGGATAACTCTGCTCGCCCAGGATCGCGGCATGCCCCGGGTTCACCGGTACGATGTGGTAGCCCGACTGCTGCAGGTACCGCGCGACGGCATGGCTGGGACGATTCGGCCGGGGCGAGAGCCCCACGACGGCGATCGTCCGGGCCTCCTGCAACAGCGTCCGGAGGGCCTCGGACGTCATGCCTCGGGCCGGTGCACGTGGGGCGTGCCGCTCACGGCGCGCCCCACCAGCACGACGCCGGCGCGCCCGGCGATCGTGAGCGCCAGCGTAGACGGCACGCTCGGCGTCGCCACGTAGGCGACGCCGGCGCGCGCGGCCTTGTAGGAGAGCTCTGCGGAAATGCGGCCGGTGACGAGTAGGCCCCGCCCGCGGGGGCGCTCCCGCGCGATCACCGCGGCACCGATCACCTTGTCCACCGCGTTGTGACGGCCGATGTCCTCGGCGTGGAACAGCAACCGCTCGCCGTCCGTGAGAGCGGCCGCGTGGATGCCGCCCGTCTCGTTGTAGCGCTCACCACTCGCGAACAGACCCTTGAATAGCGCGCGCAGCCGCTCGGGCGCCGGTGGCTCACCGCGCGCCGGGGCGTGCTTCACGGTATGCGGGTCGGCCAGGAAGGTCGAGACCGCGCCGCAACCGGACGCCAGCACGCGCTTACGGTTCTCCCCCTTCACCAGCGTCACCCGCTCCGGCTTCACCTCCGCCCAGAAGCCGAGGTCGGTGGCGCAGGGACGGAGCTTCACCAGATCGTCGAGCGTTTCGATATACCCCTCGCCGTGCAGCCACCCGGTCGCGAGCTCCTCCAGCTGATCGGGCGTGCACATCCACGTCACCGCGGGCTCGCCGTTCACCTCGAGCCAGACGGGCACTTCTTCTACGGCGGCGGACTCGGCGAGCATGCGGCCGCGGCGGGAGCCAGGCGCTGGGGTCAGTGGATCAGACTTCACCGAAGTACTCCGAGTAGATATGCGGCCCCTCCTGCACGCGCACCGCGTGCAGCGTGACCCCCGCCGGCAGGCGGGGCGCGATCCGCTCCCACACGTACACGGCCAGCGCCTCGCCTGTGGCAAGCCGACCGCCATCCGCGAATTCGGGCAGCGCGGCATTGATGCTCTTGCCTTCGAGCCGCGTCGTGACCTCCTCCGCGAGCAGCCGATCGAGCGTCTGGAGCTGCATCACGCCCCCCGCCCGCGCGTCGAGCGCCCCCTTCACCGTGACCCGGCACTGGTAGCGGTGGCCGTGCTCCTGGTCCGCGCGGCCGAACTCGCGCGTGTTGCGCTCATCCGGCCAATCCACCCGCCGGATCCGATGGGTCGCCGTAAACTCAACGATACGTGTAAGATAGCTGATCGGCATCGCTAGAATACCCGCACCGCGCTCGCCTTGAACGAGAACACGACGGGGCTGCCGGGCGCGAGCGCCAGGTCGCGCACGGCCTCCTCCGTAATGACGGCGACCAGCTCGACCCCCACGTCCGCGGTGACGTGGACCGCGCCCTCGTCCGGGCGCCGCCGAGCCAGGCCGGTCACCCGCCCCGGAAATGTGTTGCGCGCCGAGGAGGCCAGCGGCTCGCGACTGACGAAGATATCGGTGGGCGGCACCGCGAGGATCGCGGGGCCGGTCTTGTCGGTCATGGCGGCGATTTCGACCGTGCCGACGCAGGCATGTTTCAAGTCGCCGCTCTCCGCGGCCTTGAGCTCGACCCGGAACAGGTTCTCCGGGGTCACCGGCGAGAGCCGGCCGTCGGCCAGGGCGCGCACGTCGTCCGCCCAGCGGTACGCGTCTTCCAGCTGGTGAGACGCGAGGCATACGGCCATCGGGCGCCGGGCGCGCTCCTCCGCGAGCGCGCGGTACAACGTGAGGGCCGCGGCCCGATCCGCCGAGCTCGCGGGCTCGTCCAGCAGCAGCACGTCCGGCTCGACTGCGAGCGCCCGCGCCACCGCCACTCGTTGCACCTCGCCGTCCGACAGCTCGTGCCGCCGGCGACCGAGCAGCGGCGTGATGGCGAGTCGCGCGGCGACGGCCTCCACCCGTCTGTTCACCTCGGTCCGTCTGATGCCCCTGACCTGCAATCCGAACTCCATGTTTTCCCGAATTGTCGCCCGGAACAGGATCGGTCGCTGCTCCACCAGCGTCACCCGCCGGCGCGCGGCGCCGCCCGGGGTCACGACCGCCCCGTTCAGCAGGACCCGGCCCGCGCTGGGACGCTCGAGCAGGGCGAGCAGCCGCAGCAGCGTGCTCTTGCCCGATCCGTTGGGACCGACGACGGCGATGGCCGCGCCGGGAGGGACGGCGAACCGCTCGAGGTCGAGCACGACGCGGCCATCGTACGCGTGTCGCACCTCCACGAGCTCAAGCATGGCCGCGGCCCTGGAGCGTCTGCAGTGCGACGTTCACGAGCAAGGCGAGGAGCAGGAGGATGAGCCCGAGCGCGAGCGCCAGGCCGAAGTCGCCCTGGCTGGTGTACAGGGCGACCGCGGTGGTGAGGGTACGGGTCTGGCCCCGGATGTTGCCGCCCACGGTCATGGCGGAGCCGATCTCGGCGACCACGTGACCGAACGCGGTGGTGATCACGGCGGCGAGGGCGAAGCGCGCCTCGCGCGCCACGGTCCACGCCGTGCGCCAGCGCCCGGCACCGAGCGTCTCGGCGGTGCGGCGGATGCGGGGATCGACTCCCTGGACCGCGGCGGCCGCCAGCGCCGCGGCGATCGGGAGCGCCAGGAGCACGTCGCCCAGCGCGATCGCCTGCCAGGTGTACAGCCATCCCATCGCGCCTAGGGGCCCTCGGCGGGAGAGCACACCGTACAACAACAGTCCCAGCACGACCGTCGGGAACGCGAGGGCGGTGTTCACGACGGTGAGCGCCGCGCGCCGGCCCCAAAAGGGGCGCGTCGCGAGCACGAATCCGAGCGGGATGCCGAGCCCGCACGCCAGCACGGTCGAGATGACGCCGATCCTGAGGGTGAGCAGGGCGATGCCGTACACCTCGGCGTCACCCGAAAACAACAGGGCCAGCGCCCGCCGGAATCCCTCCGCTAGAAAGTCCATCCCACGCCGATCGTGGCCCACGGGTGCGCGGTCCACTGGTCGAGGGGCGCCGCCAGGGGCAGCACGCTCGAGCCGTCGACCTTGTTCGGCACCTTGTACGAAAGGGGATAGTGCAGTTTCCAAAGTTCCAGGCGGAAGTCGCCACGCACGGAGATGCGCCGCGCCGGATACCAGCGCACCCCGGCGTTGGGAGCGAGCGTGATCTTAGTACCAAAGCGGTAGCCGCTGGTGTCCTGCGCCAGCGCGCTGCCGACCGCGACGCCGAGCGCGCCGCCGACGAATGGGGCGAAATGCCGCCAGCTTTTCCGCCCCGTGAGCACGAGCTGGAGCCCCGCATCGACGAGCACGATGGGGTCGTTGAACAGTGCGCTCCGGCGCGACGTGGAGTCTTTCGTGTAGTCCTGGACGAAGCGCGACGTCCGGGCGTAGGCCATGCCGAGCGACGCGCCCACCGCGCCGAACGGCACTTCGTAGCGCAGCCCCCCGGTCAGGCCGTCCGACGGACCCACCCCGACGTCACCGCGGCTCCCCCCCAGGTGCCCGACACTGAGGGCCCATACGGCGCCGCGGGGGATGTCGTGGTACGGGGAGTGACCGGGCTCGTAGCCGACCTGGGCGGAAACGGCGTTCCATGACGCCAAGACGCCAAGCCACAAGAGCGCGCCGGCTCGGAGGATGGTACGCGTCGAACGTGCAACGTGGCGTCGTGGCGTCATGCAACGGCCTTTCATCTAGTCCGTCTCCCGCAGATCGCGCCCCGTCATTTCACGCGGCGGTTCGATGTCGAGCATGCGGAGCACCGTGGGACCCACATCGCACAGGGCACCGCCGTGCCGCAGCGGCCCCGGCACGTCGTCGCCCACGATGAGGAAAGGGACGGGATTCGTGGTGTGCGCCGTGTGCGGGCCGCCCGTAGTGGGATCGATCATCAGCTCGCAGTTGCCGTGGTCGGCGGTCACGAGCAGCGTGGCCCCGCGTCGCTCGGCGCTCCGGACGACGCGCTCGAGGCAACGATCCACCGTCTCCACGGCCGCGACGGCGGCCGGTAGTACCCCGGAATGGCCCACCATGTCTCCGTTGGCGTAGTTGCAGAGAATGAAGTCGTGCTGCCCCGCCTCGATCGCCTTGCAGAGCACGTCGGTCACGCCCGGCGCGCTCATTTCGGGCATCAGGTCGTAGGTCGCGACCTTCTGGGACGGAACGAGCAGCCGCTCTTCTCCCGGGTACGGCCTCTCGAGGCCGCCGTTGAAGAAATAGGTGACGTGCGCGTACTTCTCGGTCTCCGCGGTGCGAAACATAGTCTTGCCGCGCTCCGACACCACCTGCGCCACGATTTCCGAGAGCACCATCGGCCCGAAGACCATGGGGAAAGGGAACGTCCCGTCGTATTGCGTCAGCGTCACGAGGTCGACTTTGGGCCGCACGCCGGTATCAAACCCGTCGAAGCCGTCCACCGCCAGCGCGCGCACCATCTGGCGCATGCGGTCGGCGCGGAAATTGAAGCAGAAGACGCCGTCGCCCGAGCGGATGCGCGGCGTCCCGGTAATCACGCGCGGCTTGACGAACTCGTCGGTCTCGCCGGCCTGGTAGGCGGCCCGAATGGCGCTCAGGGCATCGGGAGCGGGCGCTCCCACACCATGCACCATCGCGTCGTACGCGAGTTTGGTGCGCTCCCACCGATTGTCGCGGTCCATCGCGTAGTAGCGACCGACGACGGTGGAGATCACCGGGGTTCGGGGGTCGGGGCTCAGGGGTCGGGCCCCGCCACCCCCGATCCCCAATCCCTGACCCCCGATCCCTTCGAGCAGATCTTCCATGAACCCCAGCGCCGACTGCGGGCCCGTGTCGCGGCCGTCGAGCCAGGCGTGGATGGCCAGGGGCAGCTCGTGGCGCCGGCCGAGCGTCACGGCGGCGAGGAGGTGTTGATCGAGGGCGTGCACGCCGCCGCTGCCGATGAGGCCGAGCAAATGCAGCGTGCCGCCGCGCTGCTTCACGCGGCCGCACAGCTCCACCAGCGGCGGCAGGCGGAAGAAATCGCCCGATTGAATGGCTTGCGAGATCCGCACGATGTCCTGCGGGACGACGCGCCCGGCGCCGAGGTTCAAATGACCCACTTCGCTGTTGCCCATCTGGCCGTCGGGAAGTCCCACGGCGAGTCCGGACGCGTTGAGGAGCGTGCGCGGCGCCCGGCTCCAGAGGCGATGCCAGACGGGAGTGTCGCCGAGCTCGACGGCGTTGCCCTCGCGGCCGGGACGAAAGCCCCAGCCGTCGAGCACGATCAGGACGACCGGGGTGCGCGGCCCACGCCTCTTTGCCATATTGGAGGGGATGCAATCTAGCCGGGCCCTCCGCGCCCTTCCAGTTGTGCTCTGGCTCGCACCTTGCCTGTCGCTCGCCGCCCAAGCGCGTTACCGCGTGACCACCGACGGGGCCTGGTTCTATCAGGAGCCGGAGGGCAAGCGTCTCGCCCGCCTGGCGCGGGGTACGATCGTCGTGGGCGGCGAGTCGCGGGACGCGTGGCAGGGCGTGACGCTCGAGGGCTGGATCTTCGCGACCTCGGTCGGACCGACGCCCCGGGCCGGTTACGACCTCGCCGTCACCCGTGCTCCCGAGGAGAACCTGCGGTCGGCACCGGCGGGCGCCCTGATCGGCAAGCTGCCCCAGGGTTTCGTGCTCAACAAGGTCGCCGAGGGAACGTCCGGGAACTGGGTGCATGTGCTGCGCGCCGGCTGGGTGGAGAAGGCCGCGGTCGAGAGCCTGGCGCAAGTCGCGAGCTCGGATCCTGACTCGGGTGGACCAACTCCGGGGCCACGCCCCGGGGCTCCGGCAACCCCGGGGCATGGCCCCGGGGTCGGTCCACCCGATACCAACTCCAGCCCCACCGCCCCGGTAGATCCGTCCCGGGTCGAGTCCGCGCGCCGCACGGTGCTGTACCGCGCGCCCGAGGGCGCGCCGACGGGCACGTTGGCGCCGTCGGCGCCGCTGCGCGTGTTGGGACGCTCGGGCGACTGGACGCGCGTCGAGCTCGAGGGGTGGGTGAAGAGCACCGACCTGGAGATCGCGCCGCCCGGCGTCCTGATGGGGATCACGGCGGCCGAGCTGCGCACCGACCCGCAACGCTATGCGGGGCAGGTGCTGCGCTGGACGCTGCAGTACATCGCCGCGCAGCAGGCGGACGAGCTGCGCCCCGAGATCCCGAGCGGTTCGCGCTACTTCCTGGCGCGCGGGCCGCTGCCGGAACACGGGTTCGTGTACGTGATCGTGCCCGAGGCCAAGCGACCCCAGCTGGAGAGCCTCTCGCCGCTCGCCACCATTCAAGTCACGGCGCGCGTGCGCACCGGCCGCACCCGGTTCCTCGGCAACCCGGTGCTCGACCTGATCAGTCTCGAGACCCTGCCATGAACGACATCCTGCGCGACCGGTTGCTGCGGAAGCTCGACGCCCTGCCCGAGGACAAGGCCTATCAGGTGCTCGACTACGTCGAGTTCCTCGAATCGAAGTACGCGGAGCGACCCGCCGGCGCGCCGGCGTTCCAGCGGGCGGCGGAAACGCTCGAAGACACGCTGCGCGCCGGCCGCGTTCCCGTGAACATCATCAGGGGGACGATGGACGCCGTGGGGAAGGCGGGCCGGTTGCTCGAGAAGGTGGCCGCGGCCGGCAAGGCGGCCGTCGAGCAGGCGTCGAAAAAGTCGCCAGAGAACCAGAAGGCTAATGAGAAGGTTGAGGAAACCCCGCCCGGCCAGTAACTTTCGCCATGGGAACCTTCCGTCCGACCGTTGCTCTCACGTTCGACGATGTGCTGCTCGTGCCGCGGCATTCGAGCGTGCACCCGCGCAACGTCGACACCCGCTCCCGCTTCACCCGCAAGCTCTCCCTGCATATCCCCCTCGTCGCCGCGGCCATGGACACCGTCACCGAGTCGGAGATGGCGATCGCGATGGCGCGCGAGGGCGGCATCGGCGTGATCCACAAGAACATGCCGGTCGACCGCCAGGCCGCAGAGGTGGACCGGGTGAAGCGCAGCGAGTCGGGCATGATCCTCCATCCGATCACGCTCGGCCCCGACCGCCCGCTGCGCGAGGCGGTCCATCTGATGGAGCGGTTCCGCATCTCCGGCGTGCCCATCGTGGACGACGCGGGCCGCCTGGTGGGCATCATCACCAACCGCGACCTGCAGTTCGAGCGCCAGCTCGACCGTCCGATCCGCGACGCCATGACCAAGGACCGTCTGGTGACCGCGCCCGTGGGCACCACGCTCGATGAGGCGGAGAAGACGCTCGCCAAGCACCGCATCGAGAAACTCCCGGTCGTGGACGAGAAAGGCGTGCTGAAGGGGCTCATCACCATCAAGGACATCTTCAAGCGACGCCAGTTCCCCAACGCCAACAAGGATCAGCACGGCCGTCTGTGCGTCGCCGCCGCGGTGGGCGGCACGCCAGACGCGCTGGCGCGAGCCCGCGCGCTCGTCGACGCGGGGTGCGATGTGATCGTGGTGGACTCGGCGCACGGGCACTCGGAGGGTGTGCTCAAGACGGTCGAATGCCTGCGCGAGACGTTCCCCGACGCGCAGCTCGTGGGCGGCAACGTGGCGACCGAGGCGGGGGCGCGGGCGCTGGTCGAGCGCGGCGTGGACGCGGTGAAGGTCGGCGTGGGCCCCGGCTCGATCTGCACGACCCGCGTCGTGACCGGGGTGGGCGTCCCCCAGGTCACCGCGATCCTGGACGCCGTGCGTGGGGCGGTGGATGTCCCCGTGATCGCCGACGGCGGCATCAAGTACTCGGGCGACGTGGTGAAGGCGCTCGCCGCGGGCGCCGAGAGCGTGATGATGGGCTCGATGCTCGCCGGCACGGAAGAGAGTCCCGGCGAATCATTCCTGCTCGAGGGGCGGCGCTTCAAGGTGATCCGCGGCATGGGAAGCCTCGGGGCCATGGAAGAAGGCTCCGCCGACCGCTACTTCCAGGAAGGCGAGGTTTCGCCCGCGAAGCTCGTGCCCGAAGGGATCGAGGGGCGGGTGCCGTACAAGGGCCCAGTGTCCGACGTGATCTTCCAGATGGCGGGCGGCCTGCGCAGCGGTATGGGATACTGCGGCGTGTGCGACATCAAGGCGCTCCGCACCGAGACCGAATTCATCCAGGTGACGACCGCGGGGCTGCGCGAGTCGCATCCGCACGATGTGGTGATCACACGCGAAGCTCCCAATTACTCGCTTTAGTCGGTTTTCCGTTTGTTGCGTTGACGCAGCAGCAGTGTCCGGTCTGAGCGCGCGAACCACGCGGCGTGCGCCTTGCGGTCGCGTGTCCGTGCCATGAGCCCTTCCTGCCGTCGGGCGAATGTCGCGCTGATCGCCAGTCTCTTGGGACGGTCGCTGCCGGGCCAAGGTGCGCCGGACAGCATCAAGCAGCAATCCGTCATCGATGTCGCGACGGCCGTGCGGGAGCGTGGCGCCCGCAGTGTCACCGACATACTCACGAGCCGGGTCCCCGGCCTCCTCGTCGTCCCGGCCTCCGGTGTGAACGGCATGGGGTCGCGGATTCGCCTGCGGGGCGTGCAGAGCCTGGTGGCCGACCGGGCGCCCCTCGTGTTGTTGGACGGTATGCGCATTGAGGCGGGGGAAGATGCCTTCTCGCCCAACGCCCCCCCGGGCTTTCCGTTCGCGTCTTATCAGCAACCGCTCCCTCCCGGCCCCCTCCGGTTGGACGACTTGAACCCCGACGACATCGAGTCGATAGATGTCGTCTCGGGGGCGGCTTCCGCGGCGATCTACGGCCCCGGAACCCAGGCCGGCGTGATCCTGATCCATACGAAGCGGGGTGGTGCCGGCCCGCCGCGCTGGGAAGGCTACGTCGAAGGGGGCGTGAGCGCGGAAACCACGCACTGGCCGGCCAACTTCGGCGGCGTCGACAGCGACAATCCCGACCCTCGCTACCAGCACGGCGCCTGCAGCCTCTGGAACGAGGCGAACGGATTCTGCCGCCAGGACTTCGTGCAACAGTTCAATCCGCTCGAGCAACGCAACCCGTTCCGCGCGGCCCTGCGGCGGCAGTACGGGCTGAGCGTGTCGGGCGGGACCACGTGGGGCGACTATCGCGTGTCCGGGACGTTCGCCGGGGATGCCGGCCCCTACTCCTCGAGCGTCACGTCACCCGACCCCAACTACTACCGTCGCATGAGCGGCCGTCTGAGCGGTCGCCTGCGCCCCTGGCCCACGCTCGAGCTTTCCCTGAACGCCGCCCGCTTGTCGGACGAGCTTCGCCTCCCGCCGGACCTGCCTCAGCAGGCTGCCGTCGGGCCGAGCGACAGCACCGGGTTCGATTGGAGCGGGATGTTCCGGGTGCGGAACGCGGAAGCGGTGGAGCGGCGGACGACCGTGGTCGAGGCGCGCTGGACTCCGCTGTCGTGGCTTGCGCTCCACGGGCTCGCCGGGTTCGATGCGCTCAACCAGAGCGATACCGCGCTCTCGCCCTACGTCGCCAGCACGCCCTCGCTCTTGGGGTCGTTGAGCAAAGGAAAACTCTGGTCACGGCACCGGACCCTGGAGCTGTCGGCCTCCGCGACGGGGGCCCTTTCCGCGATGGTGTCTTCGACGACCACATTCGGTGTGCAACAACTGCGCGACAGCCTGCGACAAGAATGGTTCAGCCAGATCGATCAGGGAACTGGGTTCGACGGCGAACCCTTTTCGAGCGCCAGCCTGGGGCGCTGGGGCAATTCATTCGGCTACTACATCGACGAGCGGCTCGCGCTGGGCCGCAGGGTGGCCGTGAGCGCAGCGGTGCGCCACGACCACTTCAAAGAGCTGCAGCGCGGCGCAACCGATCCTAGCTTCACGGCCACCTGGATTGCGCATGCTGCGCCCGACTCCGCTCTCCTGGGTCGACTCGCATTCCGCGCCGCGTACGGGTCGGCGGGGCCACGGCCGTTCGCAGATGCCCCTGAGGTGTTCGTGCCCTTCGGCACGCCCATTCCACACATCGACCCCGAGCGCACCACGTCGACGGACCTCGGCGCCGACGCCACCCTGTTGCGGGGTCGGCTGGGCGCCCAGGTGACCTACTACACTGCGCGTTCGCACGTCTTTGACGTAACGACGTATTCGTTTGGTTATCCCGGTATCATCGCCGCGAGCGGGACGATCCGCAATCGGGGTGTCGAAGCCACCATCACCGGCAGGCTCTTGACCGGCCTCGGCACCGGTTGGGATGTGACGTTGTCGCTGTGGGGAAACCAGAATCGGTTGGTCAAGCTCGGAGACGCACGGGCAATCCTTTTCGGAGAGCAACGCGCCACGCTCGGGTATCCCATTGGAGGATATTGGGCGTACGCCATACGGAGCTTCGCGGACGCGAACGGGGACGGGATCATCGTGCCGGGGGAAGTGGTGCTCGCTCCCGAGCTGGTGTGGGCGGGCACGCCCTATCCGACGCAGGGGGCGATGCTCACGTCGGAATGGAGCCTGGGCCGCTCGTTCCGGGCGGCGCTGACGCTCGATTACCGCGCGGGGCAGCGCTTGTTCAATGAAGCCGCCTTCTACCGCTGCCGCTATGGTGCGTGCCGGGCGGCTGTCGATCCCCGGACTCCGCTGGCCGAACAGGCGCGTGCCGCCGTCCTTTATCCCACGACCGACTACTTCGAAGACGCCGACTATCTCAAACTGCGCGAGATTTCCCTGTCGTTCTCCACGCCGCCCAAACTGGCGGCGGCGCTGCGCGCCCGCGCCGCCACGATCACCCTTGCCGGTCGCAATCTCGCGACCTGGACCGGGTACTCGGGCGGCGATCCCGAGTCCGGGAGCTACGGGACGATCGTACCCGGGCGGCCGAGGACCATCGCCGACGACGGCGCGCTCCCCGTGCCGCACTCGTGGACGCTGCGCCTCCAGCTCGCATATTGACTTGACGGTCGCTCCAGGGTGACGACCTCGATTTGAGCTTGACACTCCGCAAGAGCAGCCGTAGTCTAGCGCGTCTCACCGTCTCCAGCCGTCTCTTACCCCCCAGGATGCGAGGTCCGCATGAGCTTGTGGGCTACGAAGTCGATCGCCCTCCTGCGCGCTGAGGCCGACGCGACGGGGGAAGGGACGCTCAAGAAGACCTTAGGCGCGCTGAATCTCACGACCCTGGGTATCGGCGCCATCATCGGTGCAGGCATCTTCGTACTCACTGGGCTCGCTGCGGCCCGCCACGCGGGCCCGGCCGTCCCGCTCTCGTTCGTCGCCGCCGGGATCGCGTGTGCGTTCGCAGGCTTGTGCTACGCCGATGCGATGGGTGCGTCCACCGTCGGAGTCGGCTGGTCGGGGTACTTCGTCGGCCTGCTGGAGAACGTCAACATCCACCTCCCCGCAGCGCTGACCTCCGCCCCGTTCCGATGGTGCGAGGCGTCGGAGGTGGTACGGGGGGTTGCCGGCTGCGGAACGGCGGGTCTGAACTCCACTGGGTCCATCGTGAATCTCCCCGCTATCGCGATCGTGGCGATCATGTCGTTCGTGCTGGTGGTCGGGATCAAGGAGTCGGCGACCGTCAACAATTTCATCGTGGCGCTGAAGCTCACCGTCGTCGCGCTGTTCATCGTTGCGGGCGCGTTTTACATCAACCCGGCCAATTGGCATCCGTTCATTCCGCCGAACCTGGGCGAATTCGGCAAATTTGGCATCAGCGGGGTGCTGCGTGGGGCAGGGTTGATCTTCTTCGCCTACATCGGCTTCGATGCGGTGAGCACGGCCGCGCAGGAAGCGCGAAACCCCCAGAAGGACATGCCGAAGGGCATCCTCGGTTCGCTCGCCATCTGCACCGTGTTGTATATCCTGGTTTCGGGCATCCTCACCGGCATCATGCCTTACACGAAGCTCGACGTCTCGCACCCGGTCGGCTACGCTGTCGATTCGATTCCCGGCCTGCGCTGGATGGGCTGGATGATCAACCTCGGCGCCGTGTTGGGGCTCGCGTCGGTCATTTTGGTCATGTTGCTCGGCCAGTCCCGCGTGTTTTATTCGATGTCCCGCGACGGCCTCCTGCCTGCCTGGGTCGGCGAGGTCCACCCACGATTCCGCACCCCCTGGCTCACGCAGATCTTTGTCGGCCTCTTCGCCATGTTCTTCACCGGCGTCTTCCCGATCCAGCTGCTCGGCGAGCTGGTGAACATCGGGACGCTGCTCGCGTTCGTGCTGGTGTGCGGGGGTGTCTGGATCTTGCGCCACACCCGGCCTGATTTGGATCGTCCGTTCAAGACCCCCTGGGTGCCGGTGGTCCCGATCCTGGGTGTGCTGTCCTGTCTGGGACTGATGGCCACGCTTCCCGGCGATACCTGGATCCGGCTGTTCGTCTGGATGGCGATCGGCTTGGTGGTCTATTTCCTGTATGGTCGTCGTCATAGCACGCTGCAGACAGGGGCGGACAACCAGAAGTCCGCGCGCTGAGCGAGCGCTAGGCTGTTATGGGGCGTCGCTTCGGAGGACGTGAAGTGGTCAGTCAGGACGCATCGGTCCGCCGCGAGTTCCCCCGGTGGGCGAGGTGGCTAACCTTTTGGACCGTGCTGGGCCTCGCGTTCGCTACTCAGGTCTTCCTCGCCGGGCGGCGCTTCGGCCAGCCGTCCGACTCGTGGGGACAGGCGATCCGCTTGAGCCTCCCGGATTGGTACGTGTGGGGGCTGTTCGCGCTCCTCATCGCTCGTCTGAAGCAGCGGGTCCCGATTGACGCGATGAGTTGGGGGTACACCTTCGCGTTTCACGTCGCGGCAAGCCTGTTAATCGCGCTCGCCCATTTCGCCATCTCCGTCCCGCTGCAGACATTGCTCCAAGTCGTGGCTGGCGAGCCGCGCCACATCTCCACCTACTTCGTGAACAACTTCGCCACGATGTACCTCTGGAACGTCGTGGTGTACTGGAGCATCCTGGCTGGAGTGCACG
>WNGC01003850.1_pt1 | contig 20109 bp, 17 predicted proteins | sample 5400051 | NCBI WGS metagenome assembly WNGC01 (sample SAMN13153368, study PRJNA577476) | soil metagenome | isolation source: 20 cm soil or saprolite under grassland replicate 2 | place: USA:California | collected 2016-06-15
CCGCTTCGATTCCGGCAAAGAGAAAGGAAATGATCCAGCAGAGTGCGACCAGGAGCCAGATCATGGGAGTTCTCCGTTATCGCTGTCACACTCCGTGCACACCGTTTTCTCGAGAAGCAATTCTTCGATTCGCCGGCGATTGACGCGGCGGACGGTGATTTTCAAGCGCGGAGTTTCTAATTCCGTTCCGACTTCGGGAACACGGCCCAGCTGGTTGAAGACGTAGCCGCCGATGGTGTCGATGCCGGATGCATCGAAATCGAACCCCAGTCGCTCGCTCAAATCATCGAGGCGCGCTCTGCCGTTCACGAGGTAGCGACCTTCCGCCAATGGTTCGATATCGAGGTCGGTGTCACCGAGCGGAGCGGCATCGCTCAGAATGTCTTCGATAATATCGGAGATGGTGACGATGCCTTCGGTGCCCCCGAATTCATCGACCACGATGGCCATGCCTTGCGATCGGGTCAGGAAACTGCGCAGCAAATCGAGTGCTCGCATTGTTTCGGGCACGAATGAAGGCGGGACCATCGTCTCGGTATAATGCGCGTCCGGATGGAGCAGAAACGATTTTACTTCGATGATGCCGAGAATGTTGTCGGGAGAATCGGCGTAGACCGGAACGCGACGATGCCGGCGTGTTTTCAATTGCGCGATCACTTCCTCATTCGTGAGGCTATCGGGGAGGGCAAACATGTCGACCCGCGGTGTGAGGACATCTTTCGCGGTTTTGTCGCCCAGCTTGAATACTTCCTGGATCATCTCGCCTTCAGCTTCCTGGAGCGTGCCTTGCTCAGCACCGATCTGAACCAGGGTTTCGAGTTCTTCATCGGACAAATGCGGGCGAGTACGAACGTGCCGGGGCGTGACCAGCTCGACGATGGCAACACTGATTGTTTCCAGGGCGCTACCGACGGTTTCGAGCAAAGGGATTAGCGCGCGCAAAGTGAAGACGCCGAGCGTGGAAAGGCGGTAAGGCGCGGAAAGCGCGACAAGCTTGGGAATTAAATCGCAGAAGAAAACGATGATGGCGAAGAGCGAAACGGCAATCAGCCATGGCGGTAACCGGGTGGCGCGCGGCGTTTCCCAGAGCAAAGCCAGACAAATGACGATGAGAAAAACATTCACCAGCGCGGAACCGAGGAGAATGACTGCGAGAACGCGGCGCGGATTTTCGCGAAACTTTTGCACAAAGCCGGCGAGGGCGGGATAATTGGATTCGAGGCGGCGCAGCTGATGGCGGCGGAGAGCAAAGAGCGCGGTCTCCAGGCCGGAGAAAAGGGCGGAGCAGACAACTAATCCTGCGGCGATCAGGAGCAGGAGAGCGACGAGCGACGGCGTCATCGTGTCATCTCAAGCGATTGCCCATTTCCTTGCTTTGCCGAAGTTATGCCTTCGATGAATAAACGCGAGCGGATTTCGGACTTCGTACGTACGCTTGAACCTGGGTCCTCGGAGGGATCATCGCAAAATTATTACACTGCATTTTTCCAATTGTGGAATGCGCAAAAATATTATGAAGCCCACGATGTGCTCGAGCAACTTTGGCTGGTGGAAAAAAATGCGGAGCTGGCGCGTTTTTACCAGGCGCTGATTCAGGCGGCGGGCGCGTTCGTTCATCTGCAGAAAAACTTCGAGCAACCATCGCATACCAAGCATGGACGTCGATTGCGTCCGGCTACCCGCTTGTTCGCGCTGGCATTGCGGAATCTGGAAGATCTTCCAGATGAGTATCACGCGCTCGATCTCGTGCAATTTCGTAAACTTTTGCTGCGTTACCGCGATGCAATCATTGCGGTCGATTTCAAAAACAATCCCTGGTCGCCGGAGACTGCCCCTCGATTGGCCTTGGTCTAGCGGCCATCGTTTCCGGGGAGCGTAGGCTGCCAGCCTGCGGTGTTCGGCAGCTTGCCGAACACAATAGTCGTCGGCAAGCTGCCGACGACTACAGGCAAGTTGCCTGTGCTCCCCCGATTCCGAACGCAGCGCAATCAGTCTGAATGAGTGCTAATTGAGATGACAGGTTTTCGATTGTGCCGTGCGCACGGATCTGTAGAGGCAGCCGTGTCGGCTGCAAAGCCAAGCACGCGACACGCGTGCCACTTCTACAGGGGTGGCGTGGCTGGAAATTGTAGGGCGTTTCTGTGAAACGCCGATCTATTAAAATCGGCGTCTGACACAGACGCCCTATAACGAAAAGGCTGGAAACTCTCAAACTGAGACCGAGATCGATGCTCAGCGCGTAAAAATTAATTTGGAGCCGGCGATAACAAGAACCGTCGCGAGCAAGATCGAAACGGTGCGAACCGGAAACTTGCGGCTTCCCAAATACGAACCAATCGCGCCGCCTTTTCGCCCAATTGGAAAAAAGCAAAAGGGGTGTGAGAAAAATTCCTCCTCCGGTGCCGGTCAGCCCGGAGAGAAACCCGATGCCTGAACCAACCGCGAGTGCGGCGGGCAAGGATGGCGGAGCCACGGCCGGGGGATCGCCGCGCCGGAAAAACAATCGGGCGGCGGAGAAAAACAGCACGAGTCCAATAATGATTTTCAAAGCTCGAGCTGGTAACTGGAGATAGCCGCCGAAGTAGGCAGCCGGAATAGAAAGGAGTGCAAACGGCCAAAATAATTTCCATGAGAAATGGCCGCCCCGCCAAAATTGAAAAGACCCGATGAGGGCAACCAGGATGTTCAATACCAGCGCAGTGGGCCGAATGGTTGCGGTCGACAGTCCGACCAAGGTCATCACCGCGATGTAACCGGAAGCGCCCGCGTGACCGACGGATGAATAAAGGAAGGCGATAACGCCGATCGCCAAAAACAGAAAAATGAGATGTGCGAAGTCCATTCTTTGTCATGTCGAGCGAAGTCGAGACATCTCTGATTACTGCTCAGACAGAAAGTAAGAGATTCCTCGACTTCGCTCGGAATGACAAGAAGGTGCTGCATGGCATCGGCTAATATTAAGGCTGAGGGGGTGCTGGAAGAGCCACGACGGGCGAACCGACTGGCTAACGAGAAATCGCCCTACTTGCTTCAGCACGCCGATAACCCGGTGGAATGGTTTCCCTGGGGGAAGGAGGCGTTCGAAAAAGCGCGACGCGAAAACAAACCCATTTTTCTCTCGATCGGTTATTCCACCTGTCACTGGTGCCACGTCATGGCGCATGAGTCCTTCGAAGATACTGCCACCGCCGACATCATGAATCGCGAGTTTGTGAACATTAAAGTCGATCGTGAAGAGCGACCCGATGTGGATCGCGTTTACATGACTTTCGTCCAGGCAACAACGGGCGGTGGCGGCTGGCCGATGAGCGTATGGCTTACTCCACAGCTCGCACCGTTTGTCGGTGGAACCTATTTCCCCCCGGAAGACCGATTTGGTCATCCTGCTTTCAAGAGAGTTTTGCAACGGATTGCCGAAGCCTGGAAAAATGATCGCACAAAAATTTCGAGCCAGGGAGCGAACATTGTTGATGCATTGCGCGAAGCTGCCAAAGACCAGACTTCTGCCGGAGAAATTGATGCCGTTATTTTGGAGTCGGCTTACCAGCAATTTGCGCGAACTTTTGATGCGCACGAAGGCGGTTTCGGTGGTGCCCCAAAATTCCCGCGCCCGGTCACGCTGAATTTTCTGACGCGCTTCCACGCGCGCAATCCGGATTCGGATTCCGGGCAGCATGCTTTGGAAATGGTCCTGCTGACATTGCGAAAGATGGCGGCTGGTGGAATACACGATCATATCGGTGGTGGATTTCACCGGTATTCGGTCGACGCCTACTGGCACGTGCCGCATTTCGAGAAAATGCTTTACGATCAGGCGCAATTGGCTAGCGCTTATCTCGACGCTTTTCAGATCGCGGGCGAAGCAGAGTTCGCCGCAACCGCCCGCGACATTCTTGATTACGTCCGGCGCGACATGACTTCGCCCGCGGGCGGCTTCTACTCGGCCGAAGATGCGGACAGCCCGGTTGCTGTTGGGGCGGTCTATGACCGCCGTGAATCGGACGTCGGCGCTCATAGAGCGCCGCTACAGAGGAATGCCGAAGGCTCATTCTACATTTGGACGAAACAGGAAATCGATGACGCGCTTGGAAAAGACGCGCCAATCTTTTCGTTTCATTACGGCGTTGAAGAAAACGGAAATGCTCCGGCCGGAGCCGACCCTCATGGGGAATTTGTCGGCAAAAACATTTTGATCGAGCGACACTCGCTCGCCGAGACCGCGCAATTCCGTAGCACAGGCGTCTCGCCTGCCGGGCCAACGGGCGTCTCGCCTGTTGACGACGAAGACGAGGAGGCAATTCGAGAATTGCTGGCACAGAGCCGGCAAAAGTTATTTTCGATCCGCAATAAACGTCCTCGCCCGCACCTGGACGACAAAATCATAGCGGCCTGGAACGGTTTGATGATTTCTGCGTTCGCGCGCGCCGCCCAGGTATTAAAGGACGCCTATTATCTGGAAGCAGCGACGCGGGCAGCGAACTTTATTCGCGCCAATCTTTACGATGAATCGCGGAAGATTTTGTTCCGCAGTTATCGCGAAGGCCGCGGCGAAGTTGAGGGATTCGCCGACGATTATGCTTTTGTCATTCAAGGCTTGCTTGATCTTTATGAAGCGTCGTTCGATCCCGGCTGGTTAAAGTTTGCCCTCGAATTGCAGGGGCAAATGGATGCGCTTTTCTGGGATAATGAAAGCGGCGGCTATTTTACGGTGACGGGTCACGACAGCAACATTTTGCTGCGACTAAAAGAGGACAACGATAGCGCCGAACCAGCAGCGAGTTCGGTCACGGCGCTGAATTTGGCGCGCCTGGCGGCGATACGAAACGACGGCGAGTTGCTGGCGCGCGCAAAGAAGACGGTCAACGCCTTCGCGCGGCAGTTGGCGCACTTTCCGAGTGCGTTGCCGCAAATGCTGGTGGCGTTTGATTTTCTGGAAGGTTCGCCGCGACAAATCGTGATCGCGGGCGATTCCGGTTCGCCTGAAACGAAGGCATTGCGGGCAGAACTGCATCGGCATTTTTTGCCGAACAAGGTCCTGCTTTGGGCAGATGGGGCAGAGGGCCAGAGGTATCTCGGAGAAAAGAACGAGGCGATCCGCGCGATGTCGATGGTGGGCGGAAAACCTGCAGCGTACGTTTGTGAAAATTTTGCATGCAAGGCCCCGGTGACGGATGTGGACGAGTTCAGAGACCTACTTGCCACCTAGGACTTTTCTGTGAAGACTGTTTCGGCGAGACGCCCGAAACCAACACGCGCGAGACGCGTGCGCTACCCGGAAAAAGATGGGAACGCCATTCGGCAAGACACCGGACGGAATTCGCGCGCTACCCGCCGTCGCGCGAAGTGATATCGGGAAGTTTTTTCCGACGTAAACGCAACCAGTTGTTCCAAGTCTTTCGCATGCTATCGCGCGGATCTGCGCGAGAGCGGATTTCACCGACAGCTCTTCGCAGTTGAGGATGGTATAGGCGGTTCCGACTGCGGCGGCATGATGCGCGTCGCTCGCTGCCGTCATGGGCAGGCCGCGTAATTGTGCATAACGAAACGCGAACGTGTTGTATCGGCGCAGGGTAGTAGCGGCATTGAAAACCTCCAGCGCATCGATCGGTAACGTTTCAAGGGTGGCGAAGCGAATTCCGGCCCGGAACAAATCGTAGGGATGTGGAGGGATGGCGAGGCCGCCGTGCTCATGAATCAGCGTACAAACATCACGCGCGGGGCGCCCCTTTAACCGCGCCGCCTCCGGCAAGGTTGTCCCGACGCAAAGCAAATGGCCTTCGGCGGTCGTGACTTCAACTCCGGGAATAATGAGAAAACCCTCCACGGGCAATCCATCTGCGCGCATCAGTTTTTTCCCGAGCAGATAATCGATCGCGTCGCACGTATTGTGATCAGTAATGGCAACCCCATGCAGTCCTTTCGCCCGTGCGCTGGCAATTAAGTCTTCGGGGCGGGACACGCCGTCACCGGAAAAAAAGGTGTGGGTGTGGAGGTCGATATTGAACGGCATCGCGCGACAACGCTAGTTTGTGGTGCGAAAAATGGAAAGCATCGGTTTCAAGGAATGGTCGTCGGCTGCCATACCCTGGGCCTTAGGTTTTGTTCTGGACGCGCGCAAGCGCGACCATTCATGCGAGGGAGCCACCGTTCGCAGAGAAGAGCTCGGGGAGGTCAAGCCTAATCGCAGGCAACCTCACCCCGAATGTCGCGGAACCGATTTTCGGTCGCCCGATGTCGTAAGTCTTGACCGGAGCGGCTTCACTGACTGCTGCAGAAGCGGACCTCCGATTACGAGCTCGAGCTGCGTTAGCTCAGCGCCATCGCGACTCTCGCTGTAGCGGCGTACATTCTGTTGTATAAAGTCACGCACCGTCTGTTCGGGAGTGAGATGAAGAAAGTCTGTAAGCCGCTCGCTTGTCCCGAGTGGGTCCGCCACAAATGCGGAGTAAGACACCTCGAGCCAGTTGTCTTGTGGCAGGCGCCCAAGGAATGACGTAACCGCCTGCGTGCTGACGCGCCATTCCAACAGCCCCTTTTCGTAATAGGACTGGCAAAGCGCCGGGACAGGTGCCGTTTCAGGCATCGATTGCGCGTACTCCGCGAGCATATTCCATCTGTACTGATCTGGTTTGAACCATCTACCTTGAAGGCTCATTGTCTCGATGGATCGCGCCACTTCAAGGCCGTTGCGCCAGATATGGATGAAACGACAGTCCGGAAACATGCCTCGAATAAATGGGAGCCGAAAGTTGTTGATAGGAAGCTTCTCGACGAGGATAGGTCGACGTGATTTCTGGAGTTCCAATGCAAAGAGCTTTCTTAGCGCTCGCGTCTTCCTTGGGTTTACATCGGACTCAGTAAACGCAAGTTTCCCGCGTCGGGTTATTGCACGTTCACTCCAGATGTCCGTTTCCGGATAGGCAGAGGTCCATAAGGGCCTGTGCTCATGAAGGTATGTGACACTGGGGTGTTGTGCCAATAGGTTTCCGAGAATCGTCGTGCCGGAACGGCCGCAGCCAAGGATAAAGACCGGAGACTCAACAGAGCTTGTTCTCATAGTCGGGCGGTGAAGGTGCCGCGTGGTGCTTCGGTGACTTCATCTTCAGCAACAGCGACGGTGCCGGGGAAGTCGGCAAGGAGCACGATGATGCTTCGCGTCATGAGGTCGAACCGGCTAAAACTCAGTCGCGGCTAGCATTAGCCCGACAGGCAAACTCGGACAATACTTTAATTATGATAACGCGAGGAAACAGCCCGGTAGCGGTCGGCTGAGTCACCGTTAATTGGGGTTCAAATTCGCAGTTGAATTCTACGGAATAAAGGAGGCAGGAATCAAAGACGAGGGATTGAATGTCGCCTTCGTGTCTTTGGAATCTCCCCTGCCTGGCTTTTGCAAACGAAAGCGATTCAGCGGTTTCCGCTCGTGGGTTGGTCTGCCGCCCCGGCCGGAAATGAGAATACAAACCGGTCCTGGATGACGCAGCACAAGCAGAACTCCGTGCGCAGTTCGAGGGAATCGTCGGTGTGGAGAGATGACCTCCGTGTCGTCCCTAAAATTTGGGACGGGACAGCGCCCGTCCTTCCAGCGTCAGCTGACCACCTCGAACAATTCTTCCGGCTCCGGGTCCTTATGTTCGGCGCCGCGATTGAATTGCAGATCGTAGAGACGGCGATAGTAGCCGGATTTGGCCAGCAGCTCGGCGTGGGTGCCGATTTCTTTTATGTGGCCGCGATATTTGGCCAGCAGCTCGGCGTGGGTGCCGATTTCTTTTATGTGGCCGCGATCCATCACCACGATTTGATCGGAAGACAAAATGGTGGAAAGCCGATGGGCGATCGCCACCACGGTCTTGCCGGCGGCGAGCGTCTGCAAAGCCAGTTGAATTTGCTTTTCCGACTCGGAATCGAGGGCGGAAGTTGCTTCGTCTAGAAGAAGGATGGGGGCGTTCTTCAAAACCGCACGCGCGATCGCGAGACGTTGCTGCTGTCCGCCGGAAAGCATCATCCCTTTGTCGCCGACGACGGTGTCGTATTTTTGCGGCTGCTCCAGGATGAAATCGTGTGCATAAGCCATCTGCGCCGCGGCGTAAACTTCTTCCCGGGTAGCATCGAGCCGGCCGAAAAGGATGTTGTTGTAAATGGTATCGTGAAACAGAAATGTGTCTTGCGTTACCAACCCGATCTGGTGCCGCAATGATTGCTGGGTAACTTTGCGCAAATCGCATCCATCAATGCGCACCGCACCAGAGGTGGGATCGTAGAGGCGGAGAATGAGCGAAAGAATCGTGCTCTTGCCCGCGCCACTCGCGCCGACCAGGGCGTAGCTTTTGCCCGGCTCGATTTGAAAGATCAAGTCTCTCACCGCATCGGTCGATGTCCCGGTGTAACGGAAACTGACGTTCTGAAAATCGATGCGACCATCGCACGAGTCCAAACTTTGCGCGTCTGGAGAATCCTGAATGGCGGAGGGCGTGTCCAGAATTCCAAAGATGCCGACGGTGGCGGCGACTGAACGTTGCATGACGATGTGCATTTTGCTCAGCGTTTTTACCGGATCGTAGAGAAGGAAAATACCGCCGATGAGGGCCAAGAAACGCCCAGCGGAAAGGTTAGCGGCATAGACGTAAAGCAAAGCCATCCCAAAGCCCATTGCTCCCAGGACTTCGATCAACGGCCCCGTCATCTCTGTCGATTTGACCATCCGCATGACGGCGCGGAATTGGAGCATGGTGCTGCGTGAAAAACTTTTTACCTGGTGGGCCTCGCGAGCAAAGGCCTTGACTACGCGAATGCCGGCAAAAGTTTCCTGCATTGTCACCACCATTTGTCCCATGTTTTCCTGCTGGTTCTGCACCGCTTGGCGGGCGCGTTTGCCAAAAATCCGAATGGGCACAATGCAGCTGGGGAAGAGGACGAGCGTGGCCAGGGTAAATTTCCAATCCATGTAAAGGAGAACGCTCACTACTAAAATAATCGAGATCGGTTGTTTAAAGGCGTCGCTGCTGACCGTGCTTAGAGCTGCCTGCATCGCGCTGGTGTCATTGGTGATGCGCGACATTAGAACGCCGGCCCGCATTCGATTAAAGAAATCCATCGACTGGCCCGCGATCTTGGCAAAAAGCTGGTTGCGAATGTCGGTGACGACGCGATTGCTGACCCAGTTCATGTAGTAAGCGTTGCCGTAGCCCATCAGGCTCCGCACGGTCATGACCGCGGGAATGAGAAGGCAAACGAAGACGATCGACTTCACCGATCCGCCGGCGTTGAGTAACTCTGGATGATGAGCGAGATTACCGGGATTGGGTGCGGCGCCGTGGAAAACGGTGCTGGTTACCTTTTGCAAAACTAGCGGCAGGAAACCCTGGGTCGCGCCAAAAAGAAAACCGAGAGCGAGGCCGACGATGAACCGCCATTTGTAGGGCCCGACGTAACCATAAAGGCGTTTGTATGGCTTCCACGCAACTCGAATCGTCTCCCGAAATGGGACCTTCTTCTCGGCTTTATCCTTCATACGGCTGACGCCGCCGGCGCCGACACCATCAAACGCATAGCATCGATCACCGCTGCCGTCGAGATTTGCTTCATCGGTCGCTTTGCTTCGCGGGCTTGGAAATGGTGCAGGGGCTCGGGCGATTCGCCGAACAAAATTGCAGCCGGACTTTTTCGCGGCCGCCAATGAAATGGGTTGGTCGGCCCAAACAGGATAACCTGTGGCGTTCCCGCCGCGCTGGCCAAATGCATGGGCGCGGAATCAACCGTGACGAGCAAGCGGGCGTATTCGATTAATGCCGCCAGGCTGAGAAGATCGAGTTGCCCGGAAAGATCGAGCACAGTGGTGTGCAATTTTTCTCGGATAGCAGTAAGGTGCGCGCGCTCGAGCTCGGTGCTGCCGCCCGATAAGACCGGAAAGAGATCGAGCTCTTTAGCAGCGAATTCGATTATGTCTGCCCAGCGTTCCGGTTCCCAAAATTTTTCCACGCGCGCCGAGCCTGGATGGAAAATGACGAATGGTTGGTGGCGAATTTGATCCGCGATGATGGAAGAGGCGAGTTGTTGCGCCGCCGCCGGAAGCTCAAGCAGCGGGTCATTTGCAGTCGCGGAAATTCCGAGCGGTTGCAACAGGGCGAGATAGTAATCCGCCGTGTGCATTTGTTTCATCGCGCAATCGACGAACTCGTTGTAAAAGCGCAGGCGGATTTTGGATTTGATTTTCAATCGATCGGATACGATCCGTTGCGGCGCGCCGGACAAAAACGTTAGCCAGGCCGAGCGATCGTTGCGGGTGAAATCGACTACGCAATCGAAACCGGCCCGACGAATTTCCATCCACGCGGAAAGATCGCGCACTCCACGTTTCGTTAGGAACGTCTGCCGCAATCCTTGGATGGCAGGCAGAAGCGGAGCGGATTCGCCTGGAACCGCCAGGGCGATTTGCGCGGCGGGCAAATGTTCACGCAGGGCCGAGATCGCCGGGGTTGTTAAAATGAGATCGCCGAGCCGGCGAAGTTGGATCAGCAGAATTTTCATTGGAGCGGCGGTCTATGGCCGCCGTCGGAAGTGCTGGCAATGGCTACAGCATCTGCCTGGCCATTTCATAAGCCTCCAGCAGTCGCTCCCGAAAATGGTCCCAGGTGAAATTTTCCACTACCCGCTTGCGCGCCGCAATGCTCATTTCCGACACGATTCCCGGATGCCGGTAAAAATACTCGATCGCGCCGGCGATGGCATTGACATCCCCGGGCGACACAATGATGCCTTCGATTCCATCACGCACCACATCGCCCGATTCGCGGGTGACCACCTGAGGCAAACCGCAGGCCGCCGCCTCGTAAGTAACCTTGGCGCTACCTTCCAACTGTGAGGGAAAAATGTGGATCGTCGCCTGACTCAAATATGTTTCCACGTCGCCCGCGAAACCAATGGTGCGGATGTTGCCGCGCCAGAATTTCTTCAAGTGCGGTTTCGCTTCTTCGTGGATCGAACCGAGCAGCCACAATTCGGCGTCTTTTAAGTTCAGCCGATGCCAGGCTTCGAGCAGATGATGAATTCCCTTGCGTTCAATCAGCGCGCCGGAAAAAATTGCGCGAAAGATTGGCGGAGGTTTGCCTGGTTTGAAACGCTGGACATCGACTCCGCGTGGAAGATAGAAAAGTTTTTCTTTTGGCATCCCGCTCTCGCGAAAAGTCTCGGCCGCTCTTTCCGAAAGTACCAGCAGGAGCGTGGCAAGGTCGTATTCTTCGATGGAACGTTCCGACCGCAGGACAAGCTCGTTTTTCCAGCGCCCAATTGGAGTCCGTTGTCCGGATCGCTGCGGTTCGGCCCGCGGGGCAACGCGCTCGGCAAAATCGCGGTGCCAGGTCGGAATCTCGACGATCGAAGCAATTCCTTTTCGTTGCGCGACGCGCAGGGACTCCAGGCAATCGCCCGACCAGCTGTGAAACAAATCATACTGGCCAGTCCCGAGTTCGCGCGATGCGATCCAGTCGAGGTATTTTTTCTTCGCGCCATAATAATAAGGTCGGTCGAGCGACGAAAGGAGCCGCACCGGATGCCAGCGCAAGGATCGGATTTTCGACGCCGGAATTTCGTTTTGCCGATTGTCGTAGGCGATCGCTTTGCCCAAAAATCCGCCCCGATACGATGCGCGCAACGTTTCAAAAGCATCGGTGTCGAGTCCCCAGCCGCCAATGCGGGCGAAAATGGAATAAAGCAAACTTTTCGGTAAGCGGGGTGCTCGGGGCGCAATGCGCGGTGGCGCGGTGGGGTTTAGAGTTTCGCCCGACATAGGAACAATTATTGTGCTGACCGCGTGCAAGTAAAGGCTTCCGAGAAACTAAACATTGGATTTGTTCGGCGCGGTTTTTCGCCCAGCGGCGGCGCGGAAGCATATTTGCGACGCGTCGCTGGCGCGTTGGCGGCCGCCGGTCACGAGGCAACCCTTTTTGCTACTAAAGATTGGCCGCAGGAAGAATGGACATCCGGCCGCATAATTCGAATTGAGGAAGAGGGGCCAATCGCTTTCGCGGATGAATTGGAACGGATCGATCCGCGCAAAAATTGCGATCTCCTTGTCAGTCTGGAGCGGGTCTGGCGCTGCGATTTTTTTCGCGCCGGCGACGGGGTTCATCGAGCCTGGCTCGAGCGCAAAGCGCAGTTCGAGGCAAGGCTAACGAAAATTGTGCGTCGTTTTAATCCCAAGCATGACGCCCTCTTGCGTTTAGAAAAGGCGTTGCTGGGCGATGGCGGGGCGCGTCGCGTTATCGCCAACTCGGCAATGGTGCGCAATGAAATTGTCCGCCACTACGGCTTCGCCGACGATGCGATTGATCTCATTCGCAATGGCGTGCGCGTTTCGGATTTCGGCCCGGCCCCGCGCAAACGTGCAGCGGCACGCGCGCAGTTGAGGATCGGCCCTGATGAAATCGCGGTATTATTTCTTGGCTCGGGCTGGGAACGAAAGGGACTGCGTTTCGCTATCGCTGCGATGGCGAAATTGCGCGACCAACAAATGCGGCTGCTGGTGGCCGGTCGCGGGAAGGAGCGCAAATATCGCACTGGGAGTGTGACCTTTCTCGGCGAAATCGAGGATGTGCGATTGCCGTTGGCCGCGGGGGACATATTTATTTTGCCGACTGTTTACGATCCTTTCTCCAATGCTTCGCTGGAAGCGATGGCCGCAGGTTTGCCGGTGATTACGACCCGGGCCAACGGTTGCAGCGAGATCATCGAGCCAAAAGTGCACGGGTCGGTCGTGGATCGTCCGGATGACGTCAAGGCGCTGAGTGACGCGCTCCATTTTTGGAGTGACGAATCGCGACGCCTGACTGCGCGGCCCGCCTTACTTGAGCGTGCCACCCAGTTCGATCTCTCGCGTAACGTAGCGCATACTATGGAAGTTTTGCTTCACTCCCGCGAGAGCGCGGAATCGACATCCAGGTAAATGCGAAAAACCTGATCAAGGCGCGCGATTTCAAAAATCGGTTTCACATTTTCCTGCAAACCGGCGAGCGCGAACCTGCCCCCGTATTTTTCCACCTTCTGCATCGCTTCAATCAGAACCGCCAGGCCGGAGCTATCGATGTAGCTGACGTTGCCCATGTCGATAACAAGATTACGTGGCTTGGCCTTCAGCGCAGCGTTAAGCGTGGTGGTGATGCGAGGAGAAATATGCAGATCGATTTCGCCTTCGAGTGGAATGACTTTTGATTGCGCAGGCATAATTCTGGATGCTGGATGCTAGATTCTGGACGCTGAATTCTTCCGATCAACTATCCAGGTATTCACCATCCCAGCTTCTTAATCACCTCGTCTGTGTCTGCCAGATCGTCGAACAAAAAATCTGGAGAGCAGGCCTGCAATCGTTCGCGCGACCAACTGCCAGTCGCAACCGCAATGGTGCGCGCGCCAAATGCGTTTCCACAGGCGATATCGTAATTGGTATCGCCGATGACATCGATATCGGCCGCATCGAAGTCGTGACCATGCTTTCTTTGAGCGCGTTCTCTGGCAAAAGCGCCGAGTTCGTTTCGATCGTGATGGTCATCCGCGAAAGCACCGAATTCAAAGAAATCCCAGAGACCGTAATGCTGAAGCTTGAGCCTTGCGCCCTGCTGCAGATTCCCGGTTAAAAGGGCGAGCACAATATTGGGCTGCGGTTTCAATCGCTCGAGTAACGGCTGGATTCCGGGCAGAACTCGCCCCCGAGAGCGGGAAAGTGAAAGCGGGAGTCTATGAATGTACTCCTCGGCGAATGAGGCGATGTTTTCTTCCGTTGGTTTCACCTGATATTTACGCAAAATATCGCGAATAATTGCGCGATCAGTTTTTCCAGCGATCTCGATATCGCGCAGATGGTCTTTGGCACTGAATCGGTCGTGCACAATTAGTTTGAGCGCTTCGACCCCGGCCCCGCCGGTATTCACCAGCGTTCCGTCAATATCGAAAAGGAGTAAGCGCGTCTTTGTCATGTCGAGTAAAGTATTCTAAGGCGCGGGGGGACCTTTTTTGTCCCGTCGAGCGCAGTCGAGACATCTCTTACTATTTAAATCGATTCAAGTTAGAGATTCCTCGACTGCGCTCGGAATGACAGGAAAACAATACCGCGGCCGCATCGCACCATCGCCCACGGGATTATTGCATATCGGTCACGCGGTCACGTTCTGGCGCGCGTACGAAGGTGCATGCGCTGCCGGTGGCAAGTTGGTTTTACGGATCGAAGATTTGGATCGCGATCGTTGCCGCAGAGAATTTGCCGACGCGATCATCGAGGATTTGCACTGGTTTGGGCTTGATTGGGATGAAGGCCCGGACATCGGCGGACCGTTTGCCCCGTATATTCAAAGCCAGAGGCGTTCCCGCTATTTGGAGGCATGGGAAAAATTGCGCCTCGGCGGCTTGATTTACCCATGCAAATGCTCGCGCAAGGATGTGGCGGACGCTTCGCTCGCCCCGCACGATGAAAATGAAGAACCGATATACCCTGGCACCTGTCGCCCGGGACCTTCTGGTATAGAGGCGGCCGTGTCGGCCGCACCTGGAAAGAATTTGCCGGCGACACGGCTGTCATCACAGCGAGGAGGAAGGATTATTCCGGCAGCGACGGCAGAAACGCCGGCGGAGAAGCATTGGCGGTTTCGCGTGCCTGACGGCGAGCGGATCGAGTTTGTCGATGAGCATATTGGAAGGCAATCCGCCGTAGCCGGGTGCGACTTCGGCGATTTCATTGTTTGGCGACGCGACGACGTCCCGGCCTATCAGCTGGCCGTGGTGGTGGATGATGCCGCGATGCGAATCAGTGAGGTGGTGCGGGGTGAAGATTTACTCGTCTCCACTTTTCGGCAGTTACTGCTTTATCGCGCGCTCGACTTAGTGCCGCCGAGATTTTTTCACACATCATTAGTCGTGGATGAATCAGGGAAACGCCTGGCGAAACGGCATGGCTCACTCAGTTTGCGGGCATTAAAAGAAAGCGGTTTGGCGCCGGAAGAATTGCGCGCTCGCTACATGAGCAAATCGTAGAGGAACCATTCACCACTGGATGACACGTGCCAGTTAGGGCGACGGCGCGTGCATTGTCAGCACTGCGACGATTCCCGCCAATAATGCCAATAAGGCGATTGCTGCCGCTAAAAATAGAGCGGTCCGACCGGGATCGCGTTGTTTGCTCCGAGTCCGGAATGGCGAGGCGTTGGCAAAATCGGCCGGGCGGATACTGGTTGTCGCCACCTTCGCATCGACTTTTGCCGCGGCCGGCAGCGGCTGGGTCGCGCTCCTTGGCATGTCGCCTTCGAAACGGGCATCAACTGCGCCGAAACGAATGCGGTCGCCGGAATGCAAGATGATTTCACCGGTCGGGGATCCATTGACTCGTGTGCCATTAGTCGAACCGAGATCGCGCAATTGATAAGCTTTTCCGGCGGCGCGTAACTCCGCGTGCCGCCCCGAGACGGAAGGATCGTCGAGGTGAATGGTATTGTCCGGGGCGCGGCCGACCGTGATAACCTGTTCGACCAGTTCGTAGGTTGCTCCGCTGATCATCAACTTCGGCATTAGCTACTATTGTACGGCAACCGTGCCGGTTGCCAACTTAGCACCGGCGCAGAAACGCCTTACAATTCGGCCCGGCTCGACAGTCTCGCCCAACCACTTTTGGAGCCGTCACCCCACGCGCGTAAATTGACCGCTTCAGCGCGCACCCGCATAGTTCCGCGCTTCATGGCTATCGAGCATACGCGCAATTTCTGCATCATCGCGCACATCGATCACGGAAAGACAACCTTGTCGGATCGGTTGCTCGAGCGCACCGGCACCATCCATGAGCGCGAGAAACAGGATCAGCTGCTTGATTCCATGGACCTGGAACGCGAACGCGGGATCACGATCAAAGCGCACCCGGTAACGATGCAATACACCGCAAAGTCGGGCGAAAAATACCGGCTGAATCTGCTCGATACGCCTGGGCATGTCGATTTCGCCTATGAAGTTTCGCGTTCACTCGCAGCCTGCGAAGGCGCCCTGTTGATCGTCGATGCTGCGCAGGGTGTGGAAGCGCAAACGGTGGCGAACATTCACCTCGCCCACAAACAGGGCCTTACCATCGTGCCGGTGATCAACAAGATCGATTTGCCGAATGCCGACATTGCCTCGGTCGATCGACAACTGGAGGAAATTCTCGCTATTCCCGCCGAGGAAGCTATTCATGCCAGCGCCAAAATGGGGATCGGTATCGATGAAATTCTCGAGGCCATTGTGGCGCGCATTCCGCCGCCCCAAAAGCCGTTAGACGAAATCCTCCGTGCGCTCGTCTTCGATTCCGTCTTCGATGTTTATCGCGGCGTCGTCGGTTACGTGCGCCTCGTTTCCGGAAAAATCGAACCGTCCCAAGCGATAAAATTAATGCGCAATAACGCGCGTTACGAGATCAAGGAAGTAGGGGTGTTCACGCCCAAGATGTATCCGCAGCCGCGATTAAATGCGGGCGATGTCGGTTATTTCATCGCTAACATCAAATCGACTGCCGATATCAAAATCGGCGACACCATTACCGACGCGCGCAATTCCGCGCGGGTCCCATTGCCCGGTTTCCAGGAAATTCACCCGATGGTTTTCAGCGGAATTTATCCGATCAACACCGGCGATTTCGAGCATTTGAAAACCGCTATCGGCAAGCTGCGACTGAACGACTCGGCTTTCATTTACACGCCGGAAAGTTCAGTTGCCCTCGGATTCGGGTTTCGCTGCGGTTTTCTCGGGCTCCTGCACATGGAAATTATTCAGGAGCGATTGCGTCGCGAATACAACATGGACATCATCGCGACCACATCGATAACCCGGCGCACCTGCCCGATCCAAGTCTGATCGAGGAAATTCGGGAGCCGATCGTGAAAGCCTACGTCCTTTGCCCAAATGAGAACATCGGGGACATCCTCCAACTCATCCTCGAAAAACGCGGGCAAATGGACCATACCGAGACGCTCGATGCCCGCCGGGTAATGTTGCACTGCGAATTGCCGTTGAACGAAATTCTGGTCGATTTTAATGACAAGATTAAGTCGATCACGCGCGGCTACGGCTCAATGGACTACGAGCATGCCGGTTATCGCGCGGCGAAACTGGTGAAGCTCGATTTGCTGGTTAATGGCGAACCGGTTGACGCCTTCTCTACCATCGTGCACAAAGATCGCGCCGAGGGTAGGGGACGCCAGTTGGCAGCGAAGCTCAAAGAGGTAATCCCTCGCCAGCTTTATCAAGTAGCGATCCAGGCGGCGATTGGCGGCAAAATCATCGCGCGCGAAAGTGTTTCGGCGTTACGCAAGAATGTGACCGCAAAGTGTTACGGCGGCGATATTACGCGAAAGCGCAAACTCCTCGAAAAACAGAAGGAAGGGAAAAAACGGATGAAGAGCATCGGCCGTATCAATATTCCGCAGGAAGCATTTATTGAAGTATTGAAGGCGCAGTGATTCCCCTTCCGGTCACCCCGAGCAAAGACGAAGGGGCTCCCTTGTAACATCTTAACTCCTTTAACTTTTAACGCTTGCTTGCGCAGGTAACAGAAAAACTGCCGCACAAAGAAAGGCGAACACCGCGACCGCACCCGTCCATTCCCAAAAGCCCAGGTGCCAGAAGATGGAATGCCGAAGCGCAGCGTGGACGGGCTGCATCCGAGTTGGTTCCAGCCGCGTGAGGATCAACAAAGCTTCGCTGCAGAAAATGCCCGCTAATGGCAAGAGGGTGAGGGCAGACCAGATCCAAAACAAGCGTGACGCGCCTCGACTTTTGCAGCGACCTTTCCAAGCGCACCAGCAACCGCCAATCATTGCCAGGGCGAGAAAACCGGCGGCGGAGCGCCCAAGAAGCTCATGCAATCGCCGAATCCGCAGGACGTCGTGAGTGTGTTGCGGGACGACAAAGCAGGCGCAAATCAACGCAACGATTCCGGCGAGAAAACTTCCCGAGCAAACCAGGGCCACTCTCGGTGCGATCATTCCCAATTGCCGGCGTAAATATCCCGCGAAGGGCAGCATCAACAGTCCTGTCAGCGCCAACCCGCCGGCAGCGAGCCGATAATGGCTGGGATTGTCTCGGGGTGAAAGCAAGTGGGAGATGACGCTGTAACGCCAGTCGTAACTTCGTCGGGACATCGACGCGCTAAGGGTAAGTGTTCCGAAAAAGGAGAGAAAAATCAGTGCGAGCAACGCGCTCAGAATCGATTTTCGGTGAAATACCGCGGGGATAAAGGTTTCAGCGGCAGGCAGGCGATTGCCATTTGAAATCCGCAATGATCGAGTAGCTTTCGCCGCATGTTCCGCTCGCGATCTATCAAACATGCCCGGCTGCTTATTCGCCATGCGGAAAAACTGATACGCTATCGGTGCGACGTCCTGAGCGACGCCGCCCTGGCTGATCTTCGCCGGCAAATTGAGACACTCGAGCGCTCCATCAAGGAACGAAACCTGCCGGGAGTGCGGGAAAATTCCGAGCGGCTGGACGCGCTGGTGGCAGAGCATTCCCCCTCGCATCGCGAAGCCGGGTGGAGGGAAAACTGCGAAGTCATTCTAGTAGCAATCGTGGTGGCGGTCGGAGTGCGATCGTACTTCATCCAGCCGTTCAAGATTCCAACCGGCTCAATGCAGCCAACTCTGAATGGGATCATCGGCCATCCCAGGACGGAGCCGGCTCCCAATATTTTGCGGCAGATCGCCGAATTTTTCATTCTCGGACGTAATTACATCAATGTAGTTGCGCCTGAAGAGGAAAGTATCCGGGAAATCGTGGAGCAAAAATACCTTTTCTTCTTTACCTGGTCTCGAATCGTTACCGACCGCGGAACGCATCTGGTTTACGCTCCAGAAGCCACCTTAGGGCACGATTTCCAGGTGGTGCCGGGTGCTCGTTACCAGCGTGGCCAGATTATCGCCCGCGGCGTAATTGATACCGGTGATCAGGTGTTCGTGGACAAGTTCATCTATAATTTCATGAAACCGCACCGGGGCGACGTTTTCGTTTTCCGAACCAAGCATATCCCGATGATTCCGGAGGATCCTCAGACCGGCGCACCTTACTTTATCAGGCGTCTGGTCGGTTCGGCGGGTGACACTCTTCGGATCGACCCCCCACTACTGTATATCAACGGTGAACCGGCCAAGGGATTCGGCTTTCAACGAGTGATGCAGGCGAAGCCTCCCTATCGCGGCTATACCCTGGGCCGCCAATATCTGGCCAGGCCTGATCAAAGTTTTACGGTCCCCCCTCACAGTTACTTTGCCATGGGCGACAACAGTTACTTCAGCTATGACAGTCGCTATTGGGGACCGGTGCCGGAGGAGAACCTGGTTGGGCGTGGGCTGTGGGTCTATTGGCCGTTCAACCAGCACTGGGGATTAATCCGCTGACGCCAACTGGAGTAATGGAGTAATGGAGTAGTGACGCAACCAAGACAGCGATGATGGATAGTTTCATTACTCCATCACTCCAACACTCCAATACTTCACTCCATTTGCTGTCCCTCACGCGGTTGTATCCAATCGCTGGATTGCTCGCTGGTTACCTCCTGGTCATGCTGGCCAATCCGGTGAGGCGGGCATTACGCGATGGTTTTCGCTGCATCGCGCGTTATGAACGCGTTTGGCTTACTTTCGCTCTTCTCGGGTTCGCTTACTTTGTTTTTCAGTTCGTTACCTTTAGTTCAGTCCCAAGTCCATCTGAAATCGATTTCGCGGAAATCATTGCTTTTTCCAACTGGAATTGGTCACCCTTGGCGGATGTCTGGCACGAAGTCCCGCTCCCGACCATTGAAAGCGTGGCCGGCATTTTCGATAATGCTACCACCACTTATCCGCTCTCTGCTCTCGCTGCCATCCTATTTCTCGTTAATTGGCGCGGATTGCATCGCACCTTCTGGCGTGCCTTATCCAAGCTTTACCGTTGGTGGAGCATCCCGATTTATCTCGTTTTCCTCGTCAGCACGGTCGCTGCGCTCCTGAAACCGCTCGTCTATTGGCGGTTGCCGGCTTGGAACAACGAAGTTTCGACCGCGCATCTTTTGAAGATCTCCGCCTCCATTGATGCGCTCTCGTTCATCTTCGAATACCTGGCCGGAGTTTATAT
>WNGC01000678.1_pt1 | contig 20108 bp, 16 predicted proteins | sample 5400051 | NCBI WGS metagenome assembly WNGC01 (sample SAMN13153368, study PRJNA577476) | soil metagenome | isolation source: 20 cm soil or saprolite under grassland replicate 2 | place: USA:California | collected 2016-06-15
TTGTTAATCTCTCCGGCCTTCCTGATCAAGCCCCTGCCCAAGCTCCAATACCGAGAGCGCGGCCAGTTAAGAAGTCTATGTTCGACGACCTAATTCCCGCGCGAACGGCAACGCCAGGCCGTTGACACTTTATTGACAGTACCACGGTCGTTTTTGGTCATAACGGTTCGCTCATGTTCGCAACCGTGCGAGGGGGCGAATATGTCACGAGGGGCAAACACTAGATTATGAGTCCCCTGCTCTAACCGCTGAGCTACAGGCCCATTTGAATTACCGAGTGAAGCATAACACATCGCTGGTGACCAACCCTGAAAGCATTCGGGACTGCTCTAACTCCGAATTTTTGGTGAGCAAGCCGCTGAGCTACAGGCCCACCGCGCCCTTGCGGGGCGAACGTCTAACGTTCAGCAAAGATCGACTTTGCCTTTAACTATGATCCACGTGCTTCAAAAATCTCTGGCACGGCGGACCAGTTAAAATTTCGGATTGCGGATTTTGGATTGCGAGCTTGGGATGGAGCAGTGATTCGCACAACCTTGAGCGTCATCCAAATCGCAATCCTCAGCGTGCTGATCCTGGCGACACGCTGCGTGAATTATCAGGACGTTTTTGTCGCGGGAAACATCTATTTCACGGATGCCGATTGTTATGCGCGAATGACGCGCGTGCAGATGTGCTCGGAACATCCGGGATTGATCGTACGCCATCACGAGTTCGAGAACTTCCCGACAGGCACGACTCCGCATACAACTGCGCCGCTCGATTATCTCATTCTCGCGTTGTCGATTCTCCTAAAGCCATTCAGCGCACATCCGATCGACGTGGCCGGCGCGTTCATTTCGCCGTTGCTCGCGCTGTTCGGAGGCTTGTTTCTTTGGTGCTGGTCCGTGAAACTTCGCTATCGCTGGGTGATGCTAATTCTGTACGCGGTTAGCCCCATTCTCGTTCATGGAACGGAGCTCGGCAGGCCCGATCATCAATCGTTGCTGATCTTACTCGTGACGATTGCGATTTGTGCAGAATGGAGCCTTAGAGCAGATGGAACACGCGCGATTGAGGTCAACTCACGAAAGCTTTCGGAGTGGAGCGTCATAAGCGGAATTGCCTGGGGTTTGGCAATCTGGACTTCGGCTTATGAATCGCTTGTTCTACTTCTTCTTGTGCTGGTTGTGAAGTTGTTTGAAAACCCAAAAGCGATATTGGCCAAGTCTGGACGCGCCGGATTCCTTTGCTTCGCTCTCGTCATTGCGATTGCGCTTTTGATTGAGCGACGCATTCCTTCATTTTCGATTTTGTATTCGGACCCGCTGTTTCAAAACTGGGCGCGAACAATTGGCGAGCTTGCGCATGTCTCTCCGGCAAATCCAATCTGGTTGGACTGGACCGGTTATCTACTCTTCGTCACGCCGTTCCTCGTTTGGATTGGTGTAACCAAAAGCAAGCGTACGGCGCCGGTGTTTATTCTCGCGCTTCTCGTTGCCACTTATGTCCTAACAATTTGCCAGGCCCGTTGGGGATACTTCTTCGTACTAATCTTTGCTCTAGCGATGCCGTCTTTGCTCGAGCCGATCAAATCGCGAACTGCAGTTTGGATCGCATTTTTCTTATCGATCTTTCCGATGTTGCGCGATTGGGACGAAAAACTTTGGCCAAATGAAGCAGAGCTGGTTAACCGCGTCGCACAGCGCAATGAATCGGCGCAGCTGCGTGAACTGGCGCTGAGTTTGCGATCATCGGAGAATCATCCATTTCTTGCGCCGTGGTGGCTTTCTCCGGAGATCGCCTATTGGTCCGAGCAAACCGGCGTGGCTGGTAGCTCGCATGAAAGCCTGCCGGGAATTGAGGACAGTGCGCGCGCTTTTGTCAGCCAAGATTGGGAAACGGTCCGTAAACTTCTGGAAAATCACAAGGTCGCCTGGGTAATTGCCTACGATTCCGAGCGCACAGCGCAAAATTCGACGGAGATCTTGGGCGTGGCTGCGCCTCAAAAGCCGGTCTGCTTCGTGCTCGATAAGACACCATCCAAGGCACCACCGTTCCTGGTTTTGTCAGCTCAAAATGGAATCGCGAAACTTTACCGTGTAGTAGCACGATAAAAAATTGGTGATTACGACGAGAATCCGTTGACAGCCACCTCCGACTGTCACAATCTAACGGATGCTCAAAAGATTCGTCTCGCAAAAGCCGATGCCGCCAGTCAGAGAAGAACCGCGGTATTCGGGTAATGATGAAAATAATCATCCTGCGAATGGCGAAGAACCAATAACAACAACAATCATCGATAAACCAAAACCTATGGCAGATCACGGTGGCAAAGACATTCTCTCGAGCGATGTCGAAATCAAAGGCTCGATCAAGTTCCAAAAGGAACTTCTCATCGACGGGAAGGTCGAAGGGGAAATCAATTCCGACGGCGTCTTGACGATTGGTGAAAACGCGGACATCCGCGGCGAGGTAAAAACCAAATCGATCACCGTCTATGGCAAAGTGCACGGCAACATCACGGTAGCCGAGCGTTGCGAGCTAAAATCAAAATGCACATTGCAGGGAGATTTAAAAGCAGCGCGTCTTGTCATTGAAGAAGGAGCAACTTTTATCGGCAAATCCGAAGTCACCAGCGGCGCGATTTCCGCGAAGGCGGCTCCCGCCCGACCTGAAGTTGTGCGATCCAGCGAGCCGATTAAGGCAGCGTTTGGAGGGCGCTAATAAAGGGGAATCCAGGGGTTAGCGTCCGGTGGCCAGTCCGTCGCCTGCAAAAGTCAGTCTTGAATGTCCACACTGTGGCTTCAAGCAGATGGAGTATGCAGCGGCGAAGAGTTCGATTTGTCGCCAGTGCGGCCGCTATTTTTCTCCGTTTGCGCCGAAACCGGGCCTGAAGCTACGAGTCCGCGAGGAAGCGCCTGCTGCCGTCCCAACTAACTCCTCCATTCTCGGCAGATTTGAGGAGTTTTGGAAAAAGCAGCACAGCTCTATCATCGAGTGTTTTGACTGTAAACGGAAACAGCAGGTCTGTGGCACCGCTACTTCGACAATCTGCCCGTCATGCAGCGCACACATTGACCTGCGCGACTACAAAATCACGAGCGGTTTCAGTCGATCGATTCGAACACGCGGAGACGTCCATCTGACGGGTAAAGGCGATCTGGGCAGCAGCAGTGTCGTTTGCCGCTCCGCCTTAATTGAGGGCAGATTGCGTGGCAACCTGCATTGCGACGATACTGCCACGATCAACTTCGCAGGCAAAATTCCTGGCCGCATTAGCGCAAGGCGCGTCATCGTCGAGCGCAAAGCGGACATTCATTGCTTTCGACGGGTTCAGGCGGAAAGCATCGAGATCAAGGGAAGAATGTCGGGCGAAATCGTTGCCCAAACCGTGACGATTCAAAAAAAAGGCGCACTCGAAGGCGATGTCACAGCAAGAGCAATTTCAGTGGAAAAAGGCGGCATGTTTTCCGGTCAGCTTGTGATTGGGCGGGCTGATCTTACGCAGGGCGAATTGTTGCAGGAACAGAAGCCGGAGGTCGCGCGCGTTCCAGAGAGCGATTTTTCAGCGGTCGCCCAGCGTCCTTTGCCAGCGACTTAGCAAAGAGCTCCTCCATGCAAAGACTGCATCCGCGCAGTCCTTACGAGAAACTTGGCGGCTACGTGCACCTGCCGCGTTTAATCGACAAAGCCAGGCTTCATCGCAAAGGGCTGCTCAATGGCTACAACTACAAGACCGTCGGGTTCGATAAGCATCTTCTGGCGTTTCTGAAAATTGACGGCGACGCGTTTGAGGAAATCGCGAACAGACTGGATGAGGATGATGCAATTCTAAATTGGGTGCAGACAAATGGAATCCCGCATTCTTCGGAAGCAATCGAACAGTGGAACCAGGCGATGATTTCACGGCACCCCGATACAGCTGCAAAGAAGGCGCGCTTTCTCCACTTTCTGAAGGAGGCCGGCGGTCAAGGACGCAGGGATATTCGGACTTATTTCGATCTAATCGAGTTTGATGAAGGCCGATTAAAATAAGCCAAGAGTAAAACGCTTTTCTGGATAGTTCCCCTCACTCGTTGCCCTCTACGCTTACCTCTTAGCAAGAATCGCGTCTGCGTTTTCAAGCGTCTCTTTGCTTCCAATATCGAGCCATTTCCCTTTGACTTGGAATGTCTTTACAGGTTTACGCGTGTACAGCCATTGCACAAAACGGCCGGGCTGATCGGGGTTATTGCCGGCGGCGAGATATGTGGTCAAAAGAGAGAGGACGACAGGAGAATAGTAGTAAAGAGCAATCGCAGCGAGCGTTCCCCGCGGCTTCTGTGGTTTTTCTTCCAAGTGGGTGATGATTCCGTCGTCATTGATCAGAACGTTACCGTATTTTTTGATCGCTTCGGAATCCCCGACGTCATAGACACCGACCGTCGCTTCGGTTCCATTGGCGCAAGCCACAAATCCCTTGAGCGATTCGGTGAACAGGTTGTCGCCGGCAACAACTAACAAGCTGCTTTGCGCCAGATTTTCTTCCCTGACAACAAAATCGATATCTCCGATTGCGCCCAGTTTATCTTCGTCGCTCTTGGAGCCATCATTGACAATTTTGAATTTGAACTCTGGATGCCCGTTCCGGTAGTGCTCGCTCCAAGTTTGAAAGTCAGCCGCGAATTTGTCGTTCGCCACTACGTAAATCGTTTCCAGCCCGGGAACTCCTTCGAGGTTATCCACCACCCATTCGATAATCGGCTTCCCGCCGACCACCAGCAATGGCTTTGCCTTACTGAGCGTCAGTGGATAAAGCCGTGTTGCGTATCCCGCGGCGAGAATTAAAGCATTCATGGCATCAAGAAAGCAGAGCGAGCTGGGCGCGCTTCTTATTACTTCGATTTGGCAGCGCCTCCACTTAGAATTGCATTTTGAAGCCGAACCTGGATCGCCCTGATGCGGTGTGGATCGCTAATTTTGGCGCGCGTGGAACGGTCCACAACATAGAGAGTATCGATTGCTGCGCCGGCCTGTGTGTTAATGCGAGAAAGCGGAACGAGAAGATTTTCGCGGTCAAGGCAACTCAGGACATCATAAAGCAAGCCGAGCCGGTCCGATGCCTGAATCTCAATAAGCCCGTACACTGGATGGGTTTTGTTATCGATTGTAATACGGGTTGGAAATTCAATACCTGGCGCAACACGACCGGTTTGGCGTTTCGTCTTTTCGATTAACGGAAGGAAATCGAAGCTCTCATCTTCGAGTGCTCGACGCAAAGTTTGCTCTACCAGTGCGAAGTCCCGCTGGGATGTCACAGGACGTGCTTTCGTGTCGCACACCCGAAAAACAGCCAATACAACATTGTCGCCGCGAGGGAAGATATCAGCACTTAAAATATTCAATGGCACAACGGACAGTGAGCCAGCTAGCTTCGCCAATAAGCTTTCGCGCTCCCACGTGCAAAAGGTGACAACGCTGTGCCCCTGCTCCGGAAGCGCTTTCCATTGGATGGCTGCGGCAAGTGGAAACTCTCCGCGGTTCGTCCCAGGGAATCCGTCCTGTGGCGGACTGGAGACATTTTCAAGAAACATCCGGAATAGTTTCAGATGCTCAACAATCTCAGGGACATCGCTACCGCGAAAATAATTGTCCGGCATGAACTCAAAGTGCGCGTCAATCTCCGCTGCAAAATCGGAAGGAAGCCTTGCGGCTACCGAGCGCTGCAAACTTTCACGTTCGACCTTTGTTTGTTCATAGTAGGACTTTTGGTCCGCCAGGAAGCGAGAGGTTTCGTGAAACAATTCCCAAACCAGAGATTCTTTCCAATCCGACCACGCCTCCGCGCTTGTACCCTGGCCGTCCGCCAGCGTAAGCAGCATCAATGCGTTCAGGTTTTTCTGGTGTTTCACAATGTGGGCAAAGTCTGTGACCGTCGCCGGATCATCAAGATTTCTTTGCTGTGCAATCTGGGAAAGCGTGAGGTGATGATCGACGAGCAGGATGAGCGATTTGCGCTGTTCGGGAGATAACTGCAGACGCGCAGCGACGCGCTGGGCGAAGAGCGCGCTCGCTTCGGAATGCGGCCTGGCCCCAACGGCTTTGCCGCTATCGTGTAAGAGAAGCGCAAGGTAGAGAACGAACGGGTCCTCAAGTTGCTCAAAGATCTTACGATAAGCGACCAACTTCGGATTAGTCGTCTGCGCCAGGGCATCAAGTTTATCGATGCACACCAATGTATGCTCATCAGCCGTGTAACGATGGAGAAACTCATGCTGCACCAGGCAGGTGAGCTGTCCGAATTCAGGAATGTACCGGCCCAGAAAATCGACCCGATGCATCAATCGGAGGATACGACCCACTTTCCCCTTTTGTGACAGGATCGTTTTAAAGATTGCGCGTGGCCCGAGTGCATACTGATATGTCCGGGTAACGTGGCCGAGGCTTCTGCTCAACAGATCCTCTAATTCCGGACTCAGGTCCAAACCGCGTTCCTGCGCGAACTGAAATGCCCGCATCATTTGCTCGGGGTCTCGGAAAAGATCGCGCTGCGCTGGATGCAGCTGCTTGTTGCGAACAAAGAAACAATCTCCCACAGGAGTTTTGTCCGCTCGCACCAGCGGAAGAAAGCTAAACAGTGAGCGTGTCTTGCTTGTGACATATCCGCCTACAAACTGCTCGGTAATGCGTTCCGTGACTCGAAAGATATTTCGAGTGTGCTCGTAGTAATCCCGCATGAGCGTCTCACTCCGGAGTTGGCCGTTTGTTGAAGAATAATCGAGACGCTTTGCAATATCTTCCTGCAAATTAATGTGAAGTATGTCGGTCGCGCGCTCCGTCGCGTAATGCAGCGCGGTGCGCAATCGCAGGAGAAAATCGTAGGCCTTTTCGATCCGGCGCTGGTCGCTTTGGCTTAGCCAGTCTTTGCCGACGAGTTGGTTCGTGCTTAGCGAACCCTCTTTGAAATAGGTCATCCAGAGAAGGTTTTGGTAGTCGCGCAGGCCGCCGCAACCGTTCTTTAAGTTCGGCTCCTGCAGATAGACGCTGTCGCCGAATTTCTTGTGTCGCGCCGCCTGATCCCGCATGCGCATTTCCACATATTCCCGTTCGTATCCGCGGACGCACTTCGAGCGAAACTGACGCCTGAATTCGTGTGCCAGTTCTTCATCGCCCGCAAGGAATCGCGACTCCAGCATGGCGGTCTTTGTGCGCATATCGCGATTGGCCTCACCGATCGCTTCTTTGATCGAACGCGTGGAGTGCCCAACCTTGAAACCGCTGTCCCAAAGAAGATAGAGGACTTGTTTCACCATCTCTTCCAAGTGCGGCGAAATCTCCTTCGTCCCTTTGTGCAAAACCATCACATCGATGTCACTAAAGGGGTTGAGCTCACCTCGGCCATATCCACCAAGCGCGATCAACGCGAGTGGGACCCTGGCCGCGCCATTTCGGCGAGCAGCCGTTGCTGTCGCAGCATCGAAAACGTATTGCAATAAGACATCAACCAGCTCAGAGCGTCGCGCACAGATTTCGCGGCCACCACCACCGGCCTGGTGTTTCAGGCGCAGCCGATGTTCCTCAACCTTGAGAAACTTCTTGTAAAGGGGCAGGACTTCGGTTGGACGCCTGGCACCCGTAGCCGCGAGGCGCTTTGCGGCATGGGTCAAAACTTGTTCTAAGTGGCGGGATGTTCTCATCGCGAATTCGGATCGCCGTTCAATCTAAAATCGGATCTTCAAAATCCAAATCCATCTCAGATGGAGAAGGAGCAATCGCCATGACAGCCCTGCGTGCCCAAGCTCAGTATTTCAGGAATGAAACGACCGGTGTCGGCTCGAGTTGCTTAACGCCATGAAGAAATTCCAACTCAATCAGGAATTGCGCTTCCAGAAGGTTTCCCCCCGCCTTGCGAATGAGGACAGCCGCCGCGGCAGAAGTCCCTCCAGTCGCCAACAAGTCATCTACCAGTACGATTCGTTCCCCTGCAGTGATGGCATCGATGTGCATCTCCATTTCCGCTTCGCCGTACTCGAGCGAGTAGCTGGCAATCTCAGTCTGGAAAGGCAGCTTCCCGCGCTTGCGAATCGGAACGAAACCGACACCGAGCTCATAGGCGACCGCCGATCCAAAGAGAAATCCGCGCGCATCGATGCCAACGATCTTGTCGATCTTTTTCCCTCTGCAACGATCCAAAAACAGGTCAATAGAGACATGAAACAAAACGGGATCGCTCAAGACCGGTGTAATATCTTTGAATACAATACCTTTCTTCGGAAAATCAGGCACATCGCGTACGGCGGCGCGCAGTCTTTCGAGTGTATCCAAGGCCATCCGCGCGAACGCTAGCGGACTGTTGCGAAACGTCAATCAGCGTCGCAACGGACGCAGCGGCCTTCCCTTTGCCTTAAGTCGGTCACTTTTGAAAAAGCCATCGACCCACCACTTACCACGCAATTTGCCTCGAAAAGCTAGCTGCCGGCCGCAGCCGTTTGGCATACAGCCGGCAGTCTAAAGTAACGGATAACCTGCGAGTCAACTGTGGATTATTGTACCTTATCGATATTGATCGTCGCGTTGTCGCCATTGGCGAGCGTTAGGGCCAATCCCCCGACTACAACTTGCACTGTGTCACCGGCATTGGCCGGGAACGTCACCTGATCGTTTAGAGGAGCGCCCGCAGCAATGAGCGCTGCCGTCGGGCCGATACCGGTACCGTTCACCTGGACTTGTGTCTCGGCCAACAGCGACAGAAGGGCTGTCCGTAGAGTGTAGGTTACTCTATAGACGCCGTCCTGATTGAGCGTAAAGGTCGTGCTATTCGTCTGGGTGATGGCAGTTCCCACTTGAAGCGCTGTCTGATTGAATGGCACGGACCCGCCAGCCCCGATTGTGATACCGCCACTGTTGAAGTTGAATAGGATCGCGGCCAGCCCGCCTGCAGGAATTCCCCCGATAATCACGGTCTGGTGAATCGCCGGATCACCTATCCGGATGGTGTTGGACTCGTTAGCGACACCTGCGTTGCCGATATAGATGTTATTATCGCCTGCGGTAAGCTCCGAGCCCGAGAAGTACCCCAGCGCAATGTTGTCATTCCCGGTGGTGTTTTGCCCAAGCGCACCAAGGCCGATGGCCACGTTACGGTTGCCCGCAGTGTTACTGAACAGCGCATCAAAACCAAAAGCGCTGTTGCTATTCCCGGTGGTATTGTTAAAGAGCGCTCCGCTACCGACGGCAGTATTTTCGTTACCCGTGGTACTGTTTTGCATGGCACGATCACCTACAGCTGTATTGTCGACGCCCGTCGTGTTAAAGAACAGCGCAAACGCTCCATCGGCCGTGTTTCTGGGCGCATTGTTAGACAAAAGCGCTCCAGCACCGGTGGCTGTATTTTCATTAGCGTTGTTGACCAGAAGTGTCGCAGCGCCGTCACCGGTGTTAAAACTACCGGTGGTGAGACTCAGGAGCGAATACAACCCAATCGCGTTATTATAAGTGCCAGAGATGAGGCTCAAAAGCGCTTTTTGACCCTCGGCCGTGTTGCCTCCAGCGTACCCACCGTCAGGCGGTGGGCTAACATCCGGAGCTTCCTGCGCCATCACGGATAATGCAAAACAGGCAAGCACTAGGGCATTCAACAGAACCGTTGTTATTTGGAATTTGTTAGGTGTTTTCATAGGGGTTGTGGAATATTTGCAAGCTTTTTCTGCCAAAAATCATTCTACTTTGTCAATGTAAAAATTAAAATGCCTCCTGCATATGGAAAGGGAGCCGATGTTCTCGAAGAAAGACAAAATAGCTACACGGGAGGTTGTTCGTGGAGACAATTGTATTTAAGTTTTTAATCCTTTAGCGGAGCCGTTCCGTTACTCGACCCTTGCAGGAATTGCCTGCTGTCCTTTGCCGTACCGAAATCGCAAAGGCAGACTGTGCGACTCGCGCTGCGAACCCTTGTCATCGCACTTACTGAGCCTAACGGCCCGGAGCGCAGATTGCCAAGCAGCTAGCTTGATCTTACAGTAGCTATCTTAGCGTGGATCGTGTTTTTCTCATCATTTCGACAATTTGTTTTCTTGCGGCAGTCGTCCGGACCGGCGTCGCTTTGCGCGCCGGGGTTTTTCGACCAGGAAGATTTAATTTTCTGGCAATCGGTCTGGGCTTTGTTTTCCAAACGGCGTTTTTGTCGGTCCGCGGTCATGAGCTGGGGCGTTGCCCGCTGACGAATTTGTTTGAGGTCTTTATCTTTCTTGCCTGGTCGGTCGCGCTGATCTACATGCTGGTCGGCCCGGCTTACCGCCTCTCACTTATGGGTGCGTTTACCGCCCCACTGGTTGTTGTGTTGCAGGGCTTTGCATTAATGGCGCCGATCGATGTTCGGCATCCAGTGAAGTTGCCCGCCAATCCTTCTTTGGAATTTCATGCATCGGTTTCGCTGATAGCCTTCGGCGCGTTCGCGCTAGCATGCGTCGCCGGGGTAATGTACCTCGTACAGGAACGCCAGCTCAAGACACATCATTTGCGTTCGATTTTTTATCATCTGCCGCCGCTCACGGACCTCTTTGCGGCGATCACTGGCTTGCTTTGGTGGGGCTTTGTTCTTTATACGGTTGGGATTGCCAGTGGCTTTTTCACGGGACGACCTCTGCCACGCGTGCAAGTTGTGGCGGCCATTGGAGTTTGGTTGCTCTATGCGGCGATCTTGCAAGGCCGGTACCTTCGACGAATCGCTCCAAAGCGAGTTGCAGCGCTTTGCATTATTGGGTTTAGCGTGGCTCTGACGCTTCTCTGGGGAATTACTTTCTCGGCGCAAACGCACTCAGTCCCATGAACCTTTTCTGCGTAGGCTTGAGTCATCACACTGCGAACGTGGAAACGCGTGAACGTTTCGCCGGTGGCACAGGTGCGGGATGTACCCTTCGCGCGGCAGGGTGCGCGGAAGCATTGGTGCTCGCTACCTGTAATCGAGTGGAAGTCTATGGCGCGTCGGAGAAGCGTGTTTCGACGGATGAAATTGCTCAACGCTTATTGCAAAGCAGCGGGATCAGTGATCGCGAGTGCAGAGAAGCGCCCCCGTTTTATCGTTACGAAGCTGAAAGGTGCGTACAACATCTATTTCGGGTGGCGTCAGGCCTCGATTCGATGGTCGTGGGAGAGACGGAAATTCTTGGACAGACAAAGAAAGCTTATCAATCCGCACGCGCGTCTGGCGCGATCGGGCCCTGGCTTCACCGTCTCTTTCAACGCGCTTTTCGTGTAGCGAAACAAGTCCGCACGCATACCGAAATTACGCGTGGCTCAGTGTCAGTCGGCTCCGTCGCAGTTGATCTGGCGCAGAAAATCTTCGGTGAACTGTGTAATTGCAGAGTCTTGGTCTTAGGAGCCGGTGAAACGAGCGAACGCACGGCGCGCGCGCTAATCTCCCGTGGTGTAAGCGATCTGCGCGTGAGCAATCGCTCAAATCATCGAGCCCAGGAGTTGGCGGAACGCGTCGATGGCCAGGCCATCGCCTTCGACGAGTGGTCACGGCAATGCAGCGAGATTGATATCCTGATTACATCTACTTCGTCGGAAGCTCCATTGCTGACTCCCGTAAATTTGGGACCGATGTTGGCCGATCGTATTGACCGTCCGCTTTTCATCATCGATATCGCCGTTCCCCGCGACGTAGATCCCGCCGTGAACGAAATGGAAGGCGTATACCTTTACGACATCGATGCATTACGATCTGTCGCGGAGCAGTCGCTCGCGGTGCGCCGGCAACAGGTAGCTTCTGCCGAAGCGATCATCGCCGAACATGTCGCAGATTTCCTCGAGAAAGTTTCGCACGAACTGAAGCGTGCTTCGAGAATCGCCGAACATCCCCCGGTCGCTGACGGTTCGTTACGCGCGTCGCAGCTGTAGCTCTAGGGGAAGCTGTCAGCTTCGGCTACAGGAGCTATATTTCCCTGATGACAACAAAGATCATCCTGGGTACGCGCGGCAGCGAACTGGCACGCGCGCAAGCTCGGCTTGTTGAAAAAGCAATACAAGCGGCGCGACCGGACGCAGGAATCGAAACGAGACTCGTTACGACACAAGGCGATAAAGTCGGGCCGCTTGAGCGACAGGCTGGTCGCAAAGGAGTGTTCACTGCGGAAATTGAGCGAGCGCTTCTCGCCGGCGACGTCGATATTGCGGTCCACAGCGCAAAAGATCTTCCGAGTGAAACGAACTCAGATGCAGAAATTGCTGCGGTTCTTCCTCGTGCAGCGATCGATGACATGCTGGTTTCGAAACACCCCGGTGGTTTCGCTTCGCTGCCGAAGGGCGCGGTCGTCGCCACTGGCAGCGTGAGAAGGAAACATCAACTGCTCTGGAAACGCGCGGATCTCAAAGTCGTCGACCTTCGCGGGAATGTTCCAACGCGGCTACGCAAACTGCTTGAAAACGATTGGGACGCAGTCGTGCTGGCTCACGCGGGCCTTGCGCGGCTCGGCCTGTCACCAGCTCACGACAAAATCACCTTCGAGAGCAGCCAATTTTTCATCGGAATCCTTCCACACGAAATTTTCCTGCCGGCAGGCGGTCAGGGAATCATTGCGCTTCAAGTTCGCGCCGATGATCAAACCATGAAAGCTATCGCCGCTCTTGTGAACGATCGCGAGACTTTGCTTTGTTTGCGGGCGGAACGAGGGTTTCTGCGTTTGTTGCAGGGTGATTGCGATTGCCCGGTGGGTGTGCTCGCAACAATCGACAACGATATGATGAAATTGAGGGCTCAATTGTTTACGGATCAATCAGCAGCACCGCGACAAGGAGAAGTGGAAGGCACTCATGACGAGGGTGAACGTCTAGCTGAGCGGCTACTGCTCCGATTACGAGCATGAGTAAGAGTGGAAAAGTTTACCTGGTTGGTGCGGGGCCTGGCGATCTCGGGCTGGTAACGTTGCGCGCCAAGGAGTACATTCAGAACGCGGATGTAATCGTTTACGATCATCTTGTAAATCCTGAGACGCTCGGCTGGGCGCGGGACGACGCCGAAATTATTTATGTCGGCAAAACGCCTGGTGAATCGTCGAGCAGCCAGCAGGAAATCAATGCGTTGCTGGTCGAGAAAGCGCGCGAGGAAAAACAAGTCGTTCGGCTGAAAGGCGGAGATCCATTCGTGTTTGGTCGCGGCGCCGAGGAAGCACAGGTCATCGCCGCCGCGGCTATTCCGTTCGAAATTGTCCCCGGAATTACCTCGTCTATCGCCGGGCCAGCGTATGCGGGTATTCCCATAACGCACCGCGCGCACAATTCACACGTGACATTCTTTACGGGACACGAAGATCCGGCGAAAACTGAAAGCGCAATCGACTACGCAGCGCTCGCGAAACTTGGCGGCACACAGGTCATGTTGATGGGCGTGGAACGTCTGGGATCTATCACGAGCGAAATGATGAAGCAGGGTGTGCGCGGTGATTTGCCAGTGGCGCTCGTTCGCTGGGCAACCACCGGTCAGCATGAAACCCTCACGGGCACACTACAAGACATCGCCAAAAAGGCCACCTCCAGGGGTTTTGAGCCCCCTGCGGTCGCAGTATTCGGAGAAGTTGTCGCGTTGCGCGATAAGCTTAATTGGTACGAAACACGGCCACTGCTTGGGAAAAGAATCATCGTTACGCGAACAAGGAAACAAGCCAGCATCTTAAGCACCAAACTGCGCGAGCTGGGTGCTCACGTTATCGAGTTGCCCACCATTCGCATCGAGCCGCCCAGCAACTTACGCGAGTTTGCAGAACTTGTGCAAGACGCACACGTCTACGACTGGATCGTGTTTACGAGCGCAAACGGTGTCGACGCGTTTTTCGACATTTTCTTTAAACTATACGACGATGCGCGCGAAATCGGCGGCGCCCGGATTGCCGCCATCGGTCCGGCCACGGCTCAACGCCTAAAAGACTTCCACCTGCATGTCGATCTTCAGCCACAAGAATTCGTCGCTGAGGACGTAGTACGGGAGTTCAAAAAGCAGGGAAGCGTTGAAAATTTGAAGATTCTCCTGGTGCGCGCGGAAAAAGCGCGGGACGTGCTACCGAAAGGGCTCTCAGGCCTGGGAGCGATCGTGGACGAAGCATTCGCGTATCGGACCGTGCCGGAAACGCGCGATACCAACGGTGCTCGGCGACGAATAGCGAAGGATGGTGCCGATTTGATTAGCTTCACCAGTTCTTCAACCGTTGAGAATTTTATCGCGCTGAAGCTACCCTGGCCGAAAGGAATGCAAGTTGCCAGCATTGGCCCAATCACATCGCAGACCGCGCGAGACAATGGTTTGAAAGTCGATGTCGAAGCGAAGCGACACGACATCGAGGGCTTGGTAAAGGCAATCGGCGAATTCTTTGCGGCGAAGACTGCTAGGAAAAGCTAAAAAGTTGACCTGGTTAAAAAGTTCGATTGGACATCAGAACGGCTGTGCCCGGAAAACTTTTTAACCGCACTAGACGGTAACGTTTAACTTTTTAACTGGGATTGAATCGGAACTTGGTTCGGCCGCGCTTGGCGTTGGCTTTCGCCTTACGGCGATGCTTTTGCGAAGGCGTCTCGAAGGCACGCAAACGGCGGACCTCCTCGAGAATGCCCTCGGCATCCAGCTTGTTCTTCAGCCGTTTCAACGCGCGATCGACGGGTTCACCTTTGCGTACGATCACTTCTGGCATCATTAATCACTCCTGACTTTCGAAATAGACTCCTAATCGGCGAGCGGGAGCCTACTCGGCCCCGGCGGTGCCGTCAAATTTGCTCGGAAAAGGCCCCGGAGACTCCGTCTCCTGCGGCTGCAACAGGCAATGAACACAGAGGTTCTGGAACTCCCAAAAGGCGGCTCAGCGTTGGGCAAGTGGATTGGCTGCTGCCGCTTTTTCGGTAACCTCGCGCCGTAGGGCCGTAGCGCCGCCACCGCGGGCCCGGGTCCACCACAGCACAATAGGTGAGGCGATAAAGATGGAGGAGTAGGTGCCGACAATTACCCCAATGATAATGGCAAGTGAGAAATCCCGCAGCACCGCGCCACCAAAGAAAAACAGACAAAGGATCGGAATGAGCGTCACGGTGCTTGTCAGAATGGTTCGGCTCAGCGTCTGGTTGATGCTCGAGTTCATGATCTCCTCGATCGTCCCGCGCCGTCCGCTGGCCAGACCTTCCCGGATCCGGTCGTAAACCACGATCGTATCATTAATGGAATAGCCAGCGATGGTTAGCACCGCGCCGATCATCGTGAGAGTAAGTTCGCGCCCCAGAAGCGAGAACACGCCGACTGTCATGAACACGTCATGCAACAAGGCGACAATCGCTCCCACGGCAAACGCAAGCTCAAAGCGAAACGTTACAAAAATCAAAATGCCCAGAATGCCCAGTCCGAGCGCGATTAACGAATTTTTTGCCAGCTCACCGCCTACGAGCGCACCGACGCGTTCCGAACCTTCAACGCGAAAGCCAGTGCCTGGCAATGTCTGCATGACCTGCTTCTCCACCTTGTCGCTGGTGTTCAATGGCGTGCGGATGGTGATGTAACTCCGACCGACTTGCGTAGATTCCTGAATGGAAGCGTCGGCAAGCCCGATTGGCTTGAGCGCACCGCGCACTTGCCCGATATCGATCTTCCCAGCTGCACTCAAAGTGATGAGATCGCCGCCGCGAAAATCGACGCCGAAGTTACGTTCGCCGCGTTGGTAAAAAGCGAATGCGCCAGCGAGCAGCAACGCGAGCGAGCACATGCACGCAATAAAGCCTTTCCCGAGAAAATTAATGTTCTTCGCTGAAATCAAGTGCAGCATCGAGATGTGTTTCAGCCGTCCCGTATCCACCAGCGAGCCGAGGCAATTCCGCCCCACAATGAGCGCCGTGAACAAGGATGCCAAAATGCCGAGCGTAAGGGAAATGGCGAAGCCCTTCACGGGTCCAGTCGCTTTCCAAAAAAGAATCGCCGCGGTGATCAGCGTCGTGACGTTGGCGTCGAAAATGGAGCTGAACGCTTTCTCGTACGCTGTGTTCAGAGCAACCTTAAGCGATTTTCCAAGCGCCATTTCTTCGCGCAACCGCTCGTAAATCAGCACGTTTGCATCAACCGAAAGACCAATGGTCAGGATGATACCAGCGATACCGGGCAGCGTGAGGACGAAATGGAACATCGTTAACGCGCCGATGAGCAAAATGAGATTGATGATCAAGGCGAGATTTGCGATGAGCCCGGGGATTTTGTAGTAGACCGCTACGCAAACCAGCGTAATAGCCAGGCCGACCAGGCCGGCGAGAATGCTCGCCCGAATCGAATCGAGTCCCAGAGTGGGCGAAACGCTGCGCTCTTCCTCGATGCTCACCGGCGTTTGCAACGGGTTCTGAAGCACGCTTGCCAAGCCCCGCGCTTCTTCCTCCGTGAATCTCCCCGTGATCTGGGCGTCGCCGCCGTAAATGGCGTCTTGAATTACCGGAGCAGATTGGATGATTCCATCCAGCACAATTGCAAAGCGATGATGGATGTGCGCGGCTGTTATGTCGCCGAACTTTTTCGCTCCCTCGCTGTCGAACCGCAAATGAACGACCCAACCGTCTCGTTCATAAGAAGCGCCTGCGTTCGAAACGCGATCGCCGGATAGATCGGCTTTCTTTTTGACCAGCAACCGTTCTTCTCTTGGTTTTTCTTTGACACCCGCAACGGACTCTCCCTCCGGACTAAGTTTGTAAGTTTCAATCCGGTAATCTGGCGGAATGACCTGTTTTCCCTCGTCGATCTGCCGCAATCGTTCACCGTTATCGGGATAAACCAAACGGAACTCCAGTTTCGCAACCCGCGAGAGTTGATCGCGCGCTTCCTGGATCTTGGCGGTGTCGAGTCCTGGGATTTGCACCAGGATACGGTCGTTCGCGACGGGACTGATTATCGGCTCGCTGACTCCAAACGTATCGATACGCTTGCGAATCACCTCGACTGCCTGGTCGAGCATGCCCTTGGTGACTTCTTTGTCGCCACCTTTCAACCGAATCAGGAAGGAAGTGCCTCCTTGAATGTCCAGGCCAAGCGCGATTTTCTTCTGCGGTGGCCAGATCGTGACAATGCTGGAAACGACAAGCAACAGCATGAGCGTCATTGCCAGCAGGCGTTTCCGTAGCCCTTGGTCGGTGGCAAAATACCACCCAAACAGGACAAGAATTGCGAGTCCGGCAAGAAATGTAAGCGCAGGGGTCATTGAAGGCGATTGATAGTTGATAGATGAAAGTTCAGGGACAAAAACACAGATGAAATAACGTTAGATTCTCTCAACCGAAGACTCTCAACTCTCAACTGATTTCAGCACCGTCGCGATAGCCGATTTATCCATCTCAATCTTTACGTTGTCGGCTACTTTCACCAACACGGTGTTTTCCTTTACATTCGATATTAAGCCGTGGATGCCGGCACTGGTCACAACCCGGTCCCCAGTTTTTAAGCTTGCGATCAAATTTTGTTGCTGTTGCTGCCGCTTTTTCTGCGGCCGAATCATCACAAAGTACATGATGATGAAAATGAAAATCAGCGGCACAAAAAATGAGCCAATGCCACCGCCCGGCATTTGTTGAGGAGCGGCGCTTTGCGCCTGAGCAAGAAACGTCTGGAACATATTTAGAATTGGAGAGCGCACCTTAAACGCGAAACCGTCCCCTGCAATCGTTCTTTCGCGTCACTCGTATTATCGAACCGGCACGCGCGACTAGACAACCTAAACCTGTTTCGCTTGATGAAAAATCCGCGAGAGATGCTAATCTTCGTTCGTCGATAATGGGGGTATAGCTCAGTTGGTAGAGCGTCTCGTTCGCAATGAGAAGGTCAGGGGTTCGAATCCCCTTACCTCCACTTCCCGCCCCGAAAAACGACAAGAAAGTTCTTCGCGCATGAAAAGGTCGCGCTATTAAGACCGTAGTAAGAAATGTGGAAATCGGCTGCAAGCAAAGGGCTCGCGACTATTGTTCCTCCTGACTATATATGGCGTCATTGGCGCCAACTCTCGTTGGAGGAATTGGGCTACTAGCCTTGGCTTCAAGCGATTCGTTCAAAGCCGGTAAGTGCTGTGCGAGCAATTGCTCGGATTCTTTCATCGTGCTATGCAGCTCTCGCTTTCAATGTTCGATGCACCCAAAGTGGTAAGCAATTCCCCAGCGCGAAACGCCGCCTTCTGTGCACCGAATATTTTTGGAAGGATTGATTCGCAATACTGAAAGTATCGTTTCTTTGTCTCGAATAGCCTCTAAATGAACTTGCCAAAATTCGAAACGGAATCACGATTACAGCATGAGAATCGAAAACAGGCTCAGTCGCCAGTGTGGCTCGTCGGTTCGATGGGCGAGTATCGTGCTCACGTTCGCGTTTTGCGCATCGGCATTTGCTGCTGATCCGAGCAAGAACGTAGTGCTACCGGCACATCCACAGCGGGTCATGAAGACCGCGAAGAAAATGTGCTACACGTTCACTACAACATCCGGCATTCCTATGCCGTGTGACAGGGTCAGTGCAATTCCGACCACCGCCAGCCCCATGACTATCTACAGGAACCCGGCGACCAAATAAAATAGATTCCGGAGCGACGGACTTCGCCGAAAGGGCACACCGCTCCATGAATGTTGTGCACTGGGTTACGCAAACTGCGCGGTCCCACCGCAGTTCCGACGGCCAATCCAACCAACCGTTAATCGCCGTGACGGTAAAGAAATAACGCGAGACCTTCGATTCGATCGGCAGCAGAATCGAGCAGACTAAGCAGACTGCGTTGAAGACTGCTAGGATAAACAGCCGGTAAGAGCGATCGACCTGATACCGACACAGGTCTCTGCATCCATCCGACCGCGTAAGGGGGCGCGGGATGCGACATTCACCGCTCGATGCTCGTCGTCGGAGACTTCAATGCGCTCGCGCGAATCAAGCTAAGGTGACACCTAGAGGCGACGCACTTACCGAGGTTCACTAAGAATCTGTAGAAATGGCGATCCCCGTGTCGGCATCGCGACATCGCATCTGATACGAGAAATGCGGCAAGCGCCGTGCAGATGCGAGGAAGACTGTGGGAATGTCAAAGCACGGTTCTTTTTGTGCTTGACATTTCCAATTGTGATCTGGCTTTCTAGGAGCAAACCCCAGTTTTACGTGGGGTGCGGACTGTATCTCACGTAGGACGCAACCTAACCAAAGGAGAAACCATGATCAGAACCGGACATTCTAAGTTCGGATTCCTGCGCATGACCCTAGCTGCCTGCGTTGGAATCCCTCTCATTATCGCGTCGAACGCATTTGCCCAAAACCTCCAGCCGCTGTCGACGGACATTGGTGCTGCCCCGACGCCGACTGCTGCGGAAGCCCAGCGCGTCATCGTAACTGGTTCGAACATTCCGACGGCAGAAGAAGTCGGACCGAACCCTGTTGATATCTACAACCGCGAGAACATCAACAAATCAGGTGAGTTTACCACGGAGCAATTTCTCCAGAGCCTCCCCATCGCTAACGCGAACATAATTCCGGTTTCGAATAATGAAAATGGCTCCAACACCGCTGTAGGTGCTGCGACGATTGCGCTACGCGGGTTCGATGCGAGAGCGACTCTCATCCTGCTGGATGGGCGACGGGTCGCTGTCTATCCCACGGGCAACAACCCAGGCCTGGTGAATGTGATGTTTGTCGATTTGAATTCGATTCCCCAAGCCGCCATTGAGAGCATTGAAATTCTGAAAGACGGCGCTTCCACCACGTATGGCGCGGACGCGGTAGCGGGTGTCGTGAACCTCAAGATGCGTCACAATTACGATGGCGCGGAGGCGAGAATCCAATACGGCAATACCCTCGATAAAGACTCCGGCGAACTCGACTCATCGGCGATCTTTGGTGTTGGCAACAAAGATACCAACATTACCGGCGTTTTGAATTACTATCATCGCAACTCCATCTTCAACCACGATCGCGGCTTCTCGCTCACGCCGCCGTTCCTAAGCTCGAACAATAGTCCTTATAATCTTCAGCTAAGCAGCGATGTAGTGGCAGCCGCTGGTGGCAAGAATTTAAATCCTGGTGGGACGGAATTCGCGTCTGCACCCGATTTTACGAACGGATTGGCCCCGGCAAACAGGTATCTCTACGATGCTAATAACCGTGTCAGGGCGGCCGG
>WNGC01002443.1_pt1 | contig 20103 bp, 23 predicted proteins | sample 5400051 | NCBI WGS metagenome assembly WNGC01 (sample SAMN13153368, study PRJNA577476) | soil metagenome | isolation source: 20 cm soil or saprolite under grassland replicate 2 | place: USA:California | collected 2016-06-15
GCGTGATATAGCATCTTCACGCTCCCGCTCTGGGAGCGTCCCACCTTCGGGAATTTTCGCGTATGGCAGAAACAACAGAATTAGTGCCTGAATTGTTGGAGGCTGGTGTTCATTTTGGACACCAGACGAAGCGTTGGAATCCCAAGATGAAGCCCTTCATCTTTGAACAGCGCAACCAGATTTACATTATCAATCTTGATGAAACTGTGAGGCAGCTCCGGCGTGCAACTGATTTCCTGCAGGAGGTCGCGCGTCGCGGCGGCCGGATTTTGTTTGTCGGCTGCAAAAAACAGGCGCAGGAAGCAATAAAAGAAGCCGCGTTGGCGTGCGGGCAATTCTACGTGAACCAACGCTGGCTGGGCGGCACGCTGACCAATCTCACAACGATCCGCAAAAGCATCGGCCGATTGAAATACATCGAGCAGATCGAACGGTCGCCGGAATACAAGAAAATGGGCAAACAAGAATTGGCTGCGCTAAATCGTGAGGCTGCAAAACTCAGGCGCAACCTCGAGGGGATCCTCGACATGTCAGAACTTCCCGACACGCTCGTGGTGATCGACACCTTACGCGAGCAAAACGCCGTGAATGAGGCGCGCCGCCTCGGGATTCCCGTGGTCGCTATCGTGGATACTAACGCCGACCCCGAACTCGTCGATTATCCGATAGCGGGGAACGACGATGCTATCCGTGCGATCCGAGTGATTTTGCAAAAACTGGTCGACGCGATTGTTTCGGCCAGCAGCGAGGCACGGATACGCGAACAGGTGGAAATGGCAGGCGTATCGGCCTGACGCTACCCGCTTCAGCGGTTCAATTCGCTGACGCTTCAACGATTCTGAGGACCTAATGAACACAACAACTGAAATCGATCCAAAACTCGTCAAGCAACTCCGTGAAAAGACCAATGCCGGATTTATGGATTGCAAGCGTGCTCTCGTCGAAAGCGGCGGCGACTTGGAAAAGGCCGAAACGATCCTGCGCACAAAGGGCATCGCTACCGCTGCGAAAAAGGCCACTCGTGCGACAAAAGAGGGAATCGTCGCCTCGTACATTCATCTGCAGGGCAAGGTTGGTGTGCTCGTAGAAGTGAACTGCGAGACTGATTTCGTGGCGAGAAACGAGAATTTCCGAGAATTCGTGAAAGACATCACGCTGCATATCGCCGCCGCGCACCCGCTTTACGTCAGCCGTGCCGATGTTCCGGGCAACCTGATCGAGGCGGAACGCGAAATTTACAAGGCACAGGTACAAGGCAAGCCGGCGCACGTTGCGGACAAGATCGTCGAAGGCAAAGTCGAGAAATTCTACAGCACGGTTTGCCTGCTCGAGCAGGGCTTCATAAAAAATCCCGATGTGACAATTAGCGATTTGCTGAATTCGAAGATTGCCGAACTTGGGGAAAACATCGTCATTCGTCGCTTCGTTCGGTACCTGGTCGGCGAGCCGCTGCCGAACGAAGCATCGTTGTAGCAGCGAACGCCGAATTTTGGAAAAGGCGTTCGCCGCGGCGAGCAGCTCTACAACCCGCGTGGCCATTCAGCCAATCCGTGGTTTAGTTGAGTGGAATGGCGCTCACTGAATACAAACGCAAACGGGACTTCAAGAAAACCAACGAGCCGTCAGGCAAACCGGTTCCAAAAAAAATCAAAGGCGCATCGCGTTTTGTCATTCAAAAACATGCTGCGCGCCGGTTGCATTACGACTTCCGCCTAGAAATGGAAAGCGTGCTGAAATCCTGGGCGCTGCCGAAGGGACTTCCCTGGAAGCGGGGCGAAAAACATCTCGCCGTCGAAGTGGAAGATCATCCGATTGAATATGAAGACTTCGAAGGGGTAATTCCCGAGGGACAGTATGGCGGCGGCACCGTGATGGTCTGGGACTGCGGGACCTACTACGTTTACGGCGAACAACCGGTAAAATCGCTAAGGGAAGGTAAGCTGCATCTTCTTCTTGATGGCAAAAAAGCGAAAGGCGAATGGACCCTCGTGCGGATCCGCGGCCGCGATGGCGAAAAGAATCAGTGGCTGATCCTAAAAACCGGTGACGACGTAAAACCAATTTCAAGCAAGCTCGAAGATGAATCGGTCAAGACCGGCCGCACGATGAAACAAATCGCAGACGCGCGCGACGCCGAGTGGCAATCGAATCGTGTAGAAGACCAAAGTGCGACATCGCAATTCAAAGCGCGAATCCGAGAGGCGATTAAAAAAAAACCAAAAGATGAAGCGGTAGGGCGCGACCGCCGGGCGCGCCGGGACGCTCTTCCAAGGGAGGCGCACGGACGCCTCGGCGAGCCGTCCCTACCAGATTTGCCTGGCGGAAAACCGCGTTTCGTCGAACCGATGAAAGCGAAATTGATGGAGAAACCGCCAGCAGCTGGCGACTGGATTTACGAGCTCAAGTTCGACGGCATCCGATTGATTGCGATCAAAGACCGCGGAAAAGTTTCGTTGCTGTCGCGAAATCAAAACGATTTGAGCGCGCGTTTTCCCGAGATCGTCGACGCCGTCAAAAATTTACCCACAGATGAATGTGTGCTTGATGGCGAAGTAGTCGCGCTTGATGAGCAGGGCCGTTCGTCGTTCCAGCTTTTGCAAGCGCGCGAGATGGAGGGGCGAAAATCGCCGATTTATTTTTATGTTTTCGATCTTCTCCAACTCGACGGCAAGAGTCTCGTCTCTGTGCCGTTAGAGGAGCGGAAAAACGTTTTGGAGAAACTATGTGCGAGCGGAGGAGACCCCCGGATTCGATACTCTGGCGCGATTGGTGGCGATGCCGAGCATCTCCTCACGGAAGTGCAGCGCCGCGGCTTGGAGGGAATCATTGGCAAATTGCGCAACTCCGTTTACGAACCCGACCGGAGGAGCGGCGCATGGATCAAACTCAAATGCGTCAATGAACAGGAATTCGTCATTGGTGGATACACCCCGCCGCAAGGGGCTCGAAAATATTTTGGCGCGATTCTGGTCGGTTACTACAAAGATGGTGACCTCGTATTCGCAGGGAAGGTCGGCACCGGATTTACAACGAAATCATTAGCCGCATTGCACAAGAAATTCCGCGCCGAGGAACGTTCCGACTGTCCGTTTGTCGATCTGCCATCAAGACAAAACGGCCAATGGGTGCTCGGCATCACGCCTTCAATGATGAAAAAGATGCACTGGATCAACCCGAAGTTCGTGGCGGAAATAAAATTCGCCGAGTGGACGCGAGACCGAAAACTGCGTGCACCAGTATTCCGCGCTTTGCGCGACGATAAGCAACCGGGCGAAGTTGTTCGAGAGACGCCGCCGACGTGATGGCGGCAGGCCGAGTTGTTGCGCCAGAAACGTCTCGAACCTGATTAGCAAAGCGATGCGCGCATTTTCGACCGCTTACTCGAACATTAAAAAAGCCGGGAAAATTACGCGCGAGGATTGAGGGACCTCGACAAGTCCTCTGCCATCACCGCCGCGATGATTTGATCCGGCTGGACTGCACCGAGAAATTTCGAAAGGAGGGTTGAGAATTCGGGTATGAGAATTGCACAAGTGGCGCCGCTTTATGAAAGCGTACCGCCGAAATATTACGGGGGAACAGAGCGCGTCGTGTCGTATCTCACAGAGGAGCTGGTGCGACGGAGCCACGATGTGACGCTTTTTGCGAGCGGAGATTCGGTGACGAAAGCGCACTTAGTTGCTGCGTGCCGAAGGTCGTTGCGATCGGATAAGCATTGTCAGAACCAAATGGCGCACCACTTCGTTATACTGGAACGACTCTTCCAGCGCGCGGCCGAGTTCGACATCATTCATTTTCATATCGATTACTTGCATTTTCCGCTGAGCCGACGGGAGCTGATCACGCACGTCACCACATTGCATGGACGGCTCGATATTCCGGATCTGATCCGCTGTACCAAGAGTTTCAGGATATGCCTGTAATTTCCATTTCGAATGGCCAGAGAGAGCCATTGCCGTGGGCAAACTGGCAGGCAACGGTCTATCACGGTTTGCCCGTCGAGATGTACCGGTTTCGCGAGAAGCCGGGAAATTATCTGGCTTTTCTGGGGCGGGTTTCGCCTGAAAAGCGAGTGGACCGCGCGATTGAGATCGCCAGGCTGGTGGGCATGCCGCTTAAGATTGCTGCGAAAGTTGATCCAGTAGATAAAGATTATTTCGAATCGGTCATCACTCCATTGCTGAGCAATTCACTCGTGGAATTCGTGGGCGAGATTGGCGATGCCGAGAAAGATGAATTTCTGGGCAACGCCTATGCGCTGCTATTTCCGATCGATTGGCCGGAGCCGTTCGGGCTCGTCATGATTGAAGCGATGGCCTGCGGCACACCGGTCATAGCTTATCGGGGCGGCGCGGTTCCGGAAGTAATCGAGCAGGGTCACACCGGGTTCGCTGTAGAAGGACTACAAGACGCAGTAGACGCGGTTCGACGCATATGGAAGTTGAGCCGAAAACGGTGCCGCGAAGTGTTTGAAAAACGGTTTACGACTACGCGGATGGCGCATGATTACGTGCAAATATTCGAACGGCTAATTAGCAAAGACGAAGAGAAAATATTCGAGGCTGCATAATGGCTAGAGGAGAAGTGATTCGTATTCGGAACGAGTTTTACATTCGTTCCTCTTCAGCTCGCGTGGACGTGCGCACGCGGGTTTTGAAACAGGGAGACATGTTCGCTGTTTTCGATCGATTTGGGGACGTCGAAACGTTTGGCAGTGGCGAACTCGGATTGTATTATCAGGACACGCGATTTTTGTCCCGGCTGACTTTGAAGCTCGGAAAGGATCGGCCTTTGCTGCTGAGCTCTACCGTCCGGGAGGACAACGCCATTCTTGCTGTAGACGCTACTAACCCCGACGTCTGGCGCGACAGCGAGATCGTAGTTCCAAGAGGAACAATACACGTGTTTCGCTCAAAGATTTTGTGGGACAAAGCCTGTCACGAGCGGCTTCGTATTCACAACTACGGACGCGCAGCTGTCGATTTTACTTTGTCTATCGAATTCGATGCCGATTTTGCCGATATTTTCGAATTGCGTGGGATGCGTCGGGAGCGTCATGGTCGTCGCTTGGAACCTGAGATCACTGACGACGGAATCGTGCTGGCGTACGAAGGATTGGACCGACGGTTTCGCCGGACACGCATCATGTTCGACCCGAGGCCATCTCGTGTGAGCAAGTCTGTCGTCACCTGCCAGGTTCATTTGGAGTCCGGCGAGGATGCTAGTTATCAATGGACGATTGCATGCGAGGTAGACGGCGATTCGCATGGTGAGAGCGAGTCTTACGAAAAGGTCATGCACGAGGCAACCGCTGCCCTTCAACGCACCCGCGCTCGGGAACCGCACATTTTCGCTGACAATGAACAGTTCAACGACTGGCTGAACCGTTCGCTGGCCGATCTCCACATGATGCGAACGGAGACGCGCTATGGGCCGTATCCTTACGCTGGTGTTCCCTGGTTTAGCACCGTGTTCGGGCGCGACGGAATCATCACGGCATTACAAAGTTTGTGGTTCGATCCATCGGTCGCGCGCGGCGTCCTCGCCTATCTCGCCGCCAATCAGGCCGACGCTGAGAAGCCCGGGCAAGATGCGCAACCCGGCAAGGTGCTGCATGAATTCCGTGATGATGAGATGGCCGTCTTAGGCGAGGTGCCGTTCAGGCGCTACTACGGGAGCATCGATGCGACGCCGCTTTTTGTGATGTTAGCAGGCGCATATTACAAGCGCACAGGTGACCGCGCTTTTGTGGAGTCGATTTGGTCGAATGTCCAGCGCGCGCTTCAATGGATCGAGCGCTATGGCGACGCAGACGGTGACGGTTTTGTCGAGTACAGCCGCACGTCGAAACACGGTCTTATCCATCAGGGTTGGAAAGATTCACAGGACTCTGTTTTTCACAGCGACGGCGTTCTTGCCGAAGCGCCCATCGCGCTGTGCGAAGTGCAGAGTTATGTTTATGCCGCGAAGCTCGCTGCCAGCGACCTGGCTTTGCTATTAGGGGATAGCACAGCCGCGCAAGAGCTGAAGAACCAGGCTGAGAGCTTGCGTGGCCGGTTCGAGGAAATCTTCTGGTGTGAAGACATTTCCACATACGCCCTGGCATTGGACGGCAGCAAGCGGCCCTGCAGAGTGCGAACGTCGAACGCTGGTCATTGTCTTTTCGCGGGTATTGCGACGGAGGAACACGCGCGTCGGATTGCGACTACACTGACTGATGAAACATCATTTTCCGGATGGGGAATTCGCACGGTAGCGAGCAATGAGGCGCGCTACAATCCGATGTCGTATCATAACGGTTCGATCTGGCCGCACGACAACTCACTGATCGCGGCGGGATTTGCCAGGTACGACCTGAAGGGTTCGGTTGCCATGGTGCTCGCTGGTATGATGGACGCGAGCATCTTCTTCGATTTACATCGGCTTCCGGAACTATTCTGCGGCTTTCCGCGACGACCCGGTGAAGCGCCCACATTGTATCCAGTTGCGTGCGCTCCACAGGCGTGGGCATCCGGTGCTGTATTTCTTTTGCTGCAAGCGTGTCTCGGGCTCGATGTATTTGCTCCAGAAAGAAGGCTGGTGTTTTCGAAGCCATTCTTGCCGCAATTTCTTCCGCAAGTCAGCATTCGTGATCTGAAAGTGGCAGACGCAAGCGTTGATCTTCTGCTCACGAGACACGACGAAGGAGATGTAGGTGTCAATGTTCTCCGACGGAACGGCATTCTTGATGTTGTGGTTTTGAAGTAAATGGCAGTGATTGCGCTTGTCGGCGCAGATCGCCACAATATTGTGCCGTGATGAACGCAAAGGTGATCGTCATGCCAAAAGCCGCCGTGCTGGATCCGCAGGGAAATGCGGTGCGTGATGCGATGCGCCACCTGGGAATGCCGGAAGTGCGCAGCGTTCGAATCGGGAAATACATGGAGATCGAGATCGAAGGGAAAGACGGCGAGCTTGAATCGCGGCTGCACCAGCTTTGTCGCGATTTGCTGTCGAATCCGGTGATCGAAGATTACGAATTGCTGGAAGACGAATCAGGAAACAACCAGACGAAGACTCAGAGGAAGAGTTTATGAAAGCGCTGCGATATTTTTTCTGCGTAGTATTTCCGCCGCTTGCAGTGCTGATGACCGGACGGATCGCGAGTTTCTTTCTAAGCCTCATTTTGACATTGCTCGGTTGGATACCAGGGATCATCCACGCATGTCTGGTGGTGAACGATTACCACGCGGAGCAACGCGCACGCACGCATTAAAATCACGATGAACTTTGCCGTCATTCAGTTTCCCGGTTCCAACTGCGACCAGGATTGTGTTGCAGCGATTAATGGGCTCGACGGATTGAAAGCTCAATACGTCTGGCACAAGGAAACTTCGCTCAATGCTTTCGATGCAATCGTGCTGCCCGGGGGATTTGCGTACGGCGATTACCTTCGGTGCGGAGCCATCGCTCGTTTTTCGCCGATCATGAACGCAGTAATCAGCGATGCGCGCGCCGGAAAGCTGGTGCTCGGCACTTGCAACGGATTTCAGGTCTTGTGCGAAGCCGGTCTTTTGCCGGGCGCGCTGGTCCGAAACCGCTCGCTCCGGTTTGTTTGTGACATGGTCACTACGCGCGTTGAGGTAGATGATTCTCCATTCACCCACGGCTGTCCGAAAGGAACACTTTTGCGCCTCCCTGTGGCACACGGGGAGGGCTGTTTTTTTTCTGACCCGAAAACTTTGCGTGATCTGAACGCCAATGAACAATTGGTTTTGCGTTACGCGGACGATCAGGGCTGCATCGTTCCCGAAGCAAATCCAAATGGCTCAATCGAAAACATCGCGGGAATTTGTAACCGCGAACGGAATGTTTTCGGTTTGATGCCGCATCCTGATCGCGCCTCGGATGCGGAGCTCGGCAGCGCAGACGGCGCGAAAATTTTTATCTCGATGATGGAGACGATTCGCGCGACCCGCTCAAGTAACGCAGCCGAACGCATCAACCAGGTGGCGTGACTCTCGCCATCTCACAGAAATCACGTAACAATCGGCCAGCTTGGCGTTTGGAACATAGGGCTGAGGTGTTGCGATCATTACAGCAGTGTCGCAAAACCGAACATTCATTCCGCTTTCCACGCCGCATCCGCGTCTCGGAGAATAGGTGGCATCGCTGTTGCTTACGAAGGAACGCGAAACCAACTCAACTCCTATGCTCCTAGAAAAAACCTTACACATGAGCCAACCGTTGGCCGAGTGCAAAGCACGCTTGGCCAGTATTCAATCCTATCGACGACAGTTTTTGATGGTGACACGGGCAACCGTGACGTCATCCAAGACGGTCGATTTTAGCTTTCGTGGACCGTTCGGTTTCGAGGCGCACACTGTGCTGCTGTCGGTGGACGGCGACTCGCCCAACCAATATGCGTTCGAGTCCGTGGGTGGAAACATTTCCCTCATGGGCATCGTTGATTTCGCTGAGATCCGACCGCACTGCACGGAGATCACACTCGCGGTCCACTACGAAATCAAAAACAAACTTTTCGCGTGGCTTGATCGCCGTCTGCATTTTGTGGACAGCTTTGTGAACGCCGAACTGCGAAGCATCCGCGCGCATTTCGAGGGAATCAGGTCAAGCTATCTGGAGCGCCCACGCGCCATGCCCGTGCTCCAGCCGGCTCACGCCTGAGGAAGCGGCATTTGTTACGGTAGAAATCGTTCCTGATCGGGAAATTCGGGTCACCCGGGCCAGCCTATTCGCACGGCACGTTTACGGTCGAGGCGCAGGATCTGGCTCGGGTGAAGGGCGACTTTCGCCTTGGGATCGCGAATTTTGATTCCATCAATTTCTACGCTTCCCTGTTTGATCAATCGCGAGACTTCGCTGTGCGATTTTTCTAACTGGAACACTTTGCGATAAACGTCCGAGACGACAGTCACGGCCGCGAAGTCTTGTTGTTCACCCGGTGAAAACGTCGGCAGATCGGTGTTCTTTGCTTCTTGGCCTCTAGCGGATGCATGTCTCGCCGCGCTGCGCGTCGCAAGAGCAATTGGTAATAGCGCGCCATCAGCTTGTCCGAAATGCTCATCAGTTTCCCGAACATTTCTGAGGGAGACTCGTTGATGGCGACGTAGTTACCCAAGCTTTTGCTCATTTTTTTGGAGCCATCCAAGCCTTCAAGAATCGGGAGCAGGAAAACGACTTGCTGCGGCATGTCCTCTTCTCGTTGAAAATCGCGACCGATTAGAATGTTGAAAAGTTGGTCAGTCCCGCCGAGTTCTACGTCGGCTTTCACCATCACCGAATCCCACGCCTGCATGATTGGATATTGAACTTCATGGGCGCGGATCGGGTGCTTTTCTTCGATTCGCGCTTTGAAATCTTCGCGTTGCAACAGCTGCTGCAAAGTGACGCGGCTATTCAAACGGATGACGTCTTCGAAAGACATGGCACGAAACCAGTCACCGTTGCAGACCGTTTCTGTGCGCTCGGCATCAAGAATCTTAAACGCCTGCTCGCGATAAGTCGCCGCGTTTGCGATCACTTCCTGATGCGTCAGATGCGGCCGTGTAACGGATCGACCGCTCGGGTCGCCAATCATTCCAGTAAAATCGCCGATAATGAGAATCGCCTCGTGGCCGAGGTCCTGAAACTGCCTCAGTTTGCGCAAAACAATCGTGTGCCCAAGGTGAATATCCGATGTCGTCGGGTCCACCCCAAGCTTGACGCGCAAGGGTCGGTCCAGCGCAAGCTTCTCGCGCAGTTCGCTTTCATTGATGATCTGCGCGGAGCCTTGTTTCAACAACGCCAGAGCTTCGTCCGGTTGCATGATCCGGTCACAGAATAGCGCACCCGCCTCAGCCGGACGAGCGCTACTTGTTTTTGTTCAACAACTCGCGCACCTGCTCGATCGTGAGCGGCTCGTTGTGTCTGTTGAGCGACTTCTGATTTGTGCCTTCGTTCAGAAAGGGCCGGTTACCGGCATACGCACGAGAGGCGACCTTTTTCCCGGGCTGAGGTGCGTCACGAACACCATGGGCAGTCTGACTTCCCCAGGTAGCCTTGGAATTTGGAAATGTTTGCTGTGACGAAACCTCGAAGGCGGTACGTCCGCCGCGGTAGGTCTGAGAATAAAACGGCGTGGTGGAGAAGTCTCGTGTTCCAGAATAATTTTTAGAGCTCGGTTTCTGGTGAACGAAAAAGGTTCCGACGTGTGCGCGTTTGTTGATGGACACCGAACCGTCTCCACTAAATTTCTTGTTTTGCGCATCGTTCTGCAGCGTCATATCCGGCTTGAGAAGCCGATCGAGCAGTTTTTTCTCCTGGTCCTGAGCGCGTAGTACGCAGCACAACGCAGCTGTTACCACGAACCAGACTGCAAACGTTGTCCGCACGACGAGAGGCTGCCGGAACAAGTGTTGGTGTGTAAAGCAAATTCCCTTTTAAGTGATTGGCGCGTCCAGTTCGCCGTGATGGGAGGGTTTTTATTGTTTTCGCGGCTAGAGCGGCAGACAATGCGCGCATGGCTGAACACGTTTACAAGAAGATTGAGATTGTTGGCTCATCGCCAAACGGAATGGAGGAGGCGGTCCATAATGCCCTGTCGCGTGCGAGCAAGACGATTCGCAACATGCGGTGGTTCGAGGTAACCGAGACCCGCGGTTATATCGACGAGGGCAAAATCGAGCACTGGCAGGTGACTCTAAAGATCGGGTTTACGCTTGAAGAGTAATATCCCAAGCCTCGCTTGCCCGCTCAGCGATTCAACCGCTTCAACTCTAGCGCTGCAGCGCTTCCCGTTCCTGCGCGGACCGGTACAATTTGGCAGCACCGTAAATCAAGATCGCAGGCTTTAGTGCCATAAAGAGCAGACGAAGCAATCCGGCAAGCACTCGACCCAACGGCAGGCGATTCAACACGTATCCAATCGCAAATGCATAAAAGAGAGACTGTGTCGGCTTTTCGCGCACGTACTCACCGGTTTCATTCATCGCCGTTTCGACTCGGTCTTTCACCCACTGCATTCCGCGTTCGGGAAACTCAGCAACGGTTTCAGGAGATATCTGATCCATGACGCTAATGATTCGCATTTTGAAGCCATCTTGCGCGCATTGAATTATCACCGCAAAGCAAGCCAGAGCGAGCTTGCGCCGGTGCGAGGTGGGAAATCAGCCAGCGGCAATGGCCGGTGAAATGCCGCGGCTCGACGCGTTTCTTTCAGACAGTAGCGGGCCATCACTTTCAGCGCGCGCTCGCCTAATGCAGAACAATTCGTCGAGACGAGAACGTGCGCGTCCCGCTTCGCCACTGCAAGGGCGCTAATGAGCAAACCTTCGAAATCGTCTTGCACACGAAACGTTTTTCCTTCTGGAGAACGCGAAAAAGTCGGTGGGTCGAGGATGATGCTATCGAATTTTTCACCTTTCCGGGCGAGGCGCGGCAGGACGGATCGCACGTCGTCCGTGATAAAGCGGTGATCGATCGTTGACAGGTTGTTCAGCGCAAAATTCTCGCGTCCACGGGTGAGATATTTTTTGGAAAGGTCGATGTTGAGAGTGCCCGCTCCGTTACATGCCGCGTACACGGAAAAGGAACAAGTGTAAGCAAAACAATTCAGCAATCGCTTTGGCGCGATATAACGCACATACCGGCGATTCTCCCGCTGGTCCAAAAACAAACCCGGCGAATAGCCTGTGCCGAAGTCTATGCCGAACTGCAGATACCACTCGGTGGCGACGGTCTGTAAACTCTCGCTGGGATCGCCAATGACCAGGGCCGGTGATTCGCGACGTTCACTTTTTGTCGGAATCAATCGCGCAAAGACGCGTCGCACCTGGAAGCCGACCGAATCGGCCCAGGTTTGGAGCTCTTCCAGCAGCCGTTCGCGGGCTAACAGTCTTTTGAACGAGATCAGGACGTCGCTGCCGAAGCGTTCGACCCACCCATCCTCAATAGTGCAAAGCCGGTGCGCGTCTGTACCCTCCGCTTGGAAATCGCGGAGCAAGCGTGGATCAATCCATCCCGTAATCATTTTGTGTCTGTGCTCCAACGGGATATTTCGAAATAAGTATGGCGCAACGGATGGGTTGCCGGGAAACGCGGCGTTGCTACACTGCCGCGATCACGTTCGCGCCGTCGAATCAACGGCCGCGTGTCGGCGGCGTAACTATGCAACAAGTCACCGTTCGTGTTCCCGCGAGCACTTCCAATCTCGGTCCTGGCTACGATTGTCTGGGCGTTGCGCTCCGACTTTATAACAGCGTCACGGTCGGCTGCGGCAAGGCGCGCCGACGTTCTCATTCACGAATTGTGTCCGATGCGGCAGAAAGATTTTTCAAGCAAACGCGGCGCCGTGCGTTCTCGTTTTCGTGTTCAATTGTGGAACAGGTTCCGCGGTGTCGCGGCTTGGGCAGCAGTGCAACGGTTCGCCTCGGCATCCTGCTTGGGCTGAACCACCTCAGTGGTAAGCCCCTCCATCGATTAACGATGTTCCGATTATGCGCCGAGCTGGAAGGACATCCTGATAACGCTGCACCGGCCACCTTCGGCGGCTTCACCGTCGTGCAGAGTAGCGCGAGCGTCTCGCTTGCGCCAGGCAACCGGAAGACATGCGCTGCCGTGCAGCGTTTCGACGTGGCGTCGCGCTTATATTTCATTCTCCTCGTCCCCGACCTCCAAATCGAAACCGCACGCGCCCGAAGAATTTTACCTTCAAAAATCCCGCGCGTTGCTGCGGTAGAAAACTGTGCGAATGCGTGTGCGCTCACCGCAGCGTTTGCATCGCGGGATTACGAAAAAATGCGTGGCAGTTTTTTCGACAACCTTCATCAGCCATTTCGCACGGAACTGATTCAGTTTCTCCCGCGTGTGATTGAGGCCGCTGAGCGAGCCGGCGCGCTCGGCGCGTTTCTTAGCGGAAGCGGATCCGCGATAGGGTCTATTACGGTCAAAGCGCCCGAAAAAATCGCAACTGCCATGGCGCGCGCTGCGTCCGTGCCCGCTCATACAATTATCACACACGCTGACAACCGCGGCGCGCAGGTGTTGCCCATCCGCCGTCGACCGTGTGGAATCGACCATTAAGATGGGACGCCGACTTGAACAGTTAGAAGAATTCGGGATCGACGTCGTCCTCGAACGACGTCATGGCGTTCGCGCTTCCATCCTGCGCGGTATCCTTTACGCGCTTTCATTCGTTTACGACTGGCTGGTGCAACTCCGGCTTTATTTCTATCGCAAAAGAGTTTTCCGCGAACGCACGCTGGGATGTCTCGTGATCAGCATCGGCAATCTTACTGTCGGTGGAACGGGTAAAACGCCGATTGTTGAGAAGTTTGCCCGCGCTCTGCAGGCGGGAGGACGGCGAGTGGCGATTCTTAGCCGCGGTTACAAAAGCGTTCCGCGAAGACGCGATTGGCGGAGCCGGTTCCGTGGAGATTCCGAGCCTCCACGAATCGTTTCCGATGGAAAATCCCTGCTGCTCGATTCGCTAATGGCCGGGGATGAGCCTTACATGCTCGCCCACAACTTAAAAGACGTAATCGTGCTGGTGGACAAGGACCGGGTCAAAAGCGGCCGGTTCGCCATTGATAAATGGCAGGTCGACACACTGCTGCTCGACGACGGATTTCAATATCTCCATTTAAAACATCGGCTGGATATGGTGCTCGTGGATCGACAAGCACCTTTTGGAAACGAATTCCTGCTTCCCCGGGGTACGTTGCGCGAGGGGCCGCGCAATCTGCGGCGCGCCAGCTACATCTTTATTACCAAGAATACGGGCGACGCTAATTTCGAGTTGATGCGACGAATCCGGCGTTACAATCGCACGGCGGAAGTTATCGAATGCGCGCACAAACCGCTTTACTTGCAGAATGTTTTTACGGGCGAACAATTGCCGCTTGAGGCTTTGCGCGACGCGTTCATTGGTTCGCTGTGCGCAATTGCAGCCCCTGAAAGTTTTGAAGGCGCGCTTACCAAACTTGGCGCGCACGTCGATCTCGCGAAGCGCTACATCGATCATCATTACTACACCGAACCGGAACTGATCGGCTTTATCAACCGTTGTATCCGCCGCGACCTGGCGATGATCGTCACCACCGAAAAAGACTCGGTGCGCATGCCGCGTCTGCCGGAGGCGGAACTGAAAGTGCCGATTTATTTTCTGCGGGTGGAAATCGATATCCTGAGCGGCCACGAAAGCTGGGAACATTGCGTCGGCCGAATTTGCAAACCCAAGCCGGTGCTCCCGCCCGAGCGCTTCTTCGCTTGATAAAGATTGGCATCAAGAGCACAAAGGCAACCCAAGTACGGCAAAATTAGAACCTTTGCGTCCTTTATGGACGTTGTGCGAGGTTTAGATCGATGTCCAAGAAAGAGGAACTGATCGTCGACGATCACAAGCTTCAGGTATCAAACCTGGATAAGGTTCTTTATCCGAAGGCAGGTTTCACCAAGGCACAGGTGATCGATTACTACATCCGGATCGCGCCGGTGCTTTTGCCGCACTTGAAGGACCACCCCCTCACAATGAAACGCTATCCAGATGGCGTGGAAGGTGAGTTTTTCTATGAGAAGAACTGCCCCGCGCATCGGCCGAAATGGGTACAGACGGCAAAGGTGTGGAGCGAGGGCAACCAGCGGATCATGCATTATTGCCTCGCCAACGATCTGCCTACGCTGGTCTGGGCAGCGAACCTCGCCGATCTCGAGCTGCACACATCGCTGTCGCGCAAGAACAACATCGAACGTCCGACGATGATGGTGTTCGATCTGGATCCCGGTGCGCCCGCGGACATCGTGCAATGCTGTCAGGTTGGGATTTGGCTGCGCGAGCTGCTGGGCGGAATGAAATTGAAAGCGTTCGCAAAAACCAGCGGCTCAAAAGGTTTACAAATCTATGTGCCGCTGAATACGGCAGTGACTTATGATCAGACCAAAGGTTTGTCGCGGTCGTTAGCGCAACGTCTGGAACGCGATCATCCTGATCGTGTCACGTCCAACATGTCCAAGGCCGTGCGCAAAGGAAAAGTGTTCGTCGATTGGAGCCAGAATGATGAACATAAAACCACGATCTGCGTTTATTCATTGCGCGCAAAAGAAGAGCCCACCGTTTCCACCCCCGTCACTTGGACTGAGGTCGAGAATTGTTTGAAAAACAAAAACGCTGAGCTCTTAAGATTTCGTTCCGATCAGACACTCGCGCGTGTGGAAAAACACGGCGACCTGTTCGAGCCAGTGGAGACACTCAAACAAAAGCTGCCGAAGAAATGGGACGTCTGACCGAACCGGCGCGGAAATGATCAACGAATTTATGAGCAATCACTTATGGTTTGATGCGATTGGATGGATCGGAGCGGCAGCTCTGCTTGTGGCGTATGCGATGATCTCCTCTAGGAAATGGCAAGGACATTCCTCTGCGTTTCAATTCCTGAACATCGGCGGCAGCCTTCTCCTGGCCGCAAACACAATTTTTTATGGCTCGTATCCCTCCACGTTTGTGAACCTCATTTGGGCAGCCATTGCCATTTTCACAATCGCCACGAGGAAGCGAGTTTCGTCTCGTTAGTTTAACCGACATAGCTGCGGGATTCTTCCAAATGCGAAAGATCAATTTGAAAGATGTTCCCGAGGAGGAACGAAAATCGCCGAAAGGAAAGTTTGGTCGGATTACCAAGAACATTTCGATTGCGCTTGGGCGCGAACCAGAGTCGCTCGATGTGTCGAAGCGCCATCCGTTTGATCTGGCGCTAGTACGGATACCGAAAGGCGAATCCCTTTGCCCCTATCACGCGCATGCGGCGGAATCGGAGCTCTATCTCGTCGTTTCCGGCCGCGGCAGTGTCCGCGATAAGAACGGAACAACCGAAGTTGGACCTGGCGACGCGTTTCTGTTTCAGCCTGGCGAGGCGCATCAGCTTAGCAATGCCGGCAATGAGGATTTTGTTTATTACGTGATCGCCGACAATCCGCGTAGCGGCGGCGCAACAGGAGATTCCTGTTACTATCCTGACAGCGGCAAGTGGGCCGTGGCGAGGGAAGGATCCGAGGAACTGATCGTAAAAGGAACGGAGGCGGATTACTTCGATGGCGAAGAATGATTTTGGTAGGGACGGTTTACCGAACCGACCGCGGGCGATTGAGGTCAATCGCCCCTAACTCGCGCAATGAAGAAGGTAAACCTCACGCAAATCAAAGAGGAGCCGTGGCAATCGCCAGGCGGAAAATACGCAATCTCCTTCAAGGGAATTTCCGAAGCACTGGGACGAGAGCCGGCTTCGCTCGATCTGTCCAAGCGACACCCGTTTGATTTGGAGTGGAACCGGGTGCCGGCGGGAAAATGCAATTTCCCTTACCACGCGCACTCGGCTCAATGGGAGTTGTATTTGGTCATTTCCGGAAAAGCCACTGTTCGCCACAAGGATGGCAGGATCGAAGTGGTGGCCGGCGACGCGCTCATTTTCGGCCCGGACGAGCCGCATCAAGTGATCAACTCTGGTGAGGAAGACTTAACGTACTACGTCATCGCCGATAACCCGGTCGGCGAATCAGCCTATTATCCAGATAGCGGTAAATGGAAGGTGAACAAGTCGTCAGCCGCTGATCGCGTTGTCATCAAGGGCGAGGAGACCAATTATTTCGACGGCGAAGAATGAATCAGGAATCCAGGAAATTGAATTTTGGAGAACAAGGTCCCCTGTTGATCCGAGCTTATGAGCACGAAAACACCGGTTGAAGAATTTCCATACAAAACGTACCTGAACATTCTGCACGGGCCGCTCGAATTGATTGATGTGCAGAAGCTGGCCGACGCTTGTACAGACAAATGGTACAACCAGACGCTTTGCAAGGTGAACGATTCAGTGGTGAGGATGGCCGTCGTTCAGGGGGAATATCATTGGCACGAACACAAAGACATCGATGAATTCTTTTTCGTGCTCGATGGCCGGTTCCTGATCGATCTCGAAGATCGCGTCGTGGATCTTGCGCCACGACAGGGCTTCGTCGTACCGAAAGGCGTGCGCCATCGTACACGCGCGCCCGAACGAACGGTGATCCTAATGATCGAGCGCGCTGATATTGTTCCAACCGGCGACTGAACTCCGATTGCGCGTGGTCGGTGGTCAGAGACTGCCGCTACAGTGAAGGCAGTCAAGATCATTTCTGGCGGGCAAACAGGCGTGGATCGCGCCGCGCTCGATGTCGCGCTCAGGCATGGGATTAATTGCGGCGGATGGTGTCCGGCCGGACGGCTCGACGAATTCGGCAAAATTCCGGATCACTATCCAGTTCGGGAATTGCAAGGTGGCGGTTTCAGCGAACGCACGTTGCAGAATGTGAAACATTCCGATGGAACCGTTGTCATTTACCAGGTAGAACTTCGCGGCGGCACTGAACAGACAATTCGCTTCTGTGTTGCACTAGAGCGGCCGTACCAACTGATCGACGCGTCAAAGTTCTCCGCTGAAGATGCTGCTAAGCTCATTGCCGATTTTGTCCGCAAAAATAAGATCGGCATTCTGAATGTTGCCGGCCCGCGCCAAAGCGAATGGCCGGAAGGATACGATTATGCTTCTCGCGCGCTCGACGCTTTTCTCAAGTTGTAGCCGTGTTTGTGTCAAACGCCGAAGCGGGCTTGGCACAAGCGCCTCTACAACTTCACTCGTAACGCAGCGCTTTCACTGGATCGAGCCGCGCAGCAAAGTACGCAGGGATTAGGGCTGCGAACGAACAGATTAAGAAGGCGCTGATACAGATGATAGCGACGTCGTGCGGAATGACCTCCGCCGGAATGGACGAGAATTGATAGACCTCGCGCGGGAAAATCTCGATGTGCAACGTCGATGCCAGCCAGTGACTGAACTCGTTACGATAACGGATCAACGTCATTCCCAAGCCCAAACCAGTGATCGTCCCAAACAGACCGACAATCGTTCCCTGACCAAGAAAGACCCAGATAATTTGCGCAATGTTCGCCCCGAGCGCTTTCACAATTCCGATCTCGTGCCGTTTTTGCACTGTTACGGTGATGAGCGTGCTCATGATTCCAAAAGCCGCCACGATCACGATGAAGAACAAAAGGAAAAACATCACCGTGCGTTCCAGCCGCACCGCTTCGAAATATTGGCGATTCATGTCGATCCAGGTCTGGGCGTATTGCGGCGGCTCAAGGAATTGCTGGATCTCCTGTTTCACGCGTTCGGCGCCGTACGGGTTGTCGGTCTTCACCGTGATTCCGTGCAACGCGTCGTCCAGACCGTATAGCTCTTGGCCCACGTAAACGGGCACGAGCAGAAATTCGGAATCGTGCAGGTAATGGCCGGTCTCAAAAATGCCGGTGACAGTTAGTTCTTTCGGGAGAATCACATCGCGCAATTCGTCGACGGCTTTTTTTTCTTCTTCGCCCTTCGCGTTCTCCAGTTTTTTAATGCTGTCAAGGACCTGGCCGAGATTGCCCGGTGAATAGATTGTTACCTTGTCGCCGATGCTAACTCCGAGTTTTCGCGCCAGCTCAATCCCGAGCACCGTCGATTCACCTTCCAGATCGAGCTTGCCGAATTTGATGAATTTTTGGAGGGGAATGACTTTCTCTTCCTGTCCGGGATCAACGCCGCGAATCATCGGTGCGAGGCGACGGCCGTGGAATTCCACAATCACTGGTCCTTGCACAAAAGGGGCGGTGGCGACCACGCCGGGAGTCTTATCGATTTTGGCCTTGAGCGGGCGCCAATCGCGGAACACGTCCTCGGAACTCACTAGAATATGCGCGTCGAAATCGATCACCTTCTGGCGCAGTTCCCGATCGAATCCGGTCATGACCGCAATTACAAGGATCAGCACCGTCACGCCGAGCATCACACCAATGACCGAGATCAATGTGATGATCGAGAGAAATGTGCGCTTCGGTTTCAAATACCGCAGCGCCAGGAAAAGACTAAAAGGAAGCTTCAATTGCCCTTAGGTTGGCGGCAAACCCAATCCGATTCAACCGCAGCCGGTCTGGAGAGTTTGTTAGGCTTGTGTTACCGCGTGTGCCTTTAGTTCCTCCAGCGTGACGAACTCAAGCGCAGAAGCATGCGTTGCTTCCAGATCCACAAGTGCTGCGCGGTTATGATCAAGCGCGCTTTTCCAGCGCGTGACGCATACACACCACTTGTCGCCTGGCTTCAATCCGGGAAAACCCCACTCCGGACGCGGTGTGACCAAGTCATTTCCATCCAGCACGGAGAAATCCAAAAATTCCTCCGTGACTTGCACGCAAACCGTGTGCTGCCCCACGTCCTCTGGTCCTGTTCGGCAATAGCCGTCTCGGTAAAACCCGGTCATCGGATCGCGACAACAACATTTCAATTCCGTTCCCAAAACATTCGTCGGCATAGGCAAGTTGATGTTACTATCGGCGGAAACTTTACCGGAAGAAAAGCGAATGCCAATCCGCGCGAAATACGTGCACACAAATCTGATAGCCAGAGATTGGGAAAGACTGGTCAGATTCTATCGCGAGGTGTTCGGATGCGAACCCAAAGGTCCCGAACGTGACTTGTCTGCGGCGTGGCTTGACAGAGTGAATTGTGTTCCGAACGCCCGTCTTCGTGGCGTTCATCTCAGGTTACCTGGATACGACGAGGATGGGCCGACGCTGGAGATCTTCAGCTACGATCAGTTGATCGAACGCGGCCTGCCGAGAGCTAACGAGTGCGGATTCGGCCACATTGCATTCGCGGTAGACAACGTGGATGAAGCGCTACAAGCAGTGATCGCAGCCGGCGGGGGCGCAGTCGGAGAAATCGCCACGGCAAAAGTAGACGGCGTTGGACTGCTTCGCGTGGTTTATGCGCGAGATCCTGAAGGTAACATTGTCGAGCTGCAGAAGTGGAGTTGAACCGGAACCCGTAGCGGTCTCGTGACCAGGCAAACCGTCATTGCGTACTGGCTTATCCCGTCCGAGCCGGCACACAGCTTTTTTCAGCGAATCATCAACGATCTCGCACATCGATACGATGCGCCTGTTTTCGAGCCGCACGTGACGATTCATGTCGGAGCAGGTCGCGCTGATGCGGCTAAGAACGCGTTCGGGGACGCGGCGCGCGACTGCAAACGCATCGGGCTGAGACCGATTGGAAT
>WNGC01003402.1_pt1 | contig 20098 bp, 19 predicted proteins | sample 5400051 | NCBI WGS metagenome assembly WNGC01 (sample SAMN13153368, study PRJNA577476) | soil metagenome | isolation source: 20 cm soil or saprolite under grassland replicate 2 | place: USA:California | collected 2016-06-15
GTCCGTCTCTATACCTATACGTATGTGCGCGAGGACGCCCTCGGCCTCTTCGGCTTTCTCAGCCAGGAGGAGCTGGCGTTCTTCAAGCTGCTGCTCTCGGTCAAGGGGATCGGCCCCAAGGCGGCGCTCGGGATCCTCAGCCGCGCCGAGCTGCGCGTCTTGAAACGGGCGGTTCTGCAGGACGATGCCGCCTTGCTTGCCACCGTCCCCGGCATCGGCCCCAAGACCGCCGCCCGCGTCGTCCTGGAGCTCAAGGGGAAGCTGAAAGACGAGATCTTCGGCGAAGAGGCGCGGCTCCCGGCGGCGTCCGGATCCGACCCCATGGCCCAGGCTTTGCAGGTTCTGACCGGCCTGGGGTATACCCCGGCCGAGGCCAAGGAAGCGGTGCGCAGGGCCAGCGGCGGCAATGGTGGCAGCCACTCTGTTGAGCAGCTGGTGACCGTTGCCTTGAAGGGGCTCGATCGCGGATGAGCGAGCGCGTCATCACCGCTGAGGAGCGGGGCGAAGACAAAGAATTCGAATGGAGCTTGCGCCCGCGTCGCCTCGCGGAGTTCATCGGTCAGGACGGCGTCAAGGCGAACATGGAGATCCTGATCTCGGCGGCACGCGGCCGTAACGAGCCGATCGAGCACATCCTGATCGCGGGACCGCCCGGGCTGGGGAAGACGACGCTCGCCAACATCATGGCGAACGAGATGGGGGTCAACATCCGCACCACGTCCGGCCCGGCGATCGAGCACCAGGGCGCGCTGGCCTCCATCCTGACCAACCTGGAGGACCGCGACATCTTCTTCATCGATGAGATCCACCGCCTGGCCCGGCCGGTCGAAGAATCCCTGTACCCGGCCATGGAGGACTTCAAGTTCGACTTCGTCAGCGGCAAGGGGGCCGGCGCGCAGACCTTCCGGCTGCAGCTGCCGCGTTTCACCGTCATCGGCGCAACCACCCGGCAGGGCATGCTCTCGGCCCCGCTGCGCGACCGCTTTGGGGCCGTGTATCCGCTCTACTTCTATGGCACGGATGAGCTGTTTGCCATCGTGATGCGGTCCGCCGCGCTGCTGAAGGTCACGATCGACGACCCCGGTGCCCGCGTCATCGCCAGCCGCGCCCGGGGCACGCCGCGGGTCGCGAATCGGTTGCTACGGCGCGTTCGAGACTATGCCCAGGTGCGGGCGCAGGGGCGGATCGACGAGCGGATCGCGCTGGACGCGCTGGCCATGCTCGAGGTCGATGAGCTCGGCCTCGACACCATCGACCGGCGGATCCTTCGGACCATCGTCGAGAAGTACGAAGGCGGCCCGGTCGGACTCGACACCATCGCGGTGTCGGTGTCGGAGGATCCGGAAACGGTGGAGGACGTCTACGAGCCATTCCTCATGCAACTCGGCTTCCTGGCGCGGACGCCCCGCGGGCGCGTCGCGACCAAGCTCGCCTACGAGCACCTCGGCTTGGTACAGGCAAACACCGGCGAACAGCCTCGACTCTTCTAGTCTCAGTCCCGGTGAGGACTGCCGACTTCGACTATCAGCTACCACCTGAGCTGATCGCGCAGCACCCACCCGCGGAGCGGGACGCAGCGCGCATGCTGGTCCTCGATCCATCGGGTGGACTCGTTGATCGCACCGTCCGGGACTTGTCGCAGTACCTGGAACCTGGCGACGTCCTGGTGCTCAACGACAGCCGCGTGTTGCCGGCGCGACTGATCGGACGGCGGCGCGATGGGGGAGAGGCGGAGGTCCTGTTGTTGCGCCCGCTGCCTGAGGGTCACTCCCGCTGGGAGGCGCTGATCCGGCCCGCCCGCCGTTTGGAGACTGGCTCGCAGGTCACATTCGAGAATTCGGCGCTGGCCGTCGCCATCGAGGCTCGGGACGGAGAGACGGCGACCGTGCGGCTCGACGGCGTCGCCGATCCGCTTTCGGAAGTCCGCCGCATCGGGGCGATGCCCACCCCGCCGTATATCAAGGAGCGTCTGGTGGACCGCGAGCGGTATCAGACGGTCTACGCGCGCGAGGAAGGATCGGCGGCGGCGCCGACGGCCGGTCTGCACTTCACGCCGGAGCTGCTAGCGGCGGTCCGCGATCGCGGGGTGCGCGTCGCCTTTGTGACGCTGCACGTGGGGCTCGATACGTTCCGGCCCGTGCGCGTCGACGATCCGGCGGAACACCGAATCCATCGGGAGTGGTACCGGATCGACGAGGCGTCTGCGGGCGCAATCAATCAGGCCCACAGCCAGGGCGGCGGACGGGTCATCGCGGTCGGCACCACCTGCGTCCGGGTGCTGGAGAGCGCCGCAACGGAAGGCGCGGTGGCCGCGGGAGAGGGGTGGACCGGGCTCTTCATCCTGCCCGGCTATCGCTTTCGCGTCGTTGACGCGATGCTCACCAACTTTCATCTGCCGAAGAGCACGCTGCTGATGCTGGTCAGCGCCTTCGCGGGACGCGATCGTGTCCTGGCGGCGTATGCAACGGCGATCGAGCGACGCTACCGCTTTTACAGCTTCGGCGATTGCATGTTGATCATCAGGTGAGCTTCGAGCTGCTGGCCGAGGAGGGGGGCGCACGGCGCGGGCGGCTGCGTACCGCTCACGGCCTGATCGATACGCCGGCCTTCATGCCCGTCGGCACCCAGGCGACCGTCAAGGCGCTCACGCCACAAGAGGTTCACGATTTGGGCGCCCAGGTGCTACTGGCCAACACCTACCACCTGGCGCTGCGGCCAGGCGCCGAGCGGATCGCCCGACTCGGCGGCCTGCATCGGTTTATGGGCTGGGACGGGGCTATTCTGACCGACAGCGGAGGATTCCAGGTGTTCAGCCTCGATCACCTGGTGAAGGTCAGCGATGACGGCGCCATTTTCCGCTCGCATCTCGACGGCAGCGAGCAGCGTTTCACGCCCGAGTCGGTGATGGCGATCCAGCGCAACCTTGGATCAGATATCGCCATGGTGTTCGATCAGCCGGTCTCATGGCCGGCAACCGCCGAAACGACCCGGGCAGCGATGGAGCGCACCCATCTTTGGGCGGCCCGCTGCCTCGCCGCCGAAGCGGCTCCCGGTCAGCTTCGTTTTGCGATCGTCCAGGGCGGCTTCGATGATGACCTTCGACGAGAAAGCGCCGAGGTGCTCGTCCAGCAGCCGTTCGACGGCTTCGGTGTGGGCGGATTGAGCCTGGGGGAGCCGAAGTCGGTCACGTATCGGTTGCTGTCCCTGCAGACGGCCATCCTGCCGCGCGATCGCCCGCGTTACCTGATGGGGGTGGGCACGCCCGGCGACCTGATCGAGGCCGTCGCCCGCGGCGTCGACATGTTCGATTGCGTGCTGCCCACCCGGATTGCCCGCAACGGCTCGATCCTGACGCGCGGCGGGCGCATCAACCTCCGCAATCGCCGGTTCATCGACGACAATGGCCCGCCGGACGCCGGCTGCGATTGCTACACGTGCCAGCGTTTCTCGCGCGCCTACCTCCGCCATCTCTTCATGGCGGGCGAAATCCTCGGCCACCGGCTGGCATCGATCCACAACCTGCGCGTCCTCGTACGCCTGGTGACCGAGATCCGGCAGTCCATCGGAGGCGGCGGGCTGACGAAGACGGTCGCGTCGCTGCGTGATCAGTGGTTGCTGGCGCCACTACCCTGAGAGCTTTAAGAGTTTCTCATCGGGCCTCACTTATACTTCCCTCGCATGCGCGTCGATCGTCGACTCCTGGCACTGATTGCCGTCGTTGCCGTGATTGCCCTCTTCATCGACGGGTTCGCCTACGTGTACCGGCTGGCGACCAATCAGCCCCTGACCGGCCCGATCCACGGCGCTCCGACACTCTCCATCCCCTTCCTCGGCTTCCAGCAGCAGGTCTACGTCCACAAGGGGCTCGATCTGCAGGGCGGCACGCACCTCGAGCTCGAGATCACCAACGTGCGCTCCGGGATCACTCCCTCGGCGGCGCGCGACATTGCGGTGGCGATCATCGAGCGCCGCGTCAACAGCAGCGGCTACGCGGAGTCGGTCGTCCGGCCCGAGGGGCAAAACCGGATCATCGTCGAACTGCCGGGGGTGAACCTGGAGCAGGCCAAAGAGATCCTGGGCAAGACGTCGTACCTCACGATCTGGAAGTGGGAGCCCGGGACGCCCGACGCCGCGACCCTCCAGCAGCTGAACCCCACGGACGCGCAGAAGTATCCCGCGCGATCTTCATCGACAAGGACTTGGTCGAGGACGCCAACGTCATCAGCGAGATCTGCGGCGGAAGCGCCATCATCACGGGTGGCTTCACGGCCGCCAGCGCCCAGGCGCTCGCCATCCAGCTGAACTCCGGTGCCTTGCCGGGCACGGTCTCGCTCGCCTCGGCGACCGAGGTTGGCGCCACCCTGGGCGCCTCGACCGTCAAGCTGAGTCTGCTGGCCGGCGCCTTCGGGCTGGCCATCGTCATCCTCTTCATGCTCCTCTACTACCGGCTCCCGGGCGTGGTGGCCAGCCTCGCGCTGCTGCTCTACGGGGCGATCGTGCTGGCGATCTTCAAGTTCTTCGGTGTCACCCTCACCCTGGCCGGCCTCACCGGCTTCATCCTCTCGGTCGGAATGGCGGTCGACGCCAACGTGCTGATCTTCGAGCGTGTCAAGGAAGAGCTGCGAGGGGGTCGGACCCTGGGAGCCGCCATGGAAGCCGGTGTCCATCGCGCCTGGCCGGCGATCCGCGACTCGAATATCTCGACGCTGATCACCTGCTTCGTCCTCTATTTCTTCGGCGCTCCGCTCATCAAGGGTTTTGCCATCACGCTGGCGATTGGCGTCGCGGTCAGCATGTTCTCCGCCGTCGTCACCACCCAGCAGTTCCTGCAGATCGTTGCCGGACTCCGGCCGGCCCGCCGCCTGGCCTTCTACGGCGTGCAGGCACCGAAGGCCGCGTAAGGGCGAACTAGATGGACATCGTCGGACGCCGCAACTGGTACTTCCTGCTGTCGCTCGCGATCATCCTGCCAGGGATCGTCTCGATGGCCGTTTTCGGCTTCCGGCTGGGGATCGACTTCGCCGGGGGTGACCAGTACAACCTCGCCTTCACGCGGCCGGTCCAGGCGACGACGGTCCAGAAAGAGATGGACACGTTCAACGTCGAGGCGACGGTGCAACAGGCCGGCCCCAACGGTGTCCTGATCACGACCAAGCCACTCTCTCCGGCCCAGGAGACTACGATCCGCGCCGACCTTGCCAAAACGTTCCCGCTCGACCCATCCAGGTCGAGCTATGCCCAGGTTGGACCGACCATCGCCAGGGAGCTGGTCGTGGGCGCCGGTGGGCTGATCGCGATCGCCTCCATCCTGATCGTTATCTACCTCAGCATCCGGTTCAACTACAAGTTCGCGATCTGCGCCATCCTGGCGCTGCTGCACGATGTCTTTGTCCTGACCGGCATCTACTCCATTCTCGGCAAGGTCCTCAATCTGCCGCTCGGCGAAATCAACACGCTGTTCGTGACAGCCGTGCTCACCGTGATCGGCTTCTCGGTGCACGACACGATCGTGATCTTCGACCGGATCCGCGAAAACCTGCGGCAGGCGAGCCGGCTGACCTTCGAGCAGAACGTCAACCTGAGCATCATCCAATCGCTCGCGCGATCGGTCAACACTTCCATGACAGTCGTCTTCGTGCTGGTCGCGCTCTTCCTGATCTCGCCCCAAAACATCAAGGGCTTCACCCTGGCGCTGCTGATCGGCATCGTCAGCGGAACCTACTCGTCGATCTTCAATGCGAGCCCTTTGCTCGTGGTATGGAGGCGTCTCGACCCACGGTAGGGAGTCCTATACTCAGGGCCAAGTGAATACGAATTTTGCAATGCGGGGCCGTCGGCCCTTTTTCTTTTACTGGTGACGCCGTCAACCACGAACCAGCTCGATCGGATCCGGGAGTTGATCCTGCCCACCCTCAGCTTCCTCGGTTACGAGCTGTATGACCTGGTACTCGCTGGCAGTGGGGGCTCGACGACGCTCCGCGTCCGGATCGACCGGCCCGAGGGTGTGACGCTCGATGACTGCGAGCGCGTCAGCAAATCACTGAGCGCCCTGCTCGACCAGGCCGATCCGTTCCCCACTCGCTACGAGCTCGAGGTTTCCTCGCCGGGCGCCGAGCGTCCGCTGCGCAACCTCGAGGAGTACCGGCGCTTCATCGGCCGGCGCGCCAATGTCCGCTACGGTGTGGGCGATAGCGAGCAGGTTGCCGAAGGACGGCTCACCGCCGTCTCCGACGACATGATCGAGCTGCAGCTCGGGGAGGGGAGGCACCTGAGAACGGTCGCGATCCCGCTGGTGGATATCGTGTCCTCCCGGCTGGCGGTCGATCTGTCACGGCACTGATGCTGAAATCAGACTTCCTCAAGGCGCTCGACCAGGTCCAGGAGGAGAAGGGCCTCTCCAAGCAATCGCTGCTCAGCCTGATGGAAACCGCGTTGGCCACTGCCTACCGGCGCGCCTTCAATCCGATGGAAAACATCCGCGTACATGTCGACCCGGACACTGCGCAGATCGCCATTTTCGGCCGGCGCCGGGTGGTCCAGACGGTATCGGACGCGGCGATGGAGATCAGCCTCGAGGATGCCGTCAAGCAGGGGCCCGCGTCGCTGGGCGACCTGGTCGACGTCCCCCTGCCAACCGAGGATTTTGCTCGCCTGGCGGCCCAGATCAGCAAGCAGGTCGTCTTCCAACGGCTGCGGGATGCCGAGAAGGACCAGGTGCTCAAGGACGTGCTCGAGCACAAAGGCGAGATGGTGAGCGGCATCGTCGAGCGGATCGTGGAGCGTCCCGAAGGACACACGATCTACCTCGAGTTGGGCAAGGCGGAGGGCGTGCTGCCGCCGGAAGAACAGATTCCGGGCGAAACGATCCGCACCGGCCAGCACCTCAAGGTCCTCTTGCTCGAGGAGCGCAAGCGAAGCCGCGGGGCGCAGGTGGTGGTGTCGCGAGCCCACAAGGCGTTGGTCCGCCGCCTGCTCGAGTTCGAGATCCCGGAGCTGACGTCCGGCGCCGTCGTCATCCGGGCACTGGCGCGCGAGCCCGGAGTCCGCACCAAGGTCGCCGTCTCGGCCAACCAGGAGGGCATCGATCCAGTCGGCGCCTGTGTCGGTCCCCGTGGGGTCCGCATCCGCAGCGTCGTCGGCGAGCTGGGGTCGGAGCGCGTCGATATCATCCCCTGGGCCGACGATCCCGCCCAGCTGGTGGCCAACGCGCTCAGCCCGGCTCAGGTGCTGAGCGTCGAGATCGATAAGGAATCACGGACCGCCACCGCCCACGTGCCGGAAAACCAGCTCTCCCTCGCGATCGGCAAGGACGGGCAGAACGCCCGCCTGGCGGCCAAGCTGACCGGATGGAGGATCGATATCAAGCCGACGGTGGAGGATCCCCACCCCAACCCTCCCCCGCAAGCGGGGGAGGGAGATTCTGCCAAAACCCCGCACGCGGGGGACGGAGATGTTGCGTCCTGAACCGCTTCGCACCTGCGTCGGCTGCCGCCAGGCCAGGCCCAGGTCGGCCCTGCACCGCTTCGCCCTGGTCGAGGGGAGCGTCGTGGTGGGTCCGCGCCGGGTCGTCGGGCGGAGCGCCTACCTGTGCGGCGAAGGGGCCTGCTGGGACCTGGCGCAGAAGCGCCGCGCGCTCGATCGCGCCCTCGGCGCGCCGGTCACAGCCGGAGATTGGGAGCGGCTTCGTCAGGGAATAATGACCTGAGTCCACCGCCCGGTGGGCAAACTCAGGCTATCATTGCCTGTTGAATTGCAAAGGATAGGTCACTCATAGCTACAACAACTCGCGGCATCAAGGTTCAACAGCTCGCTCGGGATCTCGGCGTCGAGGCCCGGGATATCCTCGATTTCCTGCGCCCGATGCGCCACGCCCCACGCCATGCCATGGCGGTGCTGACGCCGGAACAGGAGGCGTCGGTGCGCACCCAGTTCGCAGCCGGCCAGGCCACCGAGGCCAAGAAGGCGGTTGCCGAGGGTAAGGTCCAGCTCCCGCCAACGCTGTCGGTCAAGGAGCTGGCGGAGTATCTCGACGTCAAAACGGTCGACATCATCAAAGAGTTGATGAAGAACGGCGTGATGGCGAACATCAACCAGCAGATCGATTTCGACACCGCGGCTATCGTCGCCGATAGCTTCGGGGTCCAGGCCAGCCCGATGGCGATGGATTCGGCGATCGCCGAAGAGGTCGTCGGAGAAGGTGAGGGAACCCAGGTCAAGCTGACCACCCGTTCGGAACTCTTCAGCGTCGATGGCGAAGCGGCCGAGAACCTGAAGGTCCGGCCGCCGGTGGTCACCGTCATGGGTCATGTCGACCACGGCAAGACCTCGCTGCTCGACGCCGTCCGCGAGACCAAGGTGGCCGCCGGTGAAGCCGGTGGGATCACCCAGAGCATCGGCGCTTACGTGGTCGAGGAGAAGGGCCGGCGCATCGTCTTCCTGGACACGCCGGGCCACGAGGCGTTTACCGCCATGCGTGCTCGAGGCGCGCAGGTCACCGACGTCGCCGTGCTCGTGGTCGCCGCAGACGACGGCGTCATGCCGCAGACGGTCGAGGCGATCTCGCACGCCAAGGCGGCACAGGTCCCAATCGTCGTCGCCATCAACAAGATCGACAAGGAGGGCGCCAACCCGGACCGGGTCAAGCAGGGCCTCTCCGAGCAGGGCCTCGTCCCTGAGGAATGGGGCGGGCAAACCGTCATGGTCCCGGTGTCTGCCAAGCAGAAGAAAGGGATTCCTGAGTTACTCGAGATGATCCTCCTGGTTGCCGACCTCCAGGACTTGAAGGCCAATCCGGCCAAGCTGGCCGCCGGTACCGTGATCGACGCCCACCTGGAGAAAGGCCGCGGCCCGGTCGCGACCGTGCTGGTTCAGAGTGGGACGCTGCGGATCGGCGATAACCTCGTGGTCGGCCACATCTTCGGCAAGGTGCGGGCGCTGCTCGACGACCGTGGCCGCAAGATGAAGGAAGCCGGCCCGGCGACGCCGGCCGTCGTCACCGGCTTGCCCGACGTGCCCACCGCGGGCGATATCTTCCAGGTCGTTTCCAGCGAGAAAGTGGCCCGGACCATTGCCAGTCAGCGGGCCGAGCAGTACCGCGTCGCCACCCTGGCGCAGACGCGCCGCGTCACCCTGGCCGACCTCTCGGCACAGGTGGGGAAGGGGGCCGTCAAGGACCTCAACCTCGTTCTCAAAGCCGATAGCAATGGTTCCGTGGAAGCGCTCAAGGGTTCCCTGCTGAAGATCCAGGACCCGCAGGTGCAGATCAAGATCGTCTTCGAGGGCGTCGGCACGGTGACGGAGTCGGACATCCTGCTGGCGGCCGTTTCGAACGCGCTCGTCATCGCCTTCAACGTGAAGTCCGACGCACTCGCCCAGAAAGCCGCCGAGCGGGAGAAGGTCGACATCCGCAGTTACGACGTCGTCTACAACGTCACCAACGATATCGAACGCGCCATCAAGGGCCTATACGAGCCGACATTCATCCAGGTCTGGGAAGGCCGCGCCGAAGTGCTCACGCCCATCAAGATCCCGAAGCTCGGCATCATCGCCGGCTCGCGGGTGCTGGACGGCAAGATCACAAGCGGCTCGACCGCCAAGATCCTGCGCGACAACAAAGCCATCCACGAGGGCCAGATCGCGGGCCTCAAGCGCTTCAAGGATGACGTCCATGAGGTGCTGTCCGGGCTGGAGTGCGGCATCCGGGTTGACGGCTACCAGGACTTCCAGCAAGGCGACGTCATCGAGTCCTACCAGGTCAAGCAGGCCTAGTCCGACGCGCCCGCTCAAGGTCGGCTTCCAGCTGCCCGAGGTGGAGCGGGAAGTCCGCTGGCCGGAAATCGCCGCGATGGCGCGACTGGGCGAGCAGGTGGGTTTCGACTCGGTGTGGCTCGGCGACCATCTCCTTTATCGCGATGAGGTCTATGGCGCCCGCGGGCCGTGGGAGGCGTGGACCATGCTGGCCGGCATCGCCGCATCGACCAGCCGGATCGCGATCGGGCCACTGGTTGCCTGCACCAGCTTCCACAATCCGGCCATGCTGGCCAAGGTGGCCGGGACTGTCGATGAGATCAGCGGTGGACGTCTGATCCTCGGGTTGGGTGCGGGATGGAACGAGACCGAATATCGTGCCTTCGGCTTTCCTTTCGACCGGCGTGTGGCGCGCTTCGCCGAAGCCTTCACCATCATCCGGACGCTTTTGCGGGAAGGCCACATCGATTTCGAAGGAGAGTTCTATACGGCTCGTGATTGTGAGCTCGTCCCGCGCCCGCGCCCGGGCGGCCCACTGCTGATGGTTGGTTCCATGGGTGAGCGCATGCTCGCGCTGACGGTTCCCTACGTTGACGCGTGGAACGCGTGGTTCAGCTGGACGGGCAATCGGCCCGAAGGCGTCACGCCGCTGCGGGCCAAAGTCGACGCCGCCTGCGCGGCGGCTGGACGCAAACCCGGCGAGATCGAACGTACGGTTGCCGTGCTCGTGCGCCTGCCAGGAGCCACTGGCCGGCGCGAGGCTGATCCGTCACAGGAGGTCACGCCCCTTCAGGGGACGCCGGAGGTGATCGCGGACGGTTTGCGCGACTACGTGCGCCAGGGCATCGGCCATATTCAACTCGTCATCGATCCCATCACGGAGGCATCGCTGGAAGCGCTTGCCCCAGTGCTAGAGAAGCTCGACGCCCGAAGCTAAGCTCGATCCGAAAACGATCGTTCGCCAAGGCTACGACCGCATCTCCTACAAATACCGCGATGATGCCGGCCGCGGCCCCGCGACCGACCAGCCATTAGGCCGGCGGAATTATGAGGCGTGGCTGGACGAGCTGATGCCGCTACTTCATGATGATGACCCGGTACTCGACCTCGGCTGCGGCTGCGGCGTGCCGGCCACAGCCATCCTTGCCGAGCATCACGCGGTCACTGGCGTGGATCTATCGCCCGTCCAGATCGCGCGGGCTCAGCGGCTCATACCGACGGCGCAATTCCTCTGCGTCGATATGTCAACACTGGAATTTGCGGCCGGAATGTTTGCCGCCGTCGTTTCTTTCTATGCCATCATCCATGTCCCGCTGGAAGAGCAGCCCGCCATCTTCAAGAACATCTACCGGTGGCTCAGACCCGGTGGGTATCTGCTCGCGACCGTAGGATCCGGTGCCTGGACCGGCACCGAAGACGACTGGCTTGGAGCGCCGATGTACTGGAGCCATGCCGATCGTGCGACCTACGTCGCCTGGCTCGAGCAAACCGGCTTCGAGGTCCTTTGGACACGCTTCATTCCCGAAGGGACCGGCGGTCACACGCTCGTCCTGGCGCATACCCCCACCCTGCCCTCCCCCGCAAGCGGGGGAGGGTGATGAGAGGTGAGCGTTGAGGCTTCATACAATGAGGGCATGGGCACTCATAGAGTTGAACGCGTCGCCGCACAGCTGCGCGAGGAAATCAGCCAGATCATCATCCGTGACCTGAAGGATCCGCGGATCGGGATGGCCACCATCAGCGAGGTCAAGCTCAGTCCCGACCTCCGCAATGCCACGGTGAAGGTGAGCGTCGTCGGCGAGGACGATGCTCGCCAGGCGGCGATCGATGGCCTGGATCACGCGAAAGGCTTCATCCGCCGCGAGCTGGGTTTGCGTCTCTCGAACCTGCGCTTCGCTCCCGACCTGCATTTTCAGCTCGACGAGGGCGTGGCCTACAGCGTCCGGGTCAGCCAGCTTCTGCGTGAAGTTCAGGAAGGGGAACCAAACGCCGGCGGCTGAGCTCGCTCCACCGCGCCCCGAGGTCGCCGAGCTGGCGCCCCGGATCTGGCAGGTGATCGACGACGCTCCGGTCGTGACGGCGGTCACGCATAAAGATGCCGATGGCGACACGCTTGGCTCGGCGCTGGCGCTCGCCCTCGCGCTGGAGGCGATCGGAAAATCTGTGCCGGTGCTTTCGTCGCCACCTGTACCTGGCGCCTGGTGGTTCCTGCCCGGCATCGAGCGCGTCAACCGCATGGCACCACCCGCCGGCACGCCGGTCTTCGTCTTCGACGCCAGCGACGCCTCCCGCGCCGGCGCCTACGAGCCGGTCGTGACACAGGCCCCGGTCGTGGTCAACGTCGACCACCACGTTTCGAACGCGCGCTTCGGCACCATCAACCTGGTGCTCACCGACGCCGCCTCCACCGGCGAGCTCGTCTACGACCTGCTCAAAGCCTGGAAAATCGACATTCCGCCGGGGGCGGCCTCCAACCTCTACGCCACGATCCTGTCCGATACCGGCGGCTTCCGCCACGACAACACCTCGGCGCGCGCCCTGCGTGCCGCCGCCGAGCTAGCGCAGCTGGGGGCCGACCCGGTCATGATCGCTCGAGGCCTCTTTAAGAGCCGGCCGGCCTCGTCGCTGCGGATGCAAGGCCGGATCTTGCAGGGTCTGCATTACGAGTTCGGCGACCGCCTCGTGTGGGGATCGATCAGCCAGGCCGGGCTGCGGGACAGTGGCGCGACGACGGACCAGGCGGACAGCGCGATCGATCAGCTCAACACGGTCCGCGGCCAGGAGCTTGCCATCCTGTTCAAAGAGGCCGGCCCGCGCCTGACCAAGGTCAGCATTCGGAGCCGTGATCAGGTCGACGCGGCCGAGCTCGCTGCCAGGTTCGGCGGTGGCGGCCACCGGCGGGCGGCGGGCCTGGAGCTGGCGCTCCCGCTCAAGGAAGCGGAGGCCAAGGTGCTCGCGGAAGTCCGCGCGCGCATGAACGACCTCGGGTGACATCCGGCATCCTGAACGTCAACAAGCCGGCGGGGCCGTCGTCCTTCGCCGTTGTCCGCGCGCTGCGCCGGCTCCCCGGCGTCCGGAAGGCCGGCCACGGCGGCACCCTGGATCCGGCGGCCGCGGGTGTCCTGCCGATCCTGATCAACGGCGCGACCCGGATCGCGGACTTCGTCCACGCATGGCCGAAAACGTACCTGGCCACTGTGACGTTCGGCTTCACGTCCGACACCGGCGACCGCGAAGGCACCCTCACCCCCGCGGGTGACCCCCAGGCGATCAACCGCGAGCGGATCGAGGCGGCTTTACCTTCATTCACAGGCCGGATCGAACAGATGCCCCCCGTGTATTCGGCGCTCAAGCAAGGCGGTGAGGCGCTCTACCGTAAGGCCCGACGGGGCGAGGCGGTGGAGCGGCACGCGAGGGTGGTGGAGATTTTTTCCATCCACCTTCTGGACTACGACCCGGCGGCAGGTATCGGCCGCATCGAGGTCAACTCCGGCCGCGGGATGTACGTCCGCAGCCTCGCCCACGACCTGGGCGCCGCGTTGGGCAGTGGCGCCTATCTCTCCGGCCTTGTCCGAACCGCGATCGGGCCGCTGATACTGGCCGACGCTGTGCCGATGGCGACGCTGGCTGAAGCGGGGGAGGGATGGACTCGCTGGCTGCTGCCCATGGACCTGCCCCTGCACAGCTGGCCCGCCGTCGCGCTCGATGCCGCCGGTGCCGCCGCGGTTCGTCGTGGGCAAGCGGTTCCGGCCCCCGACACGACGCCCGGCCGATATCGGCTGCTTGGTCCCGACGGGGAGCTGGTCGCGTGGGGCGCGGCGGACGCCACACCGCGGATCCACCTTCGACGGCGTTCACCGTGGCCATCAGGCGCTGCTGAAGACGCTCGTCGCCGGTGCCCGCCAGGCCGGTGCCGCCAGCGTGCTGATCACCTTCGAGCCACATCCGCGCTGCGTGCTCGACCCGGATCACTGCCCGCCGAATCTCACCACCCTCGATGAAAAGACCTGGTTGCTCGACCAGATGGGCCTCGACCACGTGGTCGTGATTCCCTTCACGCCGCAGATCGGCGCGCTCAGTGCCGCCGCCTTCATGCAACGGCTGCTCCGTGGAATGGAAATCCGCCGTATGGTCGTCGGCGAGAATCACCGGTTCGGACACGGACAGCGGGGCGACTCCGCCTTCCTCCGCCGTTTCGGTGCGCGCCACGGCTTCACGGTCGAGGTCGCCCCCACGGTGCTACGCGGTCGAGAACCCATCAGCAGCTCGCGCATCCGCCGGCTGGTCCTATTGGGCCAGGTTCGGGCCGCCGCCCAACTCCTCGGCCGCGATTACGTTATCCGCTCCATCGTGGAGCACGGCGCCAAGCGCGGGCGGCAGCTCGGCTTTCCCACGGCGAACCTGCGCATCGCCCCCAACAAGCTGATCCCTCCGAACGCCATCTACGCATCGCGCGTCGACATCGACGGCCAAACGTATGGCGGCGCGACCAGCATCGGCTTCCGGCCGACCTTCGGCGGGAACACGCTCACGGTCGAGGCCTTCGTCCTCGACTTCGACGGTGACCTGTACGAGAGGCTGATCACCGTCTGGTTGGTGCAGCGGCTGCGCGCGGAAAAGCGGTTTGCCAGTGTACCGGCGTTGCAGGAGCAAATGGCGCGTGACGTGGAGAATGCCCGACGGATTCTCAGCCACTCGTAATCGTCAACCCGGCAGCGGGCAGCGGTCGAGCCCGCGGCTTCTGGCGCCGCTGTGCCGCCGCGTGCACCGAGCTGAGCTTCGAGGTCGTCGAGACCCGCCGCCGCGGGGACGCGGCCGACTATGCCGCCGCGGCCGGCGAGCGGGTCGTGATCGCAGTCGGTGGCGACGGGACCGCCCATGAAGTCGTCAACGGCTTGTTGCGCCGGCCGGCGGCCCGTCCACCGCGGGTCGGATTCCTGCAACGCGGCACCGGCGCCGACCTGCGGCGCAGCGTCGCCAGCCCGCGGCGGCCCGAGGATGTGGCCGCCTGGCTGAGCCTGGATCGCTGGCGCCCGCTCGACGCCGGCCGGCTCTCGACCTCCACGGGACGCCGCTACTTCATCAACGTCGCGGACGCCGGCATCGGTGCCGAGGTCGTGCGGCGGGCGGCGCGCGGCCCAGGAGTTCTCGGTGGCACCGTGAATTTCCTGGGAGCCGCAGTCGTTAGCCTGCTGCGGCATCGCAATACGCCGGTACGCCTCCGCCTGGACGACGGACCGGTGCTGCAGCGGCGCGTTCGCACTATCGCCGTGGCCAACGGGGCGTACCTGGGTGGCGCGATGCGGATAGCCCCCACGGCCCAGCCGGATGACGGCTGGTTCGATGTCGTGACGATTGGGGATGTCAGCCGCTGGCTCGGGATCCGTAGCCTGCCGATGCTCTATCGCGGGACGCATGGCCGGCTGGCTGAGGTCGAATTCGGAAAAGCGCGGCGCGTCGAGATCGAGAGTGACCAGCCGATCGGGGTGGAGGCGGATGGGGAGCTCGCCGGCATGACGCCCGCGGTGTTCGAGATCATCCCGGGCGCGTTGCAGGTTATCGATTGGACGCCTTCGGGTATACTCTCGTCTGACCGAGCGCGGGTGTCCGACTAGCCAACGGCACTCGGGCAAGCCAATTTAGGAGGTACATCGACTGGCAGCAACTACCAAGGCGGGCGTCATCGAGGCCAACCGCCTGAACGACAAGGACACCGGATCGTCCGAAGTCCAGATCGCGATCTTCAGCGAACGGATCAATCACCTCACCGACCACCTCAAGGCGCACGCCCACGACCACAACTCACGGCGTGGTCTGCTCCAGCTGGTCGGGAAGCGCCGCCGGCTGTTGAACTACCTGCAGCGCACCAATATCGAGCGCTACCGAGCGGTCATCGCCAAGCTCGGGCTCCGGAGGTGACGGCCTAGAGCGATTGACCCCATGCCCGGGCGGGGCCGCCTCGCCGGAGGGTTAGAGATTGGTGTGCGGAGAAAGGGTTCCTTTTCTTCGAACCCCAACCCCTAACCCCAAAGACAGGAACCGCCTGGGCCGATTTGCCAATCAATTGTTCGTGCCGCGATTTGCGCGGCTCCAGGAGGAATCGTGAATACAACACAACTCGAAATTGGTGGGCGGACCCTGACGGTTGAGACCGGTCGCGTCGCCCAGCAAGCATCAGGCGCGGTCACGGTGCGCATGGGCGACACCATGCTGCTCGTCACCGCCGTGATGTCCACTACGCCGCGGGAAGGCATCGACTTCTTCCCGCTCACCTGCGACTACGAAGAGAAGCTCTATGCAGCCGGCAAGATCCCGGGCGGATTCATCCGTCGCGAGGGACGTCCCAGCGAGCAGGCGATTCTCAACAGCCGCTTGATCGACCGGCCGATCCGCCCGCTCTTCCCCAAGGATTTCCGTAATGACGTCCAGGTGGTTGCGACGGTGCTTTCCGTTGACCAGGATGCCGATCCGGCCACGATGGCCATCAACGGCGCCTCGCTGGCGCTCTCGATCTCGCCGATCCCGTTCCAGGGCCCGATCGGTGCGGTCCGCATCGGGATGCTCGACGACCGGCTGGTCGTCGGCCCACCGGTCAACAAGATGGAGGACAGCAAGCTCGACCTCGTCGTGGCCGGTACCAAGGAAGCCATCATCATGGTGGAAGCCGGGGCCAAGGAAGTGCCCGAGGAGACCATCGTCGAGGCCTTGCGGCTGGCGCATCGCGAGATCGTCCGGATCTGCGAGATGCAGGAGGCGTTCGCCCGCGAGGTCGGCAAGCCGAAAGTCGCCGTGGCGGAAAGCCCCAAGGACCCCGAGGTCGACCAGGCGGTCGACCGGTTCCTGGCGGAACGGCTCGATCAGGCGCTCTTCAATCCCAACAAGGCGCTCCGCGAGTCGGCGCTTGACGACCTGAAGAAGGAGACCCTGACGGAGCTCGGCCCGCAGTTCGCGGACCGGCTGCCCTACCTCTCGAAGAGCTTCGAAGCCAAGGTCAAGCAGCGCGTCCGCAACAAGATCCTCGATGAGGGTCTGCGTCCGGACGGGCGCAAGACGACGGAGATCAGGGCGATCACCTGCGAGGTCGGCGTGCTCCCCCGTACCCACGGCTCGGCGCTCTTCACGCGGGGTCAGACCCAGGCGCTCAGCATCGTCACCCTCGGCTCGATCGGTGACAAGCAGAAACTCGACGGGCTCGGCCTCGAAGAGTTCAAGCGCTTCATGCATCACTACAACTTCCCACCCTTCAGTGTCGGTGAGGCGCGGCCGCTCCGCTCGCCGGGCCGGCGCGAGATCGGTCATGGTGCGCTTGCCGAACGGGCGCTCCTGCCTGTGGTGCCGACCGAAGAGGAGTTCCCCTACACCATCCGGCTGGTGACCGAAATCCTTTCGTCGAACGGCTCGACCTCGATGGCGAGCGTGTGCGGTTCGAGCCTGGCAATGATGGACGCCGGCGTGCCGACCAAGGGACAGGTGGCCGGGATCGCGATGGGCTTGATCACTGGCGAGGGGAAGATCGCCGTGCTGAGCGATATCCAGGGCGTCGAGGATGCCCTGGGTGACATGGACTTCAAGGTGGCGGGAACGCGCAAGGGTGTGACCGCCATGCAGATGGACATGAAGATCAAAGGCATCAGCATCGACACCATGGCCGGTGCGATTCAGCAGGCCAAGGAAGGCCGCTTCTTCATCATGGACAAGATGAATGCGGCATTGAGCCAGCCGCGCTCCGCGATGTCGCAGTATGCGCCGCGAATGATCACGGTCCAGATCCATCCCGACAAGATCCGCGAAGTGATCGGCCCCGGAGGCAAGATGATCCGGAAGATCATCGAGGACTCGGGCGTCACCAGCATCGACATCGAGGACGATGGCCGGGTCGTGATCGGCTCGGTCAACGGCGAGTCCGCCGCCAAAGCCGAACAACTGATCCGCGACCTGACCGGCGAGGTCGAGGTGGGGAAGAACTACCGGGGCAAGGTGGTCCGCATCATGCCCTTCGGCGCCTTCGTCCAGATCATGCCCAACCAGGACGGCCTGGTCCACATCAGCCAGCTCGCCGAGGAGCGGGTGGAACGGGTCGAGGACGCGGTCAACGTCGGCGACGAGATCGACGTCAAGGTGACCGAGGTCGATCGCCAGGGTCGCGTCAACCTTTCCCGCAAGGCGGTGCTCCAGGAAGCCAAGGGCATCACCAACGGCGACTGGGTCGTGACCGATCGCGATCGTGGCGGCCCGCGCCGCGAAGGCGGCGGCGGTGGCGGTGGCTATCGGCCCGGTGGCGGCGACCGCGGACCGCGCCGGGATTTCGACCGCGCTGGCGGCCGTGGACGCGACAACCGAAACTAAGCCTGTGGAAAAGGTGTATGCCGGGGCTCCGGTCCCGGCATACAATGGGCCCCGGTTTGGACTTCGTCGACCTGCCGAGCTTGAGCGCCGCCGTTCACCAGTGCCGCAAATGCCCGCTAGGCCATTCGCGGACGCGGGCGGTCCCTGGAGTTGGGCCGTCCGACGGGCGGATCATGATCGTCGGCGAGGCGCCCGGGCAGAACGAGGACCTGCAGGGGGAGCCATTCGTTGGGGCGGCGGGCAAGCTGCTCGATCAGCTCCTGCGCGGGATCGGGCTCTCGCGCGGCGACGTCTTCATCACCAACATCCTGAAATGCCGGCCGCCTGGCAACCGGGATCCGCAGCCCGCCGAGGCGGAGGCCTGCTCGCCGTATCTCGAGCAGCAGCTCCGACTGATCAAACCGGAAGTCGTGCTGGTGCTTGGCCGGCACGCGCTGGCGCGCCTGTTGCCGGGGTATGAGTCGATCTCGCGCCTTCATGGCAAAGTGGTTGTCAAGGACGGCGTGAGCTACATTCCCGTGTACCACCCCGCCGCGGCCCTGTATAACAGCTTCCTGATGGGCCCGCTGGAGCAGGACTTCAAGGCCGTCAAGACCCACCTCGACCGGGTCGAGGAGCGGCGCCAGGTCGCCGCGGCCCTCGCCACGCCCGTTCCCAAGCAAGAGGAGCAGCTCACCCTTTTTGGCTAAACAACCCAGGCTGCGCGCCATTCCCCTTGGGGGTTTGGGCGAGATCGGTCGCAACATGATGGCGCTCGAATACGACGAGAACATCGTCGTCATCGACGCCGGCTTGATGTTCCCCGAGGAGGAGATGCTTGGGGTCGACCTGGTGCTGCCCGATGTCACCTACCTGGTGGAGCGCAAGGAGAAGGTGCTCGGCTTTCTGCTAACCCACGGCCACGAAGATCACGTCGGGTCGTTGCCCTACATCCTGCCCAAGGTCTCGGCACCGATCTTCGGCAGCCGGCTCACCCTCGGCTTCATCAAGAACAAGCTCCGCGAGCACAAGCTGGCGGAGCAGGTCGACTTACGCGAGATCAAGGCCGGCGACGTCGTGGAGCTCGGCCCCTTCAAAGTCGAGTTCATCCACGTCGCGCACAGTATCCCGGATACCACCGCGCTCGCGATCCAGACGCCGGTTGGCATGGTGATCCATTCCGGCGACTTCAAGATGGACCAGACGCCGGTCGACGGCAAGCCGACCGACATGGCCCGCCTCTCGCACTTTGGGAACCACGGCGTGATGCTGCTGATGTCCGACAGCACCAACGCCGAACGCGACGGCTTCACGCCCTCCGAGCGGACCATCGGGGAGGCCTTCCAGGAGCTGTTCGGACAGTGTCCCGGCCGGATCATCATCTCGACCTTCGCCTCCAACATCTACCGCATCCAGCAGGCGCTCAACACGGCGGCCCGCTACAAGCGCAAGGTGGCGGTCATCGGCCGCTCCATGGTCAACAACCTGACGATCGCCCAGGAGCTCGGCTACATCCAGATGCCGGGCGACGTCCTGATCAAGGTCCAGGACATCAACAAGGAGCCCGACGAGCGGCTCGTCATCCTCTCCAGTGGCAGCCAGGGCGAGCCGCTGTCCGCGCTGACCCGCATCGCCGCCCAGGAGCACCCGCAGGTCAAGCTCAAGTCGGGCGACACCGTCATCCTCTCGGCGACGCCGATCCCCGGCCACGAGGAACTGGTGTCGCGCACCATCAACAACTGCTACAAGCACGGGGCGCGGGTCTTTTACTCCGCCCGCAACCGGGTCCACGCCTCGGGGCACGCCAGCCGCGAGGAGCTGAAGCTGATGCTGAACCTGGTCCGGCCCAAGTTCTTCATGCCGGTGCACGGCGAGTTCCGCCACCTGGCGCTGCATTCGGAGATCGCTCAGGAGGTCGGTATCAATAGGGACCATGTGATCGTCACCGACGACGGGAACACGGTCGAGCTGGGTGATGGCCTGCCTCATTTCGGCAACAAAGTACCGGCCGGCTACGTCTTCGTCG
>WNGC01000685.1_pt1 | contig 20034 bp, 18 predicted proteins | sample 5400051 | NCBI WGS metagenome assembly WNGC01 (sample SAMN13153368, study PRJNA577476) | soil metagenome | isolation source: 20 cm soil or saprolite under grassland replicate 2 | place: USA:California | collected 2016-06-15
GCATGCGGCGCGGCGAGGATCGACCACGTCGATGCGTCTATCACCCGCGTCGTGAGCATTCGTGAACGGAGGAGCACCGCGGTCGCCGCGATCGCGTAGATCAGCACGGCAAGCGTCGCGTTCAGCGCGATGTCCTCACCGCCGACCACACGACGCACGAGCGCGGCCACTCCGAGCTCGCCCGGACGAAGCTCCGTTCCGATGCGCGTGAGGAGGTCCGGGTAGCGCGCCAGCCCCTCGAAGCCGACCGTTGCGAGTGAGACGAGGGCGACCGCCGCGGTCGTCGTGAGAATCCCGATCGCGCGCCGGCGCTCGGTCAGCGCGACCAGCACGAAGAGCGGCAGGAGCTGCGGGCGAAATGCGGCGAGACCGAGGAGCGCGCCGGACCAGAACGGCGGAGCCCGAAGCGATGCCGCGACCGCGAGGAGCACGAACGGCGTCGTCTGTCCCTCGGCAAGGGCGATGAGCGAAGGCGGCGCGAGCATCGCGAAGGGCAGGAGGCGCACGCGCTGTGCGGGTTGGCTGAGCCGGCCGAGGAGATAGGCGGCCCCCGCGAGCGCCGCAGCACCGAGCGCGGCCCAGGTCGCGTACGCGGGCACGAGCGGGAGCGCGCCGAGCGGCGCCATCAGGAGCGCTAGGGCAGGCGGGTTCGGATCGTTGAGAAGGATCGTGCGCTCCGGCAGGGTCGCGTGCTCCATCGCGAGGAGCGCGTCCGCGTCCGTCACGGACGACGCGGCGCCGGTGGCGACGAGCCGCGCCGCCGCATAGAGCGCGATGAAGTCATACCCCGCGGGCTCGGTCGACCAGGTCACGAACGCGATGAGCCATGCCGCGGCGGCCAAAACGGCGGCCGCGAGAACGGGCGCTAAGCGCCGCCCAGGGTCGTGATCTCGATCCCGAGGTAGTAGTGCCGGAGGATCTCCTCCGCCGACTTGCCGCCGAGTGCCATTCCCTGCGCGCCCCACTGCGACATTCCAACACCATGCCCGTATCCCTTGCCGGTAAAGACGAAACGCGCCGGCAACCGGTACTGCCACCCGAGCACGCGGAGGGTGTGGGCCGCTCGGTCCGGGTCCTTCACGTTCATCGTGAAGGTGCGCACCACGGTCGCACCGAGGAACTCCAGCTGCCGCACGCGTTCGGCGTTCGACGCCTCGACGTACTCGGTCTCCTCCGGATGCGTCGTCACGTTGAAGAGCGTGCTGCGCAGGCCGAAGTAATAGCGCGGTGCGTCCTTGCCGATGTCGCGGCTCCCGCTCGACCCGACGATCTTCGCCGAGAGCACTCGTCCCGTGCCGGTGAGCCGGGTCAGCTCTATGCGCTCGGGATCGCCGACGTCGATCCCGCGCGCACCGATGTAGCTCCGAAGCTGCGGCGCCGTGAATTCCGTCGTCCACTGCCAGCTCGTGTGACCCCAGGACGAGGCCTGCGCGATCTCGTCCGCCGGCGACGGCACCGAGCGCAGGTACGGCAGCGCGTTCGCATACACGTTCTCGCTGTCTTCGGTCATTCCGCCGGCGTTCGCTGAGTAGAGAGCCTCGATCGGGCGGCCGTTGTAGGTCGCGATCAGGCCCGCGGTCCGGTCGACGGCCCGGACGGTCGACGTGGCTTCACCGGCGAGGCCGTCGTACTCCTGGTCACGCGTGTCGCCCTCGATGTCGTAGTTGTCGTGTCGCGCAAGATGCGTCGCGAGGTAGGTGCGCGCCGCGATGGCCTGCGCCGCGAGGGCCTCGGGCATCCAGGTCGTGGGCTCCTCCGAGCCGATGACCGATGCCAGGTAGGAGGCGGTATCGACCTGATTCACGATGATCATGTCGCCCTCGTCGTCGCGGGTCAGGTCGAGCGTCCCGCGATACGCCCGCCCGTTGAACGTGAGCAGCCCGCCGCTCGCCACGTAGTGGAGCCCGGTGATCTGCTGCGCCGAGAAGAGCGGAGCCGCAAGGGGATCCGAGCCATCGCCCTCGATCGAGAACTCGAACGGAATGGTCACGATCGGGATGTCCTCGACCTGAGCGCGCTGCCGCGCCTGCCGGAACAGCTGAAGGAGGCTGCGACGATCGTCGGGGTCGCGGACGCTGACCAGGGTCTCGCTCGGATCGGCCAGCCGGCGCACACCCCGGCGCGCCAACGTGTTCTTGAAGCCCTGATAGAGCACCGCGCCGTCTTCTCGGGTGACGGTGAGCGACCCGGTCGATCCGATCTTCGCGTAGCTCGTGCCGAGGAGTGAGATGTTCACGCGGATCGTCGCCGGCAGGGGGGCGAGCGGCGAGCTCGCCGCCGCGCGCTCCGGCATCGCGGCTAAAACAAGCGCGAGGACGACGATCCGCGCGAGCCAGATCATCACGATCCCCTCGCGTACACCTCCGGCTTGAGCACGCCGACGAACGGCAGGTTCCGGTACCGCTCGGCGTAGTCAAGCCCGTACCCGACGACGAACTTGTCGGGGATCTCGAACCCGCGGTAGTCGATCTCGACCGGGATGACCCGACGCGCGGGCTTGTCCAGGAGCACGCACAGGCAAACCGACTCAGGCCGCTGCGAGCGCAGATGATCGAACACGTACGAAAGCGTGTGGCCGGTGTCGAGGATGTCCTCGACCACCAGCACGTGCCTGCCCTCGATCGGATTCGCGAGGTCCTTCAGGATCCGCACCGCTCCGGTCGATTCCGTGCCCACGCCATACGACGACACCTCGAGGAAGTCGAGCGCGAGCGGTATCTGCGTGGCGCGCATGAGATCGGCGAGGAACGGAAGCGCACCCTTGAGGATGGAGACGAGCACGAGATCCTTGCCCTGGTAGTCCGCGGCGATCTGCGCCCCGAGCTCGCGGACCTTTGCCGCGATCTGCTCGGCGCTGACCAGGATCTCCGCCACGTCGTCAGCTTGCTGGGGACGTGCAAGGACGGCCATGAGCGCCCAATTGTCGCAGGTGGTGTGCCGCCCCGGCGAGCGGGGAGCCGAGCGGTCGGACTACGAGCGCCGCCGTGCGAGGAAGAATGCGATCGCGCCGAGAGCGACGACGGCGAGCGCGGCCGCACCGATGAGAATCGGGCCGTTGCCGCCCCCGCCGGCGCTCGGTGCGGGCGTTACCTGCGCCGCGACGGCGCTCGGTGACGCCGATGCCGTTTGCGACGCCGCGGCCACGGGCGACGCGGTCGCGCTCGGCGCTGCGGTCGTGGCCTGCGGGATCGGGGCTTCCGTCGGTCCGACCGTCGGCGGCGCTGTTGGCGCAACCGTCGGCGGCGCGGTGCGGATCGCTGTCGGCGGCACCGTGGGCGGGGCTGTGGGTGGCGCTGTCGGCTGCGGCGTCGTCACCGCTTGGACGACGATCGTGCCGTGCATGAATGCGTGGATGGCACAGTGATACGCGAACGTCCCGGCCACCGTGAGGACGATCGAGTGCGATCCGCCCGCGGTAATGACACCGGTGTCCCACACCCCCGTATCCGAGGTTGATGTGTGACTGAAGGCATCGCGATTCGTCCACGTGACCGTGTCCCCGACGCGCACGGTGGTCGTCGGTGGCACGAACGCCGAGCCCTGGATGTTCACCGCGCTCGTCGCGGCAAGCGCGACGAGCGGCAGCGCGAGCAATCCGCACGAGATGACAAGCGCTGCGGCCCAGACGACCACGGCGCGCCTCACGGCCATACTTTACGGCTCGTGCCGTCCAGCGAGATCGCCGCCGGTCCATTCGAGGCGCTCGCTCGTGATGCCGAGCGCATCGGCGTCCGGCTCGACGCCGCAACGGTCGTGCTCTGCGCGCGGTATGCCGATCTCCTCATCGAACGCAATACGACCGTGAACCTCACGGCGATCACAACGCCGGCAGATATCGCGACAAAACACTTCCTGGACTCGTTCACCGCGGTCGCGGCACGTACGTGGACCGGTCGCGAGCGCGTTATCGACGTTGGAAGCGGTGCCGGATTTCCAGGTCTGGCCCTGCGCCTCGCCCTTCCCGGGACGAGCGTGACACTCGTCGAATCGATGGGGAAGAAGGCCCGCTTTCTCGAGGAGGTCACGAGCGCGCTCGCCCTGGATCGCGTCGAGGTGAGGAACGAGCGTGCTGAAGCGCTCGCGCAGACGCGGCGCGAGCGCTATGACGTTGCGACGGCGCGCGCCGTCGGCACCCTCGGCGCGATCACCGAATATCTCTTGCCGTTCCTCCGTGTCGGTGGCGACGCGATCGCGTGGAAAGGCCGGCTCGACGAGGAGCTCCCAGGCGCGAGAAAAGCGTGTGCGGCCATCGGCGGCGAGATCGTGAAGATCACACCGACCTCCGAGCTCGGCCTCGGGAAGCTCCTTCCGGGCAGATCTCTCGTCGTGATCCGGAAGCTGCGCGGAACGCCAACCCGCTACCCGCGTTCCGCGGCGGAGGCCAAGCGGCGCCCGTGGTGATCGTGCCGTCGCTGGACGTCCGGGGGTCACATCTCTCGAACGCTGCGGGCCGGTCGGTCATCGCGAGAGCGCGCGCTCTCGTCGCCGACGGCGCGGAGGAGCTGCATCTCGTGGATATGGACCGCGCGGAGACCGGCACCTCGAAGGCCCTCGACTTCCTGGCGGAACTCGCGCGCGAGTCTGGTGTGCCATGCCGTCTGGCCGGTGGCATCTCGCGCCTGGACGACGCGCGCCAGGCGATCGATCGCGGATTCGCCGGCGTGCTCTTCTCGAGCGCGGTGTTCGGCGATGACGAGCTACTGAGGGACATCGCCTCGCTCGGCGACGCGGGCATCGTCGAGATCGAGGGGCGTGCCGGTTTCCTCGCGCCGCGCGGCGGCGATCCGGATCTCGTCACGGTCGCCACCGGCCGCGGCGCCCTCGCGGCGGCGCGTGCGGCGCAGATCGCCGGAGTCCGCGCCCTGTACCTCATCGATCTGACGACGGAAGGCCGGCTCGCGGGCCCGCCACTCAGCCTCGTCGACGCCGTGCGCGCCGTGGTAGGTCGTCGCGTCGCGCTGCACGCCGGCGGCGGCGTCCGCGACCTCGACGACGTTCGTGCCCTCGCATCGCGTGGTGTCGCATCGGTCGTGATCGGCCGCGCGCTCGTCGAGAATCGCTTCACGATCCACGCCGCGCGGCAGGCTTCGACCGGGTGAAGGTCGGCCTCCTGAGCGACATCCATGCGAACCTCGTCGCGCTCGAGAGCGTCCTCGCCGAGATGGGACCGGTCGACGAGCTCTGGGTGTGCGGCGACAGCGTCGGGTACGGCCCCGACCCATCAGAGGTGCTCGCGCTCCTCGTCGAGCAGAAGGCGACGATCGTGGCAGGTAACCACGACCGCGCGGTCGCGAGGGGCGAGGACCTCGATTTCTTCAATCCGCCCGCGGCGGTCGCGGCGAAGATGCATCAGGCCTGGCTTACGTCCGCCGAGCGAGACATGCTGGCCGGGCTCCCGAGGACCCTCGAGACGAGCGACGTCACGCTCTGCCATGGGAGTCTTCGCGATCCCCTGTGGGAGTACGTCACCAATCCGAGGAGCGCCGCCGCTTCGCTCGCGCTCGCGAGAACGTCACATTGCTGCGCCGGCCATACGCACGTCCCGTCGCTGTTCCGGGCCGATGCGAAGGGGCAGCCCGGCCGCGTGCAGTACGAGACTCCCTATCCCCTCGCCCCCCGCGCGTTTCTGAATCCCGGCAGCGTGGGGCAGCCACGCGACGGAGATCCCCGTGCCGCGTACGCGGTCCTGGACCTTGCGCCGGGCACGGTGACCTTCCATCGTTCGCCCTATCGGTTCGCCGAGACGCAGCGCCGGATTCGCGAACGAGGCCTTCCGTCGATCTTCGCGGACCGCCTTGCGTTCGGTCTGTGAGCTCCTGTTCCTCGCGGCGGTCGCATGCGGTGGGGCGGGAGCGGGTGTGAGCGACGCTCAGAACATTCCGTTCACCGACCATGGCGCGACGCAGCAATCGGGATACGAGGGTGCCGCGCGCATCGTCGCCGGGACGGATCCAGGATCCGCGGGTCTCGGGCAGCTTGCCTCCAGCGACGCCACTCGGCTCTTCATCGCTGCCTTCGCCGGATCGCAGCGGACCGGCGGGTACGACATCCGTGTCGTGCGAATAGACCGCTCGGGCAACACCCTCACGGTCCACGCGAGCTTCGTCACGCCGCCGCCGGGTGCGCTCACCATCCAGGTGCTGACGTCTCCTGCACACCTGGTCTCGATCGATCGGCGGTCGGCCGCGTCCGCGCGCGATGTCGTGTTGCTCGACCAATCGGCGGCGGAGCGGGCCCGCGGTACCGTGCCACAATCGCAGCCCTGACGTGACAGACGACGAAGGCGACACTCCGAGGGAAAGACCACAGGATCCACCGAGCACGAACGACCGACCGGAGTCGCCTTCGCTCGAGAAGCGGGTAAGCCAACCGGGAAGACGCGTTGGCGATCGCTACGTCCGGATCGTGCGGCCGACGGGGAGCGGGCTCCGCGGCCACGGCGGGCGGTGGGTCGCGACCGAGGAGACCATGGAACGCACCGGCCGCATCGGCCGGGCGTGGGACGCGACCCTCCGGTTCCTCATCGGGAAGCGCCTGGAGACCGAGGCGGAGGGGGAGGAGCGGGTCAGCGTCGCCACGGGTCTGCCGATTCTGGCGTCCGACAACATCTCGTCCTCTGCGTACGCCACAGAGGAAGCGATGCGCGTCCTCATGCTCGGCGGGGTCGCCGCCCTGTCGCTCACGATGCCCATCGCGATCGCGGTCGTTTTCGTCCTTGCGATCGTCATCCTTTCGGAGTCGCGCGTGATCTGGGCGTATCCCAACGGCGGTGGCAGCTATCTGGTCGCGCGCGAGAACCACGGGGTGATCGCAGGACTGGTCGCGGCGTCGGCTCTGCTCATCGACTACGTGCTCACCGTCGCCGTCTCGACCGCTGCGGGCGTTGCCGCGATCTCGAGCTTCATACCGGAGCTGCACGACTACCGGGTGATCGCCGGACTCGTCCTCATCGCCCTGCTGGTGATCGGCAACCTGCGCGGCGTGCGCGAAGCCGGGCTGCTGTTCGCCGCCCCGACCTACGCGTACATGATCGCCATGTACGGCCTCGTCGCCTACGGTCTCTTTCGGATCGCGACGGGAGACACGCCCGCTCCGGTGACGCCGCCGAATTCATTTCCGCCGGACGGGACCGCGCCGCTGACCTTGCTCTTGGTCCTTCGCGCCTTCGCGTCAGGGTCGGTCGGCCTCACCGGGAGCGAGGCCGTCGCGAACGGCGTCCCAAGCTTCCGCCGCCCAGAGAGGAAGAACGCGGTCATCACGCTCGTCCTCATGGGAACGATCTTCTCGACGATCTTCCTCGCGATCACTTATCTAACGACGACCATCGGGATACAGCCCGATCTGAACGAGCAGGAGACCGTCAACAGCATGATGACGCGCGCGATCGTGGGTGCGGGTACGCCCCTCTACTACGCCGTGCAGGTCACGACGGCGATCATCCTGTTGCTCGCCGCGAATACCGGATTCACCGGATTCCCGCGGCTCGCGTCGGTCTTGGCCAACGACCGCTTCATGCCGCGCCATTTCGCCGACGTCGGGTCGCGGCTGGCCTTCAACTTTGGGATCGTCGTTCTCGCCGTGCTGGCGGGCGTGATCCTGACGGCTTTCGGCGGGAGCGTGACCAACCTGGTCCCGCTGTACACGATCGGCGTGTTCCTCGCCTTCACCCTCTCGCAGTCGGGATTGGTGCGCCGCTGGCGACGGCTCCGCAATCGTGGATGGCGCGTCTCGATGGTCATCAACACCTTCGGCACCGTCGTGACCGGCACCGTCCTCGTCGTCGTCGCCTATACCAAGTTCCTGTACGGCGCGTGGATGGTCCTCGTGCTCATCCCCCTCATCACGGCCTTGCTGTACGGGATCCACCGCCATTACCAGACGGTGCACGACGCGCTCGTCCTCACGGGCCCCGAACAGCAGCGGGTACCCGTATTCCCAGCTCCGATCGTGATCGTGCCCATCGCCCGCCTCGACCGTGCGGCTCTCCAGGCCCTCGCGTTCGCGCGATCGGTGTCGCCGAACGTGAAAGCCGTGCACATCTCGACGTCCAACTCGAGTGCCGAGGAATTCCGTCGCCGCTGGGCGCAACTCGACACGGACATCAAGCTGGACATCGTCGTGTCGCCGTACCGATCGCTGATGGCGCCGCTCCTCAAGTACATCGAGGCGATGGGCAAGTCCGACGACCGGCCGATGACGGTGGTGCTCAGCGAGTTTGTTCCCCGCCACTGGTGGGAATGGCTGCTCCACAGCCAGACCGCGTTCCGTCTCAAGGCAGCTCTTCTCTTCCGGCCGAACACGATCGTGATCGACGTGCCTTACCACTTCGAAGACACCTCGAACCTGACCCGACGACGCTAAACTCGCGCACTCATGCAACCGAAGCGGATCCTCGTCGCTCTCGCGGGTACCAGCGCGGATCCGGACATGCTTCGTCTTGTGGCCTCCATCGCGAAGCCCGCGAAAGCCGAGGTTGTCGGCATCCACGTGATCGAGGTGCGGTGGAACCTTCCGCTGGACGCGGTGCTCGAGCCCGAGCTCGACCGGGGCGAGGAGCTTCTGGCGAGCGCTAAGAAAGTCGCCGACCAGGCCGGATTCGAGCTGGATACCGAGCTTCTGCAGGCACGCGACGCCGCGGCGGCAATCGTGGACACGGCCGTGGAACGGAAGTCCGACCTCATCGTCGTCGCGATGCCCTTTCGCAAGCGACTGGGGCGGGTGTACGTGGGACGGACGGTGCAGAACGTGTACGTCAACGCGCCGTGCGCGGTGCTCGCGTATCGTCAGGAGGAGACCAGGTGAACGTCGTCATCGTCGGCTGCGGCCGAGTGGGCGGGTTTCTCGCAGGGCTCCTCGATTCCGAGGGCCATCGCGTGAGCGTGGTCGACATCGCCTCGACGAGTCCGGCCCGAGCGGAGCGCGCGTGGTTCCAGCATCTCCCGAGCTCCTTCAAGGGTGAAACGATCCTCGGCGACGGCACTGATCTCGAAGTCCTCCGCCAGGCAGGGATCGAACGGGCCGACGCGCTCCTAGCTCTCACCGAAGGAGACAATCGCAACCTCATGGCTGCGCAGATCGCGCAAAAGATCTTCGGCGTCAAGCTGGTCATCGCCAAGGTGAACGACCCCGTTCGGGCGCAGACCTACCGCGAGATGGGAATCAATACGTTCTCGCGGACGACCATCCTCGGCACGCTCCTCCACGCGATGCTGCAGGAAGACCGGGAAGTTGGGGAGGTGCTCATGCGCAAGGCGCTCGCGCATGAGGCGGATCTGGTTCACGAGCCCGCAAAGGCGCGCTGATGTATTTCGTCGTCGCTGGTGCGGGGGAGATCGGTTTCCACCTTTCGCAGGCGCTCCTCGAGTCCGGGCACGAGGTCACGGTGATCGAGGCCGATCGACGCCGCGCCAATTTCGTTCAGGAGCGGCTTGGCTCCATCGTCATGAACGCGCCCGCTGACGAGGGGCGCGCACAGATGGAGGCAGGCTGCAGCCGCGCCGACGCCCTCATCGCCGTGACCGGCGACGACGCGAAGAACCTCGTGATCTGCCAGCTGGCGAAGATACGTTGCCGGACGCCCCGTGTCATCGCGCGTGTGAACAACCCCAAGAACGAGATTGTCTTCAAGACGCTTGGCATCGACGAGACCATCTCTTCCACTCGCGTGCTGATGAACGTGATCGAACAGGAGCTTCCGTCCGGAGGCTTCATGCCCCTCATGTCGCTCGCCGGCTCCGCGAACGAATTGATCGAAGCCGAGATCGCGATCGGAACGCCTCCGGCCGGCAAAAGCGTGGGGAGTCTTCGCCTGCCGAGCGGCGCTCTCGTCGGCGGGATCATCCGCAAAGGCAAGCTCATGCACGCGGACGACGACACCAAGCTGGAGGTCGGCGATCGGGTCATGGTCTTTTCGCCGACGGCATCCGAGAGCGAAGTCCGCAAAGCCCTTATGGGCTAGTTCTCGCGCGGGCGGTACGGGACGTCGATCACGATCGTGTCCGGCCGAAAGAGCAACGCGAGCTTCAGGCGGAAGGCCGTCTGGCTATGCAGGAAGAACTCCCACCAATGCCCTGGCACGAACTGGCTCACCACGATCGTGAGCGGCCGGTCGCAGTTCGAGCCGACCCTCTCGATGTACGTGAGAAGCGGTGGCACAAGCGACCGGTATGGCGAAACGATCACCTCGAGCGGGACGTTGGCCGCCCAGGCGTCCCACCGGATCTGGAACGCAGCAGCCGTTTCGTGGCTGGTCGCGACGTGCACAGCTCGCACGTGATCCGAGATCGAGGACGCGAACGTGAGCGCATGGACTGCGGTGCGGTCGAGTCGAGCGACCGGGACGATGACCATCGGCTGCGGCAGCCTCGGGAGGTCTTGGCGAAGATCCTCGAGGACGAGGGAATCCTGGGCGGCCGTGTAATGCGTGCTGATGCCGTGCAGCAGCAGCACCAGGAGCGGCATCACGATGAGCACCATCCACGCGCCATGCTCGAACTTGGTCACCGTCGTGATCGCAAGGACGACCCCGGTCACGACAGCCCCGACACCGTTGATGGCCGCTGTGAGCTTCCACCCGCGCGGGCGGAGTCGCAGCCAGCGCCGCACCAGGCCGGTCTGGGAGAGAGTGAACGCGAGGAACACGCCGATCGTGTAGAGAGGGATGAGCGCCGTGACACTGCCCCCGAACGCGACAAGCACGATGCTCGCGAGCGCCGCGAGGACCAGGATCCCGAACGAGAAGGCCAGGCGTTCGCCGCGGTCGGCGAAGTGCCGTGGCATGAAGCGGTCGTTCGCGAGCACAGCCGCGAGCCGGGGGAATCCGGTGAAGCCGGTGTTCGCAGCGAGGGCGAGGATGACCGCGGTCGACACCTGCACCAGGTAGTACGGGAAACCGTCGCCGAGGAGGGAGCGGGTGACGAGGCTATTCAGCGTCTCGTGTTCTCGTTGATCCGGCACGACCCCGATGGCTTGAGCGAGGAACGTGAGGCCGAGAAAGATCGTGCCGAACGTCAGGGCCATGAGGATGAGGGTCCTCGACGCATTCTTCGTTTCGGGCGGCTTCATGCTCGGAACCCCGTTCGCGACCGCTTCGGCGCCGGTGAGCGCGACCGAGCCTGACGCAAAGGCGCGGAGGATGAGGAGCACCGAGAGCGCGGTGACGCCGGCAGCCGGCACCGGATCCGGCGGGATCGCCGCCGCCGGAACGTCGCCCGACACCACGCGGAAGAGGCCATACGCGATGAGACCGGCGAGCGAGAGCACGTACACGTACGTTGGAATCGCGAAGATCATCCCCGCCTCGCGAATGCCGCGCAGATTCCCGATGGCGAGCAGCGCGATGAATGCGAGTCCAAGTGGCACGCGCATGTCGTGCAGCGCCGGCGCGAAGGATGTGATCGCCGCCACGCCGGCGGCGGTCGAGACCGCGACCGTGAGGACGTAGTCGATGAGGAGCGAGGATGCCGCGACCAAGCCGGGCACGCGGCCCAGGTTGTCGCTCGTGACGACATAGCTGCCGCCCCCGTTCGGATACGCCTTGATGACCTGCAGTTGAGACAGGACCACGACCGCCAGGACACCAACAATCGCGAGTGCGATCGGCATCGTGAGGGAGAGCGCCGCGACGCCGGCGAGCGCGAGCACCCGCATCGCCTCTTCGGTCGCGTACGCGGAGGACGAAATGTTGTCCGACGCGAGGATCGCGTAGCCGGTCGCGACCGAGAGGCGCTCCGAGCCCTCAGCCTCGGTGGTGAGTGGCCGTCCGAACAGCGCGTGCCGGATGCCGGCGAGCACCCGCCCGGTCTGGCCCGGTGGAAGTATCGCGGCGTCCGTCGCTACGTAATGGCCCTCCGCCCGACGGAACTCGCGGCGGGGCGAGACGATCCGCACGTAGCGGTCGCCTGGCCGTCGACCCTGCTTCGGGACGAGCCGTTCGAGTCCGGGAAGTTCCCCGCGTTCGCCGTGGGAGTCCATGCCGATGAGCGTCGCGCGAAAGCGCTCAACAGCGTGTCAACGAACGCGGTCACCGCCTCAACAGCGGCTCAAACCCCGTCAGACCTCTTCGGAGCGGAAGCGGTAACCCACGCCGGGCTCGGTCACAAGGTACGCGGGATCCTGCGGATCGCTTTCGATCTTGCGCCGGAGCCGGGCGACATAGACGTGCAGGTAATGCGATTCGTCACCGTAATCGGGCCCCCAGACCTGCTGCAGCAGCATCCGGTCGGTGAGCACCTTGTTGGGATTGGTGACAAATACCTTGAGCAGGTCGTACTCCGTGGGTGTCAGGTGGATCGTGCGTCCGCTGACCGTGACCTCCCGGCGTTCGAGATCGACGACAAGGTCGCCGCTCGCGATCCTCGGCTCGGCTCCGGTCCCGGGGCGCGCGACGTGCCGCAGCGCGACGCGGATGCGCGCAAGCAGCTCGTCGATCCCGAACGGCTTGGTCATGTAGTCGTCGGCGCCGAGATCGAGCGCGTTCACCTTGTCGGTCTCGCCGCCGCGCGCGGAAAGCACGATGATCGGCGTTCCCGACCGCTCGCGAATGCGACGGACCACCTCGAACCCGTCGCCGTCGGGCAGGTTCAGATCGAGCACGATGAGGTCGGGCTGGCGGCGCTCGTAGCTCGCGAGCGCGTCCCCAGCGGTCTCCGCGGTCTCGACCTGGAACCCGTGACCGCGGAGGTTCGTCCGTAGCGTTCGCACCATCGACGGCTCGTCGTCGACCACGAGAAGGCGTGCCCCGGAGGGCTCCGCCCGCACGGCGTTAGACGACACCGGCCCGGCCGGGGAGCGTGAAAACGATCCGTGTTCCCTCGCTCACGCCGCGATCGACCCAGATCGTTCCGGCGTGCGCCTCGACGAGTCGTTTGGCGATGGCCAGACCGAGGCCGACGCCCCGTGGCCCCTGGCCGGCGCGCGCGAGCCGGACGAACGGTTCGAAGACCCGATCTGAATCGCCGGCCGCGATGCCCGGCCCGTGATCGCGGACCGCGAAGCGAACATTCGCGTCGTCGCGCCCGACGCTGATCCCGATCTCCGACCCGGCCGGGGAGAATTTCGCGGCGTTCTCCACCAGATTCGAGAGGACCTGCTGGATCTCGACATAGTCGAGCTCGATCGGCGGCAGGTCTTCCGGTACGTCGAGACGCACCGGATGACCTTTGGTGACCGGGCGCATCCTGCCCGCGACGTCCTCGACGAGCGCGCCGACGTCGTGCCACGCCTTGTGCGGCACGAGCGTCCCATTCTCGATGCGCGAGAGATCGAGCAGGCTGCCCACGAGCCGGTCGAGCCGCACCGTCTCGTCCTGGATCGCCGATGCGAACTCGTCGCGCTCGCGCTCTGTCCAGTCGACATCGCGTTGGCGGAGGCTACCGGCCGACGCGAGGATCGAGGCAAGGGGCGTGCGGAGCTCATGCGAGACGGCGTGAAGAAGCTCTGTTTTGAGGTCATCCGAACGTCGGAGCACCTCGGCCTCGGTCGCCTCTTTGCGGAAGCGGCCACGCTCGATCGTCAGTCCGAGCTGCGCCGCGGCGATCGCGAGCACGCGTTCGCCGGCCGGCCCGAGCTCCGGCGCCCCGGCTCGCGGGAGTACCGCGAGACGTCCAACCCGGGCTCCGGCGGCGACGATCGGGACGACCCGAGCGCGGCGGTCACCGCGCGCCGCCGTGCGACCGACGAGTCGGACGGTTCGCGACGCTCCGTGAGGGTCGATGAGCCGCAGCTCGCTTCCCGTCGCACGCAGCTCCGCGCGGGCTGACTCGTCGCGAGCGGCGATCGCCGGCCGGGGAAGGATGTCCGCCTCCGCCTCGATCGAGACCGCGTCCAGGTCGAGCGCCGCGCGGAAGTGCTCTGCGACCGCGACGAGGGCACGCTCGAGATCCGGCTCGGCCATGAGGAACGCCGCCTCGTACAGGACCTTCGCGTCGTGCTCGCGGTGCTCGGCCTCCTGCGCGCGCGCCCGCTCGCGTGCCGCGAGCGTTCCCGTGACCACCGCGGTGATGAGGAAGAGCGCGAGCGAGAAGAGCTCCTGCGCGTCCGCCACCACGAGCTGATGCGTCGGAGGCACGAAGAACCAGTCGAACGTGACAAAGGCCAGGATGCTCGCGACGATCGCGGCGGCGCGCCCGAACGCCACGGCGACGACGAGCACGGCGACGAGGTAGAGCATCGAGATGTTCGCGATCTGCGCGCGCTCGGAGACGAGGCCGATGAGCGCGGTGGTGATAGCGACGGTGGCCGCAGCGGCGGCGTACGGAATCAAGCGTCCCACTAGACGATTGTCCATTAGCCGGCGACGGCCGCTTCCGTCACGCCGGGCATCGCGAGGCCGGCGGCCACGCTGGTGAACGCGGCTGCGTCCCGCGCGACCGCATTCGGCACGAGGTCGTGCATGAGCGCCCGGAAGGCCGGGATCGCGCTGGATCCGCCGGTGTAGACGACGGCCGAAACCTCGGACGCCGCGACACCCGCGTCGCCGATCACGCGCCGCACCAGCGTCGCGGTCTCGTTGAGCATCGGCCGGATGAGATGCTCGAACCTCCCCCGCGTGAGCCGGGCGTCGACGTCCACCTCGGCGTGGTGGTACGTGAGGATCGCGGCCGCGACGGTCGAGAGGTCGATCTTTGTCGCATCGGTCGTCTGGAAGATCTCGTAGCCGAGCTGGAGCTCGATCGCGCTGCGCAGCGCGGCGAGCTCGCGCCGCGGCGCACCGGCGCGCACGAGGTCGTCGAGCGCGTCGAGGAGCGGCTTCTCGTTCAACGCCGAAAGTGCATGCCAATCGCGTAGCGCGTTCACGATGTAGCGCGGAAGCCGCAGGCGTTTGGGTCCCCACTCGGCACGCGAGCCGAGACGCGGCGCCACGGCATCCTCGATGAGGAGCTCGGTCGCGCGATCGCCGCCGATCGGCCCGCCCGCCGTCGCCAGGACCGCGAGCCCGCCGCGCTGGTCGCGCCGCACCACGCAGAGGTCGAGGGTACCGCCGCCGAAGTCGAACACGAGGCTCGTTCCCGGCCCGATGTCCGCGGCGTGCGCTGCGGCGATCGGCTCGGGCACGAAGCGAACCTCGCGAAACCCGGCGAGCTCGGCAGCCGCCCGAAGCCGTCCCGTCGCGCGAGCCTCGGCGTCGTCACCGCCGATGAACCGAACCGGCCGGCCGAGCGTGATCGCCTCGGGCGCGGTGCCGGTGAGCTCCTCCGCCCGCTTGCGGACGTGGACCAGGATCAACGCGATCAGATCCTCGAGTCCCTTGGCGTCGCCGAAAACGTTCGTCCGGGTCGCGAGCGGATCACCGAGAAAAGTCTTCAATGCCTGAAAGAGCCGGCCGGGAGCGCTGGTGTCGGCGAGGATGTACGCCTCGAGGCTCTTGTGCGTGGGGTCCGTTGAGGGCAGGCGTATGCCGAGCAGCTGAACCTCCCGCCGGAGGGGCCCGCGGGTCCGGTTGTCCTCGAGATAGGCATCGATGGCCGCTCGCCCAACAATCGGAGTGCCGTCCCTCCGGATATAGAGGACAGTCGGCATCGTCTCCCCCGCCTTCGTGTCGATGGGCAGTACACGGGTCGATGTGCCGTCATTGACAGCGAGGGATGTGTTTGACGTGCCGAAATCAAGGCCGAACCGCACGGGCCGCCAATTATCGGTGGCCGACGGCGGCCCGCCGACACCCTCTTTACGCGACGGTGGACCCCCCGGCCTCCGGCCGGTGCCCCATCGCGCGGGGGCCCTCGGCGGGCCGCCGTGCGCTCTCCCGCTCGCCTCCTCCATCACCCTGGAACAAGAAGAGAGTTGACAACGGCATTGATAGGCTTTTAGATATCTGCATGGCAAGCGGACGGCGACCCGTGTACGTCATCAGCATCGCGGCAGGGCTGGCGGGATGCCATCCCCGGACGCTCCGCATCTACGAGGAGGAGGGGTTGCTCGATCCCGTCAGGACGGACACCAATATTCGCTTGTACTCGGACGACGATTTGGAGCGCGTTCGCGCTATCCGCTATCTCACCCAGATTCGTGGTGTGAATCTGGCGGGCGTGAAGCTTCTGCTTCAGTTCCGCGACGCGGCGGACCTCCTGGACGAGATCGCGAACGAGCTCGCGCGTGAGGACGCCGAGTCCGAAGCTACGCAGACGATCGAAGTGACGCACGAACCGACGCCTCGACGACCGCGAGCTCGCCCACGCCAAAAGGGCGTTGAGCTCTAAAAAGTTCCATGACGATCAATCCATCCATCAAGAGCTAGAAGGAAAGAAGAAGTGACCGACCCAGAGACAACGAACACCAACACAAGCCCGCAGACGAGCCAGTTTCCGAACGATCTTCCGCTCGTGCCGCTCCGGGAGGCAGTCGTCTTCCCGAAGCTGGTCGTCCCGCTCGGCGTCGGTCGCGAGAAGAGCGTCGCCGCGATAAATGCCGCGATGAACGAGGAAAAGCATTACATCGTCCTCGCCGCCCAGAAGGACGCCGAGGTCGATGACGTCGCCCCTGACCAGATCTACTCGGTCGGTACCGTCGCCGAGATCGTTCGGCTCCTTCGGATCCCGGACGGAAGCGCCCAGATCATCGTTCAGGGCCTTCACCGCGTGCGCATCAAGAACTACCTGCCGGAGCAGCGCTTCTTCCGCGTGAATTTCGACGTGATCCCCGACGAGGTCGGGAACGCCGTCGAGCGGGAGGCCCTTCTACGGAACGTGCGCGGCCTGTTCGAGAAGTACGTCGACAACGGCGGCTCGATCCTTCCCGAGCTCGCCATGACCGCGAAGAACACCGAGGATCCCGCGCACTTCGCGGACCTCGTGGCGTCGAGCCCCGACCTCACGTTGGAGCAGCGTCAGCAGCTCCTCGAAATGCCCGCGGTGGTCGAGCGGCTCAAGTTCATCTCCGTCTTCCTCGCCAAGCAGAACGAAATCCTCGAGCTCAAGGCGAAGATCCAGAGCGAGGTCCAGCAGACTCTCGACAAGACGCAGCGCGAATACATCCTCCGCGAGCAGATGAAGGCCATCCAGAAGGAGCTCGGCGAGGACGAAGGCGGAGCTGAGCTCCGCGAGATCCGCGAGAAGATCGAGCAGGCCGGCATGCCCGAGGCCGTCAAGGAAAAGGCCCTCAAGGAAGTCAGCCGTCTCGAGAAGATCCCGCAGGCCTCGCCCGAGACCGGCGTCATCCGGACGTACGTCGACTGGCTCGTTTCCCTTCCGTGGAGCAAGGCCGCAAGCGATGACTGGGACATCCAGCAAGCCGCGAAGATCCTCGACGAGGATCACTACGGCCTGCCCAAGATCAAGGACCGCATCCTCGAGTACATGGCCGTTCGCAAGCTCGCTCCGGGCCTGCGCGCCCCGATCCTGTCATTCGTGGGGCCGCCCGGCGTGGGCAAGACGAGTCTCGGCAAGTCCATCGCACGGGCGATGGGCCGCAAGTTCATCCGCATGTCGCTCGGCGGCATCCGCGACGAGGCTGAGATCCGCGGCCACCGGCGTACCTACGTCGGCGCGCTACCCGGCCGCATCCTCCAGAACATGAAGACGGCCGGCGAGATCAACCCGGTGTTCATGCTCGACGAGATCGACAAGGTCGGCGCGGACTTCCGTGGCGACCCGAGCTCGGCCCTGCTCGAGGTGCTCGACCCTGAGCAGAACAACGCGTTCAGCGACCACTACCTCGAGGTGCCCTACGACCTCTCGAAGGTGATCTTCATCACGACCGCGAACGTCGAAGACACCATCATCCCGCCGCTCCGCGACCGCATGGAGATCATCCGTCTCCCCGGTTACACGGAGGACGAGAAGATGCACATCGCGGAGGGTTTCCTCCTGCCGAAGCAGCTGAAGCAGCACGGGCTCGAGGCGGGCAAGCTCGTGATCGGACACGAGACCCTGCGCAAGCTCGTCCGCGAGTACACGCGCGAGGCCGGCGTGCGCAACCTCGAGCGTGAGATCGGCACGATCAACCGCAAGGTCGCGCGGACGATCGCCGAGGGCAAGGCCGAGACCGTCGAGGTCAAGCCCGAAGACCTGGACAAGTACCTCGGTCCCGAGCGGTTCGAATACGGCCTCGCCGAGAAGGAGGACCAGGTCGGCGCGGCCACCGGCGTTTCGGTGTCCGAGCACGGCGGCGACGTCCTCACGGTCGAGGCGACGATCATGGACCAGGGATCCAAGCAGGAGGAGTTCGTCCTCACCGGACAGATCCAGAAGGTCATGGAGGAGTCCGCGATCGCGGCGCTCAGCTACGTGCGAGCGCACTACGCAGAGCTCGGCGTCCCGAAGGGGTTCTTCAAGGATCACGCGATGCACATCCACGTACCGGCGGGGGCCATCCCGAAGGACGGACCGTCGGCCGGCGTGACGATGGCGACGGCCATCGTGTCGGCGCTGACCGGACGCAAGGTCCGCAAGGACGTGGCGATGACCGGCGAGATCACGCTTCGGGGCCTCGTCCTGCCGATCGGTGGCGTGAAGGAGAAGCTGCTCGCGGCGCACCGCGCCGGAATCAAGATCTTCCTCATGCCAAAGAAGAACAAGAAGGACCTTGTGGATGTCCCGCAGGAGGTCATCGACACCGTCGACATCAAGCTGATGGAGACGATCGACGAGGTGCTCAAGGCGGCGCTGTTGCCCGGACCGAACGTGACGCCCGCGCAGATCGAGGCGGCACGTCCGAGCATCGCACCGTCGGGCGCGCCGGCGCACTAATTTCCGGGGGCGCAACGGATGCCGGTCGAATACAAGGATTACTACAAGACGCTCGGCGTTCCGAAGAACGCCGCGACCGACGACATCAAGAAGGCCTACCGAAAGCTCGCACGCCAATATCACCCCGACGTCAACAAGAAAGCTGACGCCGAGAAGCGCTTCAAAGAGATCAACGAGGCTCACGAAGTCCTCAGCGATCCCGAGAAGCGAAAGCGGTACGACACGGTCGGTCCCGAGTGGGAGCAGTTCGCGCAAGGGCGCGGACGTCCCTCGGGGACCGGCGGCTTCCAGTACGTCTACACGGGGCAGCCCGGCGAGAATCCGTTCGGCGACGATGCGAGCGGGTTCTCGGACTTCTTCCGGACCCTCTTCGGCCAGGCCGCAAATGGCGGATTCGGCGACGCGGACGATATGTTCGGTCGCGCACGTACCCGGACACGATCACGCGCTAGACAGGGCGAGGATGTCGAGGGCGAGGTCGAGGTCACGCTCCCGGAGGCCTACAAGGGCACCGAGCACGTGATCCAAATCGCTCGAGACAACGGCGGGCCGCCGCGGCGCCTCACCGTGAAGATCCCACCGGGGGTCAAGGACGGCCAGCGGATCCGTCTCGCGGGGCAGGGAACGCCCGGCGCGGGCGGCGGGCCGGCCGGCGACGCGTACCTCCGCGTGCGCGTGAAGCCGCATCCCTTCTTCACGCGGGACGGCGACGACCTCCGCGTCGACCTACCGGTCGCGATGCACGAAGCGATGCTCGGCGGGGAAGTTACCGTGCCCACGCTCAAGGGTCGGGTGTCGCTCCGCATCCCGCCCGAAACGCAGAACGGGCGCACTATCCGTCTCGCCGGACAGGGGATGCCGCGGGCGGGAGGCGGTCACGGCGACCTTTACAGCACCGTCAAGGTCGTCATGCCGACGAAGCTCAACGAAAAAGAGCGCGAGCTTGCGCGCGAGATCGCCGCATCGCGCAGCGGGGAGAACGTCAGGAGCCACCTGCTCTAGCGGGCGAGCGGTTCCAGATTGAAGGTTGTTCGTGATCGATCCAAATAAGCTCACCGAGAAGTCGCAGGAGGCGCTCGTCGCCGCGCAGCAGAGGGCGCGCGACGAGGGTCACGCACAGCTCGATGTCGAGCACCTCGCGGCTGCGCTGGTCGATCAGGCCGGCGGCATCGTGCCGAGCGTGCTCACCGCGCTTGGCATCCAGCCCGCGCAGCTTTCGACGGCGCTCGCGACCGAGCTCCAGCGGCAGCCGAAGGTGAGCGGCAACGTGCAGCTCTCGGCCTCGGCGCGGCTTGGGCGCGTGCTGCAGCAAGCCCAGAAGGAAGCGCAATCACTCGGTGACGAGTAC
>WNGC01001506.1_pt1 | contig 20026 bp, 17 predicted proteins | sample 5400051 | NCBI WGS metagenome assembly WNGC01 (sample SAMN13153368, study PRJNA577476) | soil metagenome | isolation source: 20 cm soil or saprolite under grassland replicate 2 | place: USA:California | collected 2016-06-15
AGGTGTGAAAATCGGCAAATTGGTGATTACTCCTGATGACCATAAGAATTGTTCAACACCTTTAGATATAGCGATTTGCGCAGAGATGACGACCGGAGCCAATTCCAGCAAAAATGCCGTTTTGGCATTAGGAAACCCTTGTTCTATCCGTTGAACTACGGGAACAATGATCTGAAAAGAATAAACGGATCGAATCAAGATGGGCAAGACACCCTTGCGGTGCGGGGCGATTTCTCGAGGAGCGAGCTTTGCGCTCGACTCTCGGCAGCCTGCTTGACAGTATCCCTGCGACGGGCATTTCCATGTGAATCCATATGGCTGCCGAGATTAAAAAAGAAATTCAGCTGGAAATCGCGCATGTGTTGTTCACAGACATCGTCGGTTACTCGAAGCTGCCGATCCATAAGCAACGAGCGTTAGTCGAGCGCTTAGGCGAGGTTGTCCGAGGTACGGATGAATTCCAAGCAGCGGAGACAGCGGGGCGCTTGATCACAATTCCGACAGGCGACGGCATCACGCTAGTTTTTTATCACAGCCCAGAAGCGCCGGTTGAATGCGCGCTGGAAATAAGCCGCGCTCTCAAGCAGCATCCGGAAGTTCAGCTGCGAATGGGCATACACAGTGGACCGGTGAGTGGGGTCATCGACGCAGTTGGGAAAGCGAACGTGGCTGGCGCTGGCATCAATATGGCACAGCGGGTGATGGACTGCGGCGATGCCGGCCACATCTTGCTGTCGAAGCACGTCGCTGAAGATCTGGAGGAATACCCCCACTGGCAGCCCCACCTGCATGAACTTGGCGAGTGTGAAGTGAAACACGGCGTTCGTGTCTCGGTGGTAAATCTGTACACGGAGGAGCTTGGGAACCCGGCGGTGCCGGAAAAGCTGAAAGCGGCACGTGTCGCTGCTGCTGCACAAAGAAAACGAACCGCGTTCCGATGGGTGTCGTCAGCGGTGCTGGCTCTGCTCGCTGTGATCGCCGTGATCGGTTTTCTCCTGTTTCGTAATAGACGACCGCTTACCAAGGTAGAGTCATCGATTCCACAGAAGAGCATCGCCGTACTTCCGTTCAGCGATCTGAGTCAAACCAAGGACCAGGAGTATTTCTGCGATGGGATTAGCGAGGAGCTGCTCGATTCGCTCGCGAAGATTGAAGGACTTCGCGTCATGGCGCGGACTTCATCGTTCGCCTTCAAAGGCAAGAACGTGAGTGTGGAAGAGATCGCGGCCAAGCTCGGCGTGCAACACATTCTCGAAGGCAGTCTGCGCCGCGACGGGAATCGCATTCGCCTCACAGCACAGCTCATCAATGCGCGCGATGGTTTCCATCTTTGGTCGCAGACCTACGAACGCGAATTGCAGGGCGTCTTCGCGGTGCAGGATGAAATTACGAGCGCGATTGTCGAGGCGCTGAAGGTGAAGCTGGCTCTCGCGCCACCGGCCCGCGTGCCGGTGAACACGGACGCGCACGACCTCTATCTGCAGGGTCTCTATCATTCAAATAAGAGTAGCGAAGAGGATCTGCGCAAAGCGGTCGGGCTATTCCAGCAGGCGCTGGAGAAGGACCCGAACTTCAGCCGCGCCTGGACCGGGATCGCGAAAGCCTGGAACTGGCTTGCGGATGAATACGTAAAGCCGCTGGAAGGTTATTCGGCGGCGGAAACTGCTGCGAAGAAAGCGCTCGCCTTGGACCCTGGCGATGCATATGCACGCAGCTTCCTCGCCGAAGCAAAGTGGGTCTTGAAATGGGACGTGCCCGGTGCGATTGCGGAGATCGAGCGCGCGCTGGCCATTGATCCGAACTGCAGCCAGGCGCACTTCCTTCTCTCCGCGCTAAGACAACTGCAAGGCGACTGTCCGGCCGCGCTCGCGGAAATCCGCACGACTGAGCAGCTGGACCCGCTTTCTGCCCAAGTCACCAGTTGGGCGACCGGGCTGAGAATTAAGTGCGATCGCGTGGAAGAAGCGCTCGCCTCCGCACAACGCACGATCGAATTGGACCCAGGCTATCTCTACGGCGGTTCGCCCTTGGCTAAGGTTTATCTGGCGCAGGGAAAACTGGAGGAAGCTCTCGCCATCTATGAGGAAGGGGCGAGACGAACACACCGGCCGAACTATGCTCTCGCCATCACCTACGCAAAGCTCGGCCGCCAGACCGAGGCACGTGAAATCCTTCGACAGATGCTGGAAGCACGAAAGACAACCTATATGCGCCCGGATCTGATCGCCTCGATTTACGCCGCCTTAGGCGAACGCGAGGAAATGTTCGCCTGGCTGGAAATCGCATATAACGAGCACTCCTCTTCCCTCGCTGATATCGCGTTCCGCCGGGAGTTCCGGCCCTTCGCGTCGGAGCCGCGCTTCGTCGATCTGATACGGCGCATGGGGCTCGATCCGGCAGCGCTGTTAAATCGCGAACGTTCGGAATGAGTGATCGCGTCCATGAACTCGCGCAACTTCTTCACAGAGCTGAAGCGCCGCAATGTTTACCGCGCAGCGGTTGCTTATGGAGGCGTCGCATGGTTCCTCACGCAGCTCACGACGCAGGTCTTTCCGTTTTTTGAAATTCCAAATTCCGCAGTGCGTTTTGTTGTCATTGCGCTCCCTGTTGGATTTCCAATCGCGATGCTACTCTCCTGGCTCTACGAATTCACTCCCGACGGAGTAGTGCGAACGGAAGATCTCGATCCGGTACCGCCGAGATCGCTTCAGCGTTCTGCTTGGATTTTGTGTCACCCTCTGTGTCACCCGGGTGCCTAAAAATGGGCAGATTCGTGATTACGCGTGAGGAACGCAACAATTAGTCAACGACTTCAAATACAGCAAGTTGAATGCTCCTGATGTCGTTAGGCGATTCCTGCAGAAATGGCGTTTTGCCCTTTAGGAAACCTCCGTTCTATCCGTTGAACTACGGGAACAACGATATTTTCGATTTTAGATTTGCGATTGCCGATTGCAAACAGTGGTCTTGCGCGCGCTGACGCTAATGTTTGAGACAGAAATAGAGTTTCTGAGATTCCTGTTTTGCTTGGTTCCTGATTTAATTCATTCTTCCGTCCCTCACGGGACTCAAAGCATCGACGACATATTTACCCAGCGTTAAAACGCTGGGCTACGTCGGAATCTGAATCTCTTTCGATCAGTGAAATCCGCGTAATCTGCGGTTGAACTTCTTGCTGCTTGCTTCAGCGCATCAGCGTCATAAGCCGGCTGCGGCTGGTGACTTCGAGTTTGCGGAAGATCCCGTGAACATGCTTTTTCACCGTCGGCAAACTCAAGCCGGCATCATCGGCGATCTCCTGGTTACTGCGCCCTTCGCACACAAGCCGCGCAACTTCCTGTTCGCGCCTGGTGAGTCGAGCAAGATGCGGCAAACGAGAGCGCGCGGGCCCGCCATGCAGAGCACGACGCAAATCTTCGCACTCGATAAGAAAATGCGGCCGCGTCACGCCGGCTGAACTGAGCTGTTTCAAATGGAGCGTTGCTCGCAAATGCGGCGATCGCGGATGATGCACCCGTTCTTCTTTGAAGCCTGTTTGTGGCCCCGAAAGCGTCCGGGGTTGCGCGTCCGACCATTGTTGTTTGAGCAGACGGCATCGATCCAAAATCTCGGCCGGAATCGGAGAGGTCGCTTTCGTCAGCTGCGCCTCCTCGGGTCCTTTTTCCCACACCGCGCAGAAGTCGCGCGCGGCACGGTTTTGATAAATCGGCTTTAAATTCCATCGCAAGAGGATTGTCGGCAATGGCAGCCGGCTCAGAAATTCTTCAAGATCCATCCGCACTGAATGCTCGCGCTCGAGCGCCCCGAGCCGGTGAAGAGCGGTCAGAAACTGCGGATAAAGCTCTTGCAGCAACTTCATCTCCGCCGGTAAAAAATCGCCCTGCACCGCTGTGCGCATGATAGCAATCACACAAATGGGTCTTTGGTTCCTCCAAAAAAAGAGGCAAACAACGTAGAGGCATCTTTGACGCGCCATGTATCGGCGGTAGAAGGCTGATTTGGTCAAGCTGCTTCGATTCGAAAACAGATGACCGATCCGGACGAATCTGTGACGTGGGCGCCCGGCAATATAATTCTTGAGCGGCTCCGCGGTGAAAAAACCGTCAGGCATGGGTCGTGTCCATCTCACGATCATGGGCAAAACTGGATTCTGTTGAAGCGCGATCCCGATCAAGCGGTTTGGTATCGCGGCGGAGAGCAACTGGTGGACGGCTCTCCAGAACGCACCGACGTTCATCGCTCCGTGCAGGCTGAGCAAAGGCTTTTCGATTACTGGATCGATCACCGCCTCGCGCTTCATGCCAACCCTGGAGGTCCGCTTCATTTGCCTGCCCCGCGCCGTATACTCGCGCAGCCGCGTTTGTTTTGCCGTAGCCTTTGGCTGCGCTCATTCCCCCGGGACGCTCAACAATCGGGAAACCAAAAAGGCAACCTAAGTTACCTGGCGATCATCCAGCATTGCGCGAGTGTTTAATCTATGCAAACGAAACTACCACTAAATGGGACAATCCAACATCCTGACTTGGCAGAGGCGTTACGCGGAGAGAGCGGCACATTCTTTTGCCAGCAAGGTGGCCAAGGCTACATTGTTACGGCAGCGGAAGGTTTCTCCATTAAATCATTGCGGCCAGTCGGTCGCAAGATCGTGGAAGCCAATGTGCTCATGACGGCTACTCCGGAACCCTGGGCGATTACCAAAATCTCCGAGGATGTTCTTGAGTTTAGCTCTATACCACAACAAACCCCTCGCCAACAGCGAGCCGCCTAAAGGCTGAAAAAGTGCCCCGCGTGTTTAGCGCACGCGGGGCGACTGGCCGCCGATAGATCCGCTAAAGCAAGAAAGCAAAAGCCGCGTGGGGAAACCCGCGGGGCTTTTTTGTTCGCGGGGAGACGATGTTGCGGCGTTGGCGCCGATGCAGTTCCGCGATGGTGCGAGCGTCGCGATCAGTGGGCCTGTAAGGTTATCCTTGTTTCCAGCCGTTACCGTTGCCGTCGCGCGCGAGTGCGGGCTCGGGTTCTGGCGTAAGATCGACCTCGTCGGTGTCGTCAACCTCTGCATCCATCAGCGATTTCTCGTGGTGTTCTCTGGCAAGCAGCATGTAGAGCGACGGAACGATAAACAGTGTGAAGATTGTCCCGATAGTCATGCCGCCGACGAGAACGAGACCGATTGAGTTTCGCGCGGCAGCGCCAGCGCCGGTCACCAGCGTAAGGGGAAAGTGACCTGCAACGGTGGCGGCGCTCGTCATCATAATTGGTCGTAATCGAATACGAGCGGCTTGCGCAACCGCTTCAAGTTTTGCCATGCCCTGGCGTTGCAATTGGTTCGCAAATTGCACAATCAGAATCCCGTTTCTGGAGACAAGCCCGACCAGGGTCACCAAACCTACCTGCGAGTAGATGTTTAACGAAGTAGTCCAACCGTTGGTGAAAAACGTTCCAAACGGCATCTTCAAAAACATGAAAATGACCGCGCCGAAGAGCGCCAGCGGTACGGAGCCCAACAGAACGATGAAAGGATCGCGAAAGCTGTTGAATTGCGCCGCCAACACGAGAAAGATCAGGACGATCGCCAGCAAGAAGACGGCGGTGAACTTATCTCCCTCTGTGCGCAGCTGGCGTGATTCGCCCGTATAATCGAGCACATATCCTTTTGGTAAAATCTTACGCGCTTCGTCTTCGAGAAATTTTAAGGCCGAGTCGAGGGATCGTGTCGGAACTCCGCTGATGGTGACGGCGTTAAGTTGCTGCATCCGATTAAGTGAGCGCGCTACGGTCTTGTGCTTGATCGTCGCCACAGTGCTCAATGGGATGAGTTTATTGTTAGGGCCGCTAACATAGATGTTTTCCAATTGCTGCGGGTTCAGACGATCGACGCGCTTGACTTGGGGAATGACCTTGTAACTGCGTCCGGCAATGTTGAAACGATTGACATAATTTCCACCAATGGCTGCGGTGAGATCCCCTCCCACTTGCTGCATATCGAGGCCGAGCGAAGCCACTTTGTCGTGGTCGAAAACAATCTCGGCCTGAGGTTGGTCGATCTTTGTATCGATGTCCGCATCGCTTTCGCCTGAAGTTGTTGCGCTAATTCCAGAATTCGCTCGGGATCGGCAGTGGACGTGATGACGAAGCTCACGGGAAAGCTGTCGCTGCCCGGTAGCGCAGACGGCATCACGGGAAACATTTGAATGCCGGGAATCGCTCCGAGCTTCTGCTGGACCACCGGGAGATACGCTGCGGTGGGCGTTTTGCGTGTGCCCCAGGGTTTTAAAACCATCCCGCCAAAACCGTTATCTGGAAACGTGATTTGAAATGTGAAGCGCGTATCCGGGATGTCGTGGAAAACTTTCCCAGCTGCATCGGCATACCGGATTGTATCGTCGATGGTCGCGTTGGCTGGTGCAGTGATAATTCCAAAGATCACACCCTGATCTTCTGTCGGCGCTAATTCCTTTGAGGCGAAGCTCGGAATCATGATGAACATGAACAGCGCCAGTGCCGAAACTCCTGCCCAAACCAGATAAACCGCTGGTCGCGCGTTGAGCGTGCGATCGAGATGACTGCCATACCAGTCGCGGAAACGATCAAACGTGCGATTCACCCAGCCGCTGAATCCGTGATCAACGTGTCCCGGCCGCAGTAAGTGTGCCGACATCATTGGCGACAGCGTGAGGGCAACGACGCCGGAGATGAACACCGCACCGGCAAGAGTCAGCGCGAACTCACGGAATAGCGCACCGGTTAATCCGCCCTGGAGCGCTATGGGCGTATAAACTGTCGCGAGTGTGAGCGTCATTGCGATAATCGGGCCTACCAATTCGCGCGCGCCCTTCAGCGCTGCGTTCATGCGGGACATGCCTTCGCGCATATGGCGCTCGACGTTTTCAACAACAACAATCGCGTCATCCACCACCAACCCGACCGAAAGCACAATGGCCAGCAGCGTCAGCAGGTTCAGACTGAACCCGAACACCTGCATTAAAAACATGGCCCCGATGAGTGAAATCGGGATCGCCACGACCGGTACGATCACCGAGCGAAAGGATCCGAGGAACAAGAAGATCACCACCATCACGATGAGAAGCGTGTCGATGAGGGTCTTTACCACTTCATGAATCGCGTCGTTGATGTAGGCAGTAGCGTCGTAAGCGATCTCTCCAGTCATCCCGGTGGGCAACTCGCGCCTGATCTGCTCCATCTCCGCGCGCACCCGCTTGATGACATCGACGGAGTTTGCATTCGGAAGAACCCAAATCCCCATGAACACGGCTTTTTGTCCGGAGAATCGGACCTCGGCATTGTAATCTTCCGCGCCGAGCACCACGTCGGCTATGTCCACGAGCCTGACCAACGTGCCTTTGTCCTCACGTACAACGAGCTTTTTAAAATCGTCTGCCGTATGCAGGTCGGTGTTCGCGGTGAGATTTACCTGAAGCAGTGAACCTTTCGTGCTTCCAACCGCTGAAAGATAATTATTTCGCGACAGGGCGGTACGTACCTGTGCCGGTGAGATATTGAGCGCCGCCATGCGATCCGGTTTCATCCAGATTCGCATCGCAAACGTGCGGCCGCCGAGGATGTCCGCCTTTTGCACGCCGCCAACCGCGGTAAGGCGAGGCTGCACGAGTCGCACAAGATAATCTGTGACTTCGTTCGGCTGAAGAATGTCTGAGGTAAAACTCAAATACGCCGAGGCGAATCGTGAGTCCGCCGCCTCAATACTGATTACTGGAATCTCAGCCTCAGGCGGCAAGTCGCGCCGGATCGCATCCACGCGTGAGCTGATATCGGACAACGCTTTATTAGCGTCATAGTTCAACTTCAAGCGCGCGGTAATCAGCGATTGTCCCTGTTTGCTTTGCGACTGGATGTAATCGATTCCGTCCGCCGCCGCGATCGCGCGTTCGAGCGGTGTGGTGATGAATCCGCGTACGAGTTCCGCATCCGCGCCGATGTAAACTGTGGTCACAGTAATCGCGGCGATATCGCTGCGCGGATATTGCCGCACGTTTAGACCACCCAAGCCCGCAAGCTTCGGAAAAAGAATCGGCAACACCGCTTTCGAACCGGCGATGACGATCACAAAACTGACCACCATGGCCAGCACCGGTCGCTTGATGAAAAGATCAGTGAACGATTTCATCCGATTACTTCGTCATTCGCGTCACGTATCTGCCGGCAGAGGGTTGAGCTCCGGTTTGGGCGCCAGATCATTATTAATCGTAACGGCCATCCCATTGCGTAGCTTGAACACTCCGGTGCCCACTACTTCCTGACCTGGCTTCAAGCCTTGCTTAACCGCAACAAAGTCACCTCGCACTTCCCCAATCCGCACAAATTGTTGACGGAGCACGAGTGATTCCCGCCCGCTCTTCGGGTCCTTTTGTTTCTCAATCACAAATACCGAGTCGCCGTACGGCGCATATGACACGGCTGAACCGGGGATCACGATGGTCTTTTTTGTTTCCGGCAACATGACATCCACCTTTGCAAACATCCCGGGACGCACTGCGTGATCGGGATTTTCCAGCGTCGCCTGCAACGGCACATTGCGAGTAATCGGATCCACCATCGAATTAATCGCGGTTAGTTTCCCTTTGAACTCGCGCCCGGGAAGCGCGTCAGCTCGGACTGATGTTTCCAAATCCTTGGTTAACTTCGAGACGTTTTGCTCTGGCAACGCAAAATCCACGTACACCCGATCGAGCGACGTCAGCGCGACCACTTGTTGACCGGCATTGATCATTTGTCCCACGTTCACCTGCCGAATACCAAGCTCGCCGTCGAACGGCGCGACAATCGTCTTCTTTGCAATATTGGAGCGCATCTGATCGACGATGGCATTCAGCCTATTGAATTTCGATTCGGCCGCATCAATTTCAGCTTTGGAAATTACTTTCTTCGATACCAGATCGCGTGCCCGTTCCAAGTCCGTGCGCGCAAGTTCGGCTTCGGCTTGTGCTGATCGCAACAATGCTTCCTCCTGGGAGACGTCCAGCCTGACGAGCACGTCTCCTTTCTTTGCTTGCGCGCCGTTCTCAAACCGGATTTCGCCTACTGTCCCGCCTAGCTCCGTGGACACGACCGCGCCTTGCGCAGCGCTCACAGATCCCACCGCCGATAGCCGCGGAGCCCAGTCTTCCTCCTTCACCGCTGCGCTCGTGACCGTTGTAACCGGCAGCATCTTCGGGCTGCTCATCATTTTGCCGATTTGCAGCGCTTTAATGCCGACGACGAAAATCAGGATCGCCGCGAGCAACCCGATCGCCACACCCAAACCTCCGCGACTCCGTCTCACGTTGGTTTCGGTCGAAATATTTTTTGCCACATCATGCATAAGTGAGTTCTGCCTCCGGTTTGAACAACAAACGCCAGAGCCTCCGCGTTACTTCCAGTTGTCGCTCGCGCCGTTCCGCCGCGGTCATCTGGTGCGGGCGCAATACATCGAACATCAACATTCCTCGCGCGACGGCGAAAATTAATTCTGCCAATTCGATCGGAGAAAGGCCGTGCGTGGCGTTTTTTGCTTCGGGCGCCCGCGTGATCAGTTCGGTCACGCCATCCATGGCCGTTTGCAAAACATCCCGCACCAGATCGGCTACACGGGGATTGCGTGACGCTTCGGCGTAGAGATCGACCACGAAGGCCGACACAACTTGCGGCGCGTCTTCGCAACAATGCGCGGTGAACAGAATTTCGAGCGACTCGAGCAACGTCGGCGCTTGCCGCGCGCGCTCCAACATTTCGCTAATCTCTTTCTTGTGGCGGTCCGCCATCGCGGAAATGACCGCTTCCTTATTTTCGAAATAGCGATAGATCAACCCAACGCTGATACCAGCTTCGGCACTGATGTCGTGCATGCTGGCTTGGTGAAATCCACGTTTGGCAAAGCAGACTAGAGCGGCATCGAGGATTTGGGAACGTCGATCGGGATTAGAAGATTCTATCTGGGATTGCGGCATAGGTTGGGAAGATGAATGAACGTTCATTCATTGTCAACACTTACTTGGCAAATCCCCGAGTTTCAGTAGGGACGCCGCACTAGGGCGTCCGGTCGGTCCCGCGCGCCAACCCTACCCTCCTGCGCTTACACATCCGCCGCGGTTTTGTTTCAAGATTTCGTATCGAATACTGCTTCCACGGTGTGATGCGACATAATCGGCACCGGTTGCGCTGTCGACTCGAGCCGGGCGAAAGGATCTGGTGTTGGTTGGCCGATGAATTGCAAAATTGCGGCGACCACACTCAAAACACAGGTGGCAAACACCGCGGTTTCCATTACGCTCCGGCCCTTCTCCTCCGAGCGGACCAGAAGCCTGTAGATCGATTGAGCTTCATTGTTCATAATTTTAAGACGCCGCGGAGTTCCCGCTTTGTCTAAGGTTTGTTGTTCGTTCATGATTGGTTTTGAACGTTGGATGCAATGGCGCCGTGAATTGGATTCAAACAAAAACAAGTTTGTTGGGGAGATTCCCTCCAAACATGCCCTATCTCATTGGAGTTTCCGGCGGACGCGATTCCGTGGCGCTCTTGCATTGGCTGATCAATCTCGGTTACAGGAAACTGATTGTCTGCCATTTGAATCATCAGTTACGCGGGCGCTCAAGCGATGCTGACGCGGGGTTTGTAAAAAATCTCGCCGCGAAATATGAGCTGGATTTTGAAGTGGGCGCGGCAAACGTTCGCGCGTTTGCGAAGAAAAAGAAGACATCGGTGGAAACCACGGCACGTAATGCGCGCTACTCGTTTTTCGCCAAAAATGCGAAGCGCCACGGTTGCCACACGATTTTTCTAGCGCATCACGCGGATGATCTTGTTGAGACTTTCCTGTTAAACTTGATCCGGGGCGCCGGTCTCACTGGCCTGGCAGCAATGCGCGATGTTTCTATCCGACACATTGGTGGCGTCGACTTGAAGATCGTGCGCCCGTTGCTCCCAGTCTGGCGCAAGGACATCGATAAATACGTTCGTGAATGTCATCTAAAATTTCGCGAAGATGCCACGAACAAAAAGCTGGCCGCGACTCGCAATCGCATTCGCAACCGTATCATTCCGTATCTGGAAAAAAGTCTTGGCCGAAACGTCCGTCAGAACATTTGGCGCACAGCCGTGATTGCCGCCGAGGAAGAGAAATGGCTCGACAGCGAGGTGCCGGATTCAGCCAATGCTGATCTTTCAGTACCAAGACTTCGTGCACTACCCGTTGCACTCCAGCGTCGAGCGATTTTGAAATGGCTGCGGGCACAAAACATGCCTGACGTCGGCTTCGACATAATCGAGCGTGTGCGTTTGCTCGCTGACCGCGAAGCTTCCTTCGCGAAAGTGAATCTTCCGCGAGATCGACACGTGCGCCGCCGCGCCGGGAAGATTTTCATCGAATAAACTTGTAGAGGCGCTTGTGCCAAGCGCCTAGTCGTTGAATCGGCGGCTGACACACAGCCGCCGCTACAACATCTGTGAAAATCCGCCTGCATCGCCGTAGCCTGCGGCGAAGGTGCGTGTAATCTGTGGCTAATGGCCTCTGACATCCGCGTTCGTTTCGCCCCCTCACCTACTGGTTATCTGCACATCGGCGGCGCGCGCACTGCGCTGTTCAACTGGCTGTTTGCACGGCACCATGGCGGGAAATTTGTGCTGCGCATCGAAGACACAGATATCAAGCGAAATACCGAGGAAGCGATGGCCGCAATTTATGAGGGGTTAGAATGGCTTGGCTTGGACTGGGACGAAGGCCCTCACGTCGGCGGCGATTTCGGACCTTATTTGCAGAGCGAACGGACAGAACTGTACGAGCGCTACCTAAAAAAACTTCAGGACGCCGGTCACATTTTCGATGACCAGGGTGCATTGCGATTTCGTTCGCCGCGCGAGCACGTGATCCTTGATGATCTGGTTGCGGGCAAGATCGACTTCGATCTCAGCAATCCGGCAACTCACCCCGACATGACGATTCGCCGTCCGGACGGCTCATGGATTTTTCATTTCGTCAACGTGATCGACGACCTTGAAATGAAAATCTCGCATGTGATCCGAGGCGAAGATCATCTCTCGAACACGCCGAAGCACATAGAGATTTTTCGCGCGCTCGGCGCGAAGCCACCGACGTACGCGCATATCCCGCTCATTCTCAACCGCGACGGATCGAAAATGAGCAAGCGCGATGAAGGCGCGCGCGTCGAGTATTACATCCGACGCGGCTATCTACCAGCAGCGCTGCGCAATTATCTCTGTCTGCTCGGTTGGTCGCCAAAAGACAACCGTGAGAAAATCGATATCGACGAAATCGTCCGGATTTTCGATCTGAAAAACGTTGGGCGCAGCTCGGGCACATTCGATCCCGACAAATTACACTGGTTGAATGGCGAATACGCGCGCGAGCTGAATGACTCCGAGTTTTACGATCTTGCCGTCGGAAGGTTGAAATCGAGCGGTGTGAAACTGGACAAATTTCCGGAGAAGTACGTCCGCGCGGCGTTGCAGACCTGCGAAGGTAAGATCAATACGTTTGACGAGCTGCCCGCCTATTGCGGATTCTATTTCACCGACGATTTCGATTACGACCCAGCAGGCGTAGCCAACCATTTTACCGCTGAGAACAAGCCGCGGCTGAAAGCAGTTCGCGAGGCGCTAAGTGCGCTTGAGAAATTCGACGCTAACAACATCGAAACGACACTAAAAAGAACAGCGTCAAAGCTCGGCGTAAAAGTCGGCGCAGTCGTTCATCCCACGCGACTCGCTGTGACCGGCAGTAACGTGGGACCGAGTCTCTATCATTTGCTCGAGGTTCTCGGGAAAGAAAAAGTGCTCGTCCGCATCGATCGCGCGCTTTCGATATTCTAACACCCTGTCACCCGAGCGAAGCGAGGGACCTCTGACAGACTCAGAAGATCACGTCACGTACTTTGTGCGATCCATCACCCAGCGTGAGATCCTGCGTCGTCTTCACGACTCAGGATGACACGCGAATTATTTCTTAGCCTCCTTCGCCCAAGTGTCTCTGAGGGTAACTGTCCGATTCCACACCTGTTTTTCGCGGGTAGAATCTGGATCGAGCGCGAAATACCCGAGCCGTTCGAATTGATAACGCTCTACGGGACGCGCATCCGCCAGGGCGGGCTCGCATTTCGCGCTCACCACTTCCAGCGAATGGGGATTGATGAATGATTTGAAATCACCGCTTGCGTCGGGTTCCGGAACCGTGAAGAGCCGATCATACAAGCGGACTTCGGCGTCGATCGCATGCGAGGCGCTCACCCAGTGAATGGTCCCCTTCACTTTGCGGCTTGCTGTTGGTCCACCTGATTTACTATCGAGATCAACAGTGCATCGGAGCTGGCTAATATTGCCCTTTTCATCTTTTACCACTTCATCGCACTTGATGATGTAAGCGTATTTCAGGCGCACTTCGCCGCCTGGTTGCAGTCGGAAATATTTCGGCAGCGGCGTTTCCATGAAATCATCGCGCTCGATGTAAAGGTCGCGACTGAAAGGAATTCTCCGCATTCCGGCATCCGAATCCTCGGGATTGTTGATCGCATCGAGTTCTTCGGTTTTTCCTTCGGGATAATTCGTCAGCACGATTTTGATGGGCCGGAGCACGGCGAGCCGCCGTGTGGCTATGCGATTAAATTCGTCGCGCATGGTATGTTCCAGCAGCGCCATATCGGTCATGCTCGGATACTTCGTGATGCCGATGTTGTAGGCGAACGTGCGCAACACGCCGGGCGTCACACCACGCCGGCGCAAGCCGGAAATCGTGACCATGCGCGGGTCGTCCCACCCGCTCACCAGTTTTTCATCGACGAGCTGGATCAATTTGCGCTTGCTGATGACCGAGTAGGTCAAATTGAGCCGCGCAAATTCATACTGATGTGGACGCGGCTCCGGAAATTCCAGCGCGTCGAGGATCCAGTCATAAAGCGGCCGGTGCACTTCGAATTCCAGCGTGCAAATCGAGTGCGTGATCCCTTCGATGTAATCGCTGAGCGTGTGCGCCCAGTCGTACATTGGATAAATGCACCATTTCTCCCCGGTGCGATGATGCGATGCGTGCCGAATGCGGTACAGCACCGGATCGCGCAGCCATACGTTCGCCGCGTTCACGTCAATTTTCGCGCGTAACGTGCGTGCGCCGTCGAGAAACTCGCCCGCCTTCATTCGCGCAAACAGATCGAGATTTTCTTCGACCGAGCGATCGCGAAAGCAGCTTGCTTTCCCGAGGCGGCGATACGCATCCGTTTCTTCGGGTGTCATGTCACAAACGTATGCCTTGCCTGTGCGCACGAGATCCACCGCGTATTCGTAAAATTGCTCGAAATAATCTGACGCATACAACGGTGCGCCCCCGATATGGTTATCGGCCCAGCTATCGACCAACCAACGGACATCAGTCATGATTGACTGGACATACTCGGCTTCCTCCTTTGTCGGGTTCGTATCGTCCATGCGAACGTTGCAGATGCCGCCAAACTCCCGCGCGATCCCGAAATTCAGACAGATCGATTTCGCGTGACCGATATGTAGATAGCCATTCGGCTCGGGCGGGAAGCGCGTGCGGATTTGTTTGTATTTTCCCCTACGAATGTCTTCCGCGATGATGTCGCGAATAAAATCTGACGGTGAATTTTCAGTCGAAGCTGTCATTGCGCTTGTGCGTGCTTAGTATTCTCGATTCTCTACGAATGGAAAAAAAGCAAACCACTGACCGTTACACGCTTGCGGACTTGGAAAACTGGTCTGCCGTTGCGGGGGAACTCGAGCCTCCGGTTCGCCTCGGCATTTTTGGCGATCCGGTAGCGCATTCGCTCTCGCCGCAAATGCAAAACGCCGCTTTGCGCGCCTGCGAGATCGACATGCAATACGCGCGTTTTCATATTCGCACGAACGAGTTGCGATCGGCCCTACTGTTTTTACGCACGCTGGATTTCGTTGGAATCAATGTGACCGTCCCGCACAAGATCGCAGCGTTCAAGCAAGTCGATGAGACGGACGAATCCGCGGCTCGCGCGGAAGCGGTAAATACGATTCGTGTTCGCGATGAGAAACTGATTGGGTCAAATACGGACGGTGAAGGATTCCTTCGGGCGATTCGCACTGAATTCTCGATCGATCTTCGCGATCTGCGTGTGATGATCATTGGCGCTGGCGGTGGGACGGGGCGCGCTATAGCCTGGCAATGCGCGCTGGAAAGTTGTGAGCGCCTTGTTCTGGTGAATCGCACCTTGGAAAAAGCAAACGCACTTGCCGAGCAATTGCGGCCGTTTTTGTCCGACGCCCGGGTCTTAGGTCCCGCGACGCGGCTGGAGGCGGTCGCATTAGATGAGTCGGCGATGCGAGTGCAACTTGCCGACATCGATCTGATCGTTAATGCCACGCCGCTGGGAATGAATCCGAGCGATCCGACACCCGTGCCGGCGCGATTGCTCGCGCCGCATCACATCGTATTCGATTGCGTTTACGGCTCATCGAAGACCGCATTGTTCCGCGCAGCCACTGAAGTTGGCGCGCGCGGCGCGAACGGCTTCTCGATGTTACTACATCAAGGGGCTCTCTCGTTTTCCACCTGGTTCGACCGCGAAGCTCCGATTGAAGCAATGCGCGCAGCTTTGTACGCATTGTAGTGGCGCTCGCCGCGGCGAGCGCCGGGCGGCTGACACAGCCGCCGCCATACTCGCTACGTTTGTAAATGGCTGAGAAACCGCCATATTAGCAGATGGTAACTGCAGGGGTAAATTTCGATCGGGCTACCCACCTGGCTGCACCCCGCAGCCGCGTCGCCCACAGGGCGACGGCTACAGTAGGCGATCTTGCAGAAGAATTGTCAGAGCTCAAGCGCCAGCGAAACGCTGTTATTCTCGCGCATAATTATCAGGTCCCGGAGTTGCAGGATGTTGCGGATTTTGTCGGCGACTCGTTAGGCTTGAGTTATCAGGCCGCGAAAACTGACGCGGACGTCATCTTGTTTTGTGGCGTCCATTTCATGGCGGAAACAGCCAAGATCATTAATCCGACCAAGCGTGTGATTTTGCCGGATCTCGATGCCGGCTGCTCGCTCTCCGAATCGTGTCCGCCGGAAAAGCTGGCGGAGTTTCTGAGACAGCACACGGACAAAAATTATTACGTGATCGCCTACATCAATTGCAGTGCTGGCGTGAAAGCGCTGGCCGACGTGATTTGCACCAGCGGCAACGCAGACAAGATCGTTCGCACAGCGCCAGTCGATCGAAATATTCTCTTTGTTCCGGACCAAAATCTCGGCGCATGGGTAATGGAACGCACAGGACGCAGAATGGATTTGTGGCAGGGCACCTGTTACGTGCACGTCGAGTTCACGGCGCGCAGCATAAACAAAATCCGCGAACAATATCCAGATGCCCCCGTCGTTGCGCACCCTGAGTGTACCTACGCTGTGCGCATGCTCGCAGATGAAGTTTGTTCCACCGAAAAAATGGTGACCTTTTGCAAGGAATCTCCCGCGCGCGAGATCATTGTGGTAACCGAAGCTGGCCTGTTGCACCGACTGCGCAAAGAAATCCCAGGTAAGACATTCATTCCTGGCCCGACAGACAATTGCTTTTGCGGTGAATGCCGCTTCATGAAGATGAACACGTTGGAGAAGGCTTACGATGCTCTGTTGAACATGGAACCCGAGATCACTTTGCCCGAGCCGGTGCGCAAAAGAGCGGAAAAACCGATCCTGCGCATGCTTGAGTTGAGCAAATGACGTGAGCTGCGCGCCGCGTGCCTGACATAGCTCACGCATGCCGCCTGAAATCTCTGTCGGTTAGACATCTTTCCCTGAGCGCCAGGCTGGAAGCCTACAACGCAATCTGGGATGATGTCTGAATGACCGCCAAAGCATGACCGCCGCTGTAAAATCCATCGACGAACGACTCGATCGGCTTCACAAGGGCGGGATCATCGATCTTCATTTCGACTTGCCGATGGATTTGTACGAAAAACGCGATCGCAAGAATGTTCTGGAAAGCGAATTTTTGCCAGAATTCGACAAGGGGAACATCGGCGTTCTCGCCGTGGCGGTTTATATTGAAGACCGTTATCTACCGGAGACCTGTCTGCGCGTGGCGCTCGATCAAATCGCGCGGTTGTATGCTGAGATACAGACGTGCAAGCGCTTAGCGATTTGCAAAAGCTTTCGTGAAATTCAGAAGGCACGCGAAACAGGCAGAATCGCACTGCTCATCACGATGGAGGGAGTGGAACCGTTCGGGACAGACCTGGATTTGTTGCGCGTCTTTTATGAACTGGGTGTGCGCTCAATCGGGCTTACACACGCCCGAAGCAATTCGGCGGGACATGGCGGAGCCTTCGCAGCGACCGGTTCGCCGCCGCAGGGTCTAACCAGCTTTGGGCGCGACGTGGTGCATGAATGCGAGAGCCTCGGCGTCATTATTGATCTCGCCCACATCAATCCGGCCGGGTTTGACGAAATTTTATCGATCACAAAAAAGCCACCCATCGTGTCGCACGCAAACGTCCGTTGCTATTACGATATCGAACGCAACATCAGCGATGAACAAATCAAAATGATCGGCGAACGGCGCGGTGTAATTGGTGTGAACTCGGTGCTGGTGAGCCCGAGAGGCGACGAGAGCACGATGGATCGTTACATCGATCACATCGAACACATCGCCAATTTGATTGGTACCGACGGAGTCGGGATCGGCTTCGATTTCTTCGAGTTCATCTACTGCCAGTGGCCTGAATCAAGGCAAAAAGAGCTCGCTACAAAATTCACCACTCCGCATTTCATTCCCGATCTAAGGAACCATTCCCACGCGCGCAATCTCACTCGCAGGTTAATCGAGCGCGGATTCAGCGACGAGCAGATCGAAAAAATCTTGCGAGAAAACTGGATGCGAATTTTTAAAGAGGTTCTTTAGCCCGCAATCTAACGGGCCGGAATAGAAATTGTATAAGTGATCAACGCACAAACCGCCACCATTCCGATCATCGCGATGATAAATATCGCGTCCGCGATCTTTTCAAGGCGATGCATTCTGCGCAGACCTCGCGAGCGAAGGGCCCAATAAGAAAGCAGACAAGAGAGCAGAAACAGCAGCGCGTCCACGGCAAGCAAATCATCCGCTAGCGTATCCGCGGATCCAAGTGTGATGACAACGCGGATCAATCCAATGACGGTCAGACAAACGCCGACCATTGCGGAGGAGACCGTGAAGATGTGGATGCAAATATCCTGCTCCAGATGGGAGTTTGGGTCGCGCCGCCCATTCGTTTCTCCTTTCATTGCGACCAGTATTTAGACTGCCCGCGAAACCGACTGTTCAGAGAATTATGGCTCTGATAGGAAAGCCGAAGAGAGGCCAACGATAATCGTGTGAAATTCCTTAATCTGACACGGCGCACGGAGATTGGCGCGAACTCGTACTACCTTGAGATCGGCGGCCACAGGCTGGTGCTCGATTGCGGGATGCATCCAAAGAACACAGGGGAGGATGCGTTGCCTTACTTGAAGGCAATCGCTGGCCGGGACATTGAAGCAATACTGATTTCGCACGCGCATCAAGATCACATCGGCACTTTGCCTCTGATAATGCGACGCTTTCCAAGTGCACGTGTGTTTATGACGGAAGCTACGGCCGAGGTTGGCAGCGTCCTTTTGCACAACTCCGTCAACGTCATGACACGACAACGTGAGGAGGTTGGAGAGGCGTCCTATCCCCTTTTCACCCATCGAGAAACTGACAGAGCGTCGGAACGCTGGCGTCGCTGTCCGTTGCGCCAGCGAATTTCCATTGCCGGCGAACGGGCGCCTCAGCGCGAAAGAGAAGCGCTGACGTTCGAGTTTTTTGAGGCCGGACACGTGCTCGGTTCAGCCGGAATCCTGGTGCGGGCCGAAGGCAAAACCGTCTTTTACACCGGCGACGTCAATTTCGACGATCAGACCATCATGCAAGCAGCAGTCTTCACCGAAGAGAAAATCGATGTGCTAATCATGGAATGCACGCGAGGTGATCACGCGAAGCCCGGCGGCTGGACGCGGGCCGGTGAAGAGCGACGGTTCGCTGAGGCGCTCGAGAGCGCTTTCGAGCGCGGGGCGTGTGTGCTCATCCCAGTCTTCGCGTTGGGCAAAACGCAAGAGATCCTGGCAATGCTTTACAAGTTCCGCCGTCACCGGCTCCTGCCGGAGTTTCCCATTTATATCGGCGGCCTTAGTTCGAAGTTCACCGATATTTATGACCGGCGCGCGCATACGACGCGCCGACAATTGCCGCGCCTGCAACTCATGAGGGAAGCGGGGCCGTTCATTTTGAATGATGAAACCGTACGTGATGCGCCGTTGCGCGCGGGACGCGCATATGTCCTTTCCAGCGGGATGATGATTCCAAACACGCTCTCTAATGTTCTTGGGCGCAGACTGATCGAAAATCCGCAGCACTCGATATTTTTCGTCGGCTACGCGAATCCTGAATCGCCTGCCGGTCTTCTGCGGGAGGCGGGCAAGGGCGGCGAGGTCGCTCTTGATCCTGATAAACCACCCGAACGCGTCCGCTGCAATATCGAACAGTTCCAGTTTAGCGCACACGCGACCCGAGAGGGACTGATCGAATACGCCAGGAAAATTTCGCCGCGCAAGATTGTTCTGGTGCACGGTGACCCACCGGCGGTGGAGTGGATGCGCGCGACGCTGGCTGCCGAGCTTCCGACCACAGACGTGATTGTCCCGACGCCAGGCGAGGAAATCGGACTGTAGCGGCGATCTCGGAGCGCCGACCGGAGCATTGTTCAACGCAAGATTGGTGCGACGGTCAGAGACCGTCGCTACAGCAAATGCGCATCGCTTCGTGGAATATCAACTCTCTTCGCAAACGACAGGATCGTCTGCTTGCGTGGTTGGACGAGACCAAGCCGGACATCGTCTGCTTGCAAGAGACGAAATGCCCCAATGAACTGTTTCCGGCACTCGCTTTGCAAGCGGCTGGATATCGCTGCGCCTACCATGGGGAGAAGTCGTACAACGGCGTGGCCATTCTCGCGAACA
>WNGC01001097.1_pt1 | contig 20022 bp, 18 predicted proteins | sample 5400051 | NCBI WGS metagenome assembly WNGC01 (sample SAMN13153368, study PRJNA577476) | soil metagenome | isolation source: 20 cm soil or saprolite under grassland replicate 2 | place: USA:California | collected 2016-06-15
AAGTGCAACAAATAGAGGTCTGTAACTAGATGAAAGAGAAGGAGAAAGTGGCGCGCCCGGGGAGACTCGAACTCCCGACCCTCTGCTTAGAAGGCAGGCGCTCTATCCAACTGAGCTACGGGCGCACTCTGTTGATTCTAGGATATTTGTGCCTCGCACGCACGCTGATTTGGGTCAATGACGCTCTGCCTCGATAGCAGATGCTCATTCCTGACGCTGGTGGCAAGCTGCGATAAAGGTCGAAATCATCGTCCGCTCTGCAACCGTTTGCCCAAGCGCACTAGACACCTGCCTGGTGAGCACGGCCGCTACTGGTTCCAAGACACCAAGGAGGAGTTGGAGACATTTGGATGCTCAAGGCGCAGCGCCACGTCTTAGCTTATGCTGCCGCGCGCCTTTGTTCACGACTATTTCGCCCATGATCCGGCGGACAGGAGCTGCGGCGAGGAAGGTTGCACGAAGAGGCTCATCGGGCGCGAAAGAATTGGCAATTTTGAGGATGCAGGTTTCGGCCTGCTGGCGATTCGTTTCCGCCGTCTTGTGTTCTTTTACTTGCTGGCACAACTGCCACGCCGTGGCATAGACTTGCCATGCCGCGACCAGAATCTCAAACTTATCAACAATTGTTATGGCTTGCTGGATGTGTTCCCGTGCGCCCGCCGAGTCGTTCTCAGCCATCGCTACACGCGCCTTCAGATCCCACGCGAGTGCTTGCAGGTGCGGATCGGCGATAGACAGCGCGGACTCAAGAAAACCGTCAGCTGCGCTGCGTGCATTCACGATGTTTCCGGACAGGAGCCAGGCATTGCTCGATTCGAGGTGTGCGGTCATTCGCCAGATCCAATGCAGGAAAAATTTTGTGGTCACCTTAAGGTCTTGTACGTGCCTGAAATGTTCAAGTGCTTGCGAGTATTTCCCTTCATAGAGTGCCATGTTTCCAGCGGCGATCTCGTCAACCGCGTAGTACTGTCCGTCTGGATACTCTCCCCTCGCATTACTGCTCGCTTGACAAATTTGCCTTGCACCCTCGAAGTCGAAAGCCAGTGTGCGAAGCCATGCTTCGCGGAGGGTAAGTAGCCAATATAGTGACAAATTCTCATCCGGAGATGCTCTGCCGGCTTTCGTAATCTGCAACACTTTCCCAAATTGCCCTGTGTGCAGAAGGACGATAATCTTTGCGCTCAGGGCACCAAAGTGCGCCAGAAAGTTCACGACTTGACCCACCCCGCATGCGCTGGCTTCGGATACACTGCGTTCGCATAACTCCAATGCTTCCCCGTAATTGCCTTTAAGCATTAAAATATGAGCATACACAATTCGCTGATAGGGATCCAACTCTGAAGGATGCAGACGGAGCAGCGTTTCGTAAGCGGACGTACACAGTTCAAAATCCGTTTGGCTCCAAGAGTCAAACACCAGACGAAAACCTGCGGCCAGCATTTGTGTGAGCGCCAAACGCGGGGGATCGTTAACGCTCATGCTGATTTTCACGGCCTCGCCCAATGCGACAACACCTTCTGCGGGACCAATGAAGCCCAGTGGATACATTGCGGAGGTTAGCGCATGCAACTGAGCTTTCTTCAGTCCAGCTTGCTGCGCTCGTGTCGCCGCAGCCGCGTAGGTCCGGGCGGACTGCGCCAAGGCCCCCAGTGCGAAATGAGCATCGCCCATAAACTCAAGGATTCGGACCTCAATTTCGGCCCGAAGTGCGGGAATGAGCTTCACTACTAGTTCGCTCGCATGGTGCAGTATCTCGATGCAATCCCGATAGGCGAATCGCCCCACCGCATTCTCGGCGGCAAGTATCAGGTAGCGGATCGCTTGCTCGTAGTCGCGACCTCCCTCGAAATGCAAGGCGAGTTCCGTCGCCAATTCCTGTTCGCAGGGATCGCAAAACGCCTTGAGTCTCTGTGCCAATAGTAGGTGCAGTTTCGACCGAGTGACCTCGGAGAGCCGCCTATACAGTACTTCCCGATAAAGTGAATGCCGGAAATCATAGTGCGCAGAAATCTGGCCATTCGCCAACTCGTGAATTCCGGCGGCCTTGATGAATTGCAGTCTTTCGGCCAGTCCCTCGCAAACACCTTCGACGCTGTCAGGATCGATTTCGGCCGCGGTGGCAATGGCCCACACGGAAAAACGCTCTCCTGCAACGCTGGCGCTTCTCAAAATGCGCTGCTCTGCAGGGCTCAGCTGCTGGAATTGCATCTCGATCAGTTGATCCAGCGTGTCTGGGACGGTCGGGCCAACATCTTCAAGCGTCACCCTGAGTGTCCACTTCCCATTAGCCTGTGCAATTAATCCATTTTTCACCATATCCTGGAGAATGGTCACCATGAACAGAGCGTTGCCGCCGGAGTGGTGGTAGATCAGCTTGGCAAATCTCGGCGGAAAGTCCCCGTCAACGAACTTGATGGCCAAGTATTCGGCGACATCTGACTCTTCAAGCCGTTCAAGACTAATTTCGTGACTTAGATTGTGGATTACCAAATCCTGCTTCAGTGCTTTCAAAGGACTCTGCGAAATAATGACATCGGCTGGGCGGTAGGTTCCCAACAACAGCAACTTCGCCGGCCCACGGCGTCGGGCCAGCGCGGAGATAAAATCAAGAGTGGACGCGTCCACCCAGTGGAGGTCTTCCAGAACAAGGACGAGCGGATCTTGCGCTGTCAATGATTCCAACGCCTCGCAAATTTCACGCACCATTCGCTCGCGCGTGGCTCCGAGGATTTCCTTTTGGAGCGCCTCGCGCTGTTCGGCCTTTATCAGCGAAGGGAACTGAATTAGCCAGGTGGGGGCTTGTTTCGCTAGGGTTTGAACCACGCTGCCGCCGCCCGCATCACGAACCCATTGGCCAACCGCTTCCAGCACGGGGTAGTACGCTTCCTTGCCGCCGAAACCTTCTACACACTGCCCGCGAATTACTCGCAGATTCGGGCGGCCTGTAGCTGTTTGATGAAACTCATCAACGAGAGTTGTCTTTCCGATTCCCGCCTCTCCAGTGATGAAAATCATCTGCCGCTGAGCTTTCAGGGCTCGGCCGAGGTAGCCGTCCAGTTGGGCCATAGCGGCTTCACGACCGACCATTTTGCGCGCGGCGTTGACGTCCACGTCTGAGGGCGCCCCAGCGCTCAACTCACTCACCGAGGCTACGAACTGATATCCCCTTCGCGGAAACGTTTCAATGAATTCAGGTTTGTCGTGATGATCACCCAAGACCTTGCGGATTCCGAGGATATATTTCTTGATGACCTCAGGGTTTACATAGGTTTCCGGCCAAAGGGCTTCGAGTATCTCATTTTGAGTTACGAGCCGATCCGCGTGCTCGACCAAGTAGCGAAGTACGTCGAAGGCCTTCGGGGTGAGCGACACACGGTCTTCCCCGCGCCACAAGCAGTGGTTCACGGTATCAAGCCGAAATGGCTGGAATACCTTCATTTCCCTAACCCGCTTTAACCTTAAACGGAATGACGCGGCCGCAACCCAGTAACGTCTGTATATTACGGCACCCATCCTGAGTTTGCACTGCTTCTGCGGCCCCAGTAAGTCCCGCCCCGAGGAAGAGCAAGTCCCTCCCCCCGTGGGCTCGCGTCACGAGAATTGGACCGCAAACGTCACCGAGGCGTCATGCCTTTTTTCTCCCGCCCTTCTACTCTGCGGTCGTACTGCGCAGAACTTTCGTGATTCGGCTCGAGCGCGCATGGTCAGGTCCACCCTGGAGGTAAGCGCCGTGAATCTCAAAAAGATGCTTCGGATATCCGTTCAGTTAGGACTGTTTATTGTTTTCCCTAGCGCGTCAGTTTGGGCTAAAAACTTGCCGCAAGAAAGCCCAATCGTGACGATCTCTGTTTTCAACGATGCGGGCATTTCGTCCGAAATACTGAAGCAGGCAGAAAGGGTCGCGTCTCGAGTATTCGAAGAATCGGGAATACATGTTGACTGGGTCAATTGTGCTGTGCCCACGGAGGATCGCAGCGACGAGATCACGTGTCCGCGGGTTACTTTCCCGGACCATCTCCACTTGCGCATCGTGCGCCACTCTCTCAATTTGAAAGACTCTATCTTAGGGATCTCTTATATCTCGGATGACGGACGCGGTTTTCAAGCCGACGTCTTCTATGAAGGGATCGAAAGACTTCAACGGGATACGTTCGTGTGCCAGCCCATCATCCTTGGCCACGTCATGGCTCATGAGATTGGACACCTGTTGCTGGGAATCAACTCGCATTCACCCTGGGGAATCATGCGTGCGCACTGGAATCAAGGGGAGCTGGCCCTCGCCACCAAGTGCATGCTGCTCTTTACCGAACCACAGTCGCACCGGATGACAGAGAGGCTCCGCACACGTACGGCCGAAGGAAAATGTCCTTCAGCAAACGTCACAGAACTCTCAGCAACGAACTAGCGTTCCCTTACTGCAACTCTGCCCGATTGCGCCGCAGGCTTATTCAGGAAAGTGAACTCCAGCAGGTGTGATGCTATCGAATTCGTCGGTTAGCGTCACCAAAATTGGACCGAAATCGTCACCGTGAGGTCATGTCAGGCCTCTTCTTCTCCTTGTACGCTGCCCCAGTAGCCGGTAGGCCTATACAAGCCAGAACTGGTATCTCAAGATAAAGGAAACGATGAATATGAAGAAAATGTTGGGTGCGATGCTCACTTTGATTATGTGCGCATCTTCAGTACTTGCGTTTGACAACGACGACTCGATTGTTCGCTGGAAGAACATCGCCGGTGTAATTACTGCACCGGGCATCGATAACCCGGTAGGAGGCATCCATGCGGGAGCTGGCCCGTGGTCCGTCCGTAGCGGTCGCGCACAAGTGAATCTTGCGACCGGAGCTACGTTCTTTGATGTCGACGGACTGGTCCTCAATGGCAGCAATTCGAGTGGAACTCCGGGCCCCGTAACTGCCGTGACCGGCACCCTGGTGTGTAATGCCGGTACCACGACAGTAACCGTTCTCGACACACCGCCCGCCTCGCTCAACGTGCACGGCGACGCTCACTTTGCAGGCCAAATCGCAGGTGTGCCGGCAGTGTGTAACAACCCGGTTTTCCTGATCCGAATTGCAACGCCCGCTGGCGCTGCTGGCCGCTGGATTGCCACAGGAACCCAGCGCTTTATCGGCGACGACGAGAAGTAAAACACTGCGTTGGCCCCACAAAGGCGAGGCCAAGCAGGCCTCGCCTTTTTCGTTGCCCGGTCCTCGCTTTAGGTATCTGCGGGGCTTTATTCCCAGGGCTCGCGTCACAAAAATTGGACCAGTAACGTCACCGGCGGGTCACGCCTTCCCATCTTCGTTCGCCTACTCTTACTCCATTATGCGCGGAGCATTCGTAGTCCAACTAGGACCGGAAACGAAGCCGACCGAAGGCCGGCTCGAAGGCTGGGTTCAGGAAGTTGATTCCTGCACAGAGTCGCGATTCCGATCTAGCGAGGAACTGCTGAAATTTTTGGGTCAGCGGTTTGACCTAGCAAGGGCTTCAGTCAAGAAGACCGGAGCTGGTAACAAAAGCGAGCAGGTCTCTCCTAGGAAGAAAACCTCCCGCAAGGAAAGAGGTTCGCCATGAACATCATTCGGATTCTGCTTTTACGCGCCTTCGTGCTGGTCATCTTGATCAGCTCGTTTGTTTACGTAACCCATGGGAAGGAGGGTCCTTCTGTGGTTCACATCACGCGCAATGTCGCGTGGAATGACTTCATAACACAGATCAAGTTCCTGCCAGATGATTCGCCGCAAGATTCGCTCGACAAAGAAATGCTCGTTATCTTGAAATTTCTCAAAGCGCACGAGACTGAAGGGAGGGTCGGAATCTACGATCTCGAAGTGTTCAGAGCCATTGACCAGGCACGCGCTCGTCTGCAGAAAGCGGATAAGGATCTGGAAACGCTGCGAAACGAGCTTTCCTACAAAGAAGAGCAAGCAAAGCTGGGGAGGTGACCCGTGGAATTCCGGAAAGTCGTCACCTGCAGCAAGTGCCAGCAGCCCATCGTCTCTGGAGCAGACCTCGGGTACGTCTGCTTCAAGATTCCAGGTATGGACGGCTATCACTTCTTCCACTGCAGATTTCGTGGCCAGGACTGCTGGGATGCTTACATGAGCGAGAGCCGACAAAAATAGGAACGGTTCTGACGGTTGGGAATTGGCAATAGTTATCAGAAGGAGTGATATGGCGAAATGGATGGCGAAACAGACAGAGTCCAATTTGACCGAGGCGGAAGCCATAGTGCGAGCCAGGGAAGGCGACGCCGCCGGTTTCGAATGCCTCTACAAGGCGCATTGCAGACGCGTATACAGCGTGTGCCTACGCATGATCAAGAATCCGGCTGACGCCGAAGATTTAACTCAACAAACATTCTTACAGCTTTTCAGAAAGATCGGCACGTTCCGCGGCGAGTCAGGTTTTTCGACTTGGCTGCACAGAGTGACTGTGAACATTGTGTTGATGCATCTGCGCCGAAAAAAGCCGACCGAACTTCTAGCCGAAGACTTGGAGCGCCACAACTCAAATGGCGAGAGTACACGTGAACTCGGTTGTGGCGACGCTTCGATGCTAGGCGCGATCGATCGGTTAAACCTTGCGCGCGCAATTCGAAAGTTGCCGTTCGGTTACAAACAGATTTTCCTGCTCCATGACGTCATAGGGTACGAACACAGTGAAATTGCAACCTCGTTGCAATGCTCTGTCGGCAATTCAAAATCCCAGCTTCACAAGGCCCGTAAGCGCCTGCAGTTGCTGCTGTATGGGAGCGAAGGGCGAGCAGAACGCAATCTCGCTTCCGCGGCGTGCAGAGATGCAGCCGTCACCGGAATTGGACCGAAAAGGTACCCGGACGTCACGTATCGATTGAGCTGCACCGCTATCTTGCAAGTAGGCCAGCGGTCCGGCTGAAGCTAGGCGAGATTCTTGTGAAAGCAGTTGGATACCACAGGGCTCAGCCGAAGCCCGGAGGATCAGCGGCCCTTCTAAGTCGAAAAATAAGGAGAAAGAAATAAGTGCACAACAATTGCAGTGAGAAGTTCTGGAGCGGCAGAGCCGCTCGCAGCATTATCCGTGGATTGCTCGCGGCTCTCGCAGTGCTAGCTGTATCCGGCATCGCCTCCGCTCAAGACAAGCAAGAAAAGAAGGACGAGATCGTGTTCGACCTTTTACAGAACCCAGCCACTTCTTCTACCATTACGCCGGACGTCGGAAACTCTCTGTTTTTGGCGACCCACGGCGTGGGTACTCAGGGCTATGTTTGTCTGCCCACTAGCACAGGAGTTTCTTGGACCGTGAACAACGCTCGTCCCGAAGCTACGCTTTTCATAAAGATTTTCGGCGAACCGGTGCAGATCATAACCCACTTCCTCAGCCCCGTCGTAAATCCCAACCTCATCGGACCGAACCCGCCACGCTTCGGCGACGTGACGTGGCAGAGTTCCTTCGACAGCAGCCGGGTCTGGGCACAAAAGAAGAATTCCATTACTGCCGGAACCGAAGCGAGCTGCCCGAATGGCGGCGCGATTGACTGCCTCTTGCTGCAGGTGATCGGGGCCGATGAGGGACCCACCGGCGGCAGGTCGCTAACCAAGACCACTTTCATCCAACGCTTGAACACCAAGGGTGGATCTGCTCCCGCCAATCCCGCTACCGGTTGTTTGGCTTCCACCGATGTGGGCCACCAGATACTCGTGCCGTACAGCGCCGACTACTTCTTCTTCCGCGCAGACAACTGAGAACTTTCCCCTGTCCGACGATCATTCGGGTTGGGCACTCAAAGTCGCACCACGGTTAGTGCCCTTCGCGTGCCCGCCCGGTGGTCAAGGCTAAAAGACTTCTGGGAACCACCATGTCGCAGTTCGCCAGTGCACGGTGGAAGCTCCCTATGAATCTCTCACTGGCGCGAGTTTTTGCGGGACCGTGTTCACGCTTCACCCCCGCTTATTGTAAACACCAATGCGCTTTAAGGAGTCAGTAGAATGAAACACAAGATTGCTTTATATTTTTTTTCGTTCATCCTTTTCGGATTTCTGTTTGCCGCGGCCGACGCCACAGCACAAACAATTGGCTACCGCCAGACCGATCTGGCCTCGAACCTTCCGAACGTCGCCAACAATGTAACACCAGGATTGGTTAATCCCTGGGGGATTGCGTTCCTTTCGGACCAGCCATTCTTCATCGCTGATAATAAGGTTGGCCGTGTCACCGTTCACGACGCCAGTGGCTTAAGCGTCGGGCCCGGTGGTTTCATAGTCCCGAATGCGATCGGGACTGGATTCGACACTCCTACCGGAAGTGTTGCCGACCAAAATTCATTCTTTGGCGGCCTATTGCTTCTCAAACCTTTCATTCTGGTCACCGATGAGGGGACAGTTTTCACATGGAGCCCGGACGCTCAAGGCAATATCCCGCCAGCGGCAACACTGGTGGTCAATCACACTTCGGCAGGCGCAGTTTACAAAGGTGTAGCGATTCTGAACTCTTCGCTAACTGCACCGGCGCTGGCCGTCACCGATTTCCACGGTGGATTCATCGAGACTTTCCTTCCTGGATTCTCTCCAGTGGCGCTTCCGGGTTCATTTACGGATCCGAACCTACCCACAGGTTTTGCTCCTTTCGGCATTCAAGTGATTGGACGACAGGTCTTCGTTACTTATGCGGTCCAGGACGCCGCTAAGCACGACCCGGTGGTAGCGGCCGGAAACGGTATCGTCAGCATTTTCGACATGGATGGCAATTTTGTGCGGCGATTCGCCACCGCCGGAGCTTTGAACGCCCCTTGGGGAGTCACCCAGGCCAGCGGTAACTTCGGCCCCTTCAGCAACAACATTCTGATTGGCAACGCTGGCGATGGAAACATCAACGCGTTTGACCTTGCGACAGGGAACTTCGTGGGCAAACTGAAAGACGGCGACGGCCACGTCGTAGCCAATATTGGTCTTCACGGCCTGGCTTTTCGCTCCGACGGATTTGGAAACCCCGACACGCTCTACTTCACCTCACAATTCAACAACGAAGACGATGGGCTATTCGGTGCAATTACTACCGGCTTGGTCAGTCTAACTCGAGTGTCTGCTTCAGACACTCCCAGCAATACGAGCGCCACGATCACGGCCACCGTTGCAGCGGCACTCGATAATCCGGGAACCCCGAGCGGCACGGTCACCTTTCTGGATGGCTCCAATCGGCTAGGGATCGCCTCGTTGGTCAATGGTTCAGCTACTTTGAATACGATTTTCGCTGACGCCGGAATCCATGCCATCACCGCACAGTACAACGGAGATGCCTTTTTCTTGCCCAGCAGCAATACCATTCCGGTGCAAGTCACAGGGCTTGCGACCAGGTTGACTCTCGCCGCCCCCGCAGACGCCACCCCTGGCTCAACCGTCTTATTGACCGCGACCATTAACTCAAGCGGAGGTATACCTACGGGTCAAGTCACGTTTCTCGATGGAAATACGAGCCTGGGAACTTCTCCGTTGGATGGCACGGGTTTTGCAATCCTGAGGATCAACACTCTGGCCGCCGGCCTTCATTCCCTTACGGCGTCCTACGCGGGAGATGGGAAATTCGACGGGAGCACGTCTGTGGCAGTTAGCATCAACATTGCCAACCCCGATTTCTCCCTTGGTGCGGCTCCTACGACCGCTACCGTGATTGCCGGCCAATCGACTCAATTCATGCTGACAGTTACTCCAGCGGGGGGCTTCGCGAACAACGTCACTTTCTCCTGCTCTTCCGTTACCGGCGTCACCTGCAGCTTCACCCCGGCGATGATTGCTCCCGCCAACGCGGCCGCTAGCACCACTTTGACCGTCACCACCTCCGCCAGCACTTCTCGTTACGGACTTCTGATGCCGGACCTGATCGGCCCTTGCGCCCTTCTCCTCGCCTTGGCCTTGTTCTGCCTCGTGGTCGCGCGTGGCGGAAAACTTCGAAACGCTCGCGCTTCGCTGCTGACGGCCACGGCAGTGTTGACGATTGTCGCTCTGGGGCTCGCAATCGGCGGCTGCGGCGGATACGGCGGCAGCACGCAGCCAAACCGCGGTACTGCTTCAATCGTGATCACGGCCCAGTCTGGAACTATTTCTCACACGACAACCGTCATGGTCACAGTGCAATAGTATCGAAAGACGCCCAAAGCAAATGAAATGCATTGAGCTGCAAGTATGAGCAGGTTTTCCGTGCAGCGTGCGCAGCGGTTGCTGGTCGTCGGGCCTATGGCTTTGCTTTTGCTTAATTGTTGTGCCGGCGCGCTCGCAAATAAGCTCGGAAATTCTACTATCCGTTGCTGGAGTAACTCGATGAAATTCCTAAGTGTCTTTGTGCTTTCGCTTGTGGTATTGACTCTTAACGTCGCAGCTGTCGGCGAAGACAAAAACTTCCCAGCACAAAACGGGAGTTTCATCACTCTCAAGCAGGGCGACGGACGTGAATTCCGTGCCTTCGTTGCTGGACCTGCAGACGCCAAAGCCGCCATTTTAATTGTTCATGATTATTTCGGCATCTCCGATGCCACCAAAGAATCCGTGCAGCGCCTTGGCGCTCTTGGATACCGCTCGGTTGCCGTCGACCTTTATGGAGGCAAATCAGCCACCAGCCATGATGGCGCTGCGCTGTCAAGCTGATGCAGTCTTTAGACGGAAACGCATCCAGCAAGATTTTGCAGGCTGGACTGGATTATCTAAAGCAACCAGGCAGAAAGCTGGCTACCATCGGAATTTGCATGGGCGGACAGGAATCGCTCAATGCAAATTTGAGCGACCCGGAAGCAGTGAGCGCGAGCGTAATCATTTACGGGTTCGGCTTCGACAAAATCGATACAAGACAGCTCGAGAAACTCAAGAGCACGGTCCTGGTCATTGCCGGCAGCGAAGATTCCGGTGCAATGCAAGCCGCCATCAATTTTCTGTCCACAATGAAAGAGGCGAAACGACCGTGCGAAATGTTCGTTTATCCGGGTGCGGACCATGGCTACGCGTAACCACTCTTCAATGAAGGAAAGAATGACAACCCAGAGGCCGTCCGTACCACGTGGGTCCTCGTCGAAGATTTTCTTGGAAGCCATTTGAGGCCCTGACTTTAGCGCTAGGATAGTCCTACATGAATCGTATTCTCGTTATTGGAGGGACCGGCACCGTCGGCCGCCAGGTCGTCTCTGGATTGGCGGCTACGGGCGCACAAGTCCGCGCGCTGGCGCGTAACCCGGGCGCGGTTCGCTTGCCACCACAGGTTGAGGCGGTGCAGGGAGACCTCACCCTCCCTGAAACGCTTGATAGACCGCTGTCCGGCGTAGATAAAGTGTTCCTTGTGTGGACAGCGCCGCCAACCACTGTGGCTCCTGCCTTGGAGCGGATTGCGAAGCACGCACGACGCATCGTTTTTCTCTCAGCTCCGATCAAAACGGCACATCCGCTCTTCCAACAACCCAATCCGCTCCGAGCGATGTTCGAGCAAATCGAGCGGTTGATCGAGACTTCAGGACTCGAGTGGACGTTCCTGCGGCCCGGAATGTTCGCCGCAAATGCCCTGAGCTGGTGGGCGCAGCAGATTCGCGCCGGCGATGTCGTGCGCTGGCCGCATCTCGCCGCTCCTACAGCCCCGATCGACGAGCGTGATATCGCCGCAGTCGCGGTCCGCGCGTTGTGCGAGAACGGACACGCAGGAGCGGAGTATGTCCTGACCGGACCTCAATCGTTGAGCCAATTTGAGCAGGTGTCCACCATCGGCGGTGTGATTGGGCGCTCGCTTCGCATCGAAGAGATCTCGCCAGACGAGGCGCGGCGTGAGTTGCTCAGGATCGGGCCTATGCCCGCAGTGAATATGTTGGTCGACGCCTGGGCTGCCGCGATCGGCCACCCTGCGCACGTTACGTCCTCAGTGGCAGAAATCACGGGAGCCCCCCCACATACGTTCCTCGACTGGGCAACCGATAACGCTGCAGAGTTTCAAAATAAACAAGAAATCGCTGTTCGCGTCGACTAGGCAACTCCGGCACTATCTGGGCATTCCTCAGTGGGTGTGCGACCCTATTCGGCATGCATTTGCGACCTACCAACCTCTGGCACAACTCAGATTTCCTGAAACTGTGGATTGGCCAGACAATATCTGAGATCGGGTCACGGGTCACGCTCGTGGCTCTGCCGCTGGTCGCAGTGTTGGTCTTAAACGCAAACCCGTTCCAGATGGGCCTGCTTGCGGGGATCGGAGGTCTCGCATCCCTTGTTTTCGGACTGGGAGCTGGACTCCAGGTGGATCGCCTACGGCGCAGGCCAATCCTCATCGTCACTGACCTGGGCCGAGCGGTGGTTCTGGGATCAATCCCGGTCGCGGCGTCGTTCGGAATATTGAGCATGCGACAGGTTTACGTTGTCGTTGCGACGGCCGGAATACTGACAGTGCTCTTTGATGTTGCCTACCAATCGTATCTGCCCTCGCTTGTCGAGCGCGACCAAATACTCGAGGGCAATAGCAAACTGGCTTTCAGCAGCTCTATCGCCGAGATAGCCGGACCTGGACTCACCGGAATCTTGGTTCAATTGCTCACGGCACCGATCGCGATACTGCTCGATGCACTTTCCTTTCTTGTCTCCGCGTTGACGGTTTGGCTGGTTCGCAAACCCGAGCCGCAAGTGGTTCCGACTCCCCGTTTGCACGTTTGGGAAGAACTTACGGCCGGGATGCGTGCCATAGCACAATCCCCAATGCGTCGCGCACTCGCTGGCCAGTCGGGCACAGCAGGATTCTTTGGGGGCTTCTTCGCGTCTCTTTATGTCCTGTATGTGATCAGCGATCTCCACCTAAGTCCCGCGCTCTTGGGCGCGGTGATAGCGCTAGGAGGAGTAGGAAATGTCATTGGGGCGGCGATAGCCCCAAGACTTATGCGCCGTGCTGGTATTGGAGCAGCGCTCATAGGCTCGCTTGTGATCATGGGAGCCGCGAGCCTGATGATTCCTCTGGCCCATGGTTCAGTTGTGACGGCAACGGCGTTTCTGATGCTCGCACAAGTGGGTGACGTTTGCTGGCCGGTATTTAACGTCTGCGAACTTAGCTTGCGGCAGGCCATAACTCCAGGCGAGGTGCTGGGCCGCGTGAATGCGGCCATGCAGATGCTAAATCGCGGCCTCCTGCCCATTGGGTCCCTCGGTGCCGCCATATTAGCTGAAATGATAGGCCTGCGCCCGACACTGGCTGTAGGGGCAGCAGGCTTACTCTTGTCGAGTCTGTGGCTTGTGTTATCCCCGATTCGGACGATGCGCGATTATCCTCCCCATGAGAATCGCTCGATCGCGCACCAGATCCCCGACGTCTGAAGCTACTCTACGTGATCCAATTCGGAGAGTTCCAGGATCATCAACGACAGCTGGTCCGAAGCCAACTTGCATATCGTCGGCAAGCCGGAAACTGCAGTCTGTCCGATAACTTCAGGTTAGCCCGTGATCCAGACACAATCCTGAAAGCTTCGCTGGTCGAACGGCGCGCGTGCGGAGACGCAGTCGATGAGTGGGCATTCTGCGCACTACTGACTAGAATTGATGAGGGCCTTCATTCGACCGTGTATCTGACCGATCGCTGGAAGAGGGCTTGTTGAGCGTCGCACCCAAGGAATTCTAGAGGAACCTTCAATGAGTGCACTCCAAAAGCAATCAGGCAAGGCCGCTTTCGAGGTCAAAAAGGGCATTCGGCAAGTAATGACTTTAAGTGAGACGGATGTGGAGAAGTATCTTGACCTGCAAGAGCTTTTAGATGGACTTGAAGACGGCTTTCGCGGGCTGGAGTTGGGAGAAATTCAGTCTCCGCCTCGGCCTCAAGTGTCAGTTGCCGGTAAAGGTTTCTCCCTTGCGATGCCGGCTTGGCGTCCGGGCATGCAGATCACAATCAAAATCGTCAACGTCTTCGACGGCAATCTGAAAATCGATCTACCTAACCACCTAGCCCTAATCAACCTGTTCGATCCCGAAACTGGCGCTACCTCTTGCGTCATGGATGGCACGTACATTACCGGCATCCGAACCGCCGCGTCCGCGGTTCTTTCAGCCCGAATGCTGAGCCGGACCGGATCCCGGATTGCCACCGTGATTGGGGCGGGTGTCCAAGGCCGTGAACACGTCCGATTGCTGCCATTGATTCGGGATTTCCAGCGCGTCAATGTTTGCTCGCTACGCTTTGAAGACGCTCAGAAGCTTGCCGCTGGGAGTGAAATCGCACGTGCAACGACTGACGTGGAGGCTGCTGTGCGTGAGTCGGATGTCGTGTGCCTGGCAGCTCACTCACCTACGCCCGTCATCAGGCCAGAGTGGGTAAAGCGCGGTGCCCATGTGTCTTCCGTAGGCTATTATCCCCCGAACGGCGAACTCCCTAAGGATCTAGCACGAGGGCATCGACTGTTTGTCGAGACGCTGGATGCTTTTCAGCCGACTCCGGTTGGTTGCGGCGAACTCGCGGGCTTGGATTTCTCCGTGGGAACAACTCTCGGTGCAGTGGCTCTTGGTCGGAAGGCAGGCCGACTTAGCGATGGCGAGATCACCGTATATAAGGCTATGGGTGTCGCCATGGAGGATATGGTCGCTGCCAATCTCGCTTACCAGAGGGCCAAGCAAGAAGGTGGTGGAGGAGTGATGGCCTGGTGATTGCTTCCAAAATCGGCATCCCGAAAAATGGCAATCACATTCCAACATCCCCGTAATACGTTCGAGTGGATAGCGTCCGGACGGACCGTACCCGCGCGGAATTTCCAAACCAGACAGCGGGAGTGGGAGTGATGCCCCGGGAGCACAGCGCTGCACGACAACTCCTATGTTACGGTCAGATGCTTAGCCAGGAGGCGTTGTGCCTAAAACGAATGGCATTCTTGAATCGTCTTTGTATGTGAGCGATGTACCTCGCTCCGTCCGTTTTTACCAGGAGACATTTGGATTTCGCGTTATCAAAGAATTCGGCGAGCGTGGCTGCGCAATGCAAGCGGGTGAATGCCAGGTGCTGCTGCTCTTCAAGAAGGGAGCTTCGCGGGCGATCGAATCGCCTCACGACGGGGACGGCGAATTACACATCGCATTCGCTATCCCATCCGCCGAATTGGGCAACTGGGAGTCGTGGCTCCAAACAAGGGGAATCGCAGTGGAAGAGAAGCGAACGTGGGAGTTGGGAGGCTGGAGCCTCTACTTTCGAGACCCGGATCGTCATTTAATCGAACTCGCCACGCCGGGCACATGGTCGATCTATTGAAACGAGATGCTCGGTAACGTTAACCGGGAGTTGGGCTCTTGCGACTCGGGTCCGCGTTTGCCATCGCCGTAGCGAGCTTATTCATTCCGTCAGGGAGGTTGGCCGTGAACACAGCCTTCACCTGTGAAAGGTACATATCGGCTTTCTCGCCCCTCAAGACAACTCGCTGCGTGAGCCTTGTTCTTCCATTGGTGAGTCCTACCAATCGCCACTTAAACGACACCGTGGCACCCTGCAGTTGCATCTCGATGGTGGCCGCGTGGGGAGGATTGACCTCGCGGATGAACCAATGCAGCGGCTCCTGTCCTGGCAATCGCGTGGTCCCACGAGACCCGCAAGCAAACGGCCCGTCCAACTCAAACTTCGCGGGCGGGTCGTCCCAATTTGTGACCTCTGTCCAGTAATTCCAAGCGAATGCAGGACTTGCGTTCGTCTCGACCGAATGGGTGATCTCCCAAGAAACCGACACCTTGAGTTGCTCCTCAGGTCTTAACTCTTTCCTACTCATAAACTCAAACTCGCGCCGTCTGCGTAGGATGAATCCCGACTTCTGCATTATAGGCTTAAGCGTAGTGGACGATAAGTTTGAATGTATAAGTCGAAGTAGGAGCGCGTGGTGTACAAGAGCTGAACTCAGCGACCGAGGTGATTCCGGAGACACCAAGAGCGTGGGGATTTGGTCTGGTGCACTCTTGGTGCACTCTAACCTGCGAATGAGGCTATCTCAGCGCAACTGAGAGCAGCGTAAATTACTGAAAACACGTGAAAATCAGCGAGTGCAAACAGGGCAGGTATCTTTAGCAAACCGCCGCCTTGAGCCTCTCAACAAGGGCTCTGCGTATTGCCTCCTGAGTCCAAGAAACTGGATAACATTAGAATATTATCTGTGGAGGTTGGAGCAACTTGGGAGCAGCACAAGGACGGCTCGAAACTCGTAAGCGCAACCGGAGCAACGACTTAGATTGAATTTGCGTCCCCTTAGAAGGCAGACGCTCTATCCAACTGAGCTACGGGCGCTCTCTCCCTAATTTCTCATATATCAACTACTTACGCTACAGCCTGCTCTGGTTGTTGGACCGCCATTTTCGGTACATTCGGTACAACTGAGGCAAAAATCATTTGATTCTACAAAAGTTGCAAAACCAATTCGACCTCCGATTCTTCCGGAATTGTGGAGCAACTTGGAGCAATTGGAACGGGCGGAACGATGAAACCGACGCCCATTGACTGCGCTTCAACAAGACGAAGGCCGAGTTCCAATCCAAACGAGAGTACATCACCGAAATCGTCTCGGGTGCGTGCTCCATCCAGGAGTGGTTGATGACTTCGCACGCAATATCATCTCTTCGAACACCGTTACAGCACTAACGTTTCGGGCCAACCTCCAAGTAGCCGACGATACACCCGGGCGCGATTGCTGTGAGTTGCGGGATAGAGCCAAACGGCGTTCGCCGAGGCCAACTTCAAGGGGACACAGCTGTCTTGAGCTTAAGTTTGCTGCAAGGATAATCTCTTATGACTCTAAACTGATTCAGGAAGTTATAGCCGATAGTGCCGTCCGGTTCCGTGCCAGTGGCTGTATTCGAGGCAGGTGAAATTAGGACACCATGAACGAAGCGCGGCGGCGCCGCTTAGTTTCTGCATACGACGCCGCGCTTTGCGGAACGATGCGGCAGGTTTCACATCTACTCGTTGTTATGGACCTTGAGTTTGGTGCGCGTGGTCTTCCAGATGTCGAAGAATGCAGACTGACTGCCTTGCCGGAATGCGGAGTGGAAGTACAACTCCGTGCCGTCAAACGAGAGTGACGGCTTCCCATCGAAAAATGGACTGTTGATTACCGGGCCGCCTAGCGCCTGGTTCACCGTGTCCAAGTTCACGGGCGTTCCCCAGTGATCCGAGGTACTTGCTCGAGTCGAGACCCAGATGTCCGAGGAGGGCTGGCCTGGCGGGCCAGATATACCGCTATCGGGATTCGGCGTCGAGCCGGGCCGGTCGGAGGCAAAGTACATCTCCAGGCCGTCGCGGCTGATGGAGGGATTCTGGTCGTTGTATGTGCTGCTCACTTCGAAAACTAGCTGGGCTTGACCGAATGTTCCGTCCGCTTGCAGCGTGCTGGCGTAAATGTCCGTACCACTCATACCCGGCCGTCCCGAACTGAAGTACATTGTGGTGACGCCGGTCATCTCATCTTCGAAGACGAATGGACCTGATTCCCCAAAGCTAGTATTAACTCCAGCGCCCACGTTTACCGCCTCCTGCCAACCACCAGGGCCGAAATCCTCGCGTTTGTTCTGCCGGTGCGAGACGTAGATATCGTTCCTACCGAACGGCAGAACGCCATTCGCGTCGGGCGTGTTGCGGTCGCTGTTGAAGTACATCCAGTGCCCATCAACGGTGACGAACGCCTGGCCCTCTGTCGCGGGCGTGTTGATCTCCGGGCCGAGTTTTTGTGGCGCTCCCCAGTTGTCGGACTCGGAGTTGCGTTTTGCTACCCAGATGTCTTGCGGAAAATTCGGCGTCGGACCTTCCAGAACAGAAAAGTATAGGCTGAGCCCGTCCTTGGAGATGAATGGCTGGTAATCGGCAAGGATCGTATTCACCGGTGGGCCGAGGTTCATCGGCACCGACCAGGGACCAAACTTCGGCCCGTCATCGTTATCATCGCCTTTCCAAGCTGATGCTGGCAGCAACGAAGTGAGCACGAGCAGCAGCGTGCATATAGAACTTGCGAGTACTGCACTCTTGCCAAATAGTTTCTTCATGATGTCCTCCTTTAAGCTCATCTATTCATACAACTCGGCGGAATTGTCGTCGGAACCACCTGTGATTAACACGCGACCATCCAGCAGCAGAGTGGCCCGGTGGCCGCTGCGCTTCTTCACCATGCTGCCCGTGATGAAAAATGTGGCACTGACTGGATCAAACAGTTCTGCGCTGGATAGGATCGAGCGGTGGCAGTCTGCCATGTCGCTAAAACAGTTGGTGCCACCCGCCAGCAAGATCCGTCCGTTCGGCAACAGGGTAGCCGTATGGGCAAAGCGCGAGGATGTCATCGTGGCCGAGGGAGAGCTGAAAATGCCGGTCACGGGATCGAAGGTTTCTGCGCTGGCATAGGACCCAACGGGGCCTAGGCCTGACACCTGGTCCTCGCCGCCAGCCACCACGACGCGCCTGTTGCTCAACCGCGTGGCGCTGTGCGAATCGCGCTCGTTGGCCAAGCTTGCCGTAGGAGTGAAGGCGCCGCTAGTGGAGTTGAAAATCTCTGCGGAAGCTAATGAATTACAACCGTCTGGATCGCAACGGCCATAGCCTCCCGCCACGAGCACTTTGCCATCGTCCAGCAAGACGGCTGTATGGTAGGCTCGCGGCTCCATGGTGTTCCCCGTCAGAGTGAAACTTCCGATTGCCGGGTCGTAGATTTCAGCCCACTGCCATACGTTCAAGTTTTCATCACGTCCGCCGGTCACCAGAACTTTTCCATCGGACAACAAGGTGGCGGTGTGGCCTGAGCGTGCCTCTGCCATGGAACCTGTCGGCGCGAAGGTCCCGGTCGCCGGGTCGTACAATTCCGCACTTAAGAGCGCCTGAACCGGGATGTTCGGGCCTGGCGGAGCCAAACCTCCAGCGAGCAAGACTCTTCCGTCAAGGAGCAAGGTGGCAGTGTGGGCATAGCGGGCAGTAGACATGGGACCGGTGTCGTGGAATTGATTCGTTTTGGGGTCGAATAGCTCTGAAGTCGACACTGGAGCGCAACAGATCAGCGAAACGCCGCCGGCCACCAGCACTTGTCCATTCGGCAGCAGCGTGGCGGTATGGTCTTGGCGGGGCACGCGCATATTCCCGGCGGGGCTAAAACCGCCTGCCGCCGTCGCGATAATCGTGAAAGTCATCGCACTGGAGGCGCCGCCGCCCGGCGCAGGATTGAACACCGTAACCTCGGCACTGCCTGAGGCGGCAATGTCGCTAGCCGGAATGGCGGCAGTGAGTTGGGTGCTGCTCACAAAGGTCGTGGGACGATCCGACCCGTTCCAGCGCACCGCGGAACTGGAAATGAAATTTGTGCCGCTCACCGTCAGGGTAAAAGCTGCCCCGCCCCCGGCAACTGTGGACGGCGACAGCGCTGCAATTTGAGGCACCGGGTTGTTTTGAGGCAGCGGGTTATTCACGATAGATTGCCCGGCGCTGCTGCCGCAACCGGCAACGATAAGGATGACCAGGGTCGTTGTGGCGATCATCACCATGAGTCTCATATCAGCCTCCCAGCTGCGGGCCCTTCCCCGGGAACCGTGCGCTTGGGCGGACTGTGGCGCTGGCCCGCGGGCGACGCAATGCAGGGAGGGTGAAACGAGGGTGAAGCGCAGGTGAGTCAATAAGCGGTCGGAATTGAGCAGAGCAGCTTGGCGGCAGCGAATTGTCGCGTTGATGCCGTAGGTACACAGCGATGTGCTAGAATCTGCTAAATCTGTCCCTGGATAACGTTGTGCAAAGGGGGCTGCCATTGGCCCAGCCCACTAGTCCCGTTTCTCCCCAGGTCGAATTCGGACCCTTTCGCGCTGACCTGCAGACGGGCGAGCTGTGGGCAAACGGCAAGAAAATCAAGCTCGAGGGCCAGCCTTTTCAGCTTCTAGCACTCCTCCTGGAGAAGCCCGGCCAGTTGGTGACCCGAGATGAATTCCAGCAGAAACTTTGGCCTGCCGATACGTTCGTAGATTTTGAGCACAGCATCAACACAGCGATAAAGCGCCTGCGAGAGGTTCTCGGGGACTCGGCTGAATCGCCCCGCTTTATCGAGACGCTTCCTCGCCG
>WNGC01000687.1_pt1 | contig 20021 bp, 21 predicted proteins | sample 5400051 | NCBI WGS metagenome assembly WNGC01 (sample SAMN13153368, study PRJNA577476) | soil metagenome | isolation source: 20 cm soil or saprolite under grassland replicate 2 | place: USA:California | collected 2016-06-15
CCGACGGTCATGAACAGCCCGGCGTAGATCACGAATGCGAACAGCAGATTCATGGTCACGCCGGCGAGGATCACGGCCAGCCGGGCGCCGAGCGGTTTCTGGTCGTAGGCGCGCGCGGGATCGATCGGGACGTCGCTCTTGCCACCCTCGAGCGTCCCCTGCGGGCCCTCGTCCTCGAGTCCGGCCATCTTGACGTAGCCACCGAGCGGGATCCAGGAAATCCAGTACTCCGTTTCGCCGCGGCGCCACCGCAGCAGCGGCCGGCCGAAGCCGATCGAGAACCGCAATACCTGAATCCCTACAATCTTGGCGACGATGAAATGGCCCAGCTCGTGGACGAGGATCAGGGGACCCAGCGCGATAACAAATGCGGCAATAGTCAGGAGCACGCGGCCTCCTGCGCCAGGCGCCGGGCTTCCGCATCGGCAGCGAGGACGGCGTCGAGCGACGTCGCCGCGCCAGGATGCCCCTCTTTCACTACGCGCTCCAAGATCTCCACGATGCGGCCGAACGGAATGCGTTCTTCAAGGAAGAGTTGCACAGCGACCTCGTTTGCGGCATTGAACATCGCCGGTGCTGTCCCGCCCATGCGCGCCACCTCGCGTCCCAGCACATACGCGGGGAAACGCTCGGGCTGCAGCGCCTCGAAGCTCAATGTGCCCGCGGCGACCGGATCGAAGCGACGGACCCCGCTGTCGGGGATACGTTCGGGATGCGTCAGCGCGTATAGGATCGGCAACTCCATCGTCGGGAATCCGACCTGCGCGAGCACCGAGCCGTCCACGAACTCGGCGAAGGCATGGATCACCGATTGGGGATGGATGACGACATCAATACTGCCATAGCCAACCTCAAACAAAAAGTGCGCTTCGATGACCTCGAGTGCTTTGTTGACGAGCGTGGCAGAGTCTACGGTGATCTTCTTGCCCATCGTCCAAGTCGGGTGCTTGAGTGCTTCGGCCACGGTCGCTTGCGAGACCCGCTCCGGGCCCCAAGTACGGAATGGCCCGCCCGATGCGGTGAGAATGAGACGCGCCAGCTCGGTGGGGCGGCGCCCAGCCACGCACTGGAGCACGGCGCTGTGCTCGGAATCGACGGGCACGATCTCGGCGCCGCCCTCACGCGCGGCGCGCGTCACCAGCTCGCCCGCCATCACCAGCGTTTCCTTATTCGCGAGCGCGACCCGTTTGCCGGCGTGCAACGCCGCGAGCGTCGCCTCGAGTCCCGCTGCGCCGACGATGCCATTGACGACGATGCGCACGTCGGGGTGAGTCGCCGCTTCGACGAGACAGTCGCTGCCCCGATGTATCCCGTTTCCCGTTTCCCGTTTCCCGCCATTGACCAGCCCCACATACGCCGGCTGCCACTCCGCTGCCTGCTGGGCGAGCAGATCCTGGTTCGAGTGTCCCGTGATCGCCACGACCCGGAACCGATCCCGTTGCCGCGCGAGCACCTGCAACGTCGAGCGTCCGATCGAACCGGTGGAGCCGAGAATCGCGACGCCGACGGTCATATCACCCCGAACATGCGGTACAGGCCCGCGGCTGCCGGGATGACGAAGTACAGCGAATCGAGCCGGTCGAGCACGCCGCCATGTCCGGGAATCAGCGCGGACGAATCCTTCACGCCCGCCTCACGCTTGAACAGGGATTCCGCCACGTCTCCCACCTGCCCCACAATCGAGACGGCGAGACCAAAGAGCAGCAGCTGGCCGGCGCTGAAGCTCCAACCCTGCGGATTGAGCACGAGCTTGCCGAGCGCGAGCGCCGTGATCACGCCGCCCAACATGCCGCCGATTGCTCCCGCGTGCGTTTTGTTCGGTGACAGCACCGGCGCGAGCTTCGGGCCGCCCACGGCGGAGCCGACCGCCATTGCCGCCGTGTCGCAGATCCAGGTAATGACGAGCGGGAACAGCGTCAGCAGCACGTAGGCAAGCGGATGCGCTCCCGCGTGAAGGCCGTGACGAATCGCGATCAAAAACGCCAGCAGCCCCGAGGCGTAGAGGCAACCGAACAAGGTGACGGACACGCTCGTGAGCGGCCGCCCCGCCGGCCCGCGGCGCGCCATCGCAATGACGAGTGTGAGCATGAGCCACAGCGCTCCGACGTAAATCGCGGGCTCGGCCCAATGCTTCTCGGATCCTTTGGCCCAGTACGCGAGCAGCGGAATGCCCGCCGCGGCGAGCCAGCCGGTCTCATCCAGCGGCTCGATGCCCTGGCGCCGGCCGAAATCGTAGATCTCGCGCGCGCCCAGTACACCAAGGAGCGCGAGCGTCGCAGCGAGCGTCCAGCCGCCCAGCCAGATGATTCCTGTCACCAGAGGAATGGCAATCGCCGCAACGGCGATCCGCTGCATCAGGTTGCTGACGGAAGACATCAGGACGCCGTGACTTTGCCGAATCGGCGGTCGCGCCGCTGATAATCGAGGATGGCATCCAACAGCGTGCGCCGGGTGAAATCCGGCCACAGCACCGGCGTGATGTACAGCTCGGTATAGGCGAGCTGCCAGAGTAAGAAGTTCGAGAGCCGCTGCTCGCCCGACGTCCGAATCAGGAGATCCGGATCGCCCCAGGGAGCGGTATACAGCTTTGCGCGGATCGCCTCTTCATCGATGTCTTCGAGCTTCTTGGTTCCTTTGAGCACTTCTTCGGCGAGCAGGCGCGCGGCGTGGGCAATCTCTCCGCGTGACGAGTAGGAGATGCAGAGATTCAAGCACAGTTTGCTGCCTTGCGCCGTCTCGCGCTCGACGCGCTCGACTGCCTCGCGCCCGGTCGGAATCAGCCGGCTACGGTCGCCGAGCACGTGCACCGTGACCCCTTGCTGGCGCAGCTCACTGACTTCGCGCGCGATGTATTCCTCGAGCAAATCCATGAGCGCCGAAATCTCGAGCGGCGGGCGATTCCAGTTCTCCTCGGAGAACGCGAACAGCGTCAGCACCTCGACGCCGGCCTCGATCGCGCCCTCGACCACTTCCCGTACCGCCTTCATGCCGGCCCGGTGGCCGAACGGCCGCGGCAGGCGGCGCTCGCGCGCCCAGCGGCCGTTGCCGTCCATGATGATCGCCACGTGGCGAGGCACCGGACCAGGAAGCATCAGACTTCCATGATCTCCGCTTCTTTGGCCTTCACCGCCGCGTCCACCGCCTTCAAGTGATCGTCATGAACCTTCTGCACGTCCTTCTCGGCGTGTTTTTGGTCGTCCGACGACACGTGTTCCGTCTTCTTGATCCGGTTCATCGTCTCGGTGCGGGCATGCCGGATTGCGACGCGGCCTTCCTCGGCGAACTTGTGCACCACTTTCACCAGCTCTTTGCGACGATCTTCGGTAAGCGGCGGGATTGGAATGCGAATGATGTTGCCGTCGTTCGACGGCGTCAGTCCCAGATCCGAGGCGAGAATGCCTTTCTCGACCGCTTTGAGGAGACTCTTATCCCAGGGCTGGACCGTCAGGAGCTTCGGCTCGGGTGCCGCCACGCTCGCGACCTGCGTCAGCGGCATCTCGTTCCCATACGCTTCGACGCGCACGAGATCGAGCAGTGCGGTCGTCGCCTTGCCGGTCCGCACGGTCGAAAAGTCCCGCTTCACCGCCTCGACGGATTTGGTCATCAGCTGTTTGGCATGTTTGACGTGATCGGCGAGGGTGGGCGTAGGGCCTGGACTCATTGTACGATGGTGCCGACGCGCTCGCCGGCCAGCACTCTGGCCGTCGCGCCGGACTGGTTGATGTTGAACACCACGATGGGAAGCTTGTTCTCCTTGCACAACCCGAACGCGTTGGCGTCCATCACCGCGTAGCCCTTCACGAGCGCTTCCTGGAATGTCAACGACGGGATGAACTTCGCCGTCGGGTCCTTCTTGGGATCAGCCGTGTAGATGCCGTCCACGTTCGTCGCTTTGAGGATCGCGTTCGCTTCCATCTCCAGCGCGCGCAGCACCGCCGCCGTGTCGGTGGAGAAGTATGGGTTCCCGGTGCCTCCGGCAAAAATGACCATGCGCCCCTTCGCGAGGTGCCGCAGCGCGCGCCGCCGGATGTAGGGCTCGGCGAGCTCCTCCATCCGGATGGCGGTCATGACACGCGTGTCGACGCCCTTCTTTTCCAGAATATCCTGGAGCGCGAGCGCATTGATCACGGTCGCCAGCATGCCCATGTAGTCGGCGGACACGCGATCCATGCCCTGCTTGCTGGCCGTCGTCCCGCGCAGGATGTTGCCGCCGCCGATCACCAGGCCAAGCTGCACGCCGGTGGCCGCGACCTGCTTCAGCTCGTCGGCCAGCCGGTTGATGACGGTGAAGTCGATTCCCGAAGCCCGCCCGCCCGCGAACGCCTCTCCCGAAATCTTCAGGAGAGCGCGCGCGTAGGCGAGCTTCGCCATGCTCAGTTGCCCCCGAGCTCAAACCGGGCGAACCGCCGGATCTCGACTTTCTCTCCGGTCTTGCCGGACATCGCCTTCACCAGGTCACCGACCGTGACCGTGTCGTCTTTCACGAACGGCTGCTCGAGCAGCACGGTCTCCTGGTAGAACTTCTTCAGTTTGCCCTCGACGATCTTCTGGCGCACCGCCTCGGGCTTTTTCTCCTCGACCACCTGCGCGGCGTACACGCGCTTCTCGCGCTCGACGACGTCGGTCGGGACGTCCTCGATGCGTACCGCGATCGGCTTCGCCGAGGCGATGTGCAGCGCCAAATCTTTCGCGAGCTGGCGGAATTCCGCCGTATTCGCGACGAAATCGGTCTCGGAATTGAGCTCGATCATGGAGCCGACGCGGCCGTTGAAGTGCAGGTAGATCTCGATCACGCCCTGGCCCGCGGCGCGATCGGAGCGCTTGTCGGCGCGCGCGGCATACCGCACGCGCAGCAGCTCCTCGGCCTTCGCGCTGTCGCCGGCCGACTCCTCGAGCGCCTTCTTGCAATCCATCATGCCGGCGCCGGTCTTGGCCCGGAGCTCAGCAACCTGTTGTGCGGTGATACCTGTCGTCTTCGTCGTCATTCGTCCGTTCACTCCTCATAAGAACGCCGCCCTCGCGCCGTGAAGCCCGGGGGCGGCGGTCGGTAGTTCATCCGCTGGTTGTTACGACTCGCTCCCGCCACCCCCGCTGACGGGTTCTGCCGGGGCCGGGACCTCTTCTGTTTTCAGCCGGGCCGCAATCGCCTCGGGCTTCGGCCGCCGCTTGCGCCGCGCCGGCCGCTTCTTCCGGTCTCCATCGACGTCCGCCTCACCCGTCTCGGTGGAGTACGTCGTCCCTTCTCCCTCTTCGCCCGTCGCCGCGTCCCGCAGGGGCATCTGGCGCCGCGCTTCGGCGATGACATCGGAGATCGCGTTCGTGATCAGCGAGACCGCGCGGATGGCGTCGTCGTTGCCGGGCACCGGCACCGTGATCAAGTCGGGGTCGGCGTTCGTATCGACGATCGCCACCACCGGGATGCCGAGCTTATTCGCCTCGGCGACCGCGATGCGCTCCTTTTTTGCATCCACCACGAACAGCGCTCCGGGCAGCCGGCCAAGGTTCTTGATGCCCGCCAGGTTCTTGTCCAGCTTCGCGCGCTCGCGGTCGAACAGCAGCTGCTCTTTTTTCGTGTAATTCGTGAAGTCGCCGTCCGCCGCGCCCTGCTCCAGCTCTTTGAGCCGCTTGATCTGCTTCTTGATCGTCTGGAAGTTCGTCAGCGTCCCGCCCAGCCACCGCTCCGTCACGTAGAACGCGCTGCACCGCTTCGCTTCGGCCTCGAGGATGCCTTTCAGCTGCTTCTTGGTGCAGACGAACAGCACGCCTTCGCCCTTCAACACGACGCCGCGCAACAGCTCCTGCGCCGACTCGAGCTGGCGCAGGGTTTTCTGCAGATCGATGATGTAGATCCCGGAGCGCTCGGCGAAGATGAAGCGCCGCATTTTCGGATTCCAGCGGCGAGTCTGATGGCCGAAATGAACACCTGCTTCCAGCAATTCTTGCAACTGAGGCTGAGGCATTTACTCCCTTTCCTGGGTTATTCCGCCGCCGCCGTCATCTCCCATCCAACCCCGGAGGGACCCAGGACAGGATCAGGCGACGTGAGTATTTAATCGTGCAGACGTGCCGTCGTGCCGTCGTGCAACTATCTCTTCGAGAACTGGAACCGCTTGCGCGCACCGGCGCGGCCCGGCTTCTTGCGCTCCACGGCGCGCGGATCGCGCGTCAGGAGGCCCTGCTCCCGGAGCTTCTTGCGGTGCCGATCGTCCGCCATCACCAAGGCGCGCGCAATCCCGAGCCGCATGGCGCCCGCCTGCCCCGTCAATCCGCCGCCGACGACGCGCGCTTTCACGTCGAACGCTCCCAGCGTGTCGGTCGCGGTAAACGGCTGCTGAATGTGCGACACCAGCGAAGGTCGGGGAAAATAGTCACCCAGGGTCCGCCCGTTGATGCTCCATTTTCCCGAGCCCGGCGTCAGATAGACGCGCGCGATACCGAGTTTGCGGCGCCCGATCGCGTGCCAACGCAGCTCCGGTGTGATCCCGCTGCTCATTGGGACGCTCCCACCACGGCGACCAGCGGCGTCGGCTGCTGGGCGGCGTGCGGATGCTCGGGACCAGCATACACCTTCAGCATCTGCTTCACGTGCTGGCGTGACAACGTCGTCTTCGGCAACATCCCCCACACCGCTTTCTCGATGACGCGCTCGGGAAACTTCCCGAGCATTTTCTGCACCGGCGTGAACCGCTCGTGGCCCATATAGCCGGTGTGCCGGAAGTAGCGCTTCTGCTCGACCTTGCGGCCCGTCAGCTGCACTTTTTCGGCATTGATCACGATGACGAAATCGCCGCCGTTGACGTGCGGCGTAAACGTCGGTTTGTGCTTGCCGCGCAGGATTTGCGCGATCCGGCTGGCCAGCCGGCCCAGCGGCTGATCAGCCGCGTCGACCAGCCACCACCGGCGCTCGATATCCTGCGCCTTCAACGTGTACGTCTTCATGCCGTTCGCGTGCCCTGGTTTTTGACAGACGCGAACTATACCCGGGCCGTAAGGGGCTGTCAACTCTGAGGTTCGGTCACTTCAACGTGACGAGTGGCGCACCCTTTTCGACCCGGTCGCCGGCGCTCACATGAATCTGTTCGACGACGCCGCGCTGGGTCGCGCGCAGCTCGTTTTCCATCTTCATCGCCTCCACGACGACGAGTCCGGCACCCAGCTCCACGGTCTCACCCTTCGTGACTTCGACGCGCACGACGAGACCGGGCATCGGCGCGCGCACGATACCTCCCTGCACCGGCTTTTTGTCGCGCCCTACGAGTGCCTCGATCTGCTTCGAGCGATCGTCCTGGACCTGCACTTCGAAGCGTTCGCCCGCGGCACCCAACGCCCAGCGGTTTTCGCCCAGCGACTGGCATGACACGGTCCAGGAGTCGCGGCCCAGCAGCAGATGCCCCAGCGGCGTGCCGGGGACAGCATCCCAGTGGGCCTCGAAGCGCTCTCCGTCGACCGTGATGGCGCCGCCCTCGACGTCGATCACGTGGGTGCGAGAACGGATGGCGACGTGGTATCTCATCGAGTTGTTCCCACGCTGTCCCTAGGGACAGTGTCGCTCCGGGCGCACCCTTTAGGGTGTCGACCCCTCACGCCGCCTCCAATGCAACCACTGTTTCCACGTGCGCCGTCTGCGGGAACAGATCGAATGCTCGCACGCCCACCACTTCGTAATTCACGTTGAGCCGCTGGAGATCGCGCGCGAGGGTTGCCGGATCGCACGAGATGTACACGACTTTCGGCACGGGCTCGGCGGTGAGCCGCAGCGTCACGTCCCAGTGTAGCCCGCCGCGCGGCGGATTGAGGACCACGGCGTGGGGCACGGGCAGGCTTGGCAGAACGTCCTCGGCACGCGCCGCGATGAATCGCGCGCCCGGCACGTGAGCGCGACCCCACGTGACGGCTTTTTCATCCGCGTCCACACTCACCACGTGCGCACCGCCCTCGACGAGCAAAGCCGCGGTATCGCCGATACCGCCATACAGGTCCCAGACAGTTTGCGAACGCACGTCGCCGAGTTGCTCGACCGCCCAGCGCCGCGCGAGCGCGCCCATGCCGGGATGCACCTGCTCGAATGCCGTGGCAGGAAAGCCGGTCGCCGGCCCCGCGACCACGCGCGCTGCCCCGTCCGCCGGCTGCCACCAGCAGATGATTTCTGTGTCCAGCTTCACCGCAACTCTCAGTGTCTCGGCATCGAGCCACGGTGCACCGGCCGACTCGGCGATCACATGCGAGCGGCCTTCCCGATCGAGGCGCAGGGTTAGTCGGGTCAGTCGCTCGGGCAACAGCGCGAGGTGACCACGCAGCTCGCGCCACAACGCCATGAGCTTGAAGTCCGTGATATGACAGTCGGCGAGAGCAAAGACAAAGTTGGGCCGATCGTAGGGGTGCAGACCGACGGTCGCCCCCTTGACGGCCATTGAGATCTTGGCCCGATAGCGCCATTCCTCCAGTGCCTCGACGATCTCCGGATCCTCTCTGTCGAGCTTCGCAATCCGTCGCAGCGCATCACCCACGATGGCGCGCTTGGCCTTGAGCTGCTCATCGTACGCGACGTGCTGCAGCTGGCAGCCGCCGCAGTGATCATGCACATAGTGCGGACACGGCGGCGCGACTCGCGCCGGACCCGGGGTCACGATCTCGCCCAGATCCGCCCGCGCAAAGTTGCGCCGCTTCTCGAGCGACCCTTCCCGCAGCCGCACGCGGTCGGCCGGGGCGGTACGCGGCACGAAGACGACACGCCCGTCCGCCAATCGTCCCACGCCATCCCCGCCCGTCGCGATGCCTGTGATCGTGACGAGGTCCGTCACTCGAGAGCGTCTCGGAGGTTCAGGCGCCGACCCTCAACAACCCACGGCGACGGCGCGTGATCGACGGCCGGGCGGCTCGACGGCCGGACGGCCGGCACCGACCGGGTCTCATCGGCGACCAACGCGGCAGCGACCGCGAGTGCACGTTCCACACCCGGCCGCGGCGCGGCCGCCAACACGCGCGCGCCGGCGCGCTCGAGATAGGTGATGTCGATCTCGCCCCTCTGAAACTCGGGATCATCCATGACGCGGAGATGGAACGGCTGGCTCGTGGGCAGGCCGACGATCACGAGCTCACTGAGCGCGCGCCGCATGCGCTGGATGGCGTTCTCGCGCGTCTCGCCCCACGCGATCAGCTTGGCCAGCAGCGGGTCGTAGAATAAGGTGACGTCATTCCCCGCTTCGACGCCGGCATCCCAGCGGATTCCCGGGCCACTCGGAATGCGCAGGTACTGGAGCACGCCGGTCGCCGGGAGAAAGTCGTTGAATGGATCTTCGGCGGTGATGCGGCATTCGATGGCGTGCCCGCGCGGGTGGAGCAGGCCGCCATGCACCCGCATCGGTTGCCCCGCCGCGATGCGCAGCTGTTCGCGCACGAGATCGACGCCATACACGAGCTCCGTGACCGGGTGCTCGACCTGAATCCGCGTGTTCATCTCGAGGAAGTAGAACTCTCCCGATGGGGCGAGCAGAAACTCGATCGTACCGGCGCTGACGTACCCGACCGCGCTCGCGGCCGCGGTGGCCGCCTCCGACAGACGCCGCCGCAGCGCCGGCGACACCGCGGACGAAGGTGCTTCCTCGATGAGCTTTTGATGCCGGCGCTGGATGCTGCATTCGCGCTCTCCCAACGCCACGACCCGACCATGCCGGTCCGCGAGAATCTGGATCTCGATATGGCGGGGACGTTCGAGATACTTCTCGACGTAGAGGCTGCCATCGCCGAACGCCTTTTGTGCCTCACGGCGGGCGGCGTGCAGCGCACCCTCCACCTCGGCATCGCTCCGTACGAGGCGCATGCCCTTTCCACCACCCCCGGCTGCGGCCTTCAACAGCACCGGATATCCGATACGCTTCGCCTCGCGCCTCGCCTCGACCGCGTCGCGCAGCGCGGTCGACGTGCCCGGCACGACGGGAACGCCGGCTGCTTGCATGCGCCGCCGGGCTTCCGTTTTGTCGCCCATGGCACGAATGGCGGACGCCGGTGGACCGACGAAGATCAGGCCCGCCTCGTCGCACGCCTCGGCGAAGGCGGCCCGCTCGGAGAGAAAGCCGTAGCCCGGATGCACAGCCTGACATGCGGTCGCGCGGGCTGCGGCGATCAGTTTGGCGATGTCGAGATAGGACTCGCTGGAGGGCGCCGGCCCGAGGAGCACCGCTGCATCCGCGTCGCGCACGTGCGACGCCAGTCGATCGGGCTCGGAATAGACGGCGACGGCCGCCAATCCCTCATCGTGGCAGGCGCGGATAATGCGAACCGCGATTTCGCCGCGGTTCGCGACCAACACCCGCGAAATGGGGGAATTCACCGACATCCGACCTCATTTGACAAACCGTACGTCTCGAACGCCTTGCATAACCCGCCCACATTCGCGGCCGCGCGCGTGTAGAGCGCGAGCGCGGGGGCGCTCCAGGTCTCGTGTTGATCGAGCGCCAGGCGCAGCGCGGCAAAGACGAAATCCTGGGCGGGGACGCGGTCGCTCTTGGATTCCTTTCCGGAGACCCAGACGAGGGGGCGCTTGTTCCATTTCACCGAGGGCTGCACCTCCGGCGGTCGCTCGAACCCCATGCTCGCGCACACCGCGCGTTTTTCTCCCAGGGCGCGCAGCGATGGATTCTTCGTCTTGATTTCGCGCAGCATCCGATTGCGCAGCACGCTATCGCTGCGCCAGCGGTCCAACGGCACGACCGTGAGATCGGGTCGCAGGCCGCGGCCGAACCGGAGATACCAGGCCGCTTGCGTGTCGTGTTCATTCGCGGTGAACAGGATGCCTTGATGGGGACAGGCGCGCAGCAGGTTCTCGCCCAACTCTTCCAGCACCGACGGCAGGCGCAGATCCTGGGGTAACGCGTGCCACGCGAGCGTCGCTGCGGCGGAACCGCCGCCCGCCTCCCAATCGACGTAGGCGTGTTCGCCGTAGGTGTAAACGCGGAATACCTGCGCGGAGTCGGCCGTGCGCGTGCCGGTGCTCCACCGTGCCGCGCGCACAAAGGCTTGTTGCGCCGTGTCGAGCATCGCGTGCGCGCGCACGGTATCGAGTCGTGTCGGGACGCTGGTGCGCAGGTAGTAGCGGCCGAGGTCGAGCCAGGCCGGCCCATCTGTCGAATCTGCCGTGACTCGCGCCCAGAGGGAGGCACGCGTGGAGTCGGCCGGCGGCGGCACCGGCGACTGGACGAACGCAAGCGCCAGCATCGCCTTAGAGAGGAATATTCCCATGCTTCTTGGGCGGATTGCGTCCCCGCTTGGTGTCGAGCGTCGTCAACGCTTCGATCAGTCGCGGCCGCGTATCGCGCGGATCGATGATGTCGTCCAGATACCCGCGGGCCGCCGCCTGGTAGGGGTGCGCGAACTTGTCGCGGTACTCCGCCGTGCGCTCTTCGCTCGCCTCTCCTTTATAGAGGATCTCGACGGCGCCTTTGGGTCCCATCACCGCGATTTCCGCGGAGGGCCAGGCGACGTTGTAGTCGCCGCGAATGTGCTTGGAGCTCATGACGTCGTACGCGCCGCCGTACGCCTTGCGGGTGATCACGGTGAGCTTGGGAACGGTGGCCTCGCAGAACGCGTACAGCAGCTTTGCGCCGTGCTTGATGATCCCGCCGTGCTCCTGACCGACGCCCGGAAGGAATCCCGGCACGTCTTCGAATGTCACGAGCGGAATGTTGAACGCATCGCAAAAACGAATGAAGCGCGCGCCTTTGAGTGAAGCGGCGATGTCCAGGACGCCTGCCAGCACCGCCGGTTGATTCGCGACAACCCCGACGGGCCGGCCGGCGAGTCGCGCGAAGCCCACGAGCAGATTGCCACCATAATCGGGCTGCACTTCGAGAAAGGTCCCGTTGTCCATGACGCGCCGCAGCACGTCGTGCATGTCGTACGGTTTTGCGGCGTCGTCCGGGACGACTTCCAGCAACGCTTCATCCCGGCGATCCGAGGGATCGTCCGGCGTGCGGATCGGCGGGCTGTCCAGATTGTTGGAGGGCAGGAACGAGAGGAGCGAGCGAATGGCGGTGAGCGATTCCAGCTCGGAGTCGTGGACGAATTGGGCGATGCCCGATGTGCCGCCGTGCACGTCCGCGCCGCCCAGCTGCTCGAAGTCGACTTCCTCATGCGTCACCGTCTTCACGACGTTCGGACCGGTGACGAACATGTACGAGACCCCACGCACCATAAAAATGAAATCCGTGATGGCGGGGCTATAGACGGCGCCGCCGGCGCACGGTCCGAGGATGGCGCTGATCTGCGGCACGACGCCGGAGGCGAGCGTGTTGCGGAGAAAGATGCCGGCGTACCCGCCGAGGGACGCGACGCCCTCCTGGATCCGCGCTCCGCCCGAATCGTTGAGCCCGATCAGCGGCGCCCCGTTCTGGACGGCCAGATCCATCACTTTGCAGATCTTCTCCGCGTGCGCTTCCGACAACGAGCCGCCGAAGACGGTGAAATCCTGTGAAAACACGTAGACGAGCCGGCCTTCGACTCGGCCCCACCCCGTCACCACGCCGTCGCCGAGCACTTTTTGGTCGGCGAGACCGAAGTCGGTGGCGCGATGGGTGACGAAGCGATCGAGCTCGATGAACGTGCCGGGATCGAGCAGCACATCGAGCCGCTCGCGCGCCGTCATCTTCCCTTTCTGATGTTGCGTGGCGATACGGTCGGCGCCGCCGCCTTGCTCCGACTCCGAACGCTTTTGCTGGAGCAGCTCCAGTTTTTCTCGCATAGTCATGGTTCGGAGAATGTAGGGCGGTAAATGAAAAGGGGACAGGATAACCCTGTCCCCTCGAGACTGTTCACCACTGCGTTTCTACGCGTCCAGCTTCTGCATGTCCTCGGTGGTCGGAGCAGGAGCAGGCGCCGGAGTTCCATCCTCTTTCGGGAATCCGGTGGCGGCCAAGACGATTCTGTGGTGGATGGGATCTACCTCCAGCACTTTCAGCTCCACCGCCTGGCCCTCTTTCACTGCATCCCCCGGCTGCTGAATGTCGGGAATTCCCAGCTGCGACATCGGCACAAACCCTTCGATGTCGCTGCCCAGGTCCACGACGACGCCCTTGTCCATCAGCCGCATCACGCGGCCGCGCAGCTCCGTGCCGACGGGGTATGTCTCGCCGATGCGGAGCCAGGGATCCTCCTGCGCCTGTTTGAGGCCCAGAGAGATCCGCTTGTTCTCGGCATCGACATTGAGAATCAAGACGTCAACCTCGTCGCCCTTTTTCACGACTTCGGACGGATGTTGCACGCGTTTCGTCCACGACATGTCGGAGATGTGAATCAATCCGTCGATGCCCGGCTCCAGCTCCACGAATGCGCCGAACGACGTCAGATTGCGCACCTTGCCGCGCAGCCGCGTGCCGACGGGATACTTTTGCGGCAACGCCATCCACGGATCCTGCTCCGTCTGCTTCATGCCGAGCGAGACTTTCTCTTCCGTCTCGTCGACTTTGAGCACCACCGCTTCGATCGATTCGCCGATCGACACGATCTTCGATGGATGGCGCACGTTACGCGTCCAGCTCATCTCGGAGATGTGCACGAGCCCCTCGATGCCGGGCTCGAGCTCGACGAAGGCGCCATAGTTGGTGATGGAGACCACCTTGCCCTGCACGCGCGTGCCGACGGGATACTTCGCCGCGACGTTCTGCCACGGATAGGGCTGCAGCTGCTTCAAGCCGAGGGAAATGCGCTCGCGCTCCCAGTCGATGTCGAGCACTTTGACCTCGAGCTCCTGTCCGATCTGCACCATTTCGGAAGGATGCGAGACGCGGCCGTAGCTCATGTCGGTGATGTGCAGCAGCCCGTCGACGCCGCCGAGATCGATGAACGCGCCGAAGTCGGTGATGTTCTTGACGACGCCTTTGCGCACCTGGCCCACCGACAGCTCCTTCATCAGCACGTCGCGCTTGGTCTTGCGCTCGGCTTCCAGCAGCACGCGGCGCGACACCACGATGTTGCGACGGCGCTTGTTCAGCTTGATGATCTTGAATTCGAAGCTCTGGCCGAGCAGCTCGTCGATGTTTGGAACGCGGCGCAGCGCGATCTGGCTGCCGGGCAGGAACGCGTCGACGCCCATCAGGTCGACGACCACGCCGCCCTTGATCTTCTTCACCAGCGTTCCGGCGACGGCCTCATCCTTCTCGTGCGCTTCGCGGATCCGTTCCCAGACCCGCATGAAATCGGCCTTCTTCTTCGAGAGAACAACGGCGCCTTCCTGGTCCTCGAGATGCTCGAGGAATACTTCGATCTCGTCGCCTTCCTTGAGACTCTTCGGGTCCTTGAACTCGTCGATCGCCACCGCGCCTTCCGACTTGAATCCAACGTCGAGAATGACCGCGGTGTCGGTGACACGCAGCACGCGTGACTTGACGATCTCCCCTTCTTCGATATTTGAGAGCGTCCCCTCGTACAGCAGAGTCATCTTGGCGATCTCGTCGCTCGAGTATTCCTCGTCGAGACCGGAACGGACGCGTAATGGCGAGCGGGGTGGCTTCCTGGTGGGGACTTCTTCTTCGGAATCTTCTACATCACGTGCTTCTACGAGCATGCGGTACACCGGTTCGGTTGTTGGTTTGAGGATGTCGCCCCCCATTTTCACACCCTGAAGGGTGCGCTCGGCAGACATTGTCCTTAAGGACAGCGATTGCCGAGCACAGGCTTTTAGCCTGCGAAGGCGCGAAACCTACCCAGGGAACAGCGCCCGCGCCAGTTCAACTATATGCGTAACCTGCCCATCGAGCGTGAGTTTGGTGGTGTCGATCATGACCGCGTCGGGAGCAGCTTTGAGCGGCGCGAATTGGCGGTTGGAGTCGGCCGCGTCCCGCGCGGCCAAGGCCTGGCTCTCCCGCCGAACCAGCTCGACATCGACCGCCTGGCCACGCTGAAACAGGCGGCGCCGGGCGCGCTCGTCGGTTGTGGCAGTGAGGAAGATCTTGAGAGGCGCCTCGGGAAATACGACCGTGCCGATATCCCGTCCATCCACCACCACGCCGCGTCCCTGCGTATCGGCGCCATGTCCCTGGACCGCGATCCGTTGCTGGGTATTTACCCAGGTCCGTACGTCGGGAAGCGCCGCGAGCATCGACACGTAGCGCGTCACCCGCTCGCCGCGGATCGCCTCGCCCACGTCCGCACCGGCGACTTCAGGTCGGAATTGATTCTCCACGAGCACCAGCCGCACCGGAAGGCGTTCCGCCAGGGCCACGACATGCGGCGCCGGCCACTCTTCGCCCTTGCGCCGGCCGCCTTCGCCGAGCGTATCGAGCGCCGCCAACGTGAGCGCGCGATACAGGGCCCCGGAATCGAGATGCGCCCAGCCCAACCGGGCCGCCACGAGACCCGCCGTCGAGCTCTTGCCGGACGCCGCCGGGCCGTCGATTGCGATTACGCGCAGCATTGCCGCAGGTCTCGAAAGAAATTGGGGTAGCTGATCGCAACCGATTTCTTTTCCGACAACCGCACGTCCGCGCCGGCCACCGTCCCCAGCACGGCGAACGCCATCGCGAGCCGATGATCGGACGCCGTGTCGACTCGACCGCGTGGCGCCTGCTCGCCGCCTTCGACGTGGAGATCGTTACCCCGCGCCTCGGCGCGCGCGCCGACCGCCCGCAGATTGGCGGCGACCAGCTCGAGACGATTGCTCTCCTTCACGCGTAGCTCCCCCACCTCGCGAAAGACGGTCGCCCCGCGCGCCCGGCTGGCCAGGATCGCAAGGACGGGGACTTCATCGACCAGCGTCGGGATTTCTCCCGCCGTAACTTCGGTGCCCGTAAGCGAGGCGGGTCGCACCACAAGATCCGCGACCGGTTCGCCGCCCTCGTCCCGCATGTTCACACGCTCGACGTGGGCACCCATACGCTCGAGCACCACCAGATAACCGATGCGCGTGGGATTCACGCCTACGTTTTCGATGATGAGCTCACCTTTGTCCGCCAGAATGGCCGCGGCGACCAGGAATGCTGCGCTCGAGGCATCTCCAGGGACGGATAGCTGGAAGGGCGGTAAGGCGGTTCGGCGGTTCGGCGGTTCGAACACGATTGCTCCGGCGCGCTCATGAATGCCGAGCCCGAGATGCGCGAGCAGTCGTTCAGTGTGATCGCGGGAACGATAGGGCTCTCGAATTGTGACCGGGACTTTGCCAGTCAACCCCGCGAACAAGAGCGCGCTCTTGACCTGCGCGCTCGCGACCGGACTCTTGTACTCGAGGCCGCGCAGCCGCCCGCCACGAATGGTGAGTGGTAAGGTATCGCCGCGTTCCTCGATCCTTGCGCCCATCGTCCGCAGCGGCTCGGTCACACGGCGCATCGGCCGGCGCCGCAGCGAGGCATCACCGGTCAGGGTCGCGGCAAATCGCTGCCCAGCCAGAATGCCGAGCATGAGCCGCGCGGTCGTGCCGGAGTTGCCGCAGTGCAGGCGTGCGCCGTGCGCAGTGAGGCGTCCGCCGGTCACAGCGACGGGGCCATCGTCTCGGATCTGAGAGATCCTCACGCCGAGCTGCCGCAGCACGCGGGCGGTGCTTTTCACGTCGTCGCCCGTGAGCAAGCCGGTCAGCTCGCTCTTCCCGCGCGCGAGTGCCGCCATCATGAGCACGCGGTGTGAGATGCTCTTGTCGCCGGGCGGCCGCACCACGCCGCGCTCGTTCATGGCGCAAGGCCGCGGCGCCAGTCCGCCGCCCGAGTCAGCCATGCGATGAGCGCCGGCGCATCGCCGGTCTCGAGCGCGCGCTCCACGGCGCCGAGCGACTCCTCGAGCGCGCGCAGCGCCACGAGCAGCTCGTCGCGATTCATGAGCAGGATCTCGCTCCACAACCTGGGCTCGCTGGCGGCGAGGCGCGTCGTGTCGATTGCCCCGCTGCCGAACGTCGAGCCCGGCGGGGCATGGCGCGCGAGATAGTCACCCAGCAGCGACGCGACGATCTGCGGCACGTGGCTCGTCGCGGCGACCTGCGCGTCGTGCCGCCCGGCATCGAGAACCACGGGCTCCGCCTCGAGCACCGTCTCCCAGAAGTGCACGATCTCGCGCGCGGCTACTTCCCCGCCGCGGCACGGAGTCACGTAGACGACGGCTTTACGAAACAAGTCGGGGCGCGAGGCCTCGAAGCCGTGGCGGTGCGTCCCGGCGAGCGGATGACTCCCGGCAAAGCGCTCCTGTAATCCGAGGTGCTCGGCGCGCGCCACAATCGCCCGCTTCACCGAGCCGACGTCCGTGACGAACGCGCCTGGCTTCAGATGGGGGATGCTGGCGTCGAGCTGAGCGAGGTTGGCGGCGGGTGGAGCGGCGAGGATGAGCAAGTCGGCGACGCGCGCGACGTCGCTCGCATGCGGCGGCGCATCATCGAGCGCACCCTGTTGCGCCGCCGCCGCCCGCTCGGCGGGCTCCGGGGACCAACCCACCACGGCCGCGACACCCCCGGCTGCGCCGGCTTGCTTCGCCTGTCGGGCAATCGAGCCGCCAATGGCGCCGAGCCCGATCAAGCCAAGGGTTTGGGGCCGCACGGCTTGGAAGGTACACGTCGCCCGCATATTATGGAGCCCCATGCGGGCGGCCCCGAGCATCACCCGCCTCTTCGCCGCGACATTCATCGCCGTCGCGCTGGTGGGCCTCGTCACCCAAGTCGCGACCTGGCGCAGCGCCCGCGCCACGCAGAGCGCGATGGTCGTCCTCGCCCAGCGGCTCGAGAGCATGCAGCAGACGGCAGCGGCCGAGCTGGCGACCGACGCGGGCGACGACGCCGTGCAGGCAGCGATCGCATCGACCGTGTTGTTCGTCGCCATGTTCGTCGTGCTGGGCCTCGGCTTCTGGTACAATCGGCGCCGTCTGGCCACACCCTTCGCACGCATCGCGCAGTCGCTGGAACGCGTCGCAGAAGGGCAGTTCCTCCAGCCGTTGCGCGAGGACGAGCCGGGCGAGTTCGGCACGATCGCCCGCGGCGTGAACCACATGGCCAAAGCGCTGGCGTGGCGCGAAGCGCTGCACGCCTACCTGTCGCAGCTACTGTCCGCGCTCAATACCCCTGCCGACGAAGCCTCGAGCGGCCTGGCGCAGGCGCTCGGCGTGATCGCCGGCGCGACACGCGCGACCGGCACCGTGCTCTATCAACCGGCAGTCGATGCGAACGAGTGGGCCGTCACGGCGGCGCGCGGCGTCGAGTCGCGTCCCGTGTCCCGCGCGACGATGCGCGATCTCATTGGTGATGCCGCGCAGGCGATCCACTATCATGGCGAAGCCGTGCAGCCGGTGCGCCATCAGTTGCGCCTCACTGCCGCTGTCCCGTACGGCCTCGTCCTGGTGCCGCTCCGCTCGGGCACGAAGCTCGTCGGGGTCCTCGGGGTCGTCCCGGGTGTGCAGTTCGACGCGGACGAACGTGCCGCGCTCGATCAGGCTGCGCCCAACCTGGCCATCGCCTGCGAGCGGGCCGCCGCGCATCACAACACGCGCCGGCTTGCCGTGGAGGTGCGCCAGACCGCAAAGCGGCTGGAGCAACTCAACACCGAGCTCGATGGCGCGATGAAGTCGAAGGATCAGTTCCTATCGAACATCTCCCACGAGCTCCGTACGCCGCTCAACAGCATCATCGGGTTCACCGATCTGCTGCTCACTCAGGAGCTGGGCCCCGCACTCTCGGAGCAACAGCGCGATTTCCTCGAGACCGTCGCGCGCAATGGCCGGCAATTGCTCGAGCTGATCAACGAGCTGCTCGATCTGCAGCGCATCGCCGCGGGACGGATGGAGCTCAAGCGTGAAGCGGTCGAGCTGGCCGGGCTGCTGTCCGAAGCGGCGGGCAACGTGCACGCGCAGCTGCAGCAGCATCGTCACACCCTCGACATCACGGCGCCGCCGGAGAACCTGCGCGTTCTTGCCGATCGCGGTCGCGTGCGGCAGGTGCTGCTCAACCTGCTGTCGAACGCCATCAAGTTCACGCCCGACGGGGGACGGATCACGATCACGGCCGCGCCGGTCACCGGCGGCGCGGAGACGCGCATCGCCGTGAGCGATACCGGAATCGGGATCGCGGCTGAAGATCAGCCGAAGCTGTTTCAGGAGTTCTCGCAGCTGGACGGCTCCGCGAGCCGCAAGTACGAAGGCACGGGCCTCGGCCTGGCGCTGTCGCGGCGGCTCATTGAGCTACACGGGGGCGCCATCGGGGTGGAGAGCGAGCTTGGCAAGGGGAGCACGTTCTGGTTCACCCTGCCGCAGGCGGCCTGACGATGGCCACGATCATCGTCGTCGAGGATCAGCCGGATAATTTGAAACTGCTCGCGACGCTACTGACGCTGAAGGGCCATCGTGTCGTCGGGCTGCCTACCGGCGATCAACTCGTCGACGTCATTCGCTCCCAAAATCCCCCGCCCGACCTGGTGCTCCTCGACATTCAGCTCCCCGGCCGCGACGGCTACGCGATCCTGGAGGAACTGAAAACCATAGGCGGGCGCTCCTGGAAGGTGGTCGCCCTCACGGCGCACGCGATGCCGGAAGACCGCGCGCGCGCGGAGGCGGCTGGATTCGACGGTTACATCACGAAGCCAATCGATGTGCGCACGTTCCCCGCGGAAGTTGCTCAATACCTGGGAGGGTAAGTCATGGGCGATCTGGTGCTGCTGATCGGACGGGCGGTGTTCTCGTTCTTCTTTATTTACTCCGGATTCAATCATCTCACCAAGCTCACGCAGTATGCCCAGTACGCCGGCGCCTCAGGCGTTCCCTCACCCACGCTGGCGACCGCGGTTTCGGGTCTGATGCTTCTGGCCGGCGGTCTCAGCGTCCCGCTCGGTGTCCAGCCGCGATGGGGCGCGCTGCTCATTGCGCTCTTCCTCGTTCCGGCGGCATTCACCGTGCACAAGTTTTGGGGAATTGCGGATCCGATGATGGCGGCCAATCAAGCCGCGCACTTCTGGAAAAACATCGCGCTCACGGGCGCCTGTTTGATGGTCTACGGATTTGCGACGTTGTATCCGATGCGGTGGCCGTACAGCATTGGCCGCTGAGCTAGTCTAGCGGTCCGGCCGCGGAGT
>WNGC01000688.1_pt1 | contig 20007 bp, 18 predicted proteins | sample 5400051 | NCBI WGS metagenome assembly WNGC01 (sample SAMN13153368, study PRJNA577476) | soil metagenome | isolation source: 20 cm soil or saprolite under grassland replicate 2 | place: USA:California | collected 2016-06-15
CGTCGGCGACGAGGTGCTCGCCTACGGCTCCCTCTCGCCCTACCGCCCGAAGCCCGCGTTCGCGCGAACGCTCGAGGACTCCGTCTACGTCAAGCGTGGCCACCGCGGCGCCGGGCTCGGCACGCTCGTCCTACGCGAGCTCATCCGGCGCGCCCGCGAGCTCGGCGGGCACTCGATGCTGGCGCGGATCACCTCGGGAAACGCCGCGTCGCTGCGGCTCCACCAGAGGCACGGTTTCAGCGTCGTCGGCGTCGAGCGCGAGGTCGCCTTCAAGCTCGGTCGCTGGCACGACGTGACGGTGCTGCAGCGCCCGCTCTAGCCCTCCATCGCTTCGTTCGCCGCGTCAGCGGCCCAGCCTGCGCTCGAGCCCTTGGAGCGCGGCCACCAGGTCGATCCCGGCACCGAGCACGGGCGCCATCGGGTCGCCCTGCTTCTCGACGCGCGCGGGCGCGGTCTTGATGGTGAAGCGCCCGGGCTCGAGCCGCGCGGTCACCTCCTCCCAGTGGAGGGGACACGAGACGGGCGCCGCCGGCAGCGGGCGCACGGCGAAGGGCGCGACGATCGTCTGGCCGTGGCCGTTCTGTCCCCAGTCGACGTAGACCTTGCCGCCCCGCGAGCGCAGCGGCCGCGCAATCGTCGAGATGTCCGGCTCCGCTTCGACGCCGAGCATCGCGAGGAGCCGCGCGAACGTCCGCACGATCTCCCCGTCGTAGCGGGCGCCGAGCGGCAGCAGGATGTGGAGCCCGGTCGCGCCCGACGTCTTGACGTAGCTCGGCAGCGCGAGCTCCTCCAGCAGGCGGTGGAGCGCGTGCGCCACCGTGACGACGTCGGTGAACGGGGCGCCCTTCGGGTCGAGGTCGAGGACGAGCCAGTCCGGGCGCTCGAGCGAGCCGATCCGCGAGCCCCACATGTGGAGCGGGATCGTGCCGAGGTTCGCGACGTAGCGCAGGCTCTCGCGATCGTTCACGATGAAGTAGTCGATGTCGCGCCCGGCGTCCTTCGAGTACACACGCTCGGTCCGGATCCACGGGGGGACCCACTCGGGCGCGTCCTTCTGGAAGAAGGACTTGCCCTTGATGCCGTCGGGGTAGCGTGTCAGCACGACCGGCCGGTCCTTCAGGTACGGCAGCATGAACGGCGCGATGCGCGCGTAGTAGTCGACGAGGTCCGCCTTCGTGTACCCCTCGTCCGGCCAGAACACCTTCTTCGGGTTCGTGACGACGACGTCCCGATCCACCCGCACCTCCGCCGCCGCGACGTCCGGGTTCGAGGCCGCGGGGGCGCGGGCAGCCCTCCGAGACCCGTGGCTTCTGGGGGTCGCCTCCGGCTCCTGCCGACCGGATTGGCCGCGGGCGCCGAGAGCCGGCGTGGTCGAGGAGGGCTGCCCGCGCCCCCGCGGCCCCGGTGCCGGAACCTCGCGGCGGCAGTCCTCGGGGCGCTTGTCTTCGGAGAGCCCGAGGAACGCGGGATGGCGGATGCCGCCGTCCTTCGTCCACTCCGTGAAGCGCACCTCGCAGACGAGCCTCGGCTCGACCCAGTGGTGGGCCCGTCCCGCGGGCGTGCCGACCTCGAAGGGCGAGGTGGCGCGCCGGAGCGGCTCGAGCTTGGCCTTGATGTGCGCGAGCGCCGCGTCGTCGAAGCCCGTGCCGACCTTCGAGACGTACACCAGCCGCCCACCCTCGTAGAGGCCCAGGTGGAGCGCGCCGAAGTGGGCGCGCGAGCCCTGCGGCGCGGTGTAGCCGCCGATGACGAACTCCTGACGGAGCTGGCACTTGAGCTTGAGCCAGTCACGCGAGCGGCCCGCGGCGTAGCGGCTCAGGCGCCGCTTCGCCACGATGCCCTCGAGCCGCTGCTCGGCGGCCGCCTCGTAGAACTCCCGGCCGTGCTCGAGCACGTAGTCGCCGCGGCTCACGACGGCGCGCGCCGGCAAGAGCAGCGCGAGCAGCTCTTTCCGCCGCTCGAGCGGCAGCGCGCGAACGTCGTACCCGTCGAGCGCGAGCGCGTCGAAGACGATCCCGCTCACCGGCACCTCGCGCTGCATCAGCTCGATGTCGACCGCGCGTGTGAGGTTCATCCGCGCCTGGAGGCGCTGGAAGCTCGAGCGCCCCGACTCGTCGAGGGCGACGATCTCCCCGTCGAGGACGAAGCGGTCGAGCGGGAGCGCCCGGAGCGCCCGGACGACCTCCGGGTACCGCTCGCTGACGACGAGGCCGCTCCGCCCGCGGACCTCGACGCGCTCGTCCGCGCGCGCGGCGAAGACGCGGACGCCGTCGTACTTGATCTCGAAGAGCCACGCGGGGTCGGAGAACGCGTGGTCCACGAGGGTCGCGAGCATGAAGTCGCCCGTGCCCGGCGCGACCGCGCGGCGGGGCGCGCCGAGCTCCTCGAGACGCGCCCGGAGCGTGGCGAGGCGCTTCGGCCCGTCCCGGAGCTCTTCCACGGTGAGCCCGGAGAGCACCGACTCCGGGTAGCGCTCGACGGGCTCCTCGCCGTCGGCGAACGCGTCGCGCTTCTTGAGCAGGAGCCACTCGCGGTCCTTGCCGCTCATCCGCGCGAGCACCCACTGCCCGCGGAGCTTGACCCCGTGGAGCTCGAACTCGAGCTTGCCACGCTCCACCTGCTCGCGCGCGGGCCGGTCGCCGAGGGCGCGGTACGAGCCGCGGTCCCAGACGATGGACGGCCCGGCGCCGTAGCTGCCCTCGGGGATCACGCCCTCGAAGTCGCCGTACTCGAGCGGATGGTCCTCGACGTGCACGGCCAGGCGCTTCTCGCCGTGCCGGACCGACGGCCCCTTCGGCACGGCCCAGCTCGCGAGCACACCGCCGAGCTCGAGCCGGAGGTCGTAGTGGAGCCGGCGGGCCGAGTGCTTGTGCACGACGAACAGGTGGCCCTCCGCGGGACGGCGCCCGCCGAAGGGCTCGGGCGTCCGCGCCGGGTCGCGCTTTTCTCGGTATGCGTCGAGCGCGCGCCTAGCCACGGAGCACCAGCAGCACCGAGAGCGATGCGGCGAGGTTGTCGACGGCGTGCGACGCGATGCACGGCCAGAGGCTCCCCGTCTTCTCGTAGGCCCAGGCCCAGAGACAGGCGCTCCAGAAGACGCTCGCGAACCCGAGCACCCCGTAGCCGTGCGCGAGCGCGAAGATCGCGGCGCTGAGGACCACGGCGCCCGGCGCGCCGAGTCCGCGACGGAGCGTCGCGAACAGCAGGCCGCGGAACAGCAGCTCCTCGAAGAGGGGCGTGACCACGACGACGTCGACGAGGGTGACGGCGACGACGGCGCGGCCGCCCCACGCGAGGTCGGGCTCGAACCACTCGGTCCAGTGTGACGAGAGGTCGAGCGTGCGCGCCACGGTGTCGATCCCCCACTGCCCCGCCTGCCCGAGCGCCAGCACGGCAAGCAGCGCACCCGCGAGGCTCCCGAGGTCCCGGCCCGGTGCCGCGAGCCCGAAGCCTTCGCGGAGACCGAGGCCCGCGGGCCGCAAGAGGCGCCGGTGCGCCAGGAGGATCGCCGGCAGGAAGGCGAGGTTCGCCGCCGCCGCCAGGGCCAGGCGGAGCGCGACGTTCCCCGTCGGAGCGAGGAGGAACCCGGTCATGAGCACGGCACCGAGCGCGCCGCCGCGGACGAGGACCGCGACGCCCTCGCGGCCGCTCCACGGCGGCGGAAACACGGCGGCGCCCGGCCGCGCGCGGTCCCCCCGGCGGCGGGCGAGGCCGAGCGCCGCGAGCGCGCCGACGGCGACGACCGCGGCCTGGGCGACCGCGAAGACCCGGAGCCGCCTGCGCAGGCGCTCGCCGCGCGCGGCGAGCGCCGCGTCGGTCGCCTTCGCGAGCGCGGCGTCGCCGCTGCGCCTCGCCAGGACGAGGGTCAGGCGATCGCGGAACCAGCCCGGGGCGAGGGCGGAGGCGACCTCCGCTTCGAGCCCCGGGTCGCCGTGGGGCGGGACGCCGAGGTACGCGACGGCGAGCCAGCCGGCCATGACGGGGAAGTCGCCGTCACGCCGCTGCCACTCGGCGACGCGACGGCGCAGGCGAGCCAGGCGCCCCGCCTCGCCCTCGAGGATCGCCAGGTGCAGGTCTACGATGGGATCCGCCGAGAGGGCCTCGAGCTCCTCGTACCAGCCGATCGCCTGCGCGAGGTCGTCCGCGCGCCCCCCGAGCAGCGCCGTGTAGAGCCGACGCTCCCACGCGGGCGCGCGGTCGACGCCCTCGTCGAGATCGAGCGTGCGGCCGACGACGGTCGCGAGCGCGCGCTCCGGCTCGTCGACCTGTTCCACGCGCGAGGCGCCGTGGTGGATCCAGAACACGAAGACGACGAAGGCGCCGAGCGCCAGCGCCGCGATGACGGTCGCGACCCCGACATGTCGCCTCTCTGGCGCGGTGGGAACGCTATCCATGGGACCTCGGCAAGCCTGCGCGCATCATAGGGACCCTCGTGCTATCGTGCAATCGATGCCGCCGCATGCGATCGGCTCCGGCACCGTCTCGTTTGGGTTGGTCTCCATCCCGATCAAACTCTACACGGCCGCCTCCTCGCAGTCGGTGTCGTTCAACCTGCTGCACGCCAAGTGCGGGTCGCGCATCAAGCAACAGACCTTCTGTCCGGTTTGCAACGAGGTCGTCGAGCGCTCGGCCCTCGTCCGCGGCTACGAGTTCGTCAAGGACCAGTACGCGCGCGTGACCGACGAGGAGCTGAAGGCGCTCGAGGGCGAGGCCTCGAAGGTCATCGACATCGCCGAGTTCGTTCCCCTCGAGTCGGTGGACCCGATCTACTTCGAGAAGACCTACTACCTCGGCCCCGACAAGGGCGGCGAGAAGGCCTATCGTCTCCTCGCCGACGCGATGGCGAAGCACGATCGCGTCGCGCTCGCGAAGTTCGTCATGCGCGGCAAGGAGAGCCTCGTCCTGATCCGGCCCGCGCAGGGCGGCCTCATGCTCCATACCATGTACTTCGCCGACGAGGTCCGGAGCTTCGGGGAGATCGACAAGGGCGAGTCCGCGAAGATCAGGGACGGCGAGCTCGAGCTGGCGCTCCAGCTCATCGACGGCCTCTCCAAGGACGCCTTCCGCCCCGAGCAGTATCAGGACGAGTACCGGCAGCGCGTGCTCGACCTCGTGAACCAGAAGGTCGAGGGCAAGGAAGTCGCCGCGGCCGGGCCCGAGCTCAAGCGCGCGCAGGTGATCGATCTCATGGAGGCGCTCAAGCAGAGCCTCGCCAAGAAGGTCGCCGCCCAGCCGGCCGCCGCCGAGGCCGCCGAGAAGAAGCCGCTCGCGAAGGTCAAGCGCGGCGAGCCCGCGCCCGCGAAGAAGGCCCAGGCCGGCAAGAAGTAGCCGGTCCCCGTCAGGGGATCAGGACGATCTTCCCGTACGCTCCCGGCTTCAGCACGGCCTCCTGGGCGCGCGCCGCCTCCTTCAGCGGCAGCTCCTGACCGACGACGGGCCTGAGCGTGCCGTTCGCGAGCCCGGCGCCGAGGGCGGCGTGGATCGACGCCATCTCCTCCGGCGACGCGTTCCAGAGCGCCAGGCCGAGGATCGCCGCGTCCTTGCCCATCGTGCCGCGCGGGTTGATCTCGATGGACCCGCGGTTGCCGATCACCACGATCCGCCCGAAGCGCGCGACGACGTCGAGGTCCTTCTGGAGGTTGACGTTGGCGAGCATCTCGAGGATCACGTCGGCGCCGCGCCCGTCCGTCAGGCCCATGAGCTTCTGGAGGTAGTCGGGCGTCGCGTGGTCGATTACGTGATGGGCGCCGTGCTCGTGGACAAGCTTGCGCCCGCGCTCGCTTCCCGCCGTGCCGATCACCGTCATCCCGTGCGCCCGGGCGAGCTGCACCGCCGCGATGCCGACGCCGCCGGAGGCGCCGTGGACCAGCAGCGTCTCGCCCGGCCGCGCGTGCGCCTTGTGGTGGAGGCCGCGATACGCCGTGCCGTAGGGCACGCTGAGCGCCGCCCCCTGGGAGAACGAGACATTTCCCGGCAGCGGGTGGACCATGGCCGCGTCGCAGAGCGCCAGCTCCGCATACGCGCCGCAGAGCTGCGTGGTCGTGCGCACGACGTAGACGCGATCGCCCTTCTGGAACCGGGTCACCCCGGCGCCGACCGCCTCGACGACCCCGCCCGCGTCGTTGCCGGGGATGTACGGCAGCGGCGGGAGCATCGCGTAGCTCCCCGAGCGAACGTACGTGTCCACCGGGTTCACGCCGGCGGCGCGGACGCGCACCACCACCTGCCCCGGTCCCGGCGTCGGATCGGGCACCTCGTCGAGCTGGAGCACCTCGGGGCCGCCGAACTTGTGGACGCGGATCGCCTTCATGGAGTCCTCCTCACTTGCCCAGCGCCTTGCGCTTCCAGAGCTCCCAGGGCCGCCCGAGCGTCCCGGCGACCGAGGCCTCCGCAAGGCGCGCTTCCTCCGCCTCGAGGTAGCGCACGTGCGCGCCCTGGGCCATGGCCTGCGCCTGGAGCCTCGCGTTCGTCTCGAGGTAGACGCTGCGGAACACCGCGACCGGGAGTGATGGGCCGACGATCACCGCGCCGTGGCCGCGCATGAGCGCCACGGTGCGGCGGTCGAGCGTCTGCGCGAGCGCCCGGCCGAGTGCCGGGCTGCGCACGAGCATGTCGGTCATGCCGCCGGCCGCGTCGCGGATGTCGAAGACCGGCACGCCCTCCCAGATGAACGCGCTCATGTGGTAGAGCGGCCGGAGCGGCACGCCGGTGACGCCGAACGGGATGATCGCCGGCGAGTGGCAGTGGACCACCGCCCGCACGTCCCCGCGTGCCTTGTAGATTTCACCGTGGATGAACCGCTCGATGAACGTGGCGCGCCCGCGCGCGTCCACGGGGTTCGAGTCGAGGTCGTACTCCATGATGTCGGCCGCGGTGACGAGCGCGGGCGCCCGCGAGCGCGACATCAGGTAGCGGCTCGCGTCCCGGTCGTGCCGCGCGCTCACGTGGCCGTAGCCGTCGAGGACGTTCTGGTCCGCGAGGATGCGGTTGGCGGCCACGAGGTCCTCCACGAGCGCCGGGTCGGGCGGCCCCACGGAGGCGGGCGCGGCCTGGGCCGGGGCCCGCTTGGGCGCGCCGAGGACGGCGCCCGCGAGCGCGAGCGCGCCGCCGGTCGTGAAACGACGTCGCGTCAGGGCAGTCATCGCCGCTCCTCCGTGGCGCGCATCTTCGCATCACACGCGAATCCTCCGCCAGGGGTAAAATGAGGGCGCCGGAGCCGGCCAGATGCCCAGAACCGTTCTCGAGCCGCGATTTCAGGTGGAGTATCTGTCGATTCTCGACAGCGAGGGCCACCTCGACCCCGCCCTCGAGCCGAAGCTCTCGCCCGACGAACTCCGCGCGCTCTACCGCGCGATGGTCCTGGGACGCCGCCTCGACGAGCGGATGGTGCGCCTCCAGCGCCAGGGCCGCCTCGGCACCTTCGCGCCGATCAAGGGCCAGGAGGCCTCCCAGCTGGGCAGCGTCTCCACCCTCCGGCCGACGGACTGGATGGTGCCGTCGTTCCGCGAGACCGCGGCGATGGTCTGGCGGGGGTGGCCGATCGAGAAGCTCCTGCTCTTCTTCGCCGGCTACGTCGAGGGCGGCCAGCCGGGAGAGGGTCAGCGCGACCTGCCGATCGCGGTGCCGGTCGCCACCCAGCTCCCGCACGCGGTGGGCCTCGCCTACGCCGCGCAGTACCGCGGCGAGGACGCGGTGGTGATGGCGTACTTCGGCGACGGCGCCACCAGCGAGGGCGACTGCCACGAGGCGCTCAACTTCGCCGGCGTCTGGCACGTGCCCGTCGTGTTCGTCTGCCAGAACAACCAGTGGGCGATCTCGGTGCCGCTCAAGAAGCAGACGCACTCGAAGACGATCGCCCAGAAGGCGCTCGCCTACGGCATGCCGGGGATCCAGGTGGACGGAAACGACGTGCTCGCCGTCTACGCGGCCGCCCGCGAGGCCGTGGACCGCGCGCGCGCGGGCGAGGGACCGACGCTGATCGAGTGCGTCACCTACCGCCTCGGCGTCCACACCACGGCCGACGACCCTACCAAGTACCGCGCCGAGGAAGAGGTGAAGATGTGGGAGCAGAAGGATCCGCTCACCCGCTTCACCGCCTATATGCGCCAGAAGAGCCTCCTCGAAGACGGCCTCGAGCAGCAGGTCGACGAGGAGATCGCCCTGGCCGTTCAGCGCTTCGAGGCGACGCCGCCGCCCGATCCGCTGACGATGTTCGACCACCTGTACGCAGAGCTGCCGCCGCACCTCGTGGCGCAGCGCGAGGAGCTCGCCCGCCGGCTCCGCGAGGGCGGGGCACCCGAGCCCGACGCGCCAGCCCCGATCCCGCGCGCCACGCCGATGCGCGGCCAGCGGCTGACGCGGCGGTGAGAGTGACGCACCTGTGGCAGCCCACCTGCGGTTGGAACCGGGCTGGAGCGCTCGATAAATGACGCCGCGCGCACCTGCGGCAGGCCACCCACGGTTCGAACCGGGCTGGAGCGCCGGTCAATGACCAAGCTCAACATGGTGAAGGCGCTGAACCTCGCGCTCTTCCAGGAGATGGAGCGGGATCCCGACGTCGTCATCCTCGGCGAGGACGTGGGCGTGGACGGCGGTGTCTTCCGCGTCACCGACGACCTGCAGCGCAAGTTCGGCTCGCAGCGCGTGATCGACAGCCCGCTCGCCGAGGCGGCCATCATCGGCACCGGGGTCGGCATGGCGCTCTACGGACTCAGGCCCGTCTGCGAGATCCAGTTCTCGGGCTTCGCCTTTCAGTGCTTCCACCAGATCGAGAACCACGTCGCGCGGTACCGCCTGCGCTCGCAGGGCCGCTTCGCCTGCTCGATGGTGATCCGGATGCCCTACGGCGGCGGCGTGCGCGCGCTCGAGCACCATACGGAGTCGGAGGAGCAGTTCTACGCCCACATCCCCGGGCTCAAGATGGTGATCCCGTCCGGCCCCCGCAACGCGCGCGCGCTGCTGGCCGCCGCGATCCGCGACCCGGACCCCGTGGTCTTCTTCGAGTCGAAGGCGCTCTACCACGCGGCGAAGGAGGAGGTGCCCCCGGAGAGCGAGACCTTCCCGATCGGCCGAGCGCATGTGGTCCGCGAGGGCGGCGACCTCACGCTCGTCGCCTACGGCGCGATGCTGCGCGTCGCGCGCGAGGCCGCCGACGTGCTCCACGCCGAGGACGGGGTCGCCGCCGAGGTCCTCGACCTCCTGACCATCTCGCCCCTCGACCGCGAGACGATCGTCGCCTCGGTCGCGAAGACCGGGCGCGCGGTGGTCGTGCACGAGGCGCCGCGGAGCTTCGGGCCGGGCGCCGAGATCGCCGCGTCCATCATGGAGGGCGCGTTTCTCCGGCTCGAGGCGCCGGTGCGCCGCGTGGCCGCGCACGACGTCTCGTTCGTCGGCTTCGCGCGGGAGAAGGCCAACGTGCCCGACGTCGCGCGCGTCGTCGCCGCCGCGCGCGAGACGCTCGCCTTCTAGGCATGCCGCCGCGCGCCTTCGCGCTGCCCGACCTCGGCGAAGGGCTGACCGAGGCCGAGATCGTCAAGGTCCTCGTGAGCGAGGGCGACGTCATCGCCGAGGACGCGCCGCTGCTCGAAGTCGAGACCGACAAGGCCACGGTCGAGATCCCGTCGCCCGTGCGCGGGCGGGTGACCAAGATCCACGTGCAGCCGGGGCAGACCGTCAAGGTCGGCGACGTGCTCGTCACGTTCGACGAGGCCGCGAGCACGACGACGGCTCTCCGAGGGGCCCTCACCGCCCCGCCCAGACCGGCCGCCACCTCACCCGCCGTCGACGCGCCGGCGCCCGCGCGGGCGGGGGGGCCGGTGGCCGCGACGCCCGCGACGCGGCGGCTCGCGCGCGAGCTCGCGGTCGACCTCCGGACGGTGCGCGGCTCGGGGCCGGGCGGGCGCGTGACCGACGCCGACGTGCGCGCCGCCGTCGGGGGGGCGCCCGCGGCGCCCGCGCCGGAGGCCGGGCGTGCCGCGCCCGCGCGCCCCGCGGCCGCCAAGCCCCTGGCGCCCGTCGGCCTCGAGCCGCCCGCGCTCCCGAACTTCGCGCAGTGGGGGCCGGTCGAGCGCCAGCCGCTCTCGCACCTCCGCCGCACGATCGCCGAGCGCATGGCGCTGTCCGCGGCGCTCATCCCGCACGTCACGCACTTCGATCGCGCCGACATCACCGAGCTCGACGCCATTATCCGGCGCAACGTCGAGCCGGCGCGCCAGCGCGGCCTCACCCTCACGCTGACGAGCTTCCTCCTCAAGGCGGCGGCGCTCGCGCTCAGGGACCACCCCCAGTTCAACGCGAGCCTCGACCCCGCCGCGGGCGAGCTGATCGTGAAGGGCTACCGCCACCTCGGGGTCGCCGTGGCCACCGAGCGCGGCCTGATCGTTCCCGTAATCCGGGACGTCGACACGAAGGCGCTGCCGGAGCTCCAGCGCGAGCTCGGCGCCCTCGCGCAGCGCGTGCGCGACGGCAAGGCCACGCTCGAGGACCTGCGCGGCGGGACCTTCACCGTCACCAACATCGGCGCCCTCGGCGGGACCGGCGCGATCCCGATCATCAACTACCCCGAGGTGGCGATCCTCGGCGTCGCCCGCGCGCGGGAGGAGCCCGTCGTGCGCGAGGGACGCGTCGTGCCGCGGGTGCTGCTCCCGATCACGCTCACGTTCGACCATCGCGTGGCCGACGGCGCCGACGGCGCGCGCTTCGCCGCCGACCTCGTGCGGCGGCTGGAGCGACCCGAGCAGCTCCTCCTCGAGTGGTAGCGCCAGGCGAGCCCATGCTCGTCCTGGCGGTAGCCATGACGCCACTCGCACCTGCGGCAGGCCACCCGCGGTTGGACCCGGGCTCGAGCCATCGATAAATGGTCATGGGCGATCTCGTGACCGAGGTGGACGTGGTTGTGGTCGGCGGCGGGCCCGGCGGCTACACGGCGGCGTTCCGCTGCGCCGAGCTCGGCCTCGAGACCGCGGTCGTGGACGAGGGCCGGCGGCTCGGCGGCGCGTGCCTCTTCGAGGGCTGCATCCCGTCGAAGGCCCTGCTCCACGTGGCCGCGGTGCTCGCGGAGGCCGAGCGGGCGCGCGAGTTCGGCGTGGACTTCGGCGAGCCCCGCGTCTCGCTCGACCCGCTCCGCAAGTGGAAGACCGAGCGCGTCGTCGGCAAGCTCGCGCGCGGCCTCGCGTCGGTCGCGAAGGCCAAGGGCGTCGAGATCATCGGCGGCCGCGCGGTCTTCGAGGACTCGCGCACGCTCCGTGTCGAGGGCGAGGTACCCCAGAAGGTCCGGTTCGCGCATGCGATCGTCGCGACCGGGTCGCGTCCCGCGGCCCTCCCGGGCTTCACGGGCGAGCGGGTGATCGACTCGACGGCGGCGCTCGAGCTCCCGGATGTGCCGGAGCGCCTGCTCGTGATCGGCGGCGGCTACATCGGCCTCGAGCTCGGCCAGGTCTACGCGGCGCTCGGGAGCAAGGTGACGCTCGTCGAGATGACGGACGGCCTCTTGCCCGGCGTGGACCGCGATCTCGTCCAGCCGGTGGCCCGCCGGTGCGAGAAGGTCTTCGCGGAGATCCGGCTCAACACGCAGGTGACGCCCCAGGACGCGGCGGCCTTCGACCGCGTGCTCGTCGCCGTGGGGCGGCGGCCCGCGAGCGGCGGGCTCGGCCTCGAGACGACGCGGGCGCGCCCCGACGCGCGCGGCTTCCTGCCCGTGGACGAGCAGTGCCGCACGGCCGACCCGCACGTCCGGGCGGTCGGCGACGTCACGGGCGAGCCCATGCTCGCCCACCGGGCGATGCGCCAGGGCGTCGTCGCGGCCGAAGCGATCGCCGGGCGGCCCGTGGCCTTCGACAACGTCGTCGTCCCCGCAGTCGTGTTCACCGATCCGGAGGTCGCGTGGTGCGGCCTCACCGAGGCGCAGGCGCAGCGGGACGGCCGCGCCGTCAGGGTCGCGAAGTTCCAGTGGGCGGCCTCGGGCCGCGCGACGACCCTCGGGCGCGCCGACGGGCTCACGAAGCTCGTCGCCGACGGGGAGACCGGGCGCGTGCTCGGCGTCGGCATCGTCGGCTCCGGCGCGGGCGAGCTGATCGCCGAGGGCGCGCTCGCCATCGAGACCGCGCTGACCGTCGAGGACCTCGCGGCCACGATCCACGCCCACCCCACCCTGTCCGAGACGCTCATGGAGGCGGCCGAGACGCTCCTGCGCCAGCGCTGATGCCGCTCGCCGCGGTCCTCGCGCTGACGACGCTCGCGCACGCCCTCGGCGCGCTCACCGCGCTCGCGGTGGCGCCGCTCTCCCCGTTCCTCCTCGACGCGTTCGGCCTCTCCCGCCTCGAGGTCGGCCTGTTCCTGCCGGCCGTCTACCTCGGCGGCGTCGTCATGTCGCTGCCCGCGGGCTGGCTCACCGACCGCCTCGGGGTCCGCGTCACCCTCGGGCTCGGCCAGGGGCTCACGGGCGCCATGGTCCTCCTCGCGGCGCTGAGCCCCGGCGTGCCGGTCATTCTCGCGTGCCTCGTCGCGGGCGGCTTCGGCTTCAGCGTGCTGAATCCGGCGACGGGCCGGGCCATCGTCGAGTGGTTCCCGCCGCGTAGGCGCGGCATGGCCATGGGCGTCAAGCAGACGGGACTCACGCTGGGCGTCCTCACAGCCGCGCTGACGCTGCCGCCGCTCGCCGCCGCGACGAGCTGGCGGCACGCGCTCGCGATCGCCGGAACGGCGTCGGTCGGCGGGGGCGCGCTCGTGCTGCTCGCCTACCGCGGGCCCGCGGCGCACGCCGCCGCCCGGCCCGGGGAGCGGCCGCGCTTGGCCGAGCTGTCGATCTTCCTGCGGCGGCGCGCCGTCCTCGTGGTCTTCGCCTGCGGGCTCCTCCTCTCCGTCGCCCAGTCGTCGGTGCTCGCCTATCTCGCCCTCTTCGCCAAGGAGACCTTCGCCGTGTCCGCCGTGGTGGCCGGACAGCTCCTGGCGCTCGCCCAGCTGGGCGGCACGGGGAGCCGGCTCGCCTGGGGCGTGATCAGCGACCGCTCCTTCGGCGGCCGGCGCCGGCCGGGCATCATCGCCAGCGCGCTCATCGGGGCCGTCGCCTACGCGCTCTTCGCCCTCGGTGGAGCCTTGCCCCCGCCGGTCGCGGCCGGCGTCGCGTTCGTGGCCGGCGCGGGGGCGTTCGGGTGGGTCGGCCTCTACTTCGCCCTCGTCGCGGAGATCGGCGGGCCGCGCTACGCGGGGCTCCTGACCGGCGTCGCGACGGCCTTCGCGTGGACCGGAACGTTGATCGGCCCGCCGCTCTTCGGCCTCGCGCGCGAGGCCAGCGGGTCGTACACGACGCCGTGGCTCCTCCTCACCGGGGTCGCACTCGGCGTCGCGGCGGCCCTGCCGAGGCTCCGGCCGCTGGTCCAGCGAGCTCCGCAGGTACAATAACCGCCGTGACGCCAGTCATCCTCGTGACCGGGTTCGAGCCGTTCGGGACCTTCGGCGTGAACCCGACGGAAGGGCTCGCCAAGGCGCTGGACGGGCGCCGCCTCGGCGCCGGTCATGTCCGGAGCGCCGTCCTGCCCGTCCACCACGCGGAGGCCGCGCCGCGCTGACCGCCGACGGCATTCCCGCCTACGTCTCCCACACGGCGGGGACGTACCTCTGCAACCAGACGCTCTACACCACGCTCCACGCCGTCCGCTCACGCTCGCGCGCGCCGCGGGTCGGCTTCATCCACGTCCCGCTCCTGCCCTCGATGGTCACTGGCTCCGGTCTCGAGCAGCCGAGCATGGACTTCCCGCTCATGCTGCGCGCCGCCGAGATCGCGCTCGGCGTCATCGCGGGCGACCTCGCGTGAATGAGCGACGCGCACCTGGCTCAGGCCACCCACGGTGCACGCCGGCCTCGCGGAGCCGGTACAGTGACACGCGCACGCCGGCAGGGCCCGACCTACCTCTACCTCACGACGACCGGCCGGCGCTCGGGGCTCCCGCGCCAGATCGAGATCTGGTTCACGCGGCTCGGCGAGCGCCACTACGTGATCGCCGAGCATCGCCGGCGCGCCCGGTGGGTGCGGAATCTCATCGCGGATCCGACCGCCAGCGTCCGGGTCGGACGCCAGCGCTTCCGCGCGCGGGCGCGCGTCGTGGACGCCCGGCGCGAGCCCGCGCTGGCGCGCGCGGTGCGGGCGGCCTCCGAGAAGAAATACGGCTGGGGCGAGGGTCTGGTGATCGAGCTCGCCCCGCGACGGTAGCGCCGTGAAGGCGCTGCTCCTCGACCTCGACGACACGCTGCTCGACTATTCGGGCGGGGTCGAGGCGCACTGGGAGGCGGCGGTGTGCGCGCACGCGCCCGCCGCCCTCGATCCCGCGACGCTCGTCGCGGCGGTCGCCGAGACCCGCCGCTGGTTCTGGGACGACCCGGCGCGCCACCGGCGCGAGCGCGTCAACATGCTGGGCGCCTGGCAGCACATCGTCGAGTTCGCCCTCGAGCGCCTGCGCGTCGAGGCCGCGGGCGTGGCGCCCGCGATCGCGCGCGACTTCGCCGCCCGCCGGCGCGCGGCGATGCGCCTCTTTCCCGACACGCTCGAGAGCCTCGAGCGCTTCCGGCGGCGCGGCGTCCCGCTCGGGCTCGTGACGAACGGCGACGCCGCGCAGCAGCGTGACAAGATCGAGCGCCACGGCCTGGCGCCCTTCTTCGGCGCGATCGTGATCGAGGGCGAGTTCGGCGCCGGCAAGCCCGACGCGATCGTCTACCGCGAGGCGCTCGCCCAGCTCGGCGCCGCGCCCGACGCGGCCTGGATGGTCGGCGACCACCTCGAGTTCGACGTGGAGGCGCCCCAGTCCCTCGGCCTCAAGGGCGTCTGGGTGGACCGTGAGGGACGCGGACTTCCCGCGGGCAGCCCCGTGCGACCGCACCGGATCGTCCGCTCGCTACGTGATCTGGCCTAGCACGCGCGGTGCGCGAGGCCCTCAGCGGCGTCGGTGGAGAATCTCGCACCAGCGCCGGTTGTCGTCTCCGCCCGCCTCCGCGCTTCCCGACAGGTAGGCCGCGGCGCTCACCACGGCGTCGTCGAGGCCGTCGCGCATCGGCGAGTGGGATTCGCACCAGCGCACGTCGAGGATCTCGCAGCTGGGGTCCGCGTCGGGCTCACAGCCAGGACAGTACGGGCGGGCAACCGAGGGGGTGTCCGGGATGAAATCCGTCACCGTTCCGTGGCGAGTGCACGCATCGCCATCTCCCTTCAGTCTAGTGTAGCCTTGCCTCCATGCAAAACTTATTGAACCGTCAGGTCCTGCTCCGGAACCGTCCGAAGGGCGAGCCCAAGGCCGCGGATTTCGAGCTCGCCGAAGCGCCGCTGCCCGTCCCGCGGGACGGCGAGATCCTCTGCCGGACGATCTACCTCTCGCTCGACCCGTACATGCGTGGGCGCATGAACGAGGGCCGCTCGTACACGGGAGGCATGAATCCGGCACTCGGCAGCGTGATGATCGGCGGCACCGTCAGTGAGGTCATCGAGTCCAAGAACCCGGCGTTCCCGAGGGGCGCGTTCGTCCTGGGGTTCAACGGCTGGCAGGCCTACGCCGTGTCCAGCGGCGCCGGCCTCCGGAAACTCGATCCGAAAGCGGCGCCCCTCTCGACGGCGCTCGGCGTCCTCGGGATGCCGGGCATGACCGCCTACGTCGGCCTCCTCGACATCGGCCGCCCGAAGCCGGGCGAGACCGTCGTGGTCTCGGCGGCGGCGGGCGCGGTCGGCTCGCTCGTCGGCCAGATCGCCAAGCTCAAGGGCTGCCGCGCGGTCGGCGTCGCGGGCTCCGCGGAAAAGTGCGCCTGGGTCGTGAAGGAGGCGGGGTTCGACGCCTGCGTGAACTACAAATCCGAGCCCCTCCGTCCCGCGCTCCAGAAGGCGTGCCCGAGCGGTATCGACGTCTACTTCGACAACGTGGGCGGCGACGTCCTCGCCGCCGCGCTCACGCTCATCAATCAGAACGCGCGCATCCCACTCTGCGGGCTCATCTCGCAGTACAACGCGGAGGAGCTCCCGCCCGGGCCGAACCTCGCCCCGATCCTGGTGAACCGTGCGCTCATCAAGGGCTTCATCGTCTCGGACCACATGGACCGCCTGGCCGACTTCCTGCGCGACATGAGCCAGTGGCACCGGGAGGGGAAGCTCACGTACCGCGAGGACGTCGTCGTCGGGCTCGAGCAGGCCCCCCAGGCCTTCATCGGTCTCCTCCGGGGTGGGAACTCGGGCAAGCTCGTCGTCAAGGTCGGCGAGGACCCGACGCTCAAGTCCTGCTGAACGCGGAGGCGCGCCGCGCGCGCCACCACAGAGCGATCGCGGCCATGCCGACCAGGCCCCCGCCGCCGGCCACGCGGAGCGCCGTCGGAACGCCGAAGGCCTCGGCCAGCGCGCCGGTCATGAAGGCGCCGAGCGGGAAGACGCCGCCGAACATCAGCGTGTGGAGGCTCATCACGCGGCCACGCAGCGCGTCGGGCGTCGTGAGCTGGAGGGTCGTGTTGCAGCTGGCGATGAAGACGATCGAGTAGAAGCCGGTGAGGAAGAGGAGGAGGACCGCCTCGTGAAAGAGGGCCGTGGCCGAGAGCGCCAGGAGAGCGACGCAAGACAGGCCGCCCGCGACGAAGATCGCGCGGAGCGGCGTCTGCCATGTGCCGAGCGTCGCGAGGGCCAGCGCGCCCGCCACGGCGCCGACGCCGAGCGCCGCCATGAGGAAGCCGAACCCCTCGGCGCCCAGCTGGAGCACGCTCCGCGTCAGCAGCGGGACGAAGACGGTGAAGTTGAACACGAAGAGGCTGACGACCAGCACGAGGCTCAGCATCAAGGCGATCCGCGGCGTGCCGAGCGCGAAGCGAAGCCCTTCCAGAACCTCCTCGCCCACCGTCGTCCCCGCGCGCGGCCGCGGCGCCCCCTCGGCGCGGACCAGGAGGAGCGCCCCGAGCACGACGAGGAATGAGAGACCGTTCAGCAGGAACGCGGGCGCCAGGCCGACGCGGGCGATCAGCAGACCGGCCACCGCGGGGCCCACGATCCGCGCGCCGTTGAAGGCGGCGGAGTTGAGGGCGACCGCGTTGACGAGGTCACCCCGGCCCACCATCTCGACGACGAACGCCTGGCGCGTCGGCATGTCGAGCACGTTGGCGCAGCCGAGGAGGAGCGCCAGCACCGCGACGTGCCAGTAGCGGACATGCCCCGTCCAGACGAGCGCCGTGAGCGCCAGCGCCTGGAGGCACAGCGCCGTCTGGGTCGCGAGGATCAGCCGGCGCTTGGGCAGCCGGTCGGCGATCGCGCCCGCGACGACCGAGAAGAGGAGCACGGGCGCGAACTGGAAGGTACCGATGAGCCCGAGCTTGAGGGGCGAATCGGACAGCTGGAGCACGAGCCACGACTGCGCGACCGACTGCATCCACGTCCCGACCAGCGAGACGAGCTGCCCCGTCCAGAAGACGCGGAAGTCACGGTGGTTGAGGGCGCGGAGCCCGCCGGGAAAGGTCACGAGTGGCCGTTGCCCCGCACCGCCTCGCCGAGGGCCACCGCCAGGTTGTGGCGCGCGCCCTCGAGGTGCCTGTGGACGGCGATCGCGCGCCGGAACAGCGCCGCGGCCTCGCGGTGCTCGCCGAGCGCCAGGTGGCACAGCCCCTGGCCGGAGAGCGCGCCGAAGTGGCGTGGGTTCCGGGCGAGCGTCTCCCGGCAGTCCTCGATCGAGCCGCGGTAGCTCTTCGCGAGATACCGGACGGTCGCCCGCTTGTTCCAGCCCTCGGCGAAGTGCGGGGCGCGCGCGATGACGAGATCGAAGAACTGCTCCGCCTCCGCGAGCTCGCCCTGCTGCAGCGCGACGATCCCCCGGCGGAGGAGCGCGTCCACGTCCGCGTCGCCCGCGCGGTGCCACAGCTCCCAGAGCGCCGCCTCGGCCCGGCGCGCCAGCCGCGCGTCGTCCCCGCGGAGCGCGGCGAACGCCTCGTCCTCCGTCATCGCGATACGTCCAGCTTGCGTCGCTCGCGCGCCGAAGGCAAGATGGGCGCCCGAGATGCTCACGCCCGATGAACTCGCGGCACTCATGGCAGGGGACACGCCCCACGCTCTCCTCGACCTCCGTGAGAAGGGCGCGTATGAGCGCGGCCACGTCTTCCGCGCGACCTCCCTCCCCCGCCGGCTCCTCGAGCGGGGGCTGCCGGCGCTCGTCCCCGCGCGGGCGACGCCGATCGTCCTCTGCGACGCGGACGGCCGGCTCGCCGCGCTCGCGGCGCCCACCCTCCGCGAGCTCGGCTACACGAACGTCGACGCGCTCGCCGGCGGCCTCGCCGCGTGGCGCTCGGCGGGGCGGCCGCTCGTCGAGGGCCTCAACGTGCCGAGCAAGGTCTTCGGGGAGCGGATGCTCCACGAGCTCGCCACCCCCGAAATCGCGCCGCGCGACCTCCTGCGGCGCCTGGAGCGCGGCGACGACCTGGTCATCGTGGACTCGCGCACGCCCGAGGAGTACGCCCGGGGCTGTGTCCCGGGCGCCGTCAGCGTGCCGGGCGGCGAGCTCGTCCTGCGCATCGGCCAGCTCGTCACGCGACCGGAGACGACGATCGTCGTGCACTGCGGCGGCCGGACGCGCTCCTACATCGGCGCCGAGTCGCTGCGCCGGATGAAGCTGCCGAATCCGATCGTGGCGCTCCAGAACGGCACGATGGGCTGGGCGCTCGCCGGCCTCGCGCTCGAGCGAGGCGCCGAGCGCTGGGCGCCGCCCGTCTCGCCGAGGAACCGCGCGCACGCCGCCGACGTCGCCCGGCGGGTCGCGGCCGAGGACGGCATCCCCGCCGTCCCGCCCGACGAGCTGGCGGCGCGCCTCGCGGGCGACGACGGCGAGAATCTCTACGTGCTCGACGTGCGTACAGCCGACGAGTACGCGGCGGGCCACGTGCCCGGCGCCGTCTGGGCGCCCGGCGGCCAGGCGGTCCAGGCGACCGACGAGTACGTCGCGGTGCGCGCGGCGTGCATCGTGCTCGTCTGCGACGAACTCGTCAGGTCGGTGATGACGGCCTCCTGGCTCCGGCGGATGGGGTTTCCGCGGGTCGGCGTGCTCGCCGGGGGGCTCGCGGCGTGGGAGCGGGCGGGGCGCGCGCTCGAGCGCGGGCGCCCGAGCACGGCGCCCGCGGGCTTGGCGCAGGAGCGCACGCGCGTCTCGGGCGTGAAGCCGGGAGACCTCGGCGGCGCGCTCGTCCTCGACGTGGACCAGAGCGACGCGTACGCGCGTGGCCACGTGCCGGGCGCAGCGTGGCTCTGCCGGAGCCGGCTCGAGCTCCGGATCGGCGGGGTCGCGCCGGACACGCGCGCACCGATCGTTCTCACCTGCGGCGACGGCACGGCCTCGACCCTGGCCACCGCGACCCTCGGGCGCCTCGGCTACGGCGCCGCGCGCGTCCTCGAGGGGGGCACGCGCGCGTGGGCGGAGGCGGGGCTCCCGCTCGAGCGCGGCGCCACGCGGCTCCTCGACGAGGCCGACGACGTCGTGGCGAAGCCGTACGACCGCGGGCGCGAGGCAATGGTGAAGTATCTGCGGTGGGAGGAAGCCCTCGACGGGGAGGGGCGAAGCCCCCACCCACTTCAGTGACGCCACGCGCGTCTCTCCCAGGCCACCCACGGTGTGCGCCGGCCTCGCGGACCTCGCTACAATGACGCCACGCGCGTCTCTCCCAGGCCACCCACGGTGTGCGCCGGCCTCGCGGCCCTCGTCTAGAATGAATGGCGACATGCGGAACGGAGCCGGCTCGCACCTCGTCTCAGGCCACCCACGGAGTGCAGCGGCCTCGCGGACCCCGCTACAATGACGGCGGGAACGCTGGTCACGACCGGCTGGCTGGCTGCGCACCTGGGCCGCAGCACCGTGCGCGTCGTGGACGGGTCGTGGCACATGCCGCAGCTCGCCCGCGACGCCCGCGCGGAGTTCGCGCAGGCGCACATCCCGGGCGCCGTGTTCTTCGACATCGACGAGATCGCCGACTCCTCGTCGCGGCTTCCGCACATGCTGCCGACCGCCCGGACGTTCGCCC
>WNGC01001710.1_pt1 | contig 19985 bp, 13 predicted proteins | sample 5400051 | NCBI WGS metagenome assembly WNGC01 (sample SAMN13153368, study PRJNA577476) | soil metagenome | isolation source: 20 cm soil or saprolite under grassland replicate 2 | place: USA:California | collected 2016-06-15
CCGAGCATCGGCTCCCAAACCACTGGACCGCTGCGTTATCAGCCGGCATTTCGACGGCAATCGGCGCGTTTGTTCCGATTATTCCGTTCTTTTTCTCTGGTGGCCTTGATGCTGTTATCGCTTCCTTCGGGATCAGTCTGGTCGCGCACTTCGCAGTCGGCGCCTTGAAATCGCTAATCACCATCCGTTCGTGGTGGGCATCGGGTCTGGAGATGACCTGGATTGGCATCATCGTTGCTGTAGTGACTTACGGCCTGGGGCTCGCCTTTGGAGCTGTGGGTTAGAAAAAACATTTAGCCGTGGCTCGAATTCTTTTAGCGGACGATCAACGCGATGTGCTCGAAGCACTGCGCATTCTGCTGAAAAGCGAAGGTTACCAAACCGAAGGAGTTACCTCGCTCTCCGGCATCTTTCATGCGCTGGAAAAGAAAGAGTATGCGCTGTTGCTAATGGATCTGAACTACACGCGCGACACCACTTCGGGCCAGGAAGGGTTGTCAGCGATTCCAAAAATTCAGGAAATCGACTCGACGCTGCCGATCGTGGTGATGACGGCTTGGGCTACCATTGAACTTGCCGTGGAAGCAATGAAACGCGGTGCCCGCGATTTCGTGACTAAGCCTTGGGATAATCAGCGATTGCTGACGATCGTCAAAACACAAATCGAGCTCGCTGCCGCGCTTCGTCGGGAGCGGAAACTTGAAGCGGAAAATGAAATGCTGCGCGGCACCATGCCGGATTTGATCGCCCAATCCCCCACAATGCGGCCTGTCGTTGAAATGATTTCTCGCGTCGCGCCATCGGACGCGAACGTGCTGATTACCGGAGAAAACGGCACTGGGAAAAGTTTGATTGCGCAGGCTATTCACGCTCTTTCGCCGCGCGCGGCCCGAACGATAATCATCGTGAATATGGGCGGTCTGTCAGAGACATTATTCGAGAGCGAATTATTCGGGCACGTGAAAGGCGCGTTTACTGACGCAAAAACGGATCGGGCAGGGCGTTTCGAGCTCGCCGATGAGAGCACGCTGTTCATGGATGAGATCGCAAATATCCCGCTTGCTCAACAGGCAAAACTCTTGCGGGTCATCGAGACCGGCGATTTCGAGCGCGTCGGTTCATCAAAAACGCTTCACGCGAACGTGCGAATCATCTCCGCTACAAACGCAAATCTGGAGAACGAGATTGCAGCCGGTCGTTTTCGGCAGGACCTCCTATTCAGGTTAAATACGATTGAGATTGAATTGCCGCCGCTGCGCGATCGACGCGAGGACATCATGCCGCTGGCGAACAGCTTTCTTCGTCAACACGCGGAGCGTTACCGCAAACAGGTCGGCGGTTTTGATGAAAGTGCGCGAGAGCGTCTGCTACAGCATCGGTTTCCTGGAAACATCCGCGAGCTCGACCACGTTGTGGAGCGCGCCGTGCTAATGACGAAAGACCGGCAAATTCGTGCAGCCGATCTCGGCCTAACGACCGGCAGTTCTGAGTCGCGGAATGTTGAGGAGATGAGTCTCGAAGAGGTGGAAGCATTCCTGATCAAGAAAGCGTTAGCTCGAAATGACGGCAACGCCCGTAAGGCCGCAGAGGCACTCGGCTTGAGCAGAAGCGCGTTCTACCGGCGTCTGCAACAATATGGTTTGTAATCTGGGGAGCGCACGCGGCCTCGTCCCGCGCCTGCGGGAGCGAGAGCGTCCTCGCGATCGCGAACTTTTCTTTCACATTCGGAATGGCCAATGCTGCGACGCATAACAAAAGATTGTTTCGGCGCGACGCCGAAACCAACACGCGAGACGTGTGCGCTACCCGGACGCGGCGAGCACGCATGACTCGCCCGCGCAAAAAACGCCGGCTTTCCTACGAAGGAAAGCTGACCTGGCTCACGTTTCTGGCGGCCGCGCCTGCAATCGTCATTGCGCTTGCGCTCCTTTGGTTCGGCGATCACACGTCGAAAGTACAGTGGACACTTACGATTGTGATTGTTGGCTGCATGGCTGCATTCATTTTGAGCACTCGCGAGCACGCGGTTCGTCCATTGCAAACTCTTTCTAACCTGCTCGCGGCATTACGGGAGGGCGATTACTCCATCCGCGCGAGAGGCGCTCGCGAAGGTACTGCGTTGGGCGAAGTCCTGCTCGAAGTGAATTCGCTCGGCGAAACCTTGCCGAAGTGAATTCGCTCGGCGAAACCTTGCGTCAGCAGCGCCTGGGTGCCTTTGAAGCCACCGCGCTGCTGCGCACGATCATGAGCGAAATCGATGTGGCGATTTTCACCTTCGATCCCGAACGGCGTCTCCGCCTGATCAATCGCGCCGGTGAGACTTTGCTGGGGCGACCAATGGACAAGTTGTTAGGCAAAACCGCGCGGGAACTTGGCTTGCGAGCTTGTTTCGGTGCGGGCGATGACGAGCCGCTGACGCTGAATTTCCCAGGGGGATCGGGCCGTTGGGGCATTCGCCGGAGCACATTTCGCGAACAGGGTTTACCGCACGAATTACTCGTGTTGACGGATCTGAGCCGCACGCTGCGCGAAGAGGAACGCCGGGCATGGCAGCGACTCGTGCGCGTGCTTGGCCATGAAATGAACAACTCGTTGGCGCCGATCAAGTCACTTGCGGCCAGTTTGGAATCGCTGTTGCGGCGCGAGCCTCTCCCAACGGACTGGAAAGATGATGCAAGCTCCGGGTTGAACTCCATCGCCTCGCGCGCCGATTCGCTGAGCCGTTTCCTGCAAGCTTACACGCGGCTGACAAAACTTCCGCCGCCTCAAAAACAAAACATCGATCTTGCCAAGCTGGTACAACGTGTTGTCGATTTGGAACCCAGGCTCAAGGTCGAAGTCCGGCCGGGTCCGCGAGCGACTATTCGCGCAGACGCGGCGCAGATTGAGCAAGCGCTGATCAACCTGGTGCACAACGCTGTTGATGCCGCGCTTGAAACGCATGGAAACGTCACGCTTGGATGGCGGGAGAAAGGAAATTGCGTTGAGATCGTTGTTGAAGACGAAGGTCCCGGCATCATGAACCCCGCCAATCTCTTCGTTCCGTTCTTTACTACGAAGCCAGACGGCTCGGGAATTGGTCTCCCATTGAGCCGTCAAATTGCCGAAGCCCACGACGGCACTCTGGTGCTCATGAACCGAGAGGATCGCCAGGGCGTGCAAGCTTTGCTGCGCCTGCCGAAATAATTTTTGGACTGCGCGAACACATTCGCGCTTTAAAAGCTGGCGATACGTGGCTGCACTCCAAAACCGTCCCAAAGTTGGGACGACGGAATCCCACAAGCGGATAAGCCAAACAAGCCCGCCGAAAAGATCGACAAAGTTTAATTACTGAGCATCAGCCGCTTATGACTTTGTTTTCTGGCTGGCATGGCCATTGCAACAGCCGGAGGAAGATCACGATTATTTTTGAATCCAATAAACATGCCAAACACCTCTCACTATAGGAGCTAAAAAATGAAACCATTGCCAAAGACCCACCCGAGCACGCGCAAGTTTCCGCTCGTCGCTTATCATTATCACGCGCCGATCCTCAACGGTTCAAGCGCGCCATGCGTTCAGACATCGAAATCATTGCGCGACATCACTCGCGATTACTTCGACGCTGAAGCGAACCGCGAATTCCTCAGCGAAGCGGCTGTGTTCACCGCGCTCATTGGCATGACCATCATGCCGATTGCGACCGGGATATCCGCGGTGCTCCACCTCCTTAACGTTCTTCCTCTGTTCTGACCCAAACGAAAACCGTGATTCCAGACCGAAAACCAACAGACCAAACAATTGTGCGTCCGGCCGGTTTTGCGCCGAATCTTTCCTCGATGGACGTGCCGCGCACAGGCGTCGCTGCTAAAAAGCGCAAGCGTCGCATCATGATTATCGCGGCGTCCGCGTTGGGTTTGATTCTGGCGACAATCGCAATTTCTCGCTTGAAACCCGCCGTGCCGAGCGTCGATCGGTCGACGGTTTGGGTCGACACCGTTAAACGCGGTCCGATGGTGCGACAGGTACGCGGCCTCGGCACTCTCGTTCCTGAAGACATTCGCTGGATTCCGGCAAACACCGAGGGGCGGGTGGAGAAAATAAATATCTGGCCTGGGACGCATGTGGAACCGGACTCGGTGATTTTGGAAATGACCAGTCCTGAGCTCGAACAAGCTGCGCACGACGCCCAATCCAAAGCCACTGCCGCAGAAGCGGAGCTAACTACATTGCGCGCGACATTACAGCGCGAGTTGCTCGATCAGGAAGCAACTACAGCGAAAGTTAAATCAGATTACGAGCAGGCGAAGATGGAGCGCGAGACCAACGATCAGTTGGCAAAAAACGGTTTGGTTGCCGAGCTGCAATACAAAACGTCAAAAGTAAAAGAGGCCGAACTGGCAAATCGCAATGAGATCGAACAAAAGCGGCTGCAGTTTGCGCACGAGTCGATTGATCCACAAGTAGCGTCGAAGCAGGCCGCGGTCGACCAGGCCAAAGAACTTGCCAGGTTGAAGGCTGACCAGGTGGAAGCGCTGCATGTACGCGCCGGCATGTCCTGCAACAGTTGCCTGTGCAAATCGGACAGCGCCTGAAAATCGGCGATAACCTCGCGCGCGTCGCGGACCCGACGAAGCTGAAAGCGCAGGTCAAGATCGCTGAGACTCAGGCGAAGGACATTCAGATTGGTCAGAAAGCTGTGATCGACACTCGCAACGGTGTCGCGAATGGCCACGTCACGCGCGTTGATCCCGCCGTAGAGCAGGGGACGGTCAATGTGGAGGTCGCGTTTGATCAGGCGCTGCCGAAGGGCGCGCGGCCCGATCTCAGCGTTGATGGAACAATCGAGCTCGAGCACCTCGATGACGTAATTTTCGTCGGCCGTCCGGCGTTCGGCCAGGAGAACAACACCGTCGGCATGTTCAAAATTGTAAGCGGCACTTCGGAAGCCGTTCGTACTCCGGTCAAGCTGGGCAAGAGCTCCGTAAACACCATTCAGATTTTAGACGGTCTCCAACCCGGAGATCAGGTCATCCTTTCTGACACCAGCGCGTGGGACGCACACGACAGAATTCGACTGAACTAAGCGTTGATTTCTGAATCTGATTTCTGATTTAAAACATCAAAGCAATAAACAACATGAAATCGACTGAACTAACTGCAGAGGAATCAACCAACGAGTTCGATGGAAACGGCTACGCACCGTTGATCCGGCTCGCCAGTGTAACCAAAGTGTTTCTCACTGACGAAGTAGAGACGCACGCGCTTTCGGGAATTCATCTCGATATTCGCGAGGGCGAATATGTTTCCATCGCAGGACCATCAGGTTGCGGCAAGACGACGCTGCTTTCGATTCTCGGTCTGCTGGATACTCCTTCCGATGGCAGTTACGCGCTGAAAGGTCACGAGGTCGCGAATCTTTCGTTCGCGGAGCGAGCGCGCGTCCGTAACCGCGAAATTGGTTTCATCTTCCAAAGTTTTAATTTGATTGGCGACCTCACGGTTTTTGAGAACGTCGAATTACCGCTCACCTATCGCGGTACGGGTGCGAGTGACCGCAAAGCACTAGTCACCGAATCCCTGGAGCGAGTGGGCATGGCGCATCGAGCAAAACACCTGCCGAGTCAGCTCTCTGGCGGTCAACAGCAGCGCGTTGCGGTTGCGCGCGCGCTTGCCGGCAGACCGGCGATTCTGCTAGCCGACGAGCCGACCGGTAACCTCGATTCGCATAACGGCGAAGCTGTCATGCATCTGCTCCGCGAACTGCATCAGGGCGGCGCGACGATTTGCATGGTTACGCACGACGAGCGTTTCGCTCAGCACGCAGATCGCACGGTGCATTTGTTTGATGGTCGCGTCGTCGAAGATCGAATTGCAGCGTAGGAACACCCAACGTGGTTCAGGACCTTAGATTTGCTGTTCGACAGTTATTTAAGGCACCAGGGTTCACGATTGCGGCGGTCACGGTGCTTGCACTCGGCATTGGAGTGAACACGGCCGTGTTCAGCCTGGTAAATACGCTTTTCTTTGCGCCACCTGCTTACGCCAAGCCGCATGAAATGGTGCAGCTCTTTTCCCAGGATAAGAAAGATCCGAACAAATTTCGTGGTTTTTCTTATCCGACTTATCTCGACATCCGCGAGCAGAACGCGGTCTTCAGCGATGCAATGAGTTTCAACCTCGCGCTGATTGGCTTGGGTCAAAAGGGCGATACCCGCCGCGCGTTCGCCGCCATCGTCAGCTCGAACTATTTCTCTGTGCTCGGTGTTCCGCTGGCGCGAGGCCGCACTTTTTTACCGGAAGAGGAAACGCCGGGTCACAACGTGCCGGTCGCGATCGTTAGTTACAGTTACTGGCAGAAACACGATCTCAATCCAAGCGTGGTCGGTTCGCAGTTACTCGTTAACGGCCGTCCGTTCACAATCGTCGGAATCACGCCGAAAGGTTTCGTCGGCACGCTGCAGATTTTGTCACCGGAAGTTTGGTTGCCGATAAGCGTTTACGATCACGTCGCGAACGATTTTGGGTCGAAGAACAAGATCGCAATGGACGATCGCAACGGCACGCAGTTGCGCATCATCGGGCGGCTAAAACCTGGGATGACGGCGGCCGCCGCCAAGCCTGCGCTCGAAGGGCTGGCGACCAATTTGGAAAAAGCGTATCCAGTCGAGCAGAAAAACCAGACTTTCATGGAAATTGCGATTCGTCTCGCGCTCGGCAGCAGTCGTTGGCGCATTGTGCGCCAGCTTCTCAGCGAAGGCTTTGTTCTGGCGCTGCTCGGCGGCATGGGTGGACTCATCCTTGGATTGTGGTCGTCGGACCTGCTGATTGGCTCAATGCGCAAATTCATGCCTTTTGAGATTGTGTGGTCGACCGGAGCGAACCCCGCAATTCTGGCCGCAACATTTGGATTTTGCCTGCTCGGGACGTTGATGTTTGCGCTTGGGCCGGCCTTAAAGATCTCGCGCAGCGCAGTGATCACCGATCTGAAGGAACATGCCGGGGAAGATGTGATGCGACGTCGGTGGAAATTTTTACCGCGTAACCCGCTCGTCATTGTGCAGATCGCGTTCTCGCTCGCTCTGCTGACCGCAGCCGCTTTGTTTGTGCGTGGCGCGGGCAAAGCGGCGTCCGTCGATAGCGGGCTAAAACCGGGCGCAAGCTATCTGCTCGAAGTTGATGCAAGCCTGGCCGGCTATGAACCGAAACGCGCGCAGGCACTCTATCAGGACTTGAACGCGCGGCTGGCAGCGCTGCCGGGCGTAGAGCACGTGAGCATTTCGGCAACCGTTCCGTTCGGGATAACTTCGTCGGACAAGAACGTTGAACGCGCGGGTGTACATCCCGTTGCAGAGGCCAAGCCGTCCAACGCCGCTGAAGGCCTTCCTTTCAAGGCAGCCTGGAACAGCGTTGGCGCGGATTATTTTACAACGGTTGGATTGCCGGTGCTGCGTGGTCGCGCGTTTACCGAGGCGGAAGCAACACAACCTGGTCCGAGGGTGGCAATCATTGATGAACCCCTGGCTAAAAAGCTTTGGCCGGACGGCGACGCACTTGGACAACGTGTTCAGTACGCGGGTGAAAATGCGCTGTCGGGGCAGCGCGGAGGAGGCGCCGCCGGTGGAGCGAGCACCGAGTTGAGTGAGGAGAAGCAGGACGAGACGATCGAAATCATCGGCATCGTGCCTGCAACCCGCCACGATCTTTTTGCTAACGAAGAGCCGGACGGCTCGATTTACCTCCCGTTCGCGCGTGGATTCCAAAGCGATGTTTTCCTTTTTGTCCGATTCCGTTCGCTCGCCCACGGAACCGAAGCCAGCACGGCCGATTTGCTGCGACGCACGGTGCGCGACGTCGATGCCGCGATCCCGATTATCTCGTTGCAAACATTTGCCCAGTATCTTGATTCGAACCTGGACCTTTGGCTTGTTCGCGCCGGCGCCGGGTTGTTCTCGATTTTTGGGGGACTGGCGCTTGGTCTGGCCGTCGTTGGTCTCTACGGAGTCAAAGCGTATTCTGTGGCGCGACGCACACGCGAGATCGGGATTCGCATGGCGCTTGGCGCGGGGCCAGCTGCGGTCTTGCGATTAATCATGGGGGAAGGTGCGGTCATGCTTCTTAGCGGTGTCGCACTTGGTTTTGTTCTTGCCGCCGCGACTGGAAAAATACTCAGCGGGATCTTGTATGAGGTTGGCGCGCTCGATCCAATCGCCTTTACCGCCGCGCCTTTGTTGCTTGCCATCGCCGCCCTCGTCGCGACCTGGCTACCAGCGCGTCGCGCAGCCACGTTGAATCCGGTCGAAGCTCTTCGGTACGAATAGACCAACAATGCAAACGTTTATCCAGGATCTTCGGTTCGGCTGTCGAATGCTTCGGCGCAGTCCCGGCTTTTCAATCCTTGCGCTGCTTTGCCTCACACTAGGTATTGGGACAAACGCCGCGGTGCTCAGTTGGATCGAAGGAATTTTGATCCGTCCGTATCCGCTCGTGCCGCATCAGGACCAAATGTTTGCGCTCATCGGCACGACGCGCGGCGTCCCCGAACACAACGGACTCTCTTATCCGGACTTCATCGATCTTGAAAGAAACTCCACGCTTTTTGAGTCGTTCATCATCGATCGCATCACCGGTACGACGCTCAGCGTCGGCGACCGCGCCGAACGCGCATCGGTGGGAATAGTCTCGGCGAATTATTTCGATGCACTCGGAGTGAAACCAATCCTCGGTCGCGGATTTAGACCCGAAGAAGGAACTGGACGCAATGCGCATCCCGTCACGGTGATCGCTTATCGGACCTGGAAAGATCGCTACAATTTCGATCCGACCATTATCGGGCGAACCCAAGTTCTGAACGGCGTTCAGCATACGATCATCGGCGTCGCGCCGGAAAGGTTCCATGGCACGTTCGTGGGCTACTCATTCAGTTTCTGGGTGCCGACATCGATGCAGGAAACGTTCGACACGACGGGGTACAAATTGGAAGACCGCGGTGCGCGCTGGATCGAGGGGTACGCGACTTTGAAACCTGGCGTGTCACGGCAGCAAGCGCAGGCCGAGCTGAATTCAATCTCACAACGGTTTGAAAAAGATTTTCCGGATACCGATCGCGGTCACGAGAACCAGCTCGTCCCGTTGTGGAAAACGCCTTTCAACGGCGCCGGAAACATGACGCCCACGCTCGCGGTTACAATGGCAGTGGTGTTTTTGGTTTTGCTGATCGCGTGCGCCAACGTCAGTAATCTTTTGCTCGCGCGTTCGTTGCTGCGCCGTCATGAGATGGCGATGCGCCTAGCGCTTGGCGCCGGGCGAGGTCGTCTGGTCAGGCAATTGGTGACGGAAGGATTATTGCTTTCGCTGATAGCAGCGGTCGGCGGAATTGCAGTCGCATATTGGTGTCGTAATGCGCTCGTGCTTGCGTTTCCCCCGCCGTTGCCTGGAACCGTGATCGACTTCCCCGGCCAAATCGATTGGCGCGTGCTCGCCGCGAGCGCTGGGATTTGCATGGCATCGACTCTGTTATTTGCGCTGGTGCCCGCGATTCGCTCGAGCGATGTCGATCTTTCAAACGCGCTCAAAGCCGAAGCGGGCGGCGTTCTCGGCGGCAGCAGCCGATCGCGATTGCGTTCCCTACTTGTACTCGTGCAGGTCTCGCTCAGTTTCATTTTACTCGCCGGCACCGGATTACTTTTGCAAAGCCTGATTAAAATGCGAAACGCGAGTCCCGGCTTTAACACGAATGTGGTTTCTTCTGTGGTCGATTTGTTTTCGGCCGGCTACAAGCTCGACCGCGCCAAAATTTTTCACACGCAGTTGCTGGATCGCGTGCGGACACTGCCTGACGTTGAATCGGCCGCACTTACGCGGGTGATTCCGTTTAGTTACAACGTCTTTTCTTCGGCACCCATCGAGGTCGACGGGTACCAGGCGCCGCCTAACGAACAACCGACGGTGGAGTATATCGAAGTCACCGAAGATTATTTCACGACGCTTGGAATCCCGATTGTTTCCGGCCGCGAGTTTATGCGCACCGACGACGAGAACGTGCCGCCGGTGGCAATTATTAACGAAACGATGGCGGCGAAATATTGGCCAGAAAAGAATCCAGTCGGCCAACGGCTCAAGGCCAAAGATCGTTGGCTGCAGATCGTGGGCATTGCCAAACATTCCAACTACCACAGCAAAACTGAGACGCCCATTCCATTCTTTTACGTACCGCTCCGGCAGAATTTCCGCGTGCAAAACAGCTTACTCATTCGGACGCGTGAAACTCCGGGCGCGATGATGACGACGCTTGCCCGCGAAGTCCACGCGCTCGATCCGAATCTGGCGCCGCTGATCACTGAGCGGCTCCAGGACCAAATTGATCTAATCAGTTACAGCCAACGATTAGCAGTCACGCTTGTTGCGCTTTTCGGTGGGATGGCCCTATTCCTCGCTGCGATCGGCCTTTACGCGGTTGTGTCGTACACCGTTTCCCAGGGGACGCGAGAGCTTGGTTTACGCATGGCTCTCGGCGCAGGGACAAAACATCTTATGCGCCTGGTGATGTCGCGCGGCTTGCTCCTGACCGCTTCAGGCGTCGCCATCGGCGTCCTCGCGGCGTTCATGCTCACGCGTTTGATGAGCAACATGCTTTATAAAATAAGTCCACACGATCCGCTCGCGTTCGGATCGGCAATCGCGGTGATCACAATTGCGTCGCTGGCTGCCTGTTTTTTCCCCGCCTGGCGCGCAACTCGCATCGATCCAATTCAAGCTCTCCGCAAACAATGATGAATTAACAGCGACTCTTCTATGGTCAAAGACATTCGTTTCGCTTTTCGGCAGCTACTGAAACAGCCGGCGTTTACAGCTATTGCCATTGTCACTGTCGCGCTCGCCATCGGCGCGAACACGGCAGTCCTCAGCCTAGTGAATGCGCTATTGATCCGTCCACTTCCTTACAAAGCGCCCAATCAGCTCGTCTTGTTATGGGAGCGTTTTCCACCGCAAGGGCTCGAGCGCATTCCGGTGTCAGCGCCGGAGTATCTCGATTATGAAAAACAGCTCACGACTGTTGAAAGAATCGGCGCCTTTAACTATGCTGCGTACAACCTCACGACTGGCGATGTTCCCGAACGAGTTGCCGGCGCGGTGGTATCCCCGAGCGTTTTCCCGTTACTCGGTGTAGATCCAATCAAAGGTCGCGTTTTCACTAAAGATGAAGGCGCAGAAGGTCGCGACGATGTCGTTGTTATCAGCGCCCGATTGTGGCATCGGCGGTTCAACGCTGATCCGATGATCGTCGGCAACAAGATCTCGCTCAACGGCCGAGCGTGCACCGTAGTCGGGATCATGCCGGAGCAGTTCGATTTTCCGCTGCCGCTGTTCAACGTTCAGGGAGCGCGTTTCGCCAGTCGCGCCGATATTTGGAAGCCGATTGCTTTTACGAAAGATGAATTGGCGGCGCGCTATTCGCGCAGCTACAGCGTGATCGCGCGCCTGCGCCCGGCGGTTTCCATAACGCAAGCTCAAGCTGAAATCGACACGGTCATCGCAAACTTCCGGAAAACCAATCCCAAGAATTATCCGGCAGCGACGACAGCGTTCGGGGCCAGGCTTTACCAGCTGCAGGAGCAGGTCGTCGGACCCATGCGCACCGGCCTTTGGATTCTGGTTTGTGCGGTGAGCCTCGTTTTGCTCATCGCGTGCGCGAACCTCACCACAATGTTGCTTGCGCGTGCCGCATCACGAGAGCGCGAGATGGCAATCCGCGTGGCGCTTGGCGCGGGCTTGAAGCGCATGCTGCGACAATTGCTCACCGAGAGCGTGGTATTGTCCATCTTGGGCGGAATCGCGGGAGTGTTGCTCGCAGTAGGGGCACTCGATCTGCTGCGCGTGATCGGCGCGCAAACCGTGCCGCGGCTTCGTGAAGTCGATCTCGATCTGAGTGTGCTCGCGATGACGTTTGTGGTTGCCGTTGCGACTGGAATTCTTTTCGGCCTTGTGCCTGCGCTCGTTAGCGCGAAGCCGGAATTGACCGAAGCGTTGAAGGAAGGCGGACGCGGTGCGACGGAAGGTCTCCATCGCAACAGGTTGCGCAGTGGCCTCATCGTCGCCGAGACCGCTCTGGCTCTTGTCCTGCTTATCGGCGCCGGGTTGCTCGTCAAAAGTTTTGTCCAACTGCAGAATGTCTCTCCGGGATTCAATCCGCACAATGTTTTGACCGCGGAGATTTCCTTGCCGGTCGAAAAGTACCCGCACGATTTACCGGTTATTAATTTTTACGCTGAAGCGGAGCGGCGGATCAAAAATATTCCCGGCGTCCAGTATTCCGCGTTCACGGTAATGCTGCCGTTGAGCGGCTCGAACACGGACAGCTCTTTTATTATCGAGGGGCAAGATCCAAAGGCGGGTGGCGCGTTCCCAGATGAGGAGATTCGGGACATCACGCCGGGTTTTTTCCGTGTGCTGCAAACACCGTTGTTGAAAGGGCGTTTCTTTAGCGAGGCCGACACGGCCGATTCGGCCCCAGTGGTGATCGTCAACCAGGCGTTCGCGAAAAAGTACTTTCCCAGTGGCGAAGCGCTCGGGAAACGCATATCGAGGGACGACACAAATCCCAAGTGGGCGACGATTGTCGGAATTGTAGCAGACATAAAACACCGCGCTCTAGATACGCAAGCGCAGCCAGAGTACTACCTCGCGCACGCGCAGGGGCCGGATCGTGATATGGTGTTGACGGTGCGCAGTTCGCAAGACGCGCGCACACTTGTCCAAGCCATTCGGGAGGAATTGCGGAATATCGATCCCGATATCCCGCTTGCGAATGTGCGCACGCTCGATGCCGTCGTGGCCGATTCGATCGCGCCTCGGCGTCTTTCGGTTGTCCTGCTCAGTGCATTTTCCGGCATCGCGTTGCTGCTGGCATCGGTTGGCATGTACGGCGTCATCTCGTTTTTGGTTGTTCAGCGCACACACGAGATCGGCGTGCGCATGGCTCTCGGCGCGCAGCGTTCGGATGTTTTGAGAATGGTGATTGGACACGCGTCGAAGCTGTTCCTAATCGCCGCCGCAATCGGTTTACCTCTCGCGTTCGTTACCAACTCAGCCCTGAGGACACTGCTTTATCAGGTGAGTCCGTTCGACATTTCGATCTTCCTCGTCGTCACCGTGGTGCTCGCGAGTGTCGGTCTGCTCGCCAGTTATCTCCCGGCTGTTCGCGCAACCCGCGGCGATCCATTGATCGCGCTTACCCACAACACCTGAACCATGAACCCGAAAATTCTGTGGGTCCTCCTTAATTGTGCGGCGACCATTTCCGCATTATCGGCTGAGCAGACAGAGAGCTCTAAGGCGCTTGGTCAAATCAAAGCGTTGATCGGAAATTGGAGCGGCACGTTTCAATGGACCGGCGGACGTAACAACAGCGGCTCGATGAACGCGACTTATTACGTCACCGGCAACGGTTCAGCCGTGGTGGAGAATCTGATCAACGAGAGCACACCGGTGATGACGAGCGTCTACCACCTGCATGGCCGTGACCTTCGCATGACACATTTTTGCGGCGCCGAAAATCAGCCGAGACTGAAGGCGCGCCGTATCGATCTAGATCATGGCGCGATCGATTTTGACTTCGTTGATGCGACGAATCTTCGATCACCTGATGCACCGCACGTGCACGGGTTGGAAATCCGTCTCATCGACGCAGATCACTTAACCCTGACCTTCTTGTTTCAAAGCGGTTCGGTTGAGAGCCGCGAAGAAATTAATCTGAAACGGTCTGAAACGAGGCCCTCCTAGAAAACTCATTATGATCAAGCTCCGTCATCTCGAACGCAGATATTCGTTAAGCAAGGAGAAGTTTTTCTACGTCCTGCGCGATATCAATGTAGATATCGCCGAAGGCGAATTTGTGTCGATCATGGGGCCGTCTGGCGCAGGTAAATCGACGCTCTTGCACATTCTCGGGATGCACGATCACGGCTGGGAAGGCGAATATTTTTTGAACGACACCGCCGTTCATCATTTAAAACCGAAAGAGCGCGCCACACTGCGGAACGAGCAAGTCGGGTTTGTTTTTCAGCAGTACCATTTACTCGACGATCTCACTGTTTACGAAAACCTGGAGATCCCGCTGTCGTATCGCCGTTACAGCAAAAGCGAGCGCGTCGCGCTCGTAGCAGACACACTCGACCGGTTTCAGATCGTCGGGAAAAAGGATTTGTATCCGCGTCAGCTATCCGGCGGCCAACAACAACTCGTAGGCGTAGCGCGGGCGATCATCGCTGAGCCCAAGCTTTTGCTCGCCGATGAACCCACGGGGAACCTGCACTCGAGTCAGGGAGAAGAAATCATGGAGCTGTTTCGCAAACTCAATGATGAAGGCGTGACCATCGTGCAGGTGACGCACTCGGACAAAAACGCTTCGTATGGGAAACGCGTCATTCAGTTACGCGATGGTTGGATCGTTAACGAATAACGGGAGAAATTTGCCATGATCCTAGATTCATTTCGCCAGGACGTTCGAGTCGGGCTGCGTGTTTTGTTCAAAGACAAAACCTTTTGTTTTTTGGCCGTGCTCGTGCTCGGCCTCGGCATCGGCGGCGCTACCACTCAATTCACCGTGGTTAATGCGATCGTACTTCGCGGGCTCTCTTTTCCGCATCCGGAGCAGTTGGTGACCATCGGGTTGATTGATCCGAAGGCGACGGATCAAAACAACAACTTCGGGTTCGGCGTGATTCCGACAGCACAGGATTACGAAGATTTGAAAGCGACCCAGAAATCCTGCTCATTAATGGCCGGCTATCTCAGCGGATCGACGATAAACGTTACCTACAAGAACAATCCCCAACGTTACAACGGCGGCTACGTCACCGAAGATTTTTTCAAGATTGTAGGTGTATCGCCGATTCTTGGACGCGACTTCACCGCCGAGGACAACAAACCAGGCGCGGAACGGGTGATCATTCTCGGTTACGAAATTTGGAAACGGGACTTCAATGGCGATCCCAACATCGTCGGACAAAACGTTCGAGTTAATAGCAAGCCTGCATCGATCATCGGCGTTATGCCGGCGAATTTTAAGTTCCCAAACTTCGAGCAACTCTGGACGCCGCTTTACAATCAATTTCCGCCCATACCGCGGGGCCAACTCGTCATCGCTGCAAACAACGCCGCGCCGTCGGTTATGGGTCGTCTCAAAGCGGGGGTGACTCTCGACCAGGCGAATGCGGAATTTATCACCGTTGCCCGCCAACTGGCGCGAGAATATCCGAAAACCAACCAAAATTTCACATCGGCGACGGTGAAACCCCTCGCGCATTCACTCATCGGTCTTCAGTTTCGACAGACCGTCTGGGCGATGTTGGCTGCAGTCATTCTCGTTTTGCTAATCGCGTGCGTGAACGTCATGAACATGCAGTTTGGGCGGGCTGCGTTGCGAGCAAAAGAACTGGCGATTCGAGGCGCGGTGGGAGCAACACGTTGGCGACTGGTTAGGCAGATGCTGACTGAAAGTTTGGTGGTGGCAATATTCGGAGCAGTCGCGGGAATTCTTCTGGCCTATTGGAGCGTCGATTTGCTGACCCGCTCCATGGACGCGCTGCCCGCCGGCTTCGGATTACCGTACTGGGTTCGATTTACAATCGACGCGCGGGTACTCGCGTTCACTGTCGGCATAACGCTGGTCGCCACGCTCGCTTCCGGGCTCGTCCCGGCGCTAATCAGTGCTCACAGCAATGCAGCCGAGATGATGAAAGAAGGCGGACGAGGCAATAGCAGTCGATTGGCCAACATCATCACGCGACTGCTCGTGATTGGACAGATCGCACTCACCGCGGCGCTGTTGATTGCGGCAACACTTGAGATCAGATCGATCAGAAATCAGCTTAAGCTCGACTACGGCTACGACGAGAACGCGATTTATAGCGCGCGAATGGCATTGATGGAAGGCGCCTATACCGAAGATGGCCGTCGCGAGTTTTTCAAGCGCGCCGTTCGGGAATTGCGCGCCAACCCGGAGTTCGATTCGGCCGCGCTAAGTGATCGCTTGCAAATGACGTTTGCCGGCGGCGGCCAGTACGAAGTCGACGGTCAAAATTATCTCACCGACCGCGATCGGCCCCGGGGGAACTTTGAATCCGTGTCGGATAACTATTTTTCGACGCTCGGGCTGAAAATTTTGGAAGGACGCGATTTCACACTTGATGATGCCGACACGAAGCAACCGGTCGCGATCGTGAACGCGAGTTTTGCGCGGAAGCATTGGGGAAATCAAAGCGCGCTCGGGCATCAGGTCCGCATTTTCAATCCGGGTGAGCCGGCACCGTGGCGAACCATCGTGGGCGTTGTTCCCGATACTTTGATGCAGGGACCGTTCGATCAGCAAACGGACTCTGCCGGTTTTTATATGCCGTTGCTGGGCGCGTCGCCTGCGACTCAATTTTGCACGGTTGTGGTCCGACCGCGCGCGGGCCAGCATGCGGAAACGCTCGGTCCTGTTCTGACCAAAGCGGTCACTCAGCTTGATTCAGACGTACCGATTTATTTTCCCGGCACACCCGCTCAATTCCATGACCAAAATCTGTCCGGCAATCGTATCGTCGTTAGTTTGTTCGCGATTTTCGGTGGCGTCGCGTTCGTTCTTTCCGCGGTGGGTCTGTACGGCGTGATGAGTTTTTCTGTGACCCAGCGCACACAGGAATTTGGAATTCGAATGGCGCTTGGAGCGGACGCGCGCCGGATTTTCCGAATGGTAATGACGCAGGGCGCGTGGCAGTTGGTTATCGGGCTTGTGCTCGGCGGAGGGGCTGCCGCTTTGTTGCTCGGTGTCCTGGTTGCGGCTGCTTTGCGGAACATTCTCTTCAAGGTGAACGCTCTTGATCCTTCTATTTATTTGGCAGTAGCCGCGCTGCTGACAATTGTTGCCGCTCTTTCCTGTTTTATTCCCGCGCGCCGCGCTACACGCGTCGATCCCGTGACCGCGCTCCGTTATGAATAATCTGCGGAGATCAATCGGATGTTAGACGATGTTCGTTACGCAGTTCGACAGCTCGTGAAAAATCCGAGCTTTACACTCATTGCCGTATTCGCACTCGCGCTCGGCATTGGCGCGAACACCGCGATCTTCAGCGTAGTCAACGCGGTGTTGTTGCGACCGCTGCCGTATCCTGAGGCCGACAAACTGATCGTGGTCCGCGAGACGTCACACATCTTCGACAACGGCGCGGTCGGTTACGTGAACTGGCTCGATTGGCACGACGCTCAGAAAAGTTTTACCGACCTCGCGCTTGTTAGACGGGAATCGGTAAATTTTTCACTCGGCGCGGGGCAAGGTTCGCCTGAGCGCCTTCGCGGTGTCCGCGCCAGCTCCGGATTTCTGTCTGTACTTGGCTTCAAACCGAAGCTCGGCCGCGATCTAAGCGCAATAGATGACATAGCAGGAGCCCCGAACGTGGCACTGATCAGCGAGAATCTGTGGCGCCATGATTTTGGTGCTTCGCCATCGGTCCTTGGCCGGCGCGTGCTGATCGATGGGCTGCAACGCGAAATCATCGGCGTGTTGCCAGCTGAACTTCAATTCGGCCGGAATCCCGACGTGCTGCTGCCGCTTAGCGAGATTGCAAAGGAACCATGGATGCTCAAGCGCGATTACCACCAGGGTTGGTCGGGACTCGGGCGATTGAAACCCGGCGTAACGATCTCGCAGGCGACCAGCGATCTCAATGGGATCGCCATCGATCTGGAGAAAAAATATCCCCAAAGCAATGCGGGGCGGCGAGTGAGGCTGCGGCCGCTGTTTGAAACAACCGTCGGCGATTACCGCGCCAGCTTGAATCTTCTCATTGCCGCTGTGGTATGCGTGCTGTTGATCGCTTGCGCAAATGTTGCCAACCTGCAATTCGCGCGCGCCCTGGCTCGCGCCCGGGAAATCGCGGTGCGCGCTGCGCTCGGCGCCAGCCGGTGGAGTATCGCGCGGCAGCTACTCGTCGAAAGCACATTGCTCGCGGTCATAGGCGCGGTTGCCGGAGTTTTGCTGACGGTGTGGTGCATGGATGCGATTCTCGCACTCACACCGCCGAACGTGCCGCGGTTTCATGAGACGAAGATCGATTTGCACGTGCTCGTCTTTACCACATTCGCCGCTGTGCTGGCCGGAGTCCTTGTTGGAGTCTGGCCGGCCTGGCGAATCTCTCACTCTGAGTCGCTCTCGCTCGCGCTGCATGAAGCAGCCGGTCGCGGTTCAAGCGATGGCTTAAACAGACAACGGATGCGGTCCGGTTTGGTGATCATGCAGGCTGCGCTCGCGATTGTTCTGCTAGCTGGCGCAGGACTGACATTAAAAAGCTTCTGGCACGCGCAGAACGCGCCGCTCGGTTTCGATCCGCATGGCGTTGTAAATTTCGAACTCTCCTTGCCAATGGCGAAGTACAAAACAGGCGAGCAGAGGAGCGCGTTTTGGACGCAATTGCTCCAACGCGTGCAAAGTATTCCCGGAGTCGAAGCCGCGGCCATATGTTCGAACAGTCCATTCGACGACACTGAAAATGACAATTTCTTCCACGTAACCGGCACTCCGCCGGTTCCGGCCGACCAAAGGCCAACGGCGGAAACTAGTGTGGTTTCTCCCGATTACTTCCGCCTCATGCGAATGCCGGTTCTTCGCGGTCGCGGATTTGGATCGGAAGATCTGCCCGGTGAAAAAGGGCACTCCCTCTCGGTCATCATCGACGACTCGTTCGCGCAAAAATATTTTGCAGGGAAAGATCCCATCGGACAGCACATCGATGACAACGACACACTGGACGAACATGCGCCGCCGATGACGATCGTTGGCGTTGTCCCTCGAACGCGCAATGAAGCTCCCGGCGAGATGAATGTGGAGGCGCTGCATCTCGTGCAGGAATATTTGTTGGCATCGCAGGACCCGCAGCCGGAAAACGAGCTGCATGTTCGGACAAGCTTGCGCGACATCGCTCCAATCGTGGCTGCGGTGAAGCGCGAAGTGGAATCGCTCGATCCGAACCAGCCGATCGGCCGGATCACGACCATGGATGACGCCATCGCTTCAAGCTTGGCAACGCCCCGTTTGATGATGGTGTTGTTAGCCGCGTTTGCGGTGCTCGCGCTCGTACTTGCGAGCGTGGGTCTCTACGGTGTGATGGCGCTCACGGTGACACAACGCACTCGCGAGCTCGGGATTCGCATGGCGCTCGGCGCGGAGCGCACAAACATTTTCAAGCTCGTTCTGAGCCAGGGCATGACACTGATTGCAATCGGCATTGGAATCGGGCTGATCGGGGCGATTGCTGCCGGCCGCGCGTTGATGTCGCTGCTTTACAACGTGGGCGCGATCGATGCCGGGGCTGTGATTACAGCGGTAACTTCGCTGGTGCTGGTCGCGCTGATCGCTTGCTGCGTGCCAGCTCGCCGCGCCACGCGCGTCGATCCCATCGTCGCGCTGCGAACCGAATGAACCAGATACCTAATCATTCCCGATGTTAAACGACGTTCGTTTCGCTCTTCGGCAACTGCGCAAATCGCCGGGGTTCACCTTGATCGCTGTGCTAACGCTGGCGCTCGGGATCGGCGCGAACACGGCGGTGTTCAGTTTGATTCACGATTTGTTTCTGCGTGGGCTTCCGTTCCGCGACCCGGGGAACATCGTTCATGTTTACGGCGAAGCGAAAGGGCGCGATCTGCACCAGCTTCCATTTTCCATTCCGAAATTCTGGCATTATCGCGACGGACAAAATGTTTTCACCGCGGTCGCTGCCGATTGGAATAACGGTTACATCCTCACTGGCTCAGGCCAGCCGGTGCAAGTGCTCGGCGCAAATGTCACCGCGAATTATTTCGACCTGTTAGGCATCCGCCCGATTCGCGGCCGCAACTTTCTTCAACAGGAAGAGATGAAAGATAACGTCGCGCTCGTGACGGAAAGTTTTTGGCGCAAACGACTGGGCTCCGATCCCGGTGTAATTGGACGAAGCATTGCACTGAACGATGTGGCTCACACGATC
>WNGC01002121.1_pt1 | contig 19949 bp, 12 predicted proteins | sample 5400051 | NCBI WGS metagenome assembly WNGC01 (sample SAMN13153368, study PRJNA577476) | soil metagenome | isolation source: 20 cm soil or saprolite under grassland replicate 2 | place: USA:California | collected 2016-06-15
TGCCGCATCTGGCAACGTGCGCGCGATGCCGCGGCGTCGTGGCGTCGGTCGCCCGGAGCCTTGGTGACCGCGGCATCGCGCGCGAGGTGGCGGCGTTGCAGGGCACGCACCGGCGCCGCTTGATCCTGATGGGAGTGCCGGCCGCGGCCGCGGCCATCCTGCTCGCGCTGGCGCTGCCGCGTTGGCTGAACGAGACGCCCGGGCATCGCGGGCCGCCGCTCCCGGGCGCCGTCGTGCCCCGTCCCCTCGCACCCATCGGCACGGTGGCGGAGGCGAGGGCATTACGCTGGGCCGGGGTGGCGGGAGCCGATCGCTATCGGGTGATTCTGTTCGACGCGGCCGGTCGGGCCCTGTACGAGACACAGCTGTCCGATACCGTCGTCACCCTACCCGACTCGGTCACGTTGGCGCCCGGGCGACCCTATCTGTGGAAAGTCGAGGCCCGTACCGGATGGGACCGGTGGTCCGCCTCCGAGCTCGTCCAGTTCTCGGTCGCGGCGAGGGCTGAGTCGTGACGGCGCTCGGGCTGTGGCTCGTGCCCGCGCTCCTGACCGCGCAGTCGCCGGCGGCGGACTCACTGCGGCTGCTGGCGCTACGCATCCCCGAGTCTGCTCTCGTCCTCGAGACCCGCGCGCACCCGCTGGCGGTCCGCGACGCCGTCACGGATGCCCTCGCGAGCAACGATCTTGGCGCAGCGCGCAGCCTGGCGGCCGCCTACGCGGAGGCATGGAGCGATTCGTTCCTCGTGCGCGAGGTGGCGCGGTTCGAGGAATGGCCGGCCGAGCGGCGGGCGGCGAAAATCTGGGCCGACAGCGCGCGTCGCTCGGGTGTCGCGGCGTACGGCCGGGCCGGCCCCATGGCGGCGATCGCGATCTGGCGCCGCGCCCTCAGGCGCGCCCGGACGATCGGCGATACGTCCGGTATCGCCGCGGTGCTGGGCAACATCGGCGCCGCCTTTCTGCGTGAGGGTCGGCTCGACAGCGCCGGCGCGTATCTCGAGCGGTCGCGCGCACTCGCCGCGAGCGTCGGGGACATTCGCGTCGAGGCCAACGCCCTCGGGACTCTCGCCGGCACCAGCGCGGATCAGGGCGATTTGGCCGCGGCGCGCGCGCGCTACGCCCAGGCCCTGGCCCTGCGCGAGCGGATCGGGGATTCGCGGGGGGTGGCGGCGGATCACAACAATCTGGGGCTGCTGGCGCAGACCATCGGGGATCCGGACGAGGCGCGCCGCCAGTTCGAGGCCGCACTCGAGATCAACCGGCGTGATGGGCGCGACGAGGTCGCGGCGACCAACCTGGTGAACCTCGCCGCGCTGGCCGCGGCTGCCGGAGAGTTCGCGCACGCCGAACGGCTGTACCGCGACGCGTTGGCGACCTGGCGCACCCACGAGCAGTGGGCCGACGTCGCGGACGCGCTGCATGGGCTCGGTCAACTGGAGCTGCGCCGCGGCGACTATCCTGCGGCCCGGGCCGCGCTGCGCGACGCATTGGCGATTTATGACCGGACCGGTCCCCTCGCCGACGCGCTCGCGGTGCGGCGCGAGCTCGCCGGTGCGCTCGCGGCGGCAGGTGAGCTGCAAGCAGCGCTCGACGGACTTCGTCGCGCGCAGCGTCTCGCGGATTCTGCCCGGGCGTCGCCTGCGGTGCGCGCGGGCATCGCACTCGCTCGGGCGGACCTGGCGGTACAGCTGAACGACCTCCCCGAAGCCAGGCAACTGTATGCCGGCGCGGAGCTGCTCTACACCCAAGCGGGAGATCAGCAAGGTGCAGCCGAGGCGCGCCAGGGGCAGGGCCAGCTGCTGCTCGCTCACGATGCGCACGCCCAAGCCCGGACGCTCCTCGAGAAGGCATTGCGCACCGAGGTCGCGGCCGGGAACCAGCGTGCTGCCGCGCTGACACGCCTGTCGCTCGGCGAGGTCGCGCAGGCGCGAGGGGACACCGCGGCCGCGCGACGGCTGCTCGCACAAGCGACCGCCGAGCTGCAGCGGCTGGGCGATCCCGTCGGCGCCGCCGCCGCCATCGGCGAGCAGGCCGCGCTCGAAGCCGGAGCAGGATTGCCAGCGACAGCCGAGTCGTTGTACCGGGCTGGGCTCGAACGACTGCAGGGCCGCACCGCTCCCGAGATCGCGTGGCGGCTGCACGCGGGGTTGGGGCTCGCGCGGCACGCCCAGGGTCGGGACGACGAGGCCACCCGCGAGCTGCGTGCCGCCCTGGCCGAGATCGAGCGCCCCAGCCGGTCGCTGGCGCTGGCCGAGCGCCGGTCGGCGTTCCTCGCGGACAAGTGGGATGTGTACGGGCAGCTCGCACTCATCGAGCGCGCCCGCGGCCGGCCGGAAGCAGCCTTCGAAGCGAGCGAGCGGCTGCGCGCGCGCGAGATGCTCGAGCTGCTGCAGCGTGGCAGGCTGTCATCGCCCGACGCGGCCTCCGAGCTCGTGTCCCGGGAGCAGGATCTGCGGCACCGCATTGCCGAGCTCACGCACGACGTTGACAGCGCGGACGCGGACGCGCTGCGTGGCCCCGAGGCGCCAACTGCGAGCGCGGCTACCCGCGAGGCGCTGGGCCGCGCTCACGAGGCGTACGGCGAGCTGCTGCTCGAGATGCGGGAGCGCAGTCCCCGGCACGCGATGCTGGTGTCGCCCGTGACTGCGACGTGGCGGGACGTGGGCCGGCGTCTCGGTTCCGATGCCGTCCTCATCGAATACCTGGTGAGCGACTCGGGCTCGCTCGCGTTCCTCATCGCTCGCGACACCTTCGCCGTCGTGGACCTCGGAGCGGAGCGCCGTACGCTCGCCCGTCTGGTCGAGTTCGCCCGCGGAACGCTGGTCCTCACCCCCCGTCCCCCTCTCCGCAATGCGGAGAGGGGGAGCCAGGAAGCGGGCTCCACGCCAGCCGAATCGCTGTGGCGCGGGCCCTTGCGACAGTTGCATCAGTATCTGATCGCACCCCTTGAAGAGACGGGCCTGCTCACCGGCAAGACGCGGCTCTTTCTCGTTCCGCATGCCGAGCTGCACTACCTGCCGTTCGCGGCGCTGCTGGGTGGGTCGGGCGACCGACAGTTTCTCATCGAGCGCTACGAAATAGCCGTGACGCCCTCGGCATCGGTCTGGCTTGCCCTGGGCGATCGTCCGACGGGACGGGTCGCGAACGGTACCCTGGCCCTGGCGCCAAGACCGGATGTTCTGCCCGCGTCGCGGCGGGAGGCGGCGGCGGTCGGACGCCTCAGCGGCGCGGACGCACGGGTTCTCACCGGCAGCGCGGCCACTGAAGCGGCGTTCCGTCGTGAGGCACCCAGCCGCCGCATCCTGCACCTCGCGACGTACGGCGTCCTCAACAAGCAGAACCCGCTGTTTTCGTACGTGGATCTGGCGGCCGACAGCGCGCAGGACGGTCGGCTCGAAGTGCACGAGGTGTTCGGTCTCCACTTGGCGGCAGACCTCGTCGTCCTGTCGGCGTGCCAGACGGGGCTCGGGGCCGGTGCGCTCGGGGACGTCCCGGCGGGCGACGATTGGGTCGGGCTTACGCGGGCGTTCCTCCACGCCGGCGCCGCGAATGTCGTGGCCACGCTCTGGCCGGTCGAGGATTGGGCGACGGCGGCGCTGATGGAGCGGTTCTACCCGGGATACCTGTCGGACGGGGACCCGGCGCGCGCGCTCGCCCTCGCCCAACGCGCGCTGCTCGCAGCGCCGGCGACGTCGCATCCCTTCCATTGGGCGGGGTTCGTGGTAGCGGAGAGTAGCGATGCGGGGAGGATCACGCGATGAGCAGGCACCGCAGGGGCTCGGCGTGGCTCACGCTCGCGGGCGTCGTGTGCGTGGGGGCGTGTCACGGGGACGGACCGATCGCACCGCCGCCGCCGCAATTGCGAGAGGTCGTCGTGTCCAATCCGGTAGTCAGGCCCTCACCAGGAGCCGCCCGCCCGGCCCTCCCTCTCGCCCAGGCCGCGACGGCTGAGACTACCTACGTCTCCCTGCCGCCCGGGACGGCCCCGACCGGCGACCTCGCCACGATTCAGAATCTCCGCACCGGGAGCACGGTCGAGGCTCCCGTGGGCGATGGCGGTTTCGACCCGGTGGCCGTGAGCGCCGTGGTCGGCGACACGATCGAGGTCATCGTGCGCGATCAAGACGGCACGATCGTACACTCGGTACGGGCAGCCGTGGCGGCGAGACGGCCACCGGTCCTCATCCGAACGAATCCCGCGTCCAGGAAGCGAGACGTGCCGCTCAACGCGAGCATCGTGATCGTCTTCAGCGAGCCGATCGACTCCGCGAGCGTGACCGGAGAAACGGTGCAGCTCCGGCGCGGCTCGGTGATCGTCGACGGCGAAGCCCGCTTCCGCGATTCCGCTCACACGACCGTGGTCTTCACGCCCGCGGCGCTGCTTGCCCCAGCCACGACGTACGAGCTCGTCATCACACAGGGCATCCGCGACCTGGACGGCGAACCGCTCGAGGCGGCGGTCACCCTAGAATTCACGACCGTGACTACCGGTGGCGGCTATCAGGAGTACTTCGTCGATTGCTGTCAGATCCTCGATGCCCATAACGGCGGTGACTCGGTACACGTGAATCTCACCGCGCGAGTCATTGATGGCACCGGCGCGGGGGTCGAAGGCGCGGTGATTCGATTCCGAGCCTCGATGGGCGGCGTCGAGCCCGACACCACGATCTCGGTGCTCGACGGATTCAGATCGGCTCAATGGACGTTCCCGGGGACCATGGGGTTCGGTGCCGGCTCAGCCGAGCTTTCGGCGTGTGCATCCAACTCCACCACCCGCTGCGACATGTACTGGCCTATACTCGAGGTCGGCGTGGGGACGCCGTAGCCAATGAACAGGTGCGTCATGCGTACTCATACGGCCCTCACCGCCTTCGCCGCCGTCCTCGCTGCCGCGTGTCGCGAAGACCAAATCACGACGCCCGTCACCCCGCCTCTGCCTTTGTACTATCTGAAAGCCCCTACCAACAGTGGAGATGGGCAGACCGACACCGTCCTCGCGACCCTCGCCAGCCCTTTCCGGATCCTCGTCCGGCGCGGCGACACTCCCGCCCCAGGCATCACGGTGCGGTGGGAGACACCCAGCGATACCTTGACCGGCCTTATCGGGACCACAGTCTCGACACTCACGGATTCCCAAGGGATCGCAGCGTTCAGGCTGACGTTCGGGCCAGAGGCAGCGGTGTATCCGGTTCGTGCAACCATTCCCGGTGTCTTCACGCCAAGCGTTCTGTTCATCGCTACAGATGCGCCCTGCGGATCGGGAGTGTGTTTCACCGCCATCGCGACGCCCGCTAGACCGAGACAGCTCCGCTACGACTCCGGAAACCATCAGACCGGCCCGATCAACACGCCGCTCGGCGCTGACTACGTCGTTCGGGTGACAGACGCATACGGCAACAGCATCGTGGGTGCTGCAATCGACTGGACGGTAACGGCCGGCGGGGGCTCGATCACTCCCACACGCGATACGACAACGTCGCCGAACGGCTACGGGCACGCACGACACACCCTCGGACCGAGCGAGGGACCCCAAAGCGTGACGGCGACGGCGAACGCACTCCCGGGCGCTCCCCAAGTGACGTTCACGGCGACCGCGTTCAACCCGGGGCCCGTAGCGGACATCAACGGCATTTGGGACTGGACCGAGCAGTACACCAACCCGGTTTGCGCCGACACCGGGAGCTACGTCTTCGCTCAGACGGGGTCGATATTCACCGGATCGTCCCAGCAGGTCGGCGTCTGCTACCCGTCCACTGGCCCAGTAGACAACACCGCCGGGCCCGAGTCGGTGTCGAACGGCGTCGTCGCCGCCGACAGCATGACATTCCGCGTGGGCTCGTCCTGCGTCTACTCCGCCACCATTTCGGGGAACCCCCCGGACAGCGCGAGCGGTACGACCCGGTGCGGCGGCACCACGGGGACGTGGCAAGCCGTGCGCGAGAAGCCTATCGCCACGGTAGCGGTCACGCCTGGGAACCCGACGCTCGTCGCAGGAGACACGCTGCATCTGGCGGCCCAGCTCCGGGATGCAGACGGGCACCGGCTGTTCTTCCGCCCCGTCACCTGGTCGAGCGACAATCCGGCGGTGGCCTCCGTGTCGCCCGCGGGACTTGTCCTGGCGGTTTCGGCGGGATCGGCGACGATCACCGCCAGCGCCGGGGGCCAGAGCGGCACCGCCACTGTGCTCGTCCAATGACTGGGACGTCCCTTTGGCCCCGATTCGAGAAGCAATTGGGATTGGACCGTCCGTCTCACGGGGACGTCGAGCCGGCGCGGTCCGCGCTACACCTTTGCGGGGAGAACTCCATGAAGAAGCACGGGTTGGTAACGCTCGCTTGGGCGGGCCTCGGCCTTTTGATAGCTTGCGGTGGGACGGACAAGGGTGGTACGGGCCCAAATCCCGGGATTACCGTCGCTGGAGTGGCGAAGGACCGTAACGGCGAGCCGATCGCCGGGGCCACGGTGCGCGTGCTTGGCACGACCCCCGTGACGACGGCCGCGGACGGGCGGTTTTCGATCCCTGGCGTCGCGGTGCCGTATGACATCGCGCTATTGCCGCCCGGACAGCATGTCGCGGTGGTCTACGCTGGCCTTACGCGGGCGGACCCCAGCCTGCTGTACCTCGTCTTCCAGGGCGCGTCCAAGACGGCCTTCATCAGCGGCACCGTGCCTCCGACGCCCGGGGCCAACACGTCTACGGTCGTGGTGTTCATTAGCGGACGCTACGTGCTTACTTGGGGTGCCGCAGATCCCACGACCGGGGATTACAGCTTCAACGTCCAGTGGCGAGGTGCGGTCGACACACAAGCAGGCCGGCTCTACCTCTTGCGGTGGACCGCCAATGCTGCGGGGCTCCCGGCGAGCTATGACGGCTACGCGAGCAAGGCGCTGGTCATCAGTGCCGGCAGCGCCTACAACGGCAATGACTTCGCCGCCACCGAGCTCATCGACCCGCCGGAGCAAACCATCTCCGGCACCGTGGCCATTCCGCCGGGCTACACACAGACCTTGCGAAGGTTCTTCATGTTCCTCGATACAGTCCCGCTCTACTGGGAAGAATCGGGCAGCCTCGCCGAGACATTCACGTACACGGTACCCGCCGTGAGCGGAATAACGTTTGGCGTAGGCGTCAGGGCCGAGGATCTTGCATCGCGGTCGTCATTTTTCTTCAAGAACGGCATCAACGGGAACTCAACCAATGTGAGCATGTCGCTGCTCCCTGCTCCACAGCTTGCACTGCCGGTGAACGGCGCGGCCGACGTCGATGCCACTACGTCCCTCACCTGGAGCGAGGGAGGAGGAGCGGGCGTCAACTTCGTGTACCTGTTCCCTGCCGACGCCACGATTCCCAACCCGGCGTTCGAGGTGATCACCACGGCGGCGCACACAAAGATCCCCGACCTCGCCGCGGAGGGCATGGGGCTGCCGACGGGTACGGCGTACCAATGGCTGGTCGACAAGCTCTTCCCCGTGGCGTCCGTTGACGACGCAGCGGACGATAGCTTCCTGGACCTCCTCGGCTGGGGGCCGGCGCAGGTCGGTGAGACGGCGTCGGAAAGCTTTGCATTCACGACCAAGGGTGCTGCGGGCACCGCCATCCGCGCGTCGGTGCTGGGTGCGTCGGCGACGGCGGTGCGGGAGCGCGGGGTGACGGCAGGCGCTACTGGGATCCCCATGAACCCTCGCTAGCCGCCAACGAGCAACGGCTCCGCATGCGTCCGTCTCACGTGGCGTCACAACAACGCGAGACGTTCGATGCGCAGTCACCGTTGTCGCAGCCCCGAAGAGCTCCTCTGGTTTGCCGGACTGCTGCTCGGTGCGTGCACCGCGCCGGCGGCGCCGCCGCCCGCGGCGGCGATGCTCGGCGAATGGAACTACTCGAGCGCCCCCGTCGCCTCCGATAGGCCCTCCCTCAACGCCGGCCTCCTCGTGACCATCGCCGTCGAGTCGTGCGATGCGGTGCACTTCCGGGGTCGCATCACGGGCTGGTTCGCTGGGGACGTGGGCGTCTCGCCTGACGTGTTCGGCCCCGTGACCGGAAGCATGGACGGGAACGACCGGGTCACTGTTCTCATCCCGCGCATGGCACCCGGCGCGCCCACGCTCGCGATCTCCGGGGTCCTCTCCGGTGACGTCCTGACCGTCCTCGAGTCGCACATCGAAGCGGCACCCGGCCCCTTCCCCACCGGCGGCCGCTTCGAGCGAACCCGCTGACTGGAACTCCGAGCAATCCCAATCGCTCGTCGGTCCAACGTGAGGTGATCGCGGGGTCGCCGCTCGACCGCGCGGAACCTGCTCGACGGGAGGGCTTCCATGTTCAGCGTACGGTCCTTGTTCCTCGCGACTCCGATGCTGCTCCTTGCGCTCGTTGCCTGCGACCGCAGCCAGCCGGTCGAGCCCGCCACCCCGGCGGCGCGAAGCGCGATGGTGAGTTCCTCCGTGAAGGCCCCGTCGGGCACGAACGCCCTCGCCGTCTCCGAAAGCCGGATCGACGTCAGCTGGGGGGACAACTCGACGAACGAGACTGGATTCGAGGTACAGCGGCCGAAGGCTACTTGCGGTTTGTCGACTTGGAGACCGGGGATCTCGGTGAGACGGTGTCGGAGGGACGCTCGTTCACGACGAGGGCCGCGCCAGGCACCGCGTTCCGAGGGTCGGCCGTGGGGCCGACCGCAGTGGCCTCACACAGCCCGCACAGGCGCGGATGGATGCTGACACGTGACCCTATCTCGAGGGATGGTCGGTAGCGTCGCGCTTGACACGCCGCCGTGCGGGCGGAGATTGAAGCAGACTCAGATGCTGTGAACCCCGAGGCGGCTGTCGTGCGGCTCGCCCATGCCTCGGGGGGAGCGAATCGCGAACCGGCTGAGGGGGAAACCCGCTCGGCCGGTCGTGCTTTGCGGGTCGTCAACCCTTAGCGGTGGTGAGCGCGGGACGCCCACGAGCAAACGCGGGAGGGGCGTCCGTCTCACGAGTCCGTCCCGCAGGGAGGCAAGCGTGCGGCCTGACCCCGTGCTACCCCGGGCGCGATTGACGTTCGGGATCGCCATGCTCTTGGCCGGGTGCCGGGGCGCCGAGTTCTGTGGCCCGCTGGACTCAGGCGCGCTCGGCAACCGCACGTCGGGAGAACACCCCGTCACGGCGCGGGTCAAGATCGCGGGCCAGCCGTAGCTCTATGACGATCCCCGGCCCCGGCGTCGCTCCAACGATGGCCCTCGCCCTCGTCACCGCACTGAGCTCGCTTGGCGGCTGTGCCGACAATCCGATCGGCCCTCCGCAACCGCTCAAAAGCCTGATCGTCTCGGACCCGGTCACAGCGGCTGGCCTCGTGGGGGTGGCGCGCGTGGCTCCCGTCCTGGCGACCGGTCCGGCGGACGAGGTCGCGTACGTGTCTCTCTCGCCTGGCACGGTGCCCGGCGGGACCGTCGCGACCATCCGACGCCTGGGCGATGCCGGTCGGTTCTACGCGGCCCTGGTCGACGGCGGTTTCGACCCCGTGCCGGTCCCGGCCGGTCCCGCAGACACGGTGGAAGTCTCAGTTGACGTGCCGGGAGCGCCATCCGTGAGTTTCACGTATGCCGTGCCGCCGAGGCTGCGGCCGGTCGTGGTGCGCACGTCTCCGTCGTCAGGGAAGCGGGACGTCCCGCTCAACACGACCATCGTCATCGTGTTCAGCGAGCCGGTCGCCGCATCGACGGTGACCTCGTCCTCGGTGCAGCTGTTCCGCGGCACGAGCCTGGTTGCGGGGACGGTGCGCCTCCTCGAGGGCACTGGGACGATTGCTGCCTTCACTCCCGCCGCCCTACTCGATCCCAACACCGATTACAAGCTGGTCGTCACTGCCGCCGTGAAGGATCTCGACGGCGATGCGCTCGAAGCGCCCCTGACCGTGACCTTCACGACCGGGCAGTCCGAGACGGGGCCACCGGCATCCATCAGTGTCTCACCGGATACCATCTACATGACCGGCGGGACGTACCAGATGACAGCGACGGTGCGCGACGCTGCGGGCAACACGTTGGTCGATCTGCCGGTCACCTGGTCCTCCAGCAATCCCGCCGGCCTCACGGTCTCCTCGACAGGGCTCGTGACGGCGCTGGCCACGGCATCGTACACGGTCACGGCGACGTTGAACCAGTTGACTGGGCTGGCGTTGGTCGTCGTCGTGACGGGGCCACCTGCTTCGGTGGAGATCTCGCCCAAGCCTGCGACCGTTGGTGCCTCGGGCGACACCATCATCCTCAAAGCGACCGTGCGTGACGCGCGCGGACGGGTGATCAATTATCCCTCGGTAACCTGGAACAGCAGCGCCCCGGGGGTCGCCACGGTTGCGCCCTACACCACCGGGGACGCCGGCCCGGGACTCGCGACGGTGACCGGCATGAGCCTAGGAGACGCGAGGATCGTCGCCACGAGTGGGACCGCGAGCGACACCGTTTCCGTCACCGTTGTTGCGCCCGCCCCGGTGGCGTCGGTGAAGGTCTCCTCTGACTCGGTGAACCTGCTCCTCCGCATGACGAAGCACCTCTCCGCGACGGCGCAGGATGCGAATGGAAAAGTGCTCCCGGGGCGCGCGATCTCTTGGACGAGCGATAATCTCGCCGCGGCCACGGTCGACGGCACGGGACTGGTGACGGCAGTCGGCGCGGGTTCGGCCGCCCTGATCGCGACCAGCGAAGCGGTGAGCGATACCGCAGCCGTCACGGTGACGGTCTTGACTCTGGCATCAGTCACCGCCGGCGACCTTCACAGTTGCGCCGTCACGACCAACGGTGCGGCGTATTGCTGGGGCCACAACGAGTATGGACAGCTCGGCGACGGCTCGCTGCTCTCCCGGGCGATCCCGACGGCCGTGGCCGGTGGCCTCGCGTTCGCCGGGCTTGCCACCTGGGAGTTTCACAGCTGTGGGGTCACGACCGCGGGGGCGGCCTACTGCTGGGGTGGCAACGGTAGCGGCAAGCTCGGTGACGGTTCGACCGCCTCCAGCACGGTCCCCGTGGCCGTGACGGGCGGGCTCACGTTCTCCGCCGTGGCTACGGGCTGGGATCACACCTGCGGTTTGACCGTCATCGGAGCGGCGTACTGCTGGGGTAGGAACGATGACGGCGAGCTCGGCAACGGGTCCACGACGCCCAGCTTGGTCCCGGTGGCCGTCAGCGGGGGGCTCACCTTCTCTGCGGTGCGCACCTGGGGCATTCATACCTGCGGCCTCACCACCAACGGAGCGGCGTACTGCTGGGGATCCAACTTCGCCGGCCAGCTCGGCGATGGTTCGACCACTTCCAGCTCGGTTCCCGTCGCCGTAAGCGGTGGGTTCACCTTCACCGCGATCAGCGCTGGCCGCTTTCATACCTGCGGTCTCAATGCCAGCGGGGTGGCGTACTGCTGGGGGGATAACGGCTTCGGCCAACTCGGCGACGGGACCACGACGATGCGGCCCACCCCCGTGGCCGTGAGCGGCGGGCTCACGTTCGTCGCGCTGGCTGGCGGCGGCTATCACACCTGCGGCCTCACGGCCAGCGGGGCGGCGTACTGCTGGGGGCGGAATTCGGAAAACGAGCTCGGTGACGGTGGCAGCGGCATCAACCGTCGCCCCTCCCCTACGGGCGTGGCGGGCGGGCTCACCTTCACCGCGATCAGCGCAGGCGGGTTGCATACCTGCGCCTTCGCTACGACGGGGACGGCGTACTGCTGGGGCTATAACGCCTTCGGAGAGCTCGGGAACGGGACCGGAACGGACAGCTCCGTGCCGGTGCGCGTCCTGGGCCAGCCGTAGCACCATGACGATCCCCGACGCCGTCTCCCTCAAGCGATCGCTCGCGCCCCACGCGGCGGAGCAACCGCCAGGAATTGATCCGTCCAACTCCTCGAGAGAGGAGAGGAAGAACCGTGTCACGACCTGACTGGCTGGTAAGAGCCATGCATCTCCTGCTGCTGTGTGGAGCCGGCGCCGTCGCCGCGTGTGGAAACGACTCCGCAGCGCCACCCGCGCCCGTCGCCTCCGTCGAGGTGACCGCAGCCGCACCCGGCGTCGTGATCGGCCACACGCTGCAGCTGACCGGGCACGTGAGAGACGAGGCCGGCCACGAGCTTGCGGACCGTCCCGTGACCTGGACGAGCAATGACCTGGACGAGCAATACCCCGACGCAGGCCACGGTCTCCTCGACCGGCCTGGTGACGGGCCTCGCCCTGTCGGACTCAGTCCTGATCACGGCATCGAGCGAGGGCAAGAGTGACGGCGCAGCGTTAGCGGTCGTACCCGCCATCGCGGGGGAGTGGAACTACACCGAGCAGTTCAGCGGGACTCACAACGGGCGGCCCGTGACGTGCAGCGACACGGGGTCCTACCAGTTCACCCAGACAGGCCCCGCCATCGAGGGCACGGTGATCCAGGTGGGTACGTGCAACGGACCGATAACCTCGCTCAACAACGCGTCGATCTGGTCCGACCCCGTTGCGGACGGCCAGCTCTCGAGCACTCGTCTCACGTTCAACGCCCAAGGCTGTACGTACGCTGCGGACGTGACGGGTCCGCCAGCGCCTAAACTGAGCGGCACATTGTCGTGTGGGGACTGGACCGGCACCTGGGATGCGGTTCCCGGGGGAGGGCCGGTGGCCTCGGTTAGCGTGCGTTCGGACGTGCAGACCGTCGTCGGGGGGGTCGTCCAGCTCGTCGCCGTGCCGCAGGACGTCGCCGGACACGTGCTCAGCAGGGGCGTGAGCTGGTCGAGCGACAACCCGTCGGTCGCCGCGGTCTCCGAAGGCGGCCTGGTGTCGGCGCTCGCCTCCGGGTCGGCCCGCATCACCGCGACGAGCGAGGGGCAGATCGGGTCGGCCGCCGTCACTGCGGAGCTGGTCAGTTTCGCCGCGGTGAGCGCCGGGTTCTTTCACAGTTGCGCCGTTACGACCACCGGGGCCGCGTATTGTTGGGGATGGGGCGGCGACGGGCAGCTCGGCACGGGGTTCCGACCTCCGGCGCGGGCGCCGAGCGCGAGTTCACAAACGCCGGTCGCGGTAACAGGTGGCCATAGCTTCGCGATGGTCGCGACGAGCTTTGGCCGCAGCTGCGGGGTCACGACGAGCGGAGAGGCGCTTTGCTGGGGAGAAAACTCGTCGGGCCAGCTGGGCGATGGTTCGAGGACCAGCAGCCTCGTCCCGGTGCCCGTCACGGGCGGGCAGCAGTTCTCGAGCGTCACGCTCGGACAATATCACGCGTGCGGCGTGACGACCACAAACGCCGCATACTGCTGGGGCGTGAACAGTGAAGGCCAGCTAGGCGACGGCTCGCAGACATTCAGCCCGTCTCCCGTGCTCGTCGCGGGCAACTTCCTCTTCCAGTCCGTGCGCGCCGGCTCCTTTCACACGTGCGGCGTCACCATCTCCCAGCTCGCGTACTGCTGGGGATACAACCTCGCCGGTCAATTGGGCGACGGGACCTCGGCCTTCGCCGTCGCGACTCCTGTGGCCGTCGCGGGCGACCACAGCTTCGCGGCGGTGGCAGCCGGGTACGCCCATTCGTGTGCGATGACGCCGCAGGGCGCCGGTTACTGCTGGGGCTCTTCAACCCTGGTCGGCGACGGTTCGGGACAGGACCAGCTGATACCGGTGCCGGTCGCCGGGGGCCTTTCCTTCTCAACGGCGGGCGGAGCCCTATCGGCTGGGCAGGAGAGCTCGTGCGCCTTGACACCTGCAGGCGCGGCCCACTGCTGGGGACACAACGACTTGGGGGAGATCGGCGACGCCTCGACGATCGCACGTGCCACGCCGGCTCCGGTGTCGGGTGGGCTCACCTTCGCCACGATCAGCGTGGGGCTGTTCCACACGTGCGGCGTCACGTCCACCGCCGTCGCGTTCTGTTGGGGTAACAACGGGTCCGGCCAGCTGGGCGCGGCAACGGCCCAGACCTGTGTGCTCAACGGTATGACTGCGGCGTGCGCCACGTCGCCGGTCCGCGTCACCGGTACGGTTCAGGCGGGAGCATCCGTCGCACGCGCTGCGGGCCGCGACGCCCACGTCCAAGAGCGAAATCCGTCGATTCTGCTGCAGAGGTTGGGGCCCGATTTCCCCAACCCGGCGTCGATCGTTCATGCGCCGAGGCAGTGACGGCGTGACATAGTGTCGGCCTCAGGAGGATCGCATATGAGGGGAACGTCGGCGGCGCCGGTCCGGTTGGGCATCCTGCTGCTCGCTGCCTGCGGCGGGGACTCCATGGAACCCACCCGCTTGTCGGTGACCGTAAGCCCGCCCACGGTGCAGAGGCTCGTGGGAGGGTCGTTCTCTCTGCGCGCCACCGTCAAAGATGCAGGTGGGAACACACTCCCGGGGCACGCCGTGACGTGGACGACGAGCAATACCGCGGTGGCTACGGTGGTCGGTACGCACACGGGGACGGATTCGACGACCGCGGTGATCAAAGGCGTGGGGCCGGGCACGGCGACGATTGCGGCGGCGGCCGACGGCCAGAGTGGCAGTGCGACGATCACGGTCGTCCCGCCGGCGTTTGCGTTCACGACGAACCGCGACGGCAACGACGAGATCTACGTCACGGACCCGACCGGCACCGACGTTATCAATCTGACGACCAACCCGGCAAACGAGGACTGGCCCAGCTGGTCGCCCGACGGCTCGAAGATCGCCTTCCACACGGACCGCGACGGAAACTTCGACGTTTACGTGATGAACGCCGACGGCACCGGGCCCGTGAACCTGACGCACAACCCGGCGTGGGACGACGTCGACCCACTGTGGTCGCCCGACGGCTCGAAGATCGCCTTCACGCAGACGCGCGACGGAAACCACGAAGTCTACGTGATGAACGCCGACGGCACGGGCGTCACCCGGCTCACGAACAACGCGGCGTCGGACTACGCGGACGGATGGTCACCGGACGGCTCCAACGTCCTGTTCGAGACCAACCGCGACGGCAACTGGGAGGTCTACGTGATGCACGCCGACGGCAGCGCGCTCGTCAACTTGACGAACAACCCAGCTCTAGATGCACTCGCCGTCTGGTCGCCCGACGGCTCGAGGATCGCCTTCGATACCGACCGCGACGGAAACTTCGAAGTTTACGTGATGAACACCGACGGCACCGGGCTCGTCAACCTCACCAATAGCGCGGCGAACGAGGCCTTCCCCGCCTGGTCGCCTGATGGCTCGCAGATCGCCTTTGACACAGACCGCGACGGCAACGATGAGGTCTACGTGATGAACGCCGACGGGACCGGGGTCCTGAACCTGACGCACAGCCCGGCGTTCGACGGGTACACCGTTGCCTGGCGGCCGACGGGAGGCGCCCATGCAGCCTCATCGCTTCGCCTCCATAGGCCAGCGAGCCGCACAAGGGATTGATCATGAACACACCCTCGGTGCCACGCCGGCTCCTCACTCCGTTGAGCCTGTTGGTTCTCGCGGCGTGCGGCTCAGATACGACGGCACCCGGCGGCGGAGGCCCAGCGATCTCCGTTGCCGTCGTCCCGGCTAGCGCGAGCCTCCTCACCAGTGGCAGCCAGGACTTCACGGCGACGGTGGCGAACGACCCGAGCCATAGCGGCGTCACCTGGAGCATCACGGGATGCAGCGGCGGCGCGTTGGTCTGCGGCAGCTTGAGCAATGTGACGAGCACGGCGGTGACCTATACCGCGCCGACGACCGTGCCGCCCGGCGCGCTCGGGGTCACGGCCGCTGCGGTCAGCGACAATAGCAAGTCGGTCACGGCCAGGGTGGCGATTACCGCGATCGCCGCAGCTGGGCAGATCGCTTTCCGGAGCACGCGCGACGGGAGCCTCTATTCGATCTATCTGATGAACGCCGACGGCTCGGGCCCACGCAGCCTGACCAGCCAACCGGCGAGCTGCTTGTCATGGTCACCTGACGGTTCGCAGGTAGCCTTCGGTAGCTACGTCGCCGGCGGAACCTACGACCTCTACGTCATGAACGCCGAAGGCTCAGGCGTCCGCAATCTCACCAACGGGTTGGGTTGCGATCCCGCCTGGTCGCCCGACGGGACGCAGATCGCCTTCTCGGGCGTCGGCATCTCTGTGATCAACGCCGACGGCTCGGGTCTCCACAGTCTCACGAACAACGCGAGCTTTCCCGCCTGGTCGCCCGACGGCTCCAAGCTCGCCTTCCACGGCGGCAGCGGCGACCGCACCATACAGGTCTACACGATGAACGCCGACGGCTCCGGTGTCACACGGCTCACGAACAATCTGGCAAATGCCTTCGATCCCGTGTGGTCGCCCGACGGCACCAAGATCCTCTTCTCGAGCACCGGCGACGGCAACTACGAGATCTATGTGGTGAACGCCGACGGCTCTGCCGTCTCCCGGCTCACGAACAACTCGGCGTACGACCTGCAGCCCGTCTGGTCGCCCGACGGCACGAAGATCGCCTTTGACTCAGACCGCGACGGGAATACTGTCGCGAACACCGGGATCTACGTGATGAACGCCGACGGCTCGGGCGTCAGACGACTCACGGACCCGGGCGGGGACTACGGGGCCGCCTGGTCGCCCGACGGGTCGCAGATTGCCTTCACCCGTCACCGCAACGGCGAGGACGAGATCTGGGTGATGAACGCCGACGGCTCGGGGCTTCGCAACCTCACCAACAACCCCACCGCCCAGGACGTGGCCCCTGCCTGGCGGCCACGGGGTCCATGAGGACGTTGCGGATGCACCGATCGCTCATTGGTGCGAGCCTGGTCCTGCTCGCGGCCTGTAACCCGGACTCGACGGCACCCGGCGTGCCGGCCGGCGGCGAGATCGCCTTCACGAGCTACCGCGACGCGAGTAGTGACATCTACGTGATGAACGCCGACGGCTCGGGCGTCACGCGACTCACCTACAACTCGGCACTCGGCGAGGGCGCGGTGTGGTCCCCGGACGGCGAGAAGATCGCCTTAATGAGCGCCCGGGACGGCAACTTGGAGATCTACCTGATGCACGCGGACGGCACTGGCCTCGTGAACCTCACGAAGAATGCAGCGCAAGACGTGTGGCCCGTGTGGTCTCCCGACGGCTCCAAAATTGCGTTCCACAGCGATCGCGACGGCGACTCGGAAATCTACGTGATGAACGCCGACGGCACGGGCGTCGTGAACCTGACAAACAACCCGGCATGGGACGCGTGGCCCGCGTGGTCGCCCGATGGCTCGAGGCTGGCCTTCAACACCAACCGCGATGGGAATGCGGAAGTCTACGTGATGAACGCGGACGGGTCGGGCGCGCGCAACCTCACCAACACCCCGTCTGAGGATCGCCCGCCCTACTGGTCGCCCGACGGGACGAAGATTGCCTTCGTCAGAAACGACCCTCTCGAAACCTTTGACATCTACGTGATGAACGCCGACGGATCGGACGCCCGCAACCTGACCAACCACCCGCAGTGGAACGCGGCGCCGAGGTGGTCGCCCGACGGGTCGAAGATCCTGTTCCAGAGCACCCGGGACGGCGATTGGAACATTTACGTCATGAACGCGGACGGCTCGGCCGTCACCCGGCTCACCGAGACCTCGGGCATCGACGACGCCTTCGCGTGGTCACCGGACGGGACGAAGATCGCGTTCGAAAGCACTCGCGACGGAGACCTTGAGATCTACGTCATGAACGCCGATGGGTCGGACGCGCGCAACATCACCAACAACCCAGGGGGCGATGTCTCGCCCGCCTGGAGGCCACGGTAATGCGGTGGCTCGCTCGAGCAAGCCTGCGCTTCCTTACCGCCTGCGACCAGCTTCAGCGTCATCGCCGCGCGTGGTGCTCACACCTCGCGGGTTCCGCGGCACTTTCAATCACTCCACGATTCCAGTAACGGCCGGCGAGCAATCTGCGCCGCTCGTCCGTCCAACATAGGACAAACGTGCGGGCGCCTGCTGTGCCAGGTGGTCGGCCCCACGGACCTCTGTGTGGAGGGTCCCATGCTCTCTCTGCGCCACTGCTCCGTCGCTCTCTCGGTACTGCTCCTGACCATTCCCGGCTGCGATCCCGATCGTCCGCTCGCCCCCGATGCCGACGCGGCATCGTTCGCGAGCACCACAGGCAGCCAGAAGGGGCCGTCCAACCTCTCCGCCACGGCGTCGCCGGGCGCGATCAGCCTCGCCTGGCAGGACAATTCGCCCAACGAGACCGGGTTCGACGTGCTCCGCTCCACGACGGGGGCGAATGGCACCTTCACGACCGTCGCCACGACCGGGGCCAGGGTCACCTCCTACGACGACACGGGACTCGACCCGAAGCTGCAGTACTGCTATAGGGTTCAGGCGATCGGGCAGAATAAGCGTGTCATCGGCACCTCCAATACCGTCTGCGCCAACCCGCTGCCGCTCGAGCCGGTCGCCGCGTCCAACGCCGATGCCGTGTTGATCGCCACGGGGAGCGTCCGGATCACGTGGGCCGACAACTCGATCAACGAGGACGGGTTCCGCGTGGAGCGCGCCGCCAGCGACGCCGGGCCGTGGACCACGCTCGTGACCACGGGCCCCGGCGCTACGTCGGCCCAGGACGCGAGCGGCATCCCGAACCAGGAGCGGGTCTGCTACCGCGTAGTAGCCTTCAATAAGGCCGGAGATGGCGCCCCGTCGAATACCGATTGCACCGCGTTCCCGGCCGCGCCCTCCAACCTCACGGCCACGGCCGTAGACGCTCAGACCATCGACCTCACGTGGGTCGACAATTCCGCCTTCGAGGATGGGTACGAAGTGCAGCGCTGCTGTCAAACGGGGTGGAGCGTCGTTGCTAGCTTGCCGGCCAACGCCACCACGTATCGCGACGCCGGTCTGGTCACCAACGCGCAGTACTACTACCTGGTGCGCGCCAAGAAAGACCAGGGCTACTCGGCGTTCTCCAATTCCGCCAGCGCGACCGTCATCAACGGTCCGCCGAGCGCTCCTACCGCCTATGCATACCCGGCGTCGAGCAACGTCGTCACGGTCTACTGGTACGACAATTCCGGGGTCGCCGAAACGTTCCGCGTCGAGCGCTCAACGGACGGTGGGACGAGCTGGATCACCATCGGCCCACCCGCCCCGGGACAGTGGTCTCTCGACGACGATGGACGCACGCCGGAGCAGCAGGTGTGCTATCACGTGTACGCCGCCAACAGAGGCGGCGAATCGGGTCCCTCGGACGCCGCCTGCACCACGCCCCCCCTCGGGCCGACCAACCTCGTGGCCACGACCGTCGACTATCAGTCCATCGACCTCGCGTGGACGGACAATTCCGGCGTCGAGGACGGCTATTGGGTGCTCCGCTACGACGACTGGAACGGTGGCTACTACATCGTCGCCGAGCTCCCGGCCAACACGACGGGCTACAGCGACACGTGGCTGGCGAGCGAGACCTTCTACTCCTACTACGTCGTGGCGTTCAAGGACGGCGGCACCTCGGACTATTCGAACGAGGCGAACGCCACCACCAGCGCACCACCAGCCGGGGTGGCGAGCCGGATGGTTGCGAGCACTCGTCATGTCACCGCAGCGTCGCGTGGGCTCGTGCCCGGAAGCCCGACAAAGCGGCCCCTGCCAGCGGCGGGGCGGCGCGCGCCACCCGCGGTCCGGCCCTAAGGAGGTGTGCCATGCACGCACGCTGCACTCAGTTCCTAGTGCTGTTCGGGATCATCACGCTGGCGGCCTGCGCCGACCGCCCCGATCCCGCGCGGATCGGCGCCCCGAGCTTTTTTGTGGGGGGTGTGGGGCGCCCAACGGTGCTGGTGAACCCGAAGGCGAACGACAACGGCACGGCGAAGACGATTCAGGAAGGGATCGATATGGTGGCGTCGGGCGGCCAGGTGCTGGTCACTCCCGGCACCTACGACGAGGCCATCGTCATCGACAAGGGGCTCGCCCTCGAGGCGATCGGAGGAGAGAGTGAGCCCGTGATCGTGCCACCATCCGTTTCGGTGAACGCCGCGAGCCGGGTCGCTACGCCGGACGCGGTCGCGATTCGCGG
>WNGC01001891.1_pt1 | contig 19932 bp, 11 predicted proteins | sample 5400051 | NCBI WGS metagenome assembly WNGC01 (sample SAMN13153368, study PRJNA577476) | soil metagenome | isolation source: 20 cm soil or saprolite under grassland replicate 2 | place: USA:California | collected 2016-06-15
GCTCTGGGAGCCTACCAGCGAGATCACGAACTCGAAATCACGGCAGCTATAGACGAGCCGACGGTACAATCACTGGGCCTCGTCACACAGGAGAGCTGAGCTACGCCGGCCGCAATCGCATCATGTCTCGTCGCGCAGTAACCCTAGTCGTGGTTTTCCTTGGCGTTCTCCTGGCCGGCAATATCATTGTCCTTAGTGTTTGGCTTCCGAGTTGGAAAGGCCGTGCTGGCAATTTGCAATCCGCGAACCGGACAATTGTCTCTTCGCCAGCAACGTCATCACAACCCAACAACACGCCGCTTGCTCCTGCTGTACCGGTGGCGCCCTCCTCGGATACGGTGCTGGAACGTCAATTCACGTCACCAAGTGGCAATCTTCAGATCAAATATCTTCGCGATCGCAAGACGAAAATCCGACGGATTGCGGTAGAAGACGCACATCGGCCTGGTGCCACTACCGTTTTGTGTGAGTCGAAACAGCCTGCCTGGGCACTCATCTCGCCGGACGATCAATGGATTGCAGTCAACCAACGCCTGGGCGCAGGCGGCGGCGTTCGGCTTTACCGGCGCAACAGCGCTTCGTCGGTTGAGTATGACCCGATTCAGGGCACAGCCCAGCAAAATTCCCAGCTGCAGGAGATGATCTGGCAAAGTTATTTGCGCACCATGCACGCAGACCCTGGTACGCCGCGCCGTGGCGCGACTATTGATGCGAGCGGCTGGGAGAACGATTCCCGAAAGTTGGATGTCTCAGTGGCTTTCCTATCAACGCCTCAAAATCCGGATGTGCCCGAGCCATGGAGATGCACGTACGACGTCGCCTCGAACCAAATCGAGCCGGCTCCAGACCAGCCAATGTCACCGGAAGTGGCGGATAATTCCGCAAGCGAGCAAGCCAGCGACCAATCAGAAGCGGTTGCCGAAAATGTCCAAAATTCAGACGCTGCAAACAGTGAGGATAACGAATTCCCCGGCGAAAGATTTCCCGCCACGCGCCTGGACGAATTGACCGTGTCCGATGTGAGCGAGTCGAGCTTAAGCGACATCACCTATGCTATTAACGAGATGTTTGCGCGGCACGGCGGGGAATTTAAGGACAAGAAGGTTACCAAACAATTCGAACAATTTTCGTGGTATAACCCGCGTCCCGGGCTGAGCTTTGACGACATTGAAACTGAGTTCAGCGACTTGGAGAAACAGAACCTCAAAGTGCTTGGTCGTTGTCGTGACGCCAAGCTTGCGGCCGCAAAGCACAAGTCGCGGACTGTTCGCGCACAACAGCCGGCGCAAGAAGAATCCGTCGGTGAAAAGGTCATGCGCGGCATACGCGCATGGCAGGATGCCGGCGGTCCCATGCCGCCGCACCCTTGAGGAGCCGCAGCGAGCCCTTGGTTCTTAGTTTCGTGAGGACGCGGCTGATTCCTCCCATCCACAAGCTATCATCGGGTGCAACTTATCAACGACAAACCGCTAGCAATCTCATCAAACCTGGATTTCTGCTGGCTGCGTTACTCGTAGCTCATCTTTGCACCGGAGCTGGCCTGCGCGAATACAATGCAAAGGAAGCGAAAAAGCACATCGGAGAGATTGCCACAGTGGTGGGCAAGGTCGATTGCATCGACCACGGCAGAAGGCACGTCGATCTACAGATTGGCGGCTGTGACCTACGAAAAGCGCTGTTATGGATTGTTGTGCCTGACGAGGCTTCAGGACCGCAGTTGGACCCCGAAACCGTTCGGGGCGTGCAGGTCGCGGTAACCGGAAAAATCGAATCGGCCGGCGGGACGCCGCAGATCACGATCAGATCGACGACACAAATCCAGCCGCGCACGGCTTTACAGACCAACTACATTGGTCACGCATACGAGAAGGAACAGAAGGGGGATATCGACGGCGCAATCGCAGACTTGAATAAAGCCATCGAACATCAGCTCGCGCGCCGCGATGAAGCGTGTGAGCATCTGGCGCGAATAAAAGAAAAGCGCGGCGATTGGGCCGGGGCGCTGGCTGCTTACGACAGACTCGTTTCGTTAGATCCTAACAAGGCTGGTTCTTATTGGGCCAGGGCTACGGCCAAAGAACAGCATGGAGATTTCGAAGGAGCAATGGCCGACTTCACGCGGGCGGCCGAACTTCGATCGAGTGGCGCAAACTTTATTGACATCGGCAATCGACGAAAGGCGCACGGCGATCTGACCGGGGCGACCGCGACATACGACAAAGCCATTGCAATGCTCGACAGCCAGATCGCGGGTACCCAAAAACCGTCCGATCGGTCGGATTTGCTTTTTTATCAACGCGGCTATGCCAAAGAGTTAAAGGGCGACATCGACGGAGCTGTTGCCGATTATGGTCGGGCCATCGCGACCAAACCGTCGTACGAAGCAGGCGCCTATAGCAAACGAGGAGACATAAAGAAAGCGCGCGGCGATTTGGCAGGAGCTGTCGCCGATTACCAGTATGCGGTGAAATACGCTCAACTAAATGAAGACAAGGAAAAGCTGAACAAGGCGAAAGCCGAGGTCGAGCGAGAACAAGCGCCTTTAGCGGACAGCAAGTCTGTTTACGGAGATGACAAAGCCACCGCTAAACTACCTCGAACTGCGCACGGACGGACGGCGAGCGAGCAACATGCGAATTCAGATGCTGCTGACGATGCCGAATCGCCCACTGCTCTCGTCACCCGAGCTAAGCTGAGAATTCGCACTGGCGACTTCGATGGCGCGATTGCGGATTGTGATCGTGCTCTTCAGCTCAGCCGCGGAGGCTCGAAGGAGGCGTCCGCTCTCAGAATTCACGCGATGAGGGCGAAAGGAAGCTCGAAGAGTGCAGTCACGCAGCGGATCAACCCGGGTAGATCACAAGAAGAGCAGCCTATCGCGCCCACGACCAAGTCCGGCCCGCCTGTTGCCACCGGCCAGGACAGACCGAAGCCCACCAGCGCCCTTCTGGTCGATCCGACTTCCGGTCAACCCATTGGTCGGGAAACATACAATGGCAGTGTCAAAGTCGAATATAGCGACGGACGTTCCGAAACCTTCTGCAAGGACGGAAATTGCACGCATCCGCACGTGTCGCACGAAGGACACGTCGGCTGGACGCACTACACTCACCGGGAAGGTCGTTACAATTCTGCCATGAATGAAAGATTGGTAATTCGTTTTTCAAACGGCCAGACGAAAGAATTCAAACCTAATCCGAATGGGGGCCCATTCATCGAGGAATGGGATTTTATCGATAACGACGTGGCCGTCGCGATTAAGTCGCGAGGATACCATGGCCCTGCCAGTTTCGTTCGATACGATCTAATCAGCGGCCGGATGACAGGACACCAGGACGGGTATGTCGAATATGAAAAGATGCCAGAATGGGCCCAGCCGTTTTCAGACGACATACCCTTTCCTGCCGCGTCCAAGGCGGATGCCTCTGAGCAGACACTTTCAAAACAGAAAGCTTTGAAATCAGTGAACGGGAACGTGAAAACCCAAATTACTTTTGTGAATCGCAGCAAGCAAGGAGTGAAAGTGTACTGGCTCGATTACAGTGGCGAGCGCGTCCTTTATAGAAAGTTAAAAGATTCGGAGTCTTACACTCAGGATACCTACATGACACATCCCTGGCTTATCACCGATCTTCGTGACAATGTATGGCAGATTTACATGCCTACACTGCAGCCTCGAACGGTAATTGTTACGGCGCCGAAAAAGCCGTAGTTTGCGCCGCGAAGCTTATCGGATCAACCAGAGATGAGCGCATTCAGCCTCGAACATATAGTAATTCATTTTTGCATGTGATCAGTCTTTCGGCGCCAGCGAGGCCACTAATTTCTCAAAGCGCGGATCGCCACGCAGCGGGTCCCAAATCGGCTGCAATTTGAGGTAGCCGTAACTAACAAGGTTTGGTACGCGCTCAACGCGCTCGAGTTGATCGAGTGCCAGATCTTTCTCTCCAGTCCAAAGGTAAACCTGCGCCAGATTCGCGGCGTAAGCCACGCCGTCTACCGCGTCAGCGGCGATTGGCAGGAGTTCGCAGGCGCGCCGAGCTTCGCGGAGCGCATCTTCTTTGCGTCCGAGTCCCGCGTCGATCAATCCCAAGAGGCTGAGTGCAGCTGGGAAATCAGGCTGCTTTACCGCAACTTCTTCGACCTGGCGTCTGGCCTCCGCGAACGCAACCGAGGCCTTTTCTTTTTCGCCCCGCCAGCGAGCCACAACTCCTTCCCAGTATGCCCGCGGAATTTTGATGCCGTTGTACACGTTGCCCTCTGCCGGATAAGCTGCCAACGTGCCCGAAATTGCCTCCGGCGTGCGTTCGCACAGCGCGTAATTGATGTCTTCAATCTCGTTAGCTACCGACGGATCCTTTTCCATCAATGTTGCGCGTAACTGCTGAAAGTCCCGTAAATCAGCGCGCCAATCCACGGGAACCCATGCGCGTAAGATGCGCGTGAAGAGGTCGTCGGGGATAATAGTGAGTGCGTGTTCGAGTGCTCGGAGCTGATCAGCGTACCGACGCTGTAACTGATACGTCAGCGCTAGCTGCTGGATGGTTTGGAAATTGCGCGGATCAAGCTCGACCGATCGTTCGAAGTCGCGCGTTGCGCCTGTCCAATCGCCCTGCCGACGCTCGACATAGGCGCTGTACTCGAAGACTTGTGCGTTATTAGGCAAGGCTTGCCGCGCCGCGTTCAGTTCTTTTCGCGCCTGCTGATAATCGCGAAAGCCATGGTAATAGTAATCGGCCATCGCAAGGTGAGCATCGCCATCGTCGGGCGCAGTTCGCAGAGCCGACTCGGCCGCTTCCTTCGCCAGTGCCAGCCGCGAAGGCGTGTGATCAAAACCGGCCCAAAACATCTGCCCGTGGATCCGCGACAGCAGACAAAAAGCACGAGTAAAACTCGGGTCTCGCGCGACTGCTTCCTCAAGCAGCCTGATTGTCTGCGGCGCTTTCTCCTTTACTACTACCGGATTCGTGAGGTCGTTAGCCAGGGCCTGTGCGCGGATAAAAAGCTCGTAAGCCGTAAGATCGCGCGTTGGAGGCGTTTCGATAGCGCTTTTTTCGCTGGGCGATATTTTGGCTTGAAGTTGGTCCGCAATTTTTGTCGCGATCTCCGTCTGAATGGCAAAGATATCGGCCAAATCGCGGTCGTACGTTTGCGCCCAGACGTGAGTGTCGTTGCGTGCGTCAATGAGCTGAGCGTTCACGCGCACTTTGCCGCCCTCGCGCTGAACACTGCCTTCCAGAAGATTGGCAACACCCAAAGCCTGAGCGATGGCGCGTGCATTGCGCGCGATCCCGGCCTTGTATTGCATGACCGATGTTCGGCTGATCACCTTTAGATCAGCAATTCTGGCGAGGTCCGTCAGGATCTCATCCTGCACGCCGTCGGCAAAGAAAGCGTTCTGCGGGTCCGGACTAAGGTTTTGAAACGGTAGTACGGCAACGCTTTTAGCAGGGATCGCCGCCAAGTCGCCGGTCTGATTACGGTGAAAAAACCAGTAGCCGATGCCAAGCGCGGCCACTACGGCGATGGACGTTCCCAATAGAATACGGTTGCGTGTTCGGCGGCTGATACTCGCTTCGTCGCGCTTTGCTCGCTTAAGCCTCTCAGGAATATCCGCGTTTCCGATGCTGTCGCCGTAAAGGTTGACCAGCGAAATTCGAGCGCCATGCTTTACTTCGCATTCGCCCAACTCGTGTAAATAAGGCCGCCAGCGACTGTATTCTTCGAGGTCTTCGGCGACGTGTTTGGAAAGCAAAATGTGACCGGCATCGCCGCAATCCATCACACGCTGCGCAATATTGACTCCCGCTCCGGCAACGTTTGCTCGGTTGTTGACATCATTAACCACGTTCACAGGGCCGCTGTGGATGCCCATCCGAAGTCGCAGTTGTGGATACTTCTTAGTCGCTCGGGCAATCTCAAGGGCACACTGGACCGGCGCCTCTGCGCCGTTGCTAAAAACCAACGCAACGCCGTCGCCAGTTGGTAATGAGACCAATCTGCCTTGTTCTTCCGCAACCCGGACCTGCTCGCTTGTGGCGACTACCTCCTTCAGTTCACGAACAAGCTCGCTCTGTTCGCCAATGAGCAATTTCGAGTAGCCGACGATGTCGATGAATAAGACGTGCCCGATCTCGAATTTCGGATCGGTCGTAGCATCCGCGCCCATGAGCGACTTTGGAGGATATCAAAGTTTGGTTGAATAAAGAAGCCTTCTATTGGCGCGCGGGCCGTTGGCGGAGGGAATTCAGTTCGGCGCCGGCGAGGGGAGCGGGACGGCGTAATCTGGGGAGCGCACGCGCCTCGCGTGCCGGCGATCGCGCCCTCGTGATCGCGAACTTTTCCTTTTAGACGCCATCAGGGTCGGGCTTTTCGGCGAGGGCGCCGAAAAGTGCACGCGAGGCGCGTGCGCTCCCCACTCAGCGCGCAATCGTCAGCTCCAGAAGTTCATCAACTTTCTTTGCGTTGTCGAGATTCATGATGCACTTCCGCAATTTCTCGCATCGATCCTTGCCGATTACCTCGCCGCCGAGTGCGGTGAATTTCACCGCGATTTCCTCCTCGGTCATTGGATCTCGCGGATCACCTTTGGGCACGTCGACGCGAGTGGAATGCGATTTGCCATCGTTGGCGGTAATCGTCACGCGACTTGGCTGGAACTTTGGGAAGAGCGATTCGAATTCCTCATTCGCGACGACTTTAATTTTGTCCATGATCGGAATGAGCGACTGATCGCGCACCCGTTCTTCGCGAAATTGCAGTGGCGTCACCATGCCGTCGACAAGGCCGACGGCCATGCAATAAGGCAATGAGTGATCAGCGGTTTCCTTAGAATCCGGCCGATACTTATGCGGATCGCCAAGGATATCCGCAGCACGCGCGATCACTTCGACTTTGATCTCCTTTACGTCGTCAGCTTTGATTTTGTTCTCCTTCACCGTCTTCATCATCGCTGTGAGCGGCGCGTGACTCAGCGCTTCAATGGGGAAACTTTTCATGCCGCAATCAAGGATGCGGTAGTGAGACTTCGGTGACGTGGGCAAACTTTTCACTAACTCCTCACCGTCGAAAGAGGCTGGCTGTCCTTTGTATTGCACGTGGTGAAACACAGCGAACAAACCTTCTTTTCCATCAATGATATGCTCGGGCCCGGAGAATCCTTCTCGCGCGAGGAGTGCGCTTTCCGCGCCCATTCGTCCGGCCCAGGGATCGACTGTGTTCTTCATGTTGGTCAATTTACCGGCCGTCACTGCGCCCGGACAGAATGTGCGCGACGCGCTGATCCCAATTGCGCAGACCATTTGTTCTGGCGTGAGGTTCAGGACCCTCCCCGCAGCGACCGGCGCAGCAAAGGCGCTCAGCGTGGCATGATGCCACCCGTATTCACGCACACCTGGCCGTCCGATTTCGCAAAGGCGCATTTCAATTTCGTACGCGATGATCGTGGCAAGGATTAAATCTTTTCCGCTGAGTCCTTCGCTTTCACAAAGCGCCAGTGGCGCCGGGATGAGATCGCTTGGGTGACACGGATCTGCCTTCCAATAGATGTCGTTGTAATCCATCGCGCGGATCATGTGGCCATTCAGAAATGACGCGTCTACCGGATTAGTCTTAAAACCGGAGACGAACGCAGTCGCTTTCCCGTTGCCACTGCCTATAGCGCCGTGGTGTTTGTTTGTCATTCCGAGCGAAGTCGAGGAATCTCTGGAAGTCGCTTGGGTACCTGCCATCGCGCGATAATGTTTTAGCAAAATCTTCGCGTCTTCTTGTTGGCTCCCTCCGAGGGCGCAGCCGATGGAATCAAACCAAAATAGTTTCGCTGCTTGAATCGCCTCCGGCGAAAGGTCTTCGTATTTCAGTCCGCAAGCCCACTCAGCGATGGTGTGTGAGAGCAGACGTTTCGATTCGGTTGTTGGTCGTGACATTCTGGTTTCCTCGATTAAGATGTGCCCACCAAACACACGAATTACGCTAAAACAAATCAAAGCTGACGAGTCTGACGGAAAGGCTCGTGTCCTCCTCGCCATTCAGCGGTCTTCTCCTTGCTCATAGATTTGTAGCCTATGGCAAAACCAGAACTATGAATCCAAAAGGGTTCTTCGGGGAGCTGAAGCGCCGCAATGTCTACAAGGTGGCAGTCGCGTACGCAGTCGTCTCCTGGCTGCTTATCCAGGTTGCGACGCAGGTATTTCCGTTCTTCGAAATTCCAAATTGGGCTGTGCGGCTGGTCGTTCTGTTGCTTATTCTCGGATTTCCAGTCGCTCTGATTTTGTCCTGGGCTTTTGAGATCACACCGGAGGGCATCAAACGGGAATCGGAAGTGGCGCATGAGCAGTCAAAGACGCGCCACACCGGGCGAAGGATTATTGGCCTGACGATTATTGTGGCCGTAATCGCTGCCGGGCTATTGGTGTTTCAGTTGGTGCGTTCAAAGTCCGCAGTCACGCCTCGACAGAGCCAGGCGGCTACATCTGTTCCGGAGAAAAGCATTGCCGTTCTACCGTTTGATAATCTGAGTGATGACAAATCGAACGCTTATTTTGCCGAAGGAATTCAGGACGAGATCCTGACGCGGTTGTCAAAGATCGCAGACCTCAAAGTCATCTCCCGCAGTTCGACGCAGAAATACAAAAGCGCGCCGGACAATTTGCGCGAGGTTGGAAAACAGCTTGGGGTCGCGAATTTGCTCGAAGGCAGTGTGCAAAAAATCGCGAACGCTGTGCACGTGAATGTGCAGTTGATCCGCGCCGCGACCGACGAACACGTTTGGGCAGAAAGTTACAATCGCAAGCTCGACGATGTTTTTGGAGTCGAGGGTGAAGTCGCCAGCACCATCGCTGATCAGCTCAACGCGAAGCTCACTGGCGCCGAGCAAAAGGCTGTCGCCGCCAAACCAACGCAAAATACTGCGGCTTACGACGCTTACCTCCGCGGTTTGGCGATCGAACACACACAGTACGGTTACGAAGCCTATCAGCAGGCTGCGCGCGAATACGGTGAAGCTGTCCAGCTTGATCCGAATTTCGCGTTTGCCTGGGCGCGACTCGCGGTCCTTCGAAGCTTTCTTTTCTTCAACGCAATCGATCCAAACACGAACACTGCCGGGGCGGTGAAGGAAGCGGCTGACCACGCCATGGCGCTGGCACCGGAAGCTGGGGAATCATGGATCGCGCAAGGCGCATACCGCTACCGGGTTTTACGTGACTTCGCGGGCGCGGTTACCGCTTACAAGCAGGCGCAAATACGGTTGCCGAATAATTCCTACCTGTTGCAAAATCTCGCATTCGTTCAACGCCGCCTTGGTCTTTGGCAGGAAGCCGAGGCAACGTACAAGAAGGCACTCGAACTGAATCCGCGGGATTTCCAACTGCTAGGCAGTCTCGGCGGCGAATTTTACACTTTTTTGCGGCGCTTTGACGACGCGCGCGCCGCCATGGATCGAGCGCTTGAGATCTCACCGGATTCGGCCTCGGTGCGCGCAAGCAAAGCGGTGACTTTTCAAAACGAAGGCCGTTTGGACAAAGCCGCCGAGGAACTCGCGCGGGTTCCCGCGGACGTGATGGAAGATTTTGTCCTCACTCCTCGCATCAACCAAGCGCTCTACGAACGTCACTTCGATACCGCCAGCAGTATCATTGAGCGAAAGTTAAGCTCAATTCCCGGGGGACAGCCGCTCGACCCTGTTACTGAGCTCGCACTGGTCCAGCTTGGTTATTGTCAGCAGTGGATGGGTCGCGATGCGGAGGCGCGCCAAAGTTTCTCTTGCGCCATCGAAGCGATTAAACCAAAACCTGATTCACCGGTTCAAGCAGACGCGAACGGCACACCTAGTACCCTTGCCCTCGCTTATGCCGGGCTTGGAGAAAAGGAAAAGGCGCTCGAGCAGGCACAGCGCGCGGTCGAAGCCTACGAGAACGATGCAGTGAGCAAGCCCTATTCCCAGATCGCATTGGCACAGATTCAAGCACGCTTCGGCGACGTTGATGCTGCGATCGCGGCAATTCCGCATCTCCTCGAAGTGCCCGCTGGGATCACTCCGGCCGATCTTCGCTTCAATCCATTGTGGGATCCGCTTCGAAAAGATCCGCGGTTTGCGAAACTTATCGCCGAACCTCAATCCAAGTGAACTCGCGGGCCTAACGACTTAAGTAAATGAGCGAGCAAGAAAAGCGCAAACTGCGCCTGGAGATCGCGCATGTCCTCTTCATCGACATCGTTGGGTACACCAAGCTGACGACTGATGAGCAATCGGAAGCTCTGCACGAGCTGAACGCGATTGTCCGGGACACAGAAACGGGGCGAAACGCGGAAGCGGCCGGTCAACTCGTTTTTCTTCCGACCGGGGACGGCATGGCCCTGGTGTTTACTGGATCGGAGGAGGAACCGGTCGAATGCGCACTGGAAATTACTCAGGCCCTGCGGGCGAAACCGAGCCTGCCGCTGCGAATGGGAATTCACAGCGGACCAGTTCACCACGTTGCGGACGTGAACCAACGCGAGAACATTGCCGGGGCTGGCATCAATATCGCGCAACGCATCATGGATTGCGGCGATGCCGGACACATCCTTGTTTCCAAAAGGGTCGCCGATGATTTGGCCCAATCGCGCCGCTGGCAACCTTATCTTCACGATCTCGGCGACGTGGAGGTGAAGCACGGTATGTCTGTTTCAGTGGTCAATTTTTACGCCGATATCGTTGGCAATCCTGCGCCACCCAAAAAATTTCAGCAGATCAGGGAGGAAATCGCATCGTCAGCACATCGCGGGAAACGTTTCCCGACTTTGATCGCGGTATCGGTCGCCGCGTTTCTGCTTTTCGCGCTCGCAATCGTGGCAATCATCTTTGCGCCGGCAATTCTTCGTGAGGCTCGTTCGCGGGCGCCGGGCAGTCCCTCCGCTGCTTCGGCCTCCAACGTTGCCCCCGAAAAAAGCATCGCAGTGTTGCCGTTTGAAAGCTTGAGCGATGACAAGCAGAACTCATTCTTTGCCGATGGTGTTCAGGATGAAATCCTGACGAACCTGGCAAAGGTGGCCGAGCTGAAGGTCATTAGTCGCACGAGTGTCATGCAGTACAAGAACGCAGCCACGCGCAACCTGCGCGAGATTGGACAATTACTGGGTGTCGCTCATGTACTGGAAGGGAGTGTCCAAAGAGTAGCAAACAAGGTGCGGGTAAACGCGCAATTAATTGACGCCCGAAACGACGCCCACCTATGGGCGCAAACTTACGATCGCGACCTTGCGGACGTGTTTGCGATCCAAAGCGAGATCGCCGAAGCGATCGCCCAGCAACTACAAACCCATTTGTCGCCTAACGAAAAAGCCCGGATTGAGCAGCCGGCCACGACCGACCCGCTCGCTTACGATCTTTATCTGCGAGCCCGCCAGCTGGATGACCTGACGAACGATCCGGACGCAAAAGGAAGCTTGCTGCAGGGAATCAGCCTTCTGGAGGAAGCCGTGCGGCGCGATCCGAAATTTCTGCGCGCCTACTGCCTCATGTGCGAAACGCACCTCGACCTGTATTGGGCTGGCTTTGATCACACCGAACAGCGCCGCGAAATGGCGCGGGCCGCTCTGCAAAAGGCAGAAGAGATTCAGCCGGATGCTGGCGAAGTGCACTGGATGAAGGGGCTCTATGCCTACCACGGATTTCGTGATTATGATCGGGCATTAGCGGAGCTGAATCTCGCTACCCAACTTCTGCCTAACGAGGCCAGGCTTTACATGGTCATTGGCTCCGTGGATCGCCGGACCGCGCGCTGGAAGGAAGCTGATGCTAATTTCAAGCGTGCCGTGGAGCTGGACCCGCGCAACTTCGTCGTGCTGATGGAAGCGGGTTCGACCTTTCAGGGTATGCGACGCTACGCGGAAGCAAGGCGCTTGTATGAACAGGCTCTGAGCATTCTGCCTAACGATCCGTTTGTTAGCTATCTGCTTGGATTCAATTCTTTCGCGCAAACGGCTGATACCACCGAATGGCGAAAGCCATTGCAGTTGATCGCGCAACAAGGCCCTGAAGCGGCCCGTGGCGTCGCTTTTCCACTATTAGTTTGCAGCTGGATGCAGCGGGATAAAAGCGAAGCCGAAAAGGCGCTCGCGCTTATTCCTGCCGAGGGCATCGCCAATAGTTTTGACGAGGCTTTTGTCCCTCGTGAGTTTTGTGTCGGGCGCACGGCTTGGCTGTTCGGCAACAAGGAGCTCGCGCAAACCGCCCTCACCGCCGCCCGAGCCATTTTCGAGCGCATGACTCGCGAACAGCCCGACTACGCGCAGGGCTGGAGCTATCTCGGCCTGACCGACGCTATGCTCGGCCGGTGCGCCGAAGCGATCCAGGAAGGTAAACGAGCTTGTGGAATCCTTCCCTTTACCAAGGACTCCTGGATTGGTTCGATCTGGATAACCAATCTGGCGGCAATTTACACCCGGTGCGGCGATAAGGAGGCCGCATTGGAACAACTGGAGAAATCCGTCAAGCTTCCAACCGGCATTACCTATGGCGAACTGAAGAAAAGTCCCGACTGGGATGCGCTCCGCGGTGATTCGCGTTTCCAAAAACTTGTTGCCTCGCTGGCGCCCAAAGACACTTCCAGCAAGTGAGAAGCGATGAGCTGTGAGCGCGTAGAACGGGCTACCCAAATTCGCCGGCATCAGGTTTAGCGAGATGGTGGCTACGCCGCATTGAGTTAGATCGGAATGAATTCCCGAAAAAGTATTAGCCGATCTAAAGGATGATTCGCCGATAAGTTGACCGAGACTGACCCCTTTGGAAAGGTGATGGGTGAGGCGCACCCGCGTACACATCTCTTACGCGAACTCTCGGCGAAAAGTGATACTCACTTGGCGAGTAGCGCCATGCGTATAACGAACTTTTTTGCCGAGCTAAAGCGGCGCAACGTTTACAAAGTTGCAGTCGCTTACATCGTTGCCGGCTGGGCTCTTTCTCAAGGCATCGCCCAGGTGTTTCCGATCTTCAATGTTCCCAATTGGGTGATTCGCTTGATCGTCTTATTGATCAGCATTGGTCTGCCGGTTGCGCTCGTGTTGGCTTGGGCATTTGAGATCACGCCGGAGGGAATCAAACGAAGCGAGGACGTCAATGTCACAAAGCCGCATTCGGTCGGTGGCGCTTGGATCTACATAGCCGTCCTCGGCGCATTTCTGTCGATCGGTTTGTTTTTTCTTGGGCGTTATACCGCTACTCCCGGGCAAAACGCGGCTCCGGACGTTTCGGCCAAGTCGATCGCCGTTCTGCCGTTTGAAAATTTGAGCGGCGATAAACAAAACACGTACTTCGCGGACGGAGTACAGGATCAGATTCTCACGAAGCTAGCCAAGGTCTCGGAGCTAAGGGTCATTAGCCACACTAGCGTGCGTCAGTATAAAAGCGGCATGCCGCGCAATTTGCGCGAGATCGGTCAACAGCTCGGCGTCATCTATATCCTGGAGGGTTCGGTACAGCGGGCGAATAATCGGCTTCGCATCGCCGCGCAGTTAATTGATGCACGCACTGATACACAAATCTGGGCCGAGACGTACGATCGAACCGCGTCCGATTTGTTTGCGATTCAGAGTGAGTTGGCCGAAGGAATTGTTGCTCAACTCCAGGCAAAACTCTCGCCTATACAAAAGGCCGAAATCGAGGAGCTACCGACTCAGGATTTGGTTGCGTTTGAACTTTATCTTCAGGCGAAGCAAATCATCGACAGCTATCTCATAGCGGAGGACGTCCGAGCTGCCCTGCTCTCCGCTCTGCAATTGCTGGATCAGGCAATCAAGCGCGACCCGGATTTTGTTTCCGCCTACTGTTACATCGCGCGCGCCAATGACCTTCTCTACTTCTTTGACCTCGATCCAACTCCGGATCGCGTCCTCCTTGCAGAAGCCGCAGTCAAGACAGCATTGCGACTCCGGCCCGAGTCAGCTGAAGCGCACTTTACACAGGCTGATTTTCTCTTCCGATGCCATCGAGATTATGATGGCGCACTACAGGAACTCGCCATTGCCCAACCTGGTCTTCCGAACGACACGGCTTTCTTTATTCTTTCAGGTTACATCAACCGACGTCGCAACCATTGGCCCGAAGCAGAACGAGATTTCGCAACTGCGGTCTCTCTCGATCCGCGAAATCCTAATGCTTACAACTTGCTCGCCGATACGTACAACCTGCAACACAAGCATCTTCTGGCGGCGCAGGTTTACGAGCGCGTGCTTGCTTCCGGTGAACGCACGCCAATTGTTCTTTTTCGAAGGGCCTCGGCCATCTTCAACGGAACAGGAAACTCAACAGGCTTGCGCGAGGTGCTGGCCAAAAATCCGGACATGGACGTGGGCGGTGGACAAACTCCTGTCCGAGTGTTCCTGGCTTTGATCAACCGCAATTTTGACGAAGCGGAACGGATCCTCGCCGCCTCACCGCGCGAAGATTTTCAAGACATAGATTATAGCTTCTATTTTCCCAAAGCTTGGTTTGAGGCGATGATCGCGCGAGCAAAAGGCGATTCCGCACTTGCCATCTCTGCGTTTTCGACCGCCCGCACAATCTTGCAGCAGAGATTAGCGTTTAAGCCGGAACACGCGCGAACGATTGCCGTTCTCGCCCAAGTCGACGCCGGGCTCGGCCAGAAAGAATTGGCCATCCATGAAGCGCAACACGCCGTCGATTTGATGCCAATTACCAAAGACATCTACGACGGTGCCCTGGTTCTTGAAGGGATGGCCCAGGTTTGCACCTGGAGTAATGAACCCGATCGCGCGATCGACCTGCTGCAAAAACTGGTGACAATGCCCGGCTACACCAACTACGCTCGACTCAAATTACATCCCATGTGGAATCCATTACGCGGCAATCCGCGTTTCGAGAAGATCGTCGCCTCGCTTGCGCCGAAAGACGAGTCGCACACAAATAAGTGAAGCCAGGTGATTTTTTTTCCGAGCTGAAGCGGCGAAACGTGTACAAGGTTGCTGTCGCGTATGCAATTGTCGGCTGGCTTCTTGTCCAAATCGCGACTCAGGTGTTTCCGTTTCTGGAAATTCCGACCTGGGTCGTGCGATTGGTCATCGCGCTGGTTGCGATCGGTTTTCCGATCGCTCTCGTCATCGCGTGGGCGTTTGAAATAACTCCGCAAGGAATCGAGCGCACAGAAGTTGCCGACACAATGCCGGCCGCGGCGGGACAAACGAAACGCGCCTGGATTTACGTTGCGATTGTCGGCGCGGTCTTGTCGGTCGGGCTCTTCTTCCTTGGTCGTGAATGTGCAGCTCATCAACGCGCTGAGTGACGCGCATCTTTGGGCCGACACGTACGATCGGAAGTTGACCGATATCTTCTCTGTGGAAAGCGAGATCGCGAAGACGATTGCCGACACCCTGCAGGCGAAACTGAGCGGCTCGGAGAAGCAGATGATGGCGGCGCAGCCGACGACTGATACGACAGCATACGAACTTTATCATAAGGGCCGCTCGCTTTGGGGAAAGCGGACTGGCGACAACATCCCGAAAGCGATTGCTTTTTACGAGCAGGCGATCGCGCGCGATCCAAATTACGCGCTGGCTTACGCAGGGCTCGCCAGTGCCTACATTCTATCCCCGTTTTACACTGGCGCAGACCGGCGCGAGGCGGGTTCGAAAGCGAAAGAGGCCGCCCTCAAAGCTCTCCGTCTTGATCCCAATCTCGCTGAAGCACACGCGGCGCTGGGAAAAGTGCTCTTCTTTAGCGAAATCGATTTGGCCGGAGCCACGCGCGAATACAAACGAGCGATCGAGCTCAAGCCAAACGATGCCGACGCACATCATTGGTTCAGCAACGATAGCCTGGCAGCGCTCGGACAATTCGACGAGGCCATCGCCGAGGGCAAACGCTCGGTTGAATTAGATCCGTTGTCGATCGTGATTAACGCGGACCTGGGCGAGACGTTCTTTTACGCCCGCCGCTTCGATGAGTCGGTGGCACAGTTGCGAAAGACGCTGGAGATCGATCCAACATCCTTCTACACGCACTACAATCTTGGCATTGCTCTTCAAACAAAGGGCGACCTGTCTGGCGCGATTGCCGAGTACGAAAAGGCAAAGCAACTAAGCGACAACCCGACTGTGGCGACGTTCTGGGCGCAGGCCAAAGCTCACGCCGGTGACAAGGATGCTGCGCGGCGAATGTTGAGCGAGCTCGATCAGATAAGTCAGCACCGCGAGGTGCTCAGCTACTTGCGTGCGCTGCTTTATCTCAGCCTGAACAATAAAGACGAAGCGCTGCGCTGGCTCGAACAGAGTTACGAGGAGCGCGACGGCTCCAATATCTGCTGGATCAACGTCGATCCACTGCTCGATTCATTGCACGGCGATCCACGTTTCGAAGCGCTCGTGCAAAAAGTGGTCGCACCGAAATCAGAAGCAAAGGAGTGAAGATCGACAACCTCTTCGCCGAGCTGAAGCGGCGCAACGTTTACAAGGTTGCCGTTGCCTATGCGATTGTTGGGTGGCTGTTCGTGCAGGTCGCGACTCAGGTCTTTCCGTTTTTCGAAATTCCGAACTGGGCGGTGCGCCTCGTCGTGCTCGCAATCGTGATCGGATTTCCAATCGCGCTCGTGATCGCGTGGGCATTCGAATTGACCCCGGAAGGATTGAAGCGTACGGAAGATGTCGATCGTGCAAGATCGGCGCGACAACCGCGAAGGCATACTTGGATTTTTGTCGTGATCGTTGGCGCTGCGCTTTCGCTCGGATTGTTTTTTATCGGTCGCTACACCGCGTCTCGTACGACACTCCGCGAAGACGGACGGTCCGGCGGTCCGTCCCTACCAGAAAAATCAATTGCGGTCTTGCCGTTCGAAAATCTGAGCGACGACAAGAATGCCGCTTATTTTGCCGAGGGTATTCAAGACGAAATCCTAACGAAGCTCGCGAGCATCGCCGACTTAAAGGTGATCTCGCGCACTTCGACCGCGAAATACAAGAGCAAGCCGGAAGATCTGAAGACAGTTTCGCAGCAGCTCGGCGTCGCCAATGTTCTAGAGGGCAGTGTGCAGAAGGCAGCCGACAAAGTGCGCGTCAACGTGCAGCTCATCGATGCCCGCGCCGACTCACATCTGTGGGCCAAAACCTACGACCGCGATCTTGAGGATGTCTTTGCGATCCAGAGCGAGGTCGCGCAGGAAATCGCCGATTCATTGAAAGCTAAACTTTCGCCAGCTGAAGCCACCACGCTGGCGACGGCGCCAACAAACGACACCGCTGCCTACGATCTCTTCTTGAAAGGCGAGTTCGAGCAACGTGTCGCGAATAGCAATTTCCGACCGGAATCATTCGACCAGGCAGCGCGCTGGTACAAGGAAGCGATCGCGCGCGATCCGAACTTCGCACTGGCGATCGCGCAACTGGCCATCTGCCAGCTGCGGCGACATTGGCTAACCGACCCGTTGAGCGAATCGGAGTTAGTGGAGGTAGGCAGAACGGCGAAACAGGCGGTGACACTCGCGCCCGATCTTGCCGAAGCGCACGTCGCGCTTGGTCTGTTTCACTACTATGGCTTTCGCGAGTACGAGAAGGCCTTAACTGAGTTTCAGCGTGCCATTGAGTTTCGGCCTAACTACTCGCTGGCGCTTCAGTTCGTCGCCTTTGTGCATCGGCGGCAGGGCAAATGGGATCGCACCTTGGAGGAGCTGAAAAAATCGATCGACCAGGATCCGCGTGATCCATATGTCCAGGCAGGCCTCGCGGAGACCTATGTGTTTCTGCGCAGGTGGAGAGAAGCCGAAGACACTGCCCGGCATGCCCTCACAATGGACCCACACGAGGCGACTGCCATGCGCATGCTGCTGCTGAGTTCTCTGAACCGAACGGGGAATGCGCTGGAACCTTTGCGAATACTCGCGACATTCCCGCCGGACGACCTGCTGCTTCCCAACACTGGCATGTTTGACATGGTAATTGGTACTCGCGGCGAAACCTTTGTCCTGGGCCGGGATTTCAACGCAGCATTAAAAGCATGTGAAACCGGCACGGTCGCGAGGACCAACGAATGGCAACGGTTTGCCGCCAAGGCCGGGATTCGCGTCCTGGCCGGCGATGTTACCGGCGCTCACGCAGATGCCGAGAAAGCGCGCGATCTATTGGAGGCGAGGCTGAGCGAGCAACCGAATGACTTCCGTTCTCTCAGAGCATTGAGCTGGGTTTATCTCGCGCTTGATCGCAAGGCGGATGCGATCAAAATCGCGCGGCAAACACTCGATCTTCTGCCACCCGAGAAAGACGCGGTGCTTGGTTCCGGGAACCTAGCCGCCTTGGCCGAGATTCAGGTACAGACCGGTGCGGTCACGGAGGCAATGCAGAATCTGAAAAAACTTCTATCGATCCCCGCTGGCGAGACGATCTCCATCGCGCGCATGAAAATCGATCCAGTCTGGGACCCGATCCGCAAAGATCCCGGCTTTCAACAACTGCTTGCTGGAACTGAGCACATCGGACCCTAGGAAGCAGCCAAGATGAACCTGCACAACTTCTTCGCCGAACTCAAGCGGCGCAAAGTTTACAAAGTGGCAATCGATACCACCGGCCACTCGGTATTGCCCAATGCGCAATTCGGTATTATCTTTCGATCGTGACCACGATAACCTGTAAGATTCCGGCAAAGCTTAACGCCGCGCTCGAAGCGATGGCCAGAACGCGGCGGGTTTCCAAGTCGGCCATTCTGCGGGAGGCCTTGGAAGACACGACCAGGCGCTCTTCCCGCAGGACCACGCCGACCGCTTACGATTTAGTTAAACACCTTTGTGGGCGAGTGCGTGGTCCGAAGGATCTTTCGACAAACCCAAAGCACATGCAGGGCTTCGGTGAGTAACATTATTGTTGATACCGGCCCGCTGGTCGCTTTTCTCTCCGGGTCCGATTCACAGCACGAAGCGACGGTGGCGGAATTTCGACAATTGCTTCCCCCATTTTTCACCTGCGAGCCAGTAATCACCGAGGCCGCCTACCTGCTACGGCGAATCCGCCACGGGACCGACTCTCTTCTTCAGATGCTGGATAGCGGGCTCCTTGTCATTCGTTTCCAGCTCTTTTCCGAACACAAACAGGTCGGCCGCCTGATGACGAAATATTCGAATATCCCAATTTCGTTGGCTGATGCGTGCCTGGTGCGAATGAGCGAGCAAATTGATGAGCCACTTGTCTTCACGCTTGATCGGGACTTTCGCGTCTATCGTCGAAATGGACGGCAAATAATTCCGTTGATCGCGCCGGAACGCTAGGCGCGTAGCGGTGTCATGAGCTCGCCAAATTTCTTCTCCGAGCTGAAGCGACGCAATGTCCTTCGCATGGCGGGACTCTATCTAGTCGGTGCATGGCTGCTCACTCAGGTGGCGAGCACTGTACTGCCAATGTTCGGGGCGCCCGAGTGGCTTCCCCGCACCATAGTTGTTTTGCTGGCGATCGGGTTCGTTCCCGCGGTGATCTTTAGCTGGGTTTTCGAACTCACGCCGGAGGGCCTGAAGCGCGACGAGGACGTGGCGCCCGAGCACTCGATCACCCCGCGGACCGGGCGACGGATGGACCGCATGATCATCGTGGTCCTGGTCCTGGCGCTTGGCTATTTTGCGTTCGACAAGTTCGTGCTTGCGCCCAGGCGCGAAGTCGCACCGGTGGCGAGCGCGATGCCTAACGAGTCAAAGTCTGTCATTAACGCAAAATCAATCGCGGTGCTTCCGTTTGAGAATCTGAGCAGTGATAAAGAGAACGCCTATTTTACAGATGGCGTGCAGGATGAGATTCTAACCGACCTGGCAAAGATTGCGGATCTGAAAGTGATCAGCCGCGCGAGCGTGATGCAGTACAAAACCGGCGTCGCCCGCAACCTGCGCAAGATCGGTGAGGAGTTAGGCGTGGCGCATGTGGTGGAAGGCAGTGTGCAACGCGCGGCCAACAAAGTGCGGGTAAATG
>WNGC01001422.1_pt1 | contig 19915 bp, 18 predicted proteins | sample 5400051 | NCBI WGS metagenome assembly WNGC01 (sample SAMN13153368, study PRJNA577476) | soil metagenome | isolation source: 20 cm soil or saprolite under grassland replicate 2 | place: USA:California | collected 2016-06-15
GCGCCGAAACGGCGCAGCGAATGGCGTGCGCTCGGGATGCTCATACCCTATCTGTTGGAATACCGCGTCCGCGTGGGGATCGCGCTCGCGTTCCTGACCACCGCCAAGCTCGCCAACGTCGGCGTGCCGCTCGTCCTCAAGGAAGTGGTCGATTCGCTGGACGCGCAGACCGCCGTGCTGGTGCTGCCGCTCGCTCTGCTCGCCGCCTACGGCATCCTGCGCTTCTCGACCACGCTGTTCGCGGAGCTTCGCGACGTCGTATTCGTGCGCGTGACACAGCGCGCGATCCGCCGCGTCGCTCTCACCGTGTTCCGCCACATGCACAGCCTGTCGCTGCGCTTTCATCTGGAGCGACAGACGGGCGGCGTGTCGCGCGACATCGAGCGCGGCACGCGCGGGATCTCGACTCTCCTGAGCTACATGCTGTTCTCGATCGTTCCGGTGATCCTCGAGTTCAGCCTGGTGGCGGTCATCCTTCTCACCAAGTTCGACTGGCGCTTCGCGGCGGTCACCTTTGTCGCGGTTGCCCTCTACATCGCCTTCAGCGTGGCCATCACCGAGTGGCGCATGGAAATCCGCCGCCGCGCGAACGAGCTGGATTCGAAGGCCAACACGCGCGCGATCGACAGCCTGCTCAACTACGAAACGGTGAAATACTTCAACAACGAGGAATACGAGGCGCGCCGGTACGACGAGAACCTGCAGAAATACGAGTCGGCGGCGGTGAAGAACGAAGCCTCGCTCGGGCTCCTCAACATCGGGCAGAGCTGCATCATCGCCGTCGCGGTGACGCTGCTGATGATCCTCGCGGCCGAGGGCGTAGTGGCGAAGACGCTGACGCTCGGCGACCTGGTGCTCGTGAACGGCCTTTTGATCCAGCTCTACATCCCGCTCAATTTCCTGGGCATGGTGTACCGCGAGATCAAGCAGGCGCTCGCCGACATGGACCGCATGTTCCGCCTGCTCACCCAGGACCGGGAGATACAGGACCGGTCGGATGCGGTGCCGCTGCCCCTTGGTAAAGGCGCGGGAAGCGCGACGGTGCGTTTCGAGCGTGTCGATTTCTCCTACGAGCCGCGGCGCCAGATCCTGTTTGACGTGTCCTTCGAGATCCCGGCCGGAAGCAAGGTCGCCGTGGTGGGCGCGAGCGGCTCGGGAAAATCCACCCTGGCGCGGCTCCTGTTCCGCTTCTACGACGTCAACGCGGGCCGCATCACCGTGAACGGCACCGACATCCGCGGCGTAAGCCAGTCGTCCCTGCGCGCGGCGATCGGCATCGTGCCGCAGGACACGGTGCTCTTCAACGACACGATTCTCTACAACATCCACTACGGGCGGCCGAGCGCATCGCCCGAAGAGGTCATCGAGGCGGCGAAGGCGGCGCACATCCACGAATTCATCGAGAGCCTACCCGACCGGTATGAATCCCGAGTGGGGGAGCGGGGCCTCAAGCTCTCCGGGGGCGAGAAGCAGCGGGTCGCGATCGCCCGCGCCATCCTGAAAAACCCGAGCATCCTCATCTTCGACGAGGCCACCTCCGCGCTCGATTCGGAAACCGAGCAAGGTATCCAGGCCGAGCTCGACCGCATCGCCCGGGGGCGCACTACCCTAGTGATCGCTCACCGCCTTTCCACAGTCATGGACGCGGACCAGATTATCGTTCTGGATCAAGGCTGTATCCTGGAGCGGGGCACCCACAGGGAGTTGTTGGCGAAGGACGGGGCTTACGCCCAGATGTGGGCGCTGCAGCTGCAAGAGGAGGCCGAGGAGGCGGCAGCCTGAGCCAACGAACGCATCTGTCTTAGGACAGCGTCATGAGCGTGACCTCGTGTGAAGTGTCACGTGTATCCTGTTATTTTCGTTGCAAATTAATTTAGCCAAGGCTAAACTGGCCGGCCCGACAACAAACTGGGAGGAAGGGTGCGGTTCCTCGCGATTTCGCTCCTTACACTGGCGGTCGTTTCGACTGCGGCGTCTGCGCGCGAGCTGCGCCAACCCGCGCTGAAATCCCAGGCGGCGCTGGTCGTCGACCAGCAATCCGGTGAAATCCTCCTCGGCAAGAACATGGAATCGAAGTTGCCGATCGCGTCGCTCACGAAGCTGATGACCGCGATCGTCACGCTGGACGCAGAGCTCGACGCGGACGAGCCGGTGACGATCACCAAGGCGGACGTCGACAGGCTGCGCGGCTCGCACTCCCGACTGCAGGTCGGTACCACGCTCACGCGCGACGAGCTGCTGCACCTCGCGCTCATGGCCTCGGAAAACCGCGCCGCCTCCGCGATCGCCAGCTCCTACCCGGGCGGAAAGGACTCGTGCGTACTGGCGATGAACCTGAAGGCGCAGCTGCTCGGCATGTCGGGCACGCGCTTCGAGGACGGCACCGGGCTTTCCGGCCGCAACGTGTCCACCGCGCAGGACCTGGCGAAGCTCGTGCAAGCCGCGCACGCCTACCCCAAGATCCGCGACTATACGACCTCGACTTCGTACCAGGTCAAGATCGGGCGCCGCGCGATGCGCTTCGGCAACACCAACAATCTCACCCGCAGCTCCCGCTGGGACATCGGTCTGTCCAAGACCGGGTACATCGCCGAGGCGGGCCGGTGTCTGGTGATGCAGGTGACGCTGGCGGAGCGTTCGATTATCATCGTGCTCCTGGACTCCTGGGGCAAGTACACTCGTGTCGGCGACGCGACTCGCATACGTCAATGGCTGGAATTCGCCTCCGGCCGGTCCAATATACGCCAGACATCCGCGGCCTTGCCGCCCCAGAGCGACTTCCCTTTTATCCACGCACGGAACGCCTGGCCGGGCTAGATTCCGGCCCGCGGCATGAACCCCCAGCCCTCGCTCGAGGCCCGGGCACCTGGGGTGGTCCGCTTCTACAGCTTTCTTCCACGTGCGCAAGGGCTCTCGGAGGACGTGCTCGCCGGCCTTGCGCTTCCCCAGAAGAGCATTCCGCCGAAGTATTTCTACGACGAACAGGGCTGCCGCCTGTTCGAGGCGATCTGCGAGCTGCCCGAGTACTACCTGACGCGCACCGAGATGGCCATCCTGCACGGCAATATCGCGGAAATCGCGCAATTCATCGGGCCCGAGGCCCAGCTGATCGAATTCGGCAGCGGCGTGCAAGCTAAGACGCGCATCCTGATCCAGGCGCTGCAGACGCAGTTGTACGTTCCGATCGACATCGCGATCGATACGCTGCGTGCTTCGTCAAGCGAGCTTGCCCGTCGCTTTCCCTTCCTCAACATCGTCGGCATCTGCGCCGATCATACGCGGCCCATCGCCCTGCCCGAGTTCGTAGGGGTGCCGATCCGCAGGAAGACGGTGTTTTTTCCCGGCTCCACCATCGGCAATTTCACTCCCGCCGAGGCGCTCGTTTTTTTGAGGCAGGCGCGCAAGATGGCGGGGGCGGGCGGAGTCCTCCTGATCGGCGTGGATCTCAAAAAGGACAAAGCCACTCTGGATGCCGCCTACGCCGACGGCAGGGGCGTCACGGAGCAGTTCAACCTCAACCTGTTGCACCGGATCAATCGCGAGCTCGCGGCGGATTTCCAGGTGAAGCGCTTCCGCCACAAGGCCTTCTACGACCCTATCCTCGGCCGCGTCGAGATGCACCTGGAGAGCCAGTACTCGCAGTTCGTGCACGTCGCCGGCCGGCGGTTCGATTTTGCGCCCGGCGAAACCATCCATACCGAAATTTCCTGTAAGTACTCGATCGCCGAATTCCAGGAGCTGGGCAAACGGGCCGGGTTCACTCCCGAAAAAGTCTGGACCGATTCCGAGCAGCTGTTCAGCGTCCACGGAATGGTCGCATCCTAGGCGTCCGTCGCTTTCCGAGGTCTGCGTCCCGGATGAGGGATCAGTGCTGCGACCGGTCGACGATGATGCGCTTGTACAGATCCAGCCACTTTTCGTAGTCGTCGATCGCCTCCTGCGCATTCACGATTTTGATGGCCTGGCGGTCGCTCACCAGGCGCCGCACCGGCGTGTCGTAGTTCTTGTTCGCAGGCACGCGGTGGACTTCCGTGTAGAAGCGCTGGCCGTCGGTCAGCATGTAGTCGTAGAAAAGCGCGGCAGCGTTGGGATGGGGCGCGCGCCGCGAGACCGCGACTGCTGAGGGCAGCACCACGGCGGGCGGCAGGATGAACCAATCGACCGGAGCGGACTTGGCCTTCATGCGATCGGCGTCGTGGCTGTAGATCCCCAGCATCAGGGGAATTTCTCCGGCTGCGACCAGGACGGCGCTGTGGTTGTGGCCGGTGCGCACTGCCAGGCCGTTGTCGGCCATGCGCCGGAACAGCTCGAGCCCCGCTTTCTCCCCGAGCGATTCGACCAGAGCCGCGAACCATTCCACGTTCGTGGATTCGACGCCGATGCGCTTCTTCCATTTCGGGTCGAGCAGCGCCTGCCAGGACTTCGGCACGTCCGCGGGCCTCACCAACTGGGTGTTGTAGGCGTAGACGAGCAGATTGAGCCGGTCGGGTGCCCACTCGCCGTGGGAGGGCATGACCTCGGGGAGCAATTCCTGCTCGATGTAGGGCGAGTTCATTTTCTGCAGCAGCTTTTCGCGCGCGAGCGCCTCGATCTGCGGGGCGTTGGTCTCGAGCACGTCGAACTCGAAGCGACTCCCGCGCGTTTCGCTGAGCACGCGCTGCAGGATGTGCGCCTGGCTGCCGCGCCAGAACTTCACGCCAACCCCGTAGCGGCGCTTGAAGTCGGCGACGAGCTTGAGCTGGTCGTCCTGCGTGAGGGAGGAGTACAGCATCAGCTCGCCCTCTTTCTTCGCGCCCGCGATCAGGCGCGCCGTCCGGTCGGGACCCGAATACGCGGCGACAGCTGCCACGCCGGGCGTGGGCTCCACGCCGAACGCCGGCAGCGCGAGGAGAACGCTAAAGACGAAGCAGGTGAGCCGCATTTTCGCCCAGGATCTTGTCCTTCTGCCGGGCGGTGAGGTCCTTGCGCGCGCGGATGCTTGCGACCGTATGCGGAAACTCCGAGTCGAAGTGCGGATAGTCGCTCGCCATGAGGATGTGGTCTTCGCCGATCTCGGCGATCGGCCGCGCGAGATCGGCTTCGTCGGCCTCGCAAGTCACGTAACAGTTGCGGCGTATGTACTCCGAAGGCGCCATCTTGAGCATGCCCGAGATCTGCGGGAAGTCCTTCGCCCATTCCCAGTCGTCGTCCATGCGGTGCATCCAGTACAGGATCCACTCGGCGCTGCACTCGAAGAACACGACCTTGAGCTCGGGAAATTTCTCGAACACGCCTCCCAAAACGAGCGCCACCAAGGCCGCGCTGCAGTTGGTCGGGCGCCCGAGCACGTGCGTCTTGTAGAAATTGTCGAACCTGTCGACGAGCTCGCCGTTGCTGTTGGGATGGCACAGCAGCGGAACGCCGAGCTCTTCCACCGCCTGGTAGTAAGGGTAGAAGCTCGGGTCGTCCAGATTGCGCGTTCCGCAATAAGGCACGAGGTGCGAAGTCCTGAAGCCGAGCTCCTTCACGCAGCGGCGCAACTCGTCCGCCATGGCTTCGGGACAGCCCGCCGGCGCCATCGCCACCGGCAGAAAAATATTCTCATGGCCCTTCACCAGCTTCGCCACCCAATCGTTGAAGAGGCGCGCGCACTCGCGTCCCAGCCCGCCGATGTTCGAGGTCGCGACGGTGATCTGCGTCGGGAACAGCAGTTGCTTGTCGATGCCTTCCCTGGCGAGGTCCTCGCGGCGGCGCGCCATGTCGTAGCCGCCCACTTGCCGGGCCGCGATATCGCCCCCGCGCCAGCGGGTCTTCGGGTCGTAGATATAGGGGTGCCGGTGCGCGGCGTGGCCTTGCGGGCTGATGGGGTCGAGCGAATGCAGGAACTTCGTGTTGTGCGTGCGCCCGTCATTCAGCTTGACCGGCCTGAAACGCTCGTACGGACCGTCGAGCTTGTAGACCTCGTCCATGAAATAACCTTCGCGCAGATGGGAATCGAAGTCGATGATCATGCTGGAGGTCTTGGATTCGGAGTTGGGCGTCGGGTCGTCGCCGGATGTCGAATGAGGCAATTCTAAACCACGACATGGAGCCCGCGCTTCGAAGGCGCCGGAGTCCCGCGTGCTATGATTTCGGCGCCACCCGTTCAACCCGTTTTCCCGAGTTCATGCGCGTCGGCCTGTTCGCAACCTGCCTCGTGGATCTCATGCGGCCTTCGATCGCATTTGCCGCGCTCAAGCTCCTGGAGAACGCCGGATACGAGGTGACGGTGCCGGCGGCGCAGACCTGCTGCGGGCAGCCCGGCTGGAACTCCGGCGACCGGGAGTCCGCACGGTCGCTCGCCGAGAAGCTGATCGTCGAGTTCGAAGACTGCCGCTACGTGGTCGTGCCTTCGGGCTCGTGCGCCGGGATGATCCGCGCGCATTTCCCCGAGGTCTTCGCGGACGAGCCCGCAATGCTCGCGAAGGCGCGGGAGCTGGCCGGGCGCACGTACGAGCTCACGGAATTCCTGACCAAGATTGCGAAGCGCGGGGTCGTTTCCGCGAGCTTCGACGGCACGGTGACCTATCACGATTCGTGCTCGGGTCTGAGAGAGATCGGCGTGAAGGCACAGCCGCGGCAGCTCCTCGCGAAAGTGGCGGGGCTCAAGCTCATCGAGATGGAAGAGTGCGAGACCTGCTGCGGCTTCGGCGGCACTTTTTCCATCAAGTACGGCGACATCTCCTCGGCGATGGCGGAAAAAAAGTGCGCGAACATCGAGGCGAGCGGCGCGCAAGCCGTCGTGCTCGGCGACCTGGGCTGCATGCTGAACATCGAGGGGCGGCTGCGCCGCCGCGGAGACGCGAAGACGCGGGTGCTGCACGTCGCCGAAGTGCTGGCCGGGCCGACCGAGGGTTAGCGCCTTTGCAGATCCAAGCGATGCACTTCAAGGCGCGCGCGAGCGCAGCGCTCGCCGACGCGACTTTGCAGGCGAACCTGCGCAAGTTCCAGTCCACGGGCTTCACGGCGCTCCGCGCCAAGGCGGTGGCCGAGTTCGGCCCGGAGCTCTTCGAAGCGCTGCGCGGGGAGGGCGCGGCGATCCGCGACCGCTCACTCGAGAGCCTGGACGCGTGGCTGGACCGCTTCGAAGCGGAAGCCGTGCGTCGCGGCGCGACGGTGCTTTTTGCCGAGACCCGCGCCGAAGCGTGCGAGCTGCTCGTCGAGATCTGCCGCCGGCACGGCGTCAGGAAAGCGATCAAGTCGAAGTCCATGCTTTCGGAGGAAGCGGGAGTGAACGAAGCGCTAGCAGCGAACGGGATCACACCCATCGAGACCGACCTCGGGGAATACATCCTGCAGCTCGCCGGGGAGCCGCCTTCGCACATCATCGCCCCGGCGCTTCACAAGAGCAAAGACGAGGTCGCTGATCTGTTCCAGGCCCATCACCATGCGCCGCGCAAGGACGACATCCCGCGCATGACCCGCGAAGCGCGCGAAGTGCTGCGGGGGCACTTCCTCTCGGCCGATCTCGGTATCTCGGGCGGCAACTTCCTGATCGCCGAGACCGGTTCGGGCGTGATCGTCACGAACGAAGGCAACGGCCGCATGGTGACGACACTGCCGCGCGTGCACGTGTGCATCACCGGCATCGAGAAGGTGCTCCCGACGCTGGAGGATTTCTCGACCCTGCTCAGGCTCCTCACGCGCTCGGCGACCGGCCAGGCGATCTCGAACTACGTGAGCCTGTTCACCGGTCCGCGCGGGCGGCAGGATCGTGACGGTCCCGAGCACATGGTCTTCATCCTGGTCGACGCCGGCCGCACCCATCTCGTGGGCGGCGACATGCAGGAGATGCTGCGCTGCATCCGATGCGGGGCGTGCATGAACCACTGTCCCGTATACAGAGCGGTCGGAGGGCACAGCTACGGCTGGGTCTACCCGGGCCCGATGGGCTCGGTGCTCACGCCTAGTTACGTGGGCCTTGCGAACGCGCTCGATCTCCCCCACGCGGCGACGCTTTGCGGCGCGTGCTCGGTGGCGTGTCCGGTCAAGATCCCGCTGCCCGAGCTGCTGCGCAAGCTTCGCGAAAAACAAGTGAATCGCGGCCTGCGCCCGTGGCGCGAGATGGCGGCGGTCCGCCTGTGGTCATGGACGGCGAGGCGCCCACGCCTTTACGCGCTCGCGACGGCGATCGCCGTGCGTCTCCTGCGCCTCCTCGGCGGACGCGACGGGATGATAGCCGCTCTGCCCTTCGGGCGGGAGTGGACCCGCGGCCGGTTTTTCCCGGCGCCGAAGTCCGGCAGGACTTTCCGTTCTCTCTACGCGTCCCGTCCGACGCCTGCGCTGCGGAAGCCGTAGCTAGAGCCAGCCCGCCTTGCGGAAGCGGAACCAGAGGTAGACGTTGATTGCGGCCATCATGCCGAGTGCCAAGGGATAGCCGAACGCCCATTTCAATTCCGGCATCTGCGCGAAGTTCATGCCGTAGACGCTGGCGATGAAGGTCGGCACCGCGATGAGCGCGCCCCAGGCCGCGAGGCGCTTGGTCACTTCGGTCTCGCCGAAGGTGATCATGGCGACGTTCACCTGGATCGCGGTGGTCACGGTGTCGCGTTGGCCGTTGATGTTCTGGTTGATCCGAACCAAGTGGTCGTAGACGTCCCGGTAGTAATCCTGCAGCCCCGAGCACACTTGCGGAACGCGGCCGCCGTGCAGCTTGCCGACCGCCTCGAGCAGCGGCAGCACCGCATGCTGCAGCGAGGTGAGCTTCTGCCTCACGTAGTAGAGCCCCTCGATGTTGGCGCGCAGCGACTTGCCGGAGAAGATCTGTGTCTCGAACTTCTCGAACTCGTCCTCGATTGCGTCGAGCACCGGAAAATACCTGTCGACGACTGCGTCGATCAGAGCGTAGAACACGAAGCCCGCCCCGTGCTTCAAGAGCTCTGGCTCGCGCTCGCAGCGAGCGCGCACGGCGGCGAAGCCCGGCTCGGCCTGATTGCGCACGGACAGCACGAAATTCCTGCCGACGAAGACGTCGACCTCCCCGACCTTGATCTCGCCGCTCACGAACTCGATGTTGTGCAGCACCGCGAACAGCGAGTCTCCGTACTCCTCGATCTTGGGGCGCTGATGGCCGTGGCGCGCGTCCTCGACGGCGAGCTCGTGCAGATCGAACTCGTGCTGCATGGCGGCGAGCTCGCCCGGCCCGGGGTCTTTCATCGCGACCCAGACGAAGCACTCGGGGCGGCTGACGTACTTACTGATGTCCTCGGGCGCGATGTCGCCGAGCTTTTCTCCGTCCTGATATGCGGCGCAGTTGATGAGCATCCGAATCTCCGGTCTACGGCCAATGATAGGGCACGAGCGTGCCTCCGCATAGGCTAAAATAACGTCCCTTGCATCCGCCTGACCGTCCGCCCATGCCCCGCATCAGTCGCCGAACCGAGAACCTAGGCACCGAAAACGCCTTCGTCGTCCTCGCGGAAGTGAACGAGCTCGTCCGCCGGGGGAAGGACATCATCTCCTTCTGTATCGGACAGCCGGATTTTCACACGCCCGCAAACGTCCAGGACGCGGCGGTGCGGGCGGTGCGCGAAGGCCGGCACGGCTATACGCCTTCGGCCGGGATCGTCGAGCTGCGCGAGGCCGCCGCGCGCTACATGGGCGCCATGCGCGGGCTGAGCATCCGCCCGGAGGATGTCGTGATCGGCGGCGGGGCGAAGCCCTTCATCGCGTACTCCATCCTCTCGACCACCGACTACGGCGTCGGCGACGAGGTGATCTATCCGAATCCGGGGTTTCCGATCTACGAGTCGCAGATCGTCGCGAACGGCGCGGTACCGGTGCCGCTGCATCTGCGCGAGGCGCGCAATTTCGCCTTCGATCCGGCCGAGCTCGAATCGAAGATCACGAAAAAAACGAGGCTCGTCATCCTCAACTCGCCGCAGAATCCGACCGGCGGCATCCTGACGAAGAAGGATCTCGAAGCCATCGCGGCCATCCTGGGGCGGCATCCCGAGGTCTGGATCTACGCCGACGAGATCTACTCGAGGCTGTGCTACGAGGGATCGTTCGCGTCGATAGCGTCCCTGCCGGGAATGCTCGAACGCACGATCATCTCCGACGGCGCGTCCAAGACCTGGGCGATGACCGGCTGGCGCATCGGCTTCGCCTCGAACCCCGTCCTCGCGCCGCAGTTCGTGCGCTGGGTGACGAACACGGACTCCTGCGCTTCGCACGTCAGCCAGTGGGCGGCGGTCGAGGCGATCAACGGTCCTCAGGACGATGCGCAAAAGATGCGCGACTCGTTCCTCGTGCGGCGCGACCTGATCGTAGGCTTGCTGAACGAGGCCCCGGGCGTCTCCTGCAAGACGCCGGGCGGCGCCTTCTACGCCTGGCCGAACGTGACCGAGGCCTGCCGCATGGTGGGCGTCGCAGATTCGGAGGAGTTCAGGAAGCGCCTCTTGAACGAGGCCGGGGTCGCGGTGCTCGCCGACATCCACTTCGGCGCACGCGTGCCCGGCGAGGGCCAGCATATCCGCTTCTCCTACGCCGCTTCGAAAACCGCGATCGAGCAGGGCGTCGCGCGCATGACCGAGTTCATCCGCAGAAACAGGCGTCGCGTAGCCTAAAGTCCGGCGATGGCGGGCGACCGGATAGTCGTAGGCATGTCGGGCGGCGTGGATTCGTCGGTCGCCGCGCTGCTCCTGAAGCGACGGGGTTTCGACGTGGTCGGCCTTTTCATGAAGAACTGGGAGGAAGACGACGACGACGAGTACTGCTCGACGCGCCAGGACCTCGTCGACTGCGCCTCGGTCGCCGAGGTGATCGGCATCGAGCTCGAGGCGGTGAATTTTTCGGCCGAGTACAAGGAGCGCGTCTTTGCGGCCTTTCTCGCGGAATATTCCGCCGGCCGCACGCCCAACCCGGACGTGCTGTGCAATGCCGAAATCAAGTTCAAGGCTTTCCTGGACCACGCGATCGCCTTGGGCGCGAAGCGCATAGCCACCGGCCACTATGCGCGCCTGAGGGAATCGGCGGGAAGGTTCGAGCTGCTCAAGGCGGTCGATTCCGCCAAGGACCAGAGTTATTTCCTGCATCGCCTGTCCCAGGCGCAGCTCGCGCGCGTCGTGTTTCCTCTGGGCGAAATGAAGAAGACCGAGGTGCGCAGGATCGCCCGGGACGCGGGCTTGCACAATTTCGCCAAGCGCGATTCGACCGGGATCTGCTTTATCGGCGAGCGGCCGTTTCGCGAGTTCCTGAACCGCTATCTGCCGAGGAAGCCCGGCCGGATGCGCACGCCCGAGGGCAAGACCGTCGGGGAGCATATCGGACTCTCTTTCTATACTATCGGCCAGAGAAAAGGCGTCGGCATCGGGGGCTTGAAGGATTCGACCGGCGGGCCCTGGTACGTCGGCGGCAAGGATTTGGCGAAGAACGAATTGGTCGTCGTCCAGGGGCGCGACCACCCGCTCCTGTTGCGCGAGCGGCTCTCGGCGCTCGATCTCGCCTGGGTGAGCGGAACGCCTCCGGACTCGAGGATCGCCTACGGCGGCAAGACGCGCTACCGTCAGGCGGACGCCACCTGCCGCATCGACCGCGTCGGCGAAGAGGACCTCGAGGTGGAATTCTCGACGCCGCAGTGGGCGGTGACGCCGGGACAGTCGGTCGTTCTCTACCGCGAGGACGTGTGCCTGGGCGGCGGCGTCATTCAATGAAAAAGCCGCCCATCGGGCGGTTTTTTCCCCGTACAGGCCCGTTCGAGCGCGCCTAATCGCGAAAGGCCTCCAGCGACATCCACAGCTTCACTTCGTCGCTCACCGGCCCGACGATGAACTTCATGCCGAAGTCGGAGCGATTGAACGCTCCGGTGGCATTGCCGCCGCAGAAATAGCGCTTGCCCTGGGTACGGGGATCCGGTCCGCATTTCCAGCGCTCGACCGTCAGGGTGACCGGCTTGGTCACGCCGAGCAGGGTCAGCGCGCCTTCCACGGTTGCGGGCGCATCGCCGTTGAATTTCGCGGCCTTGCCCTTGTAGCTCATGGTAGGGAACTCGGTGACGTTGAAGAAGTCGGGCGAGCGCAGGTGCTCGTCGCGCGAGCGCGGGCGGCTGCCCTTGTCGTTGTCCCCGGTGGTCAGGGTGCCGGTCGGCACCACGAGCTCGATCGTGCCGCTCCTCGCCGCCGTGTCGAGCACCAGTTTTCCTGAGATCTTCTCGAAGTGCCCCCGGATCACGGAGGTGCCGAGGTGCACGACCTCGAAGTACGGGAAACTGTGATACGGATCGACGGTGAAGGTCTCAGGCGCTGCGGCCACCGACAACGGCAGCGCGGCGATCAGGCCTGCTGCAAATTTTTTCGACATGCTCTCTTCCTTTTTTGTGGGTTGATGGTTGATTCAGCCGCCCGCGTGCCAGGCGAGCGCGCAGGCGATTCCGGCCACGAAGAGCCCGACGAACGACAGCAGCAGCGCTTGCAGCCAGACCGGCACACCCGCGCGCAACGGCAGGCTTGCCGCGACCGGCACGAGCGCGAGCGCGACGACAGCGTACCACGGTAGCTGCGCGAGGATCATGGTTGCCGCGGCGAGAAGCATGGTGACGACGGTCGCGGCGAGCATAAAGGTCGCGCCCGCGTGAATTTTTTTTCCGGTGATCATTTGCATCAGCAGGAACGCGCCCGACCCGGCTGCAACCGCGAAGCCGTACAAACCGTAGGTCAACGAGGCGCCGAGGATCGCCGCGGCTCCGGTACCCGCGCCGAGGGCGAGGCCGGCCACCCCTGCGCGCACGCCGTCCTCGGCAAGGCGGCTGTGGGAGAACCCTATCGTCCAGGCCGTGGCGAGCACGGCGGTGCTTCCGAGCAGCAACCCTCGTTCGTTGTCCATCTGCACGAGTACCGGCCAGAAAATCCATGCTGCCGAGCCGGCTCCGGCCAACGCGAGCATTCGCGCCTCGAGACGCGTGGGCCGGAAAGCGAAATCGATGACGATGCCCACGACCGGCGCGGCGAGTCCCAGAAGGATGATCTTGCGCGTCGCGGTCAGCGGCGAAAAAGTGAATCCGGCGATGAAGTACACGGCAGTGGCGAACGCGGCGACTACGGCGAGCCCGCCGAGGCGGATGGGGGTGAGGAGCGCGGCGACGATCAGCGCGGCGATGAAAGGCGCAAGGCCGCCCTGCACGGCGGGATTGGCGAACATTTCCTGCATTGGGTCCTTCGCCCGGCGGGTCGAAATTCGGATCGCAACTCAGTATATCGAGCCGATGCCGTCATTCTTTCGGGAGAGTATCGGCAAACGATTGACGCTCCGAGAGCTTGGCGAACACCCGTGCGAGATTGGCGTGACCCTTCTTCCAGTGCATCTTCGGGTAGCGGAAATCGAGCCAGCCCAGGCACACGCCGAGCGCAATGTCGGCGAGGGTGTAGCCGTTGCCCACGCACCAGAGCTTGTCGCCCAGCTCGGAATCCATCGCCGCGAGCCCGGCGCGGACCTTGCCCATCTGGCGCTCGATCCACGGCGCGCTGCGCAGCTTCGCCTCGCGCTGGTTTTCCAGCCGCGCGAGCACTCCGGCGTCGAGCACGCCGTCGGCGAGCGCTTCCCAGCGCCGCGCTTCGACGCCCTCGCGGTTTCCCGCGGGTACCAGCCGCGCAATCGGCGAAGCGTTGTCCAGGAACCCGACGATCACGCGCGAGTCGAACAGCGTCCTGCCGTCGTCGAGCAGCAGCGCGGGCACTTTACCGAGCGGGTTGAGCTTCGCCACCTTGGCGTCGGCTTTCCACGGATCGTCGACTTCGAAGTCGTAGTCGATTTTCTTTTCCGCCAGCACGATGCGCACCTTGCGCGTATACGGGCTGGCGAGCGAGCCGATGAGCTTCATTTCGGATGAGCCTATATCATGCGGACGGCTTCGAACTTTCGCCGCAGCTGCGGCAGCACCTCGCGCTCGAACCAGGCGTTCCTCTTCATCCAAAGGCGGTTGCGCGGGCTCGGGTGAGGCAGCGGGAAAAACTCGGGCAGGTATTCGTCGCGGGCGCGCACGGTCTCGGCTAGGGTTTTCTTTCTGCGCGTGCCGAGGTAGTACGCCTGGGCATAGCCGCCTATGAGCAGCGTCAGCTGGATGCGCGGCAGGAACGCTCTCAGCCGCGGGTGCCAGTGCGGCGCGCACTCGGGGCGCGGCGGAAGATCGCCCGATTCGCCCGTTCCCGGATAGCACAGGCCCGCCGGGACGATGGCGATGCGGCGCTCGTCGTAGAAATCCTCGCGCCCGATGCGCAGCCATTCGCGCAGAAGATCGCCCGAAGGATCGTTCCAGGGAATGCCGCTCTCGTGCACGCGCCGGCCCGGCGCCTGCCCGACGACGAGGACGCGCGCCGTGGGCCATGCGCGTAGCACGGGCTTCGGCGGATTGGGAAGGTGCGCCTCGCACATCCGGCAGGCGCGGACTTCGGCGAGCAGCTGCTTGAAGTCGGCCGTTTTGACCTGTTACCGCATCGCGGTCGAGATCCGCTGGCTCCTGGCGCTCGCCGCCGAGCCGGCGATCGCCGAGATCAAGCCCTTCTCGAAGGCGACCCGCTCCGAGCTCGAGCGGATCGTCAAAACCTTCTCCGAGGAGGACGCCGCGCAGGCGAAGGCGATCGAGGCCGAGATCAACCACGACGTCAAGGCGATAGAGTACTGGCTGAAAAAACGCCTGGCGGGCAATCCCGAGGCCGCGCGCGTCGCCGAGTTCGTGCATTTCGCCTGCACTTCCGAGGACATCAACAATCTCGCCTACGGGCTGATGCTGAAGGACGGGCGCGACCGCGTGCTCTTGCCCTCGCTCGATCGCGTGATCGAGATGCTCGCCGCGCTCGCCGTGCGGCTCGCCGACGCGGCGATGCTCGCGCGCACCCACGGTCAACCGGCCTCGCCGACGACGCTCGGCAAGGAGCTTGCGAACGTGGTGCACCGGCTGCGGCGCGCGCGACGCGCGATCGCCTCGGTGTCCCTCACCGGGAAGATGAACGGTGCCGTGGGCAACTACAACGCCCACGTCGCCGCGTATCCGGGCTTCGACTGGGAGAGCTTCGCCGCGCGCTTCGTCGAATCGCTCGGCCTGGAATTCAATCCGTACACCACTCAGATCGAGCCGCACGACAGCTTCGCCGAGCAGTTCGACGCGTTTGCGCGCGCCAACACCGTGCTCCTCGATCTAGACCGCGACCTGTGGAGCTACGTCTCGCTGGGGTATTTCAAACAGAAGACCCAGGGGGGCGAGGTCGGCTCCTCGACCATGCCGCACAAGGTGAATCCCATCGACTTCGAGAATTCCGAGGGCAATATCGGCATCGCGAACGCGCTCCTGCGGCACCTCTCGGAGAAGCTGCCGGTGTCGCGCTGGCAGCGCGATTTGTCGGACTCGACGGTGCTTCGGAACATCGGCGTCGCGCTCGGCCACAGCCTGCTCGCCTACGAGTCCTGCCTGAAAGGCCTCGGCAAGCTCGACGCCGATCCCGCCCGCATGCTTGAAGACCTGGACGCGAACTGGGAAGTGCTCGGCGAAGCGGTGCAGACGGTGATGCGCCGCTACGACCTCCCCGATCCCTACGAGCAGCTCAAGGCCTTGACGCGCGGCAAGCGCGTCGACGCTGAGGCGATGCGCGCCTTTATCCGCGGCCTCGAGTTGCCGGAGGCCGAGAAGGCGCGGCTTTTGAAGCTCACGCCTGCCGGCTATGTCGGCAAGGCTGCCGAGCTCGCGCGCAAGATCTAAAACCGGGGACAGACCACGGTTTTCACAGCTGGCTGATACAAAAGGATGGACGGAAAACAACAGCAAAACCGTGGTCTGTCCCCGGTTTTCCGCAAGGCGCTTGCCGATTTCGGCGGCGTCTACTTCGTGAACGGCCTGGTCGCGTTCCTCTTCGCGGCCTCGGGGCCGTTGGCGATCATCCTCGCAGCGGGCACGCTCGGCGGGCTCGCGCCTTCGGACCTGTCCTCGTGGATATTCGGCGCGTTTTTCGTGAACGGCTTGATCAGCATCGCCTTCTGCTGGTTCTACCGGCAACCGCTCGTCTTCTTCTGGACGATTCCCGGGACGGTGCTTGTCGGGCCGGCGCTCGGCCACTTGAGTTACGCGGAGGTGATCGGCGCGTTCATCGCGACCGGAATCCTCATGCTTGCGCTCGGCCTCTCCGGCTGGGTGCGCCGCGCAATGGAAGCGGTGCCGATGCCGATCGTGATGGGTATGGTTGCGGGCGTGTTCCTGCGCTTCGGCCTCGATCTCGTGTTCGCCATCCGCGACGATTTCTGGATCGCGGCGCCGATGGCGGCGGCGTTCGTCGCGATCAGCGCTTCGCAGCGGCTCTCGCGTCTCGTGCCGCCGCTGATCGGGGCACTGGCAGTCGGCGTGATCGCGATCGCGTTGATCGGCGGATTCGAGCTTGCACCGCAGGCCGCCGCGCTCGCCCATCCGAATCTCTGCGTGCCGGCGTTTTCCTGGCGCGCGATGGTCGAGCTGGTCGTGCCCCTTGCGATCACGGTGCTGGTCGTGCAGAACGGGCAGGGGATCACGGTGCTGCGCTCCGCCGGCCACTCGCCGCCGGTGGACGCGGTCGCCGCCGCCTGCGGCGCCGGATCGATCGTCACCGCCTTCGTCGGCGCCGTCTCGACCTGCCTCACCGGGCCGGTGAACGCGATCCTCTCGTCTTCCGGAGACAGGCGCCGGCACTATACCGCGGGGATTTTCGTCGGCCTGCTCGCGCTCGCCTTCGGCCTGTTCGCGCCCTTCTTCACGCGCCTGATGCTGGCTGCGCCCAAGGCGTTCATCGCCGCGCTCGCCGGCCTTGCGATGCTGAGCGTGCTGCAGACCGCCTTTACGGTGAGCTTCAGGGACCGCTTCGCTCTCGGCGCGTTGGTGACGCTTCTCGTGACGGTCGCCGACGTTCCCATCCTCAGCATCGGGGCACCGTTCTGGGGGCTCGTCTTCGGCTACGGCGCCTCGCGCCTGCTCGAGCGCAGCGACTTTCCCGCGCGTGGCTGAAGAAAACCGGGGACAGACCACGGTTTCCAATTTGTCCCCAATCGATCAAGTGAAAAGGGATACGGCAAAACCGTGGTCTGTCCCCGGTTTTACTTCTTCTCGTTGGGAAGCGGCGGCAGCGTGCGCAGGTAGGCGATCAGCGCGTTGAGGTCTTCGGGCGTGAGCTGGCTGGTGGTGTTGCGGATCACTTCGCCCATCGTCTCGGCGGGGACATCGCCTTCCGCGGTAAGGCCGGTGGTGAGGAAATCCGCGATCTCGCGGTCGCTCTGCTTCTTGAGGCCCGTCGGCGTGAGATTCGCGACGTCCTTGCCGTCGGGTCCCTTGCCGCCGGCGAGGAAGCGGCTCGTTCTCGGCCCGCCGAGGAAATTGCGCGGCGTGTGGCATTCGCCGCAGTGGCCGAGGGCCTGCGCCAGATAAGCGCCGCGGTTGGCGATGTCCGAGAGTCCGGGGAGGTTGGTGAAGGGGCCGGGCGTGAAGAAGAACCATTTCCAGAAAGTCACGAGGAAGCGCCAGCCGAAAGGAAACTTGAGGTCGTGCTCCTGGCTGGCCCTCGCGCTCGGCGGAAGGGTGCGCAGGTAGGCCCACAGGTCGCGCAGATCGCGGTCGACTACCTTCGTGAATGAGGGGTAGGGAAAGGCAGGGAAGTAATTCTTGCCGTCGGGCCGGTCGCCTTCGCGCATCGCCCGAAAGAAATCGGCTTCGGACCAGCGCCCGACCCCGGATTGCGGATGCGGGGTGATATTCGGGCCGTAGAAGGTTCCGAAGGGGGTCTTGAGGACGCGGCCGCCGGCGAAGGGAACCGCATCCTTCTTTTCTTCGGTGTGGCAGCCGCTGCAGCCGCCGGCTTTGGCCAGATATTCGCCCCGCTTCGCGTTGCCTTGAGCGAACGCGCTGCCGAGCGCGGCAGCGAGCGCGAGGCCGAGAAGCAGCCGATTCGTGGATCTGGCCACGCCGTCAAGCATAACCCGGAAAGAGAAAGCCCCGCCGCGGCGGGGCTTTCGGACTGCAGCGACTCCTAGTTCTGCTTCTCGCGGAAATCCTGATGGCAGGCGCCGCAGGCCTTGCCGACGGTGCCGATCGCCGCCTTGACGGTCGCCTCGTCGCCGCCTCTGCTCACCTTTACCAGGGCCTGCACCGCTTCCTGGAAGTGATCCTGCGCCTGCTTGAACTTGACCGGCTCGCTCCAGATCGTCGGCAGGGCGGCGGTCTTCGCGGTCGTATCCTTGGTGCTCGGGGCGAACCCGTCCCAGGGCATCCTGCTCAGGGCGTCGAGCATGGCCGAGTTGAACGCGACGGTGTCCGCGTTGTACGGAACCTTGCCCGCAGCCATGCCGCCCAGCGGGCCCATGTACTTGCCTTGCAGAGTCATCGCCGCCTGGCGCTGTTTGACCATGGTCTCGGGCTTGACCTGGGCAAACGCCGTGAACGTGAATCCCGCGCCCAGCGCTACGGCAACGGTCAAAAGAAGCCTCTTTTTCATTCGATTTCTCCTCAGTTGTAGGGACAATGCCTGTAGGGACATGCGGGTGTCATTGTAACGGCGTTCGCCGCATGGCTGTCATAACAGTTTGCGGCGGCGATTTATTCCAGCCGCATCCCCCGGAGGGATGCTTGCCGGGCACCGGCCTCTCGCTAGACGACCGCTTCCTGTTTCTTCTCCTTGATCGGTTTCACCAGGTCTTCGCGCTGGATGCCGAGCCAGCGCACGATCGGGGCCATGACCAGCACCGAGGAATAGATCCCGAAACAGATGCCGATCGTGAGTGCGAGCGCGAAGTAGTGCAAGGCCGGTCCCCCGAACACGAGCATCGAGGTCACCATCGTCTGGGTGCAGCCGTGGGTGATGATCGTGCGCGAGATCGTCCGGGTGATGGCGTTGTCGATGATCTCGGTGACGCTCGCCTTTCTCATCTTCCGGAAGTTTTCCCGAATCCGGTCGGCGATCACCACCGACTCGTTCACCGAATAGCCGAGCACTGCGAGCACGGCAGCGAGCACTGGCAGAGAAAACTCCCACTGGAAAAGCGCAAAACACCCCAGGATGATCACCACGTCGTGCAGGTTGGCGATGATCGCCGCGACGCCGAATTTCCATTCGAAACGCAGCGCGAGATAGCCGACGATGCCTAGCGAGGTGATGAGGAGCGCGAGGGCGCCGTTCTCGGCGAGCTCGCGCCCCACCTGCGGTCCGACGAACTCCACGCGCCTGAGCGTCGCGGTCCTGTCCTCCGCGGCGAGTCCTTCCATCACGACTTTGGAGAGATCGGCGCTGTTCTGGCCGGGCTTCAAGGGCATGCGGATCAGCACGTCGCGCGAGGAGCCGAAATTCTGAACCGAGTAATCGTGATAGCCGCGCGCATCGAGCGTCCTGCGGATCTTCTCGACTTCCGCGGGGTGCTCGTAACTCACTTCCATCACCGTGCCGCCGGTGAACTCGATCGAGAAATTCAAGCCCTTGGTGGCGAGGAAAAAGACCGCCAGGAGGAAAGTGAGGAGCGACACCACGTTGAACGCCAGCGCGTGGCGCATGAACGGGATGTCGTTTCGGATTTTGAAGAACTCCATCTGCCTATTTCCAGGCCGTGTTGCCGATCGCCACGCGCTCGAGCTTCCTGCGCGTGCCGTAGGCGAGGTTGACCATGCTCCGGCTCACCACGACGGAGGAGAAAATCGAGGTGAGGATGCCCAGGCAGTGCACCACGGCGAAGCCGCGCACCGGCCCCGAACCGAAGATGAGCAGCGCCAGGCCCGCGATCAGGGTGGTGACGTTGGAGTCGAGGATGGTGCCGAACGCGCGCTCGTAACCCGCGTGGATCGCCGCTTGCGGCGTGGCGCCGCCCCTCAACTCCTCGCGCACGCGCTCGTTGATGAGGACGTTCGCGTCGATCGCCATGCCGAGCGTGAGCGCGATAGCCGCGATGCCCGGCAGGGTGAGCGTGG